>Ga0315320_10002619_pt1 | contig 14803 bp, 8 predicted proteins | sample M140m21515metaG_FD_203458 | JGI IMG/M metagenome (GOLD analysis project Ga0315320, IMG submission 203458) | Ammonia-oxidizing marine archaeal communities from Monterey Bay, California, United States - M1 40m 21515 | ecosystem: Environmental > Aquatic > Marine > Coastal | place: USA: California... | reverse complement strand
ACTGTTTCGGGTCTGGAATGGAGGTCACCAACCGGTCGAGCTGTAGCCATTGGGCGGGGAAATTATCGAGGAACCGGCTGACCTTTTTGTCGTTCATCATTCGGTCGATCTGGGCATTGAGCACCTGCGGCTCGCTCAGCTTTCCGGCCTCGGCCAGCTCCAGCAACGTGTCATCCGGAATGCTGCTCCAGAAAAACTGCGCCAACCGCGTGGCCAACTCGAAATCATTGATGCGCTGTCGGCCGGCCGGTTTGCTGCCGGGATTCGGGCTCTCGTAGATGTATAGGAAATCCGGCATGCCCAGCACCGCGCCCACAACCCGGCGCATGGCCGTTTCCCACGTCGCGCCGGCGGCCAGTTGTTGTTCGGCAAACTTCGCAAAACGCTCCACGGTGGCCGGTGCGGCCGGTTGGCGGAAGGATCGCCGCAACAATTTGGTGACGCGATCGCGCACGGTCTGGGCCTGTGTAATTTCCATCGGCGGCTTGGGTGCCGCCTTCAGGCCGGTGTGATCGATTTGATCTAGCCCAAAAAAGAAGCGCGTGGACCGCTCATCCTTGCCCGTGCATTTGAACGTGAGCGTATGCGGTCCCGGCGCGATAGCGGCGGTCAATTGATGTTCCATACGCGTCACGCGCGTGTCGTACAGATTCACCGTCGGTCCGGTTTTTTTGCCATCCAGATAAATATCGAACGCGCCGTAATCGCCTGCCCGCGTGAAGCCGAGCCGCAAACCTGTGGCCGCTTCGGTGGCGGTCCATTTCACCTGCAGCTCGCGATCGGCTCCTTCATTGCGCCAAAACAGCTGCTCATCCCCGCTCCATTGATTGCCAAAACCTTTCATGTCCTGGCGGCCCGCCGGATCCTTGGGCGGTTGGGCCACCTGCACTTGAGCCGCCGCTTCCGCTTCCAGCCGACCCCGCACTGCCTCGCGTGCCGGCTGGCCCGGCGCGGCAAAGAGCCAGTTCCAGCTTTTGCATTCCTTCGCGTTGATGTCCGGACTCTCGGCGATGGTATGGCTGAGCTTGAGGAACGACTCCATCAACAACGGCGAAACCGTCAAGTGATCCGCGCGGTTATCGAACCCATGCTCCGCGCGTTTGTCCTGCGGAAAGGACGATACGCCGCGAAACCCTTCAGGCCGCTGATTGTCGATATCCTTGCTAAGGGGCCGACTCGACACGCGCACTTCGTTCGGCATCTTTTTGGAAGCCGGATTAAAGTACTCACTACGCCGCCGCATCAGCCGCTCGTTCATCTGGAAAATATCGCGGTCCAGCTCCAGTAAATCCACCACCGCGTTGTTGTACTGAAACCGGTTCATCCGTCGCATCGGCGTCGCCAAAAACGCCTGCTCCTTCGCCGCTGAACTTAATAGGCCGCGCAGGGCTTCGATCAATTGCTCTCGATCCGCCGCCTGCATGGCCGGCTCGTCTTCCGGTGGCATCTCGCGATCTTCTAGTACGGCAATCATGTCCTCCAATAAAACCGGCCGCGCCTGCATATCCGCCAACGTCTTGAACGGCAGAAGATTGACTTTCCCCTTCACCTTGCCGTCCTGCCCGTGACACTTCACGCAATGCGCCTGTACCAACGCCAATGGCTCGGCCGCGCACGGTTGCAGGGCAAAGGGAGCGATCAAGGTGAAGATGAGGAAAACCCGATTCATGCCATCAATATCTTTCAGTGTGGTGGCCCCAATAAGGGCTGTCAAATGCTTACGGACTGCCTGCAAATTTCGCCCCGGAAAAGATCAATTAACTTTTTGAAGTTCCTTCAGCATTTCCAGGAGATTACGCGTGAGGAGGGGGGAGGCGTTGGGGAGGAAACGAGAAGTGCCCAGCCAGGTTTCGTAGCCGCCGAGATCGTGTTGGTTGGGCGGCGGGAGATAGCCGTAGCCGCCGTTGGCCAGTTCGATGAGGAACGTGTGCGGAAACGGGCTCTTGTCTTTGATCTCCAAACCAATCTCCACCAGCACTTCAAACGGCATGGAGACAATGGCTTGGTCGCCGATGCGGATAGCTTGGATGATGACCTTCTCCGTGCGAGGGGCGTCCGGTTCGGCGAATCGCATCGTGTGTGTGGCGTAGGAACTGGCCTTGCTGTGAAGCTCCGAGCGTTCCTTTGCCGGTAGCGCAAGAATCTGGCGGGCGCGAGCCACTTCGGTGTCCGTGGGCACGCGGTAACGCAGTTCCACCTCGCGCTGGCGCATGGCGATGATGGGGTTGTCGTGATAGGTCTCAATGTCTTTCACGGCACGCCAGGCGGCGGTGGCGGTCTTGGTGGCGACCACGCGCACCTGCTCGAAGGGCGCGCGCGGTGGGCGTTTGCTGTCGAAGTCGATGTTGTTGATGTCGCCCGAGGCACCGTTGCTCATCATGGCCACAAAATTATCCGGCGGATTCAGACCGCCGACGCGGTGCGGCATGATGCGGGCAAATTCCCCGAAGTAATCGGCCGAGGCCATGCCGACTACGCGGCCATCCTTCTCGGTGACGCGCGGAATGCCGCCGACGTAATGCAGGGCGTAGTTGGCGATCAAACCCAGCGGTTTGCCGCGGTTCGTGCGGGCGTAGATCACGCACAGCTCGGGATCAATCGGCCCGGCCGGTTTTACAATTGCATCGCGCGGCGGGTTCATGCGCACCTTGTCCTGGAGACCCCACGGATTGGGATCCATCCGGCCGGGCTTGAGATACCAGCGGCGGTTGTACACTTCGCTGGCTTCCTCGGCGGAGCCGAAGCCGACCTTCGCCGGTTCCAATGATTGGATGGCTTGGATGAGCGCTTGGCGCAGACCCTCGCGCCGGGTTTTTTCATAAGCGATGCGTCCGGGCGAGGTGTCGCCGCCTTTGGGTGCGGTGTGCGTGTGCGTGCCGGCGATGAGCATGTGCTCGGGCTTCCAGCCGGTGATCTCGGCGGCGGCGGCCTTGGCTTCATCACACATCTCGCGGCCCACGCCGATGGCGTCCATCACGGCAATCACTGCGCGGCCCTGGCCGTTTTCAAATGCCACCGCCCGCACATGCAAGGGATCATGCACGTAGGTCGATTTGCCCGAGCGCAACTGGAACGGTTTCACCGTCGGCGAAATATCCACCACCGCCGTGCCCACCCGCAAGCCATCGGCCCGGAGGGGGAGGGTGATGAAGAGGAGTAGAAACAGTGGGGCGAGGAGGAGGTTGCGGTACATGAGGTTGGGTTACTTTTTCAATTGGTTAAGGAACAGGATGGTGTCGACCATGGCGCGGGCTTCCTTGGCGGTGTGCTGGGGATGCGGTGCCATGGGTATTTGGCCCCACTCGCCAACGCCGCCTTGGAGCACTTTGTCCGCCAATTTTTTTGGAGCCGTCTTGTCGTCGCGGTAGCGTTCGGCGATCTCGAAGAACGCGGGGGCCACCAGCGGGCGCGTCCATTGATGGCAGTTAAGGCAGTCGCTTTTCGTCATGAGCTGGAGGCCACGCTTGGCGAGTGGGGATTTCTTCACGTGGCGCGGGGGTTGTTCCAAACCATGGACGAGCGCCTGCGCAATGGCACTCTTGACGGCGCCTTTGTTTTCGATTCGCACGAGGGCACCCTGATCATCCTTGGTGTAGTACAGCACGTGCAGGCGGCCTTGCGGGCCGAGCTTGAGGTTGGTGGGCTTACCGAGCCGCAGGGGCGGAAGAACAGGATGGATGCTCTGGAGTTTGCCCTGGGCATCCAGTTTCGCGGCCTTGACCCAGCCTCGGGCGTACTCGCCGATGAACCAGCAACTCTCGTAGCGCGCGGGCAAGGCGAGCTTTGCGGGATACGTTTGCCGGTGGCGATAGATCGGGCCAGCAATGGCGGATTCGCCGCCATTCCCGAGTTCGGGAAATTCTTTCTGCAATCCGGCGTACCAGATAATCGGCGGCTGGGAAGGTGGCAGGTTGCGGATGCCGGTGTTTTCGGGATGCCGGTTTTCCGGCGCCTTGGGGTTGATCACGGGGCCGGTTTTCTTGGTGGCAGGATCGTAGTGGGTGAAGGGTTCCTGATTGGCGATGACCAGCGGGTAGCCATAAAATCCGGCGCGTTTGGCGAGGTTGAATTCGTCGTAACCGAGCGGGATGCTTTTTTGTTTGTCCAACGGTGTGCCGGGCGCCCAATTGTTAGGGGGGCCGTTCTCGCCCCAAAGCAACCAACGAGTCTGAGAGTCCACGTGGATGCGGAAGGGGTTGCGCAGGCCCATGATATAAATCTCCGGCCGCGTCTTGGGTGTGCCGGGCGGGAAGAGATTGCCTTCGGGAATAGTGTAGCCGCCCTCGGTCGTGGGGCGGATGCGGAGAATTTTACCTCTGAGATCATTGCTGTTGGCCGAGGTCTTGCAGGAAAACAAATACTCCGACCGGATTTGGTTGTCGCCCACCGAGAGATACAATAGGCCGTCCGGACCGAAGGCGATGGAGCCGGCTTCGTGGATGCGATTCTCCGCCGACGCACGAATTTTCAACAACACCTTTTCCGAGGCGCGATCAATGCGCTCCTGACCAACGGTGAATCGGCCGAGGTGATGCATGTACACGGCGGGGTCATCCGGCGCGGGCACGGTGTGCTGAAGATAAATCCAGTTGTTCTTTTCAAAATTTGGATCCAAGGCGATGCCGATCAGGCCGGCTTCACGTCGGGTGTCGGATTTGAGGTCGATCAATTCGGTCAGTCCACCGGGCCGATCCGGATGCCACAGCTTCACCTTGCCGGGGCGTTCAGCAACGAACACTCGGCCGTCCTGCGCGATGGACATCTCCATGCCTTCGCGAATACCCGTGGCGAGTATGCTTAATTCCAGATCCGGATCCGCCGCTAGTTGGGCGTTGGGCGCGGCGGTCAATGCGCCACCTAACGCCAGCAGAATCGGAACAAGGACGGAGTTTCGTTTCACGTTCATTGGAGTTTCTTTTCAATTGCCTCGTGCCAGGTCTTGGGCAAGCCGGGTTTGGCGAGGGCGTTTTGGTAGGCGACACGGGCTTCTTGCTTACGACCGGCGGCGGTGAGTAGATCGCCTTGGATGGCGTAGGTGGTGGCGCGCCAGCTCCCGGTTTGCTTGACGGCATCGATGCGGGCGAGGGTTTTCAGAGCGTCGTCGTGTTTGCCTTGGCGGGAGAGGATTCGCGCGGCTTGTTGGACGGAGCGAAATTCCTCTGCGCCGCCAATGCGTTCCTTGCCCTCGAAATTCCGGCGGTAGGCGGCGAGGGCGCCCGCGTCGTCCTTGAGGTTCGTTTCGTGGTTGTGGCCGAGATTGACGAGGATGCTGGTACGGAGGCGCTTATCGGAGGTGAGGGAGAAGGCGATTTGCAGGTCGGCTTCGGCGGCCTTGCCGTTCTGGGTTTGGATGTGCGCCTGCGCGCGGGCGAAGGCGGCTGGGCTAACGTGGGGGAAAGGCCACTTGGAGAAATCTTCCTTGCCGTATTGCTCAAGCAGATCGGCGGGCTTGCGCTGAGCGAGGAGGGTTTTCATGCGGACAGTTTTGGCCATGGCGGACAGGGAAATTCGGTTAGCCAGGGCATCGGCCTTGGCGTAGTCCTTGAGGTTACGGGCCGCGGTGGCGGCTCGGCTTAGGGCGGTGGCTTGCTGAAGCTCGGTGGACTTATCCAAGGCGGCGAGAGCCACGTAGGCGGCGAGGGCATCCTTGTTCGTGCGGCCACGCAAGAGGGCATCGGCGGCTTTGCCGGCGACGAGGTAGTCAGTGTATTCGGGATCGAAATCGAACCGGGTGGAATGGCCGGCGTAAAATTGGGCGAACTTGCGCGGGGCGTGGAATCCAGCGGTTCCCGTGGGCGAGAAGGCGGAATACTCGGCGCCGTGCTCGCGGATGCGCTGGCGGCAGACGTTGAAATGCCACGGCAGGCTCACCGAGGGTTTGCGGCCGACGACGAAGTTGAGCGGATCGTTTTCATCCGTGGTCACAGGGATTCGGATCTCGACCGTCCAGTGGTCATCGGCGACGTGGGTGGCGACTTCGGCTTGGGATTCCCACCGGAACCAGGAGTGGCGGTCAACGCCGCGATCGATGTCCACGAGAGCGCCGGCGGGGTTGACGGCGAGCTGGTAATAGCTGTGGGAATCGGTCTCGAGGTGAATTTCTACGCAGTCGCCGTACCACATCGCTTCGTCTTCACGCTTGGTGCTAGTGACGTTGAGTTTTTCGTCAGAGCGTTCGTCGCAGCGGATGGCGAAGTAGAGGTTCTGGCCGGAACGATCCCAAGCCGACATCACGGTGGTACCGAAAACGGGCTGGGCACCGGTCTGCAGCTCACGAAGTCGGCCAACCGACCAGTTACGGTGCCGTTCCCAGTGCTGGTCATCGAGCTTGCCGTCGATGACGATGGGCTCCTTGGGTTCCCAAGAACCTACAGTGCGCATATTGGGAACGGGCCCGCGCTTGCGACCAAGCAGCTTAGACTTTCTGCGGAGGGTGCTGAGGAAAACGTCGATGAGGCCAAGACGCTTGGCGTAGACCGAGTCGGCGGGCACAGCGGCCTTGGCGGCATCGAACAGGGCCAAGGCACGGTCTACCTTCGTTTTGTTTTTTTCCATGGCCTGATAATTCGGCTCGCAGTACTCGAAGAAGACCTGCATCGGCTTACCGGCGGGACCGTAGAAAAGCCGGCAGTACTCGGCCAGCTCGGCCGCCGGATCATAGGCCTTACTGTCCCAGTATGCCAGGGCGGTGAAGTACACTTGGAAATGGTTGAAGCCGATGTCTACCGTATCGAAGTCCTGTCGCATGGAGAGCCAGATGTCTTCGCCGAGGGAAACCCCCTTCAGTTTGTTGATGCTCTCGCCCTGCACCTTGGAGACAAAGGCGGGCAGATAGAAACCTCGTGAGGAGTTGGGATAGTTCTCGAAGATCATGATCGGGTTGTCCGTCTTGGCGCGCCAACCGTCTTGCAACTGGGCGATGGCTTCGCGTTGCTCGGGCGAGACGTTGCGGGGACGCCGACCGCCCACGATCATCACTTGCACGTTGGGTTCGAGCTTGTCGATGTTGGTGGGCGGATTGGTGTTGGCCCCGTAGGCGCAACAGAGAATCTTCTTTTTGGGATGCGTCTTGCCGACTTCCTTGGCCACCCGGTTGGCGAAATCCCAGACGTGATTGGAAAGCTTGCCGCGGGAACCCATCTCGTCGATCTGCTTGCCTTCGCAAAGTTTGCACTGGCAGATGGAGCCGTAGGCGTCGGGCGGCATGATGGAGACGCTGGTGTAGTCATAGACGTCGAACTGGGCCCTCGCCCATTTCACGGTGGCCTGGAACAGCTCGGGATTGGAATAGCACAGGTGGTTGAGGCGTTCGCCGGGTTTGGTATCGCGCTTGCCGCCGTAGAGGGCGAACCAGTCGGGATGATTCTTCAGCGTATACTCGTTGTGGGTCATGGTGTGCATCCCGTGGGCGACCATCAGGCCGTAGGGGTTGCGTGTGCCGAGGCGCATCATCCACATGGTTGTGGGATCGTTGGCCGTGCCAAAGCGAACGCTGAATTGCCGCAACGGGAAGTCTGGTTTCACGATTGTATCCAGCTTGGGTAGAGCGATGGTGGCGTGCTTGGGCACCACCTCGCCCAATTCGCCGGGCAGGTACCAGCGCACGCCCAGTTGTTTGAGGAAACCGCACACGGCGTTGAAGGAGCCGCGCTCGTCGAAGGTCCAGTAACGCTCGTCCGGTTCGCGAGCCAACTCGGCGGGCATGCGTTCGCGATTCTTATACATGCCGCCGTTGGGCACGCCAAAGGGAGTGCCCGAAGCCTTTTCCCATGCCCGCTGGTCCTTGCCCGTGACGCGGTCGCTATTCCGCTTGGCCCAGGGTTCGGTGGGGACGAAATCGGTGTCATTCCCTAGAAACGCTAGCCAGTCCGAGCCTGATATCAGTCGATAAGCCCCGTGCTCCATTCCTTTGGTCGAGAGCTTGAGCGCCCGCGTGCCCACGCTTTCGCCCACGAACAATTTCACCAAGCCCGTCTCGGAAGGCTTCGGCACGATGGCCAGTTTGGCCCCGGTCATTTTCCCGACGTACACCTGCAAATCCCGCGCCGCAAAACGCGTCGAGCGCGGCGCGTCCTCAGCCAGCACAATCTCCGCGCGGGCCTCGCCATCCTTCACGATAAACGGCGTGGCTCCGGCAATGACCGGCAGTGCGAGGGCGAGTGTCAGGGTAACGATTCGGTTCATGATTTAATTCTTGGGATAATCTTGTTCGCGCAGGCTGTTGAGCACGGAGCCTTGCCAGATGCGGAGTTCAAGGGAGAGCCGGTTGGTGAGTTCAGGGTGTTGTTCGGCTATGTTTGTTTCCTCGGCGGGATCGGTCTGCAGGTCGTACAGCTCTGACTTGGAACCGGTCAGGACAAGCTTGTGGCGGTTATCCAGCCACACACGCGGGCCGGTGTTGTAGTCGGCCTCCTCGATGGGCGGTTGATGGTAGTTGCGAAAATTGCGTGTGGGAATGTCACCCATCAACTTCACAAGAGGCGTGGTGCCCCGTTGTTGCTCGGCGGTGAAGTAGGGCTTGGCGCCATTGCGCGTGGCACGGCGGGCGTTATAGCTCCAGAACCCGATTGGTTGAGAGCGCGTCTTCATGGTGCCTTCCACCAAGGGCGCAAGGTTGATGCCGTCTAGCGGTCGCTCCGGCAGCTTCACGCCGGCCCACGCGCACAGGGTGGGCAACATGTCGCTGGTTACGCCGTTCACTTTACTGATGCGGCCTCGCTTGATTTTTGCCGGCCATTCGATGAGGCCAGGCACGCGGATACCACCTTCGTAAACGTGTCCTTTCTCCTCGCGGAACGGCGTCACCACCCGGTCGTAGCTGGGCGGGCTACCGTTGTCGCCGCAGTACCACAGCACCGTATTCTCGCGTAGGTTCAGCTCCGTCAGGCGCGTACGTAACTGGCCGATCGCGCGATCCATCGCCGTAATCTCCGCGTACCGCTCGCGCAACACCTCGCGCAATGGCCGTTTTGTCCGGCGACCGGTTTCATTGGAGGTGAGGCTCACCGTACGCTCGGCATATTCCTTAGGCAGGTTGTTGTACAGGGCGAGATCTTTCGGTAACCCACTGTATGGTTCATGCGGAGAACCAAACCACACAACCGCCAGAAACGGTTGCTGGCGTTGCTTCGCGTCTTCAATGAATCGCAGCGTCTCATCAATCGTCACCTCCGAGCCTTCGCCTTTGATGACGATGGGTGGACCGCCGTTGCGCGAGAATGGCGGGTCCATCTCATAAAAATTATCGTGCGACACATATTCATGAAACCCCATCGCGCGCGGGTTGGTGGGCGAATCTTTCTTCACCGGCCCCACATGCCATTTTCCAAAATGTCCGCAACGATACCCGGCCTTGGCCAGCAGCCGCGCGATGGTGATCTCCTGTGGCCGCAGCGAATAGCCCGGCGCAAACGTGCCGTAGCGATTGGGATGCCGGCCGGTAAGCACGCTCCCGCGCGTGGGTGAACACGAAGGATGCCCCGCATAAAAATGATCCAACCGTAGGCCCGTCAGCGCCATTTCATCCATTACAGGGGTTTTGAGATGTGGGTGACCGTAGTAACCAGTCTCCGCCCAGCCGTGGTCATCACCCATTAATAGGATAATATTCGGCCGATCCGAAGCAACCACAGTGAATCCGAATAGGGTAAATAAAAGAGATAAAAAGTGCATGGGAAAAGCAAACCTTGTCGTCTCCTCTTCGGCAAGGTTTCTCGTACTCAATATAATATTCTTGGATATGTCAGTTCCGAGTGGAGTTATACTCATTCAAGATTGCTGTTTTTCTTGCTCGTATTCGATTGGAAAATATGCAATGGTCCGCGGCTTGACCTCAGAACTTATAGAACCAATGGTTCGCAGGATGGCTAAGAATCCCAAAGGGGAACTTACAGAAGCCGATTATGCTAAGGTGACAGAGATTAATTTTTCCAATAAAGGAATAGTTAATTTAAATATACTGTCTAAATTTAAATCCGTTAACAATATAACTTTAACCGAGAACGCGATTACAAATCTTAAACCTATTGCTAAATTGGATCAATTGGAGAGTTTGCAACTTCAATCGAACCATATTAAGGATCTGAAACCTTTGAGCGGATTAATTCAACTCGAACGACTCAATCTTAGTAAAAATAACATTACGAACATTGGTCCATTAAAAAAGTTGATCAACTTGCAGCGGTTGAACCTGATTAATAATAACATTTCTGATCTATCCGCGGTATCTGACATGAAGGAGTTAAGATGGCTCGGAATCAACTTCAATAAGGTTAATAATATTGAACCACTAGTTGGCTTGAAAAAGCTAAAAGTTGTTATGCTGACAAATAACGTGGGCCTTGATTACTCTGATGTGGAAGAGCTTAGGGAGCTGCTGCCTAATTGCATGATTGAGTGCAATTAAAGGTAGTATTAATATTACGGATGGGTAGCTCAATCTGGTGATCAGGGTTGAGAACGCTAATCCTCATCATATAATGATCAATCGGATCTACTATGTGTCCGCACTTTTTCGGTTTCAAAAATAATTTTATTCAGATTATTATTCCCTAAAAATGAAAGTAAACGCGAGATTGGTCGTAGCGATTCTAGGGGTTTTTGCATTCTATGAAGTGATTCAGGCTGCTGAAATAAAAGCGCCTGATTTTAAGCACTCGGTTACGACCAAAAAAAAACCATGGACGGATAAAGAATTTCTGAACAACCCCGCCAATTTTCAGTTTGCCATTGTTGCAGATAGAACCGGCGGGGTTCGTCGTGGGATTTTCCCTGAGGCAGTCAAAAAAGTTAATGATTTACGTCCGGAGTTCGTGATGAGTGTGGGTGACTTGATAACCGGTGGTTCTCGTCAGAGAAATGAAGAAGTCATACTGAACCAATGGAAGGAATTTAATTCCTTCATCAAAGGCTTTGATATGCCCTTCTTCTATCTACCGGGCAATCATGATGTGAGTAACGAAGTTGGTGATCGTATTTGGGATAAACTATACGGAGTACGGTATTATTCCTTCATTTACAAAAATGTCTTTTTTCTATGTTTGAATACGCAAGAAGGCCCCGGTTGGAGGCCGCCTTCTCTTGGTGAGAAACAAATCCAGTGGATTAATGAGGAGCTTAAAAAGCATGATAAAGTTCGTTGGACCATGGTTTTCCTCCATCAACCATTATGGTTAATGGAGGAAGGGATTTTAATTAGGCGAGAAGGAAAAAAGACATTACGTAAATCTGATACCGGATGGCCTAAAGTAGAGAAGGCTTTGGGGGATCGTAAGTATACGGTCTTCGCAGGCCACATCCATCATTACGCAAAATACATCAGAAACAATCGGTCCTACTATATGCTTGGAACCACAGGTGGCGGCAGTCAATTGCGGGGCACTTCATTCGGCGAATTTGACCATGCCACATGGGTCACCATGACTGATCAAGGGCCGCAACTTGCTAACCTTCGTTTGGATGGGATTTTGGGGGATGATGTGAGCACAGAGAGTCACCAGAAGTTTTGGCGAAGTCTTGCCTTTGAGGAATACTTTTCAGACGGCCCTCTTTTGGAAGGTAAGGAACTGACTTTACCGATCCGTAATCATTTTGATTTTGAAATTCAAGGTACGCTTCAATGGAACCTGCCTAACAAGTCTGCTTGGAAAATAACTCCCGAAAATGCCGAAGTGATACTCAAACCCAATGCAGGAAAAATTATGAAATTTAAAATAAGCCGGATTCAAGGTGCTAACGGAATCCTTCCGTTGCCACGCCTCGAAGTTAAGTTTCAGGGAGGGGAAAAGAAGCTCGATCTGAGGACCCTCTTGGATTTTCCGATCGGGAATTAAACTGTTTAAGGTGCAGCTCCACGCAACTGATGACCATCCAGCCATATGGATAACACCTGCGTGGTCTTTACCTCGTCCACTTAAAGCAGTTCATCGGAGTTTCGGGAAAATATTCGGGGTGGGGAAACGGATATCGATTCCGTCACGGGTGTGGTGAATGTATTCTTCCCGGGGTACTTCCAGGATCGGCCAACTTTCGGGACGTATTCTTATTACTTTTCCGGGTCTAAAGCCTTCCGTGACGAGGTTGGTCTCGAGACTGACTTGAATGCCACTGCTTCCCAAGGGCGCTCTTTTGTTCGTTTTTGAAACTTCTAGTAATATCCCCTTGCTTGCCATCTGGGCGGTTCCTGCAGTCCCCCCCGCCCAATGCTTCAAGGTGTTTTCCGAGGAGGCAAGCATGGCCTCTTGGCCCTTCTTGAAATCGGCATACAAGGAGTCGTCCATACCTCCGAATAAGGTAATGGTAACTTTAGCCCGTCCGAACTTGCCGTATTCGACCTTGTCCACCCAGCCTGGCATCCAACGGCTCTTAATGAATGCCTTGTGGTTTTCGTTTTGGATCTGAGCGGCCCGTTCCATGGCAAGTTCGTCGAGCCAGACATCGGAGATATGAAAGCGTTTGAAGACACCCTCCGGGGTAGGTTTCCAGCTAATGCCAAGAAAGACCGTCTGGTCATTGAGATCTTTTTTCCCGTTCTTTGGCCAGATTTTTTCGTTCATGAGATCGGTGATGCCCAGTCGTTCACGCCCGCGCCAAAATCGGGTGGTTGCGTCGACCGAAAAGGTTTCCACATGAACCTGCCATTTGCCCTTTTTGAGCTCCCTGCGCGCGACGATCATTCCGGCGTTTTCCTTCAGCTCCACTTCCTTAAGTTTCCAGATCAATCCGTGGCGCTTGCAATAGCTTGGCTCGTCTTCGAGTATGTAAACGTGGTTCTCAGCCGGTGCCACGCCCGTACCTGCGTAACCGTATTTTTTCAGCCGGTTGTCTGTAGGTAAGACCGGTACGGCCGAAATCTTGGGGTTGGGCGGAAGAAAGGCTTTTACATGCATCACCGTACCTAAAGGGATATCTCGAAGATCAGCTGGAGCTCCGTGGTAATGTACCAAACCGTATGGCAGTAGGGCAAAAGGGGAGGGCTGGGTAAATCGGAATCGACTATTCCCGTCGATGCGTATGCTACCGCGACGATTGGCGTGGTCAACAAAGGCTAACTCCCCACGATAGGTATGAGCCTTTTCCAGAGAGGGGAATTGCCCTGACACAGGGCGGTACTTTTGTTCCTGGGCGATGGTATTGGAAACGATAAGGTAAACAATAAGATGGAGCCCGGCGATCCATCGGATAAAGTTTGGTCTTAACATGAAGTGGTTTTCTCAGTTTAGAATTTCGGAAAGATAGCCGGGGAGGGGAAGCGTTCCAAAGGGCTGTTATCGCCGAGGTATTCCTCGCGGGGAATGTTGACGTTGGGCCAGTGGCTCGGTCGGACGCGGATATTGCGGCCAGGGCGGATGCCTTCGATGATGAGATCGGTTTTGAAATGAATCTGAATGCCACTGCTGCCCAGAGGGATTTCGCCTTTTATTTGGGTGACCTCGAGGATGGGGCCTTTGCTGGCCATGTGGGCGGGGCTATAGGCACCATGTGCGTGCTTGAGGTTATTTTCCACCGCGTTCATTTGGGCGTGGGCTCCCTTCTTAAAATCGGCGTAGAGCGATCCATCCATGCCGCCGAACAAAGTGGCGGTGATGGTGGCGGTGCCAAACTTGCCATACTCGACCGCATCGATCCAACCGGGCATCCAGCGCGTTCGAATGAAGGCCTTGTGCGTCTCGGTCTGGTTGCGGGCGGTGCGTTGCATGGCGACGTCGTCCAGCCAAATATCCGAGATGTGGAAGCGGGTGAATATGTTGCTCGGGGTGGGTTTCCACGTGATGCCAAGCAGAACGGCCTGATCCTTTAAGGCTTTCTTTCCACTGGCGGGCCAGATGCCGTCAGCAATGAGGTCGGCTACTTCGAGTTTCTCGCGGCCACGCCAGATGCGGGTGGCTGCATCAAAGGTCAGGGATTCCTCCTCGGCCTTGGTGCCGCCGATTTTGGATTCGCGGCGGGCAACGATCTTGCCGGCGAAGTTCTCGAGTTCCACTTCCTGAAGCTTCCAGACTTTACCTTCACGTTGGCAGAAGCTGGGTTCGTCCTCGAGTAAGATGAGGTGGTTTTCGGCAGGGGCAATGCCTTTGCCACTGTAGCCGGCGGTCTTGTTTCGGTTGTTGACGGGTAAGACCGGCACAGAAGAGAGCTTGGGATCCGGCGGGAGAAAGCCGCGAGCGTGGAGCACGGTGCCGATGGGAATGTCCCGCAGACCGGCAGGCGCACCATGATAGCGAATGACGCCATAGGGCAACATGGCGAAGGGGTGCGGCGCGTTGCGGAAGTAGGTGCCTTCGCCCTGGATACGAAGACTGCCGCGGCGGTTGGCGTGGTCGACAAAGGTCAGTTCACCGCGGAAGCCATGCGCCTGAGCGAGCGGGGGGAATTTTCCTGCCTCCGGACGGAACGGTTTTTCTTGGGCACTTGTATTGGAAACGAGAAAGCAAACACCGAGGTGCAGCGCAGCGATCCAGCGGGTTAAGTTTAGTCTCATCATGATTGGATTTCCTCAATTTAGTATTTCGGAAAGATGTCCGGGGTGGGGAAGCGGGCCTCTGGGCTATTTGGGAAGAGATATTCTTCTCTGGGGATTTGCATCTTGGGCCAACTGTCCGGTCGAATACGGACAATTCTACCGGGCCGAATGGCTTCAATGACAAGATCGGTCTCGAAATGGACGTGTATGCCGCCGCTGCCCATGGAAATCTCGCCACTTGTCTTCTTTACTCGAATGATTTTACCGCTCGAGGCCATGTGTCCGGGGCCATAGTGGCCTGCCGTGTGCTTCAGAGTATTTTCCGCACCATTGATTTGTCCA
>Ga0315320_10002618_pt1 | contig 14805 bp, 14 predicted proteins | sample M140m21515metaG_FD_203458 | JGI IMG/M metagenome (GOLD analysis project Ga0315320, IMG submission 203458) | Ammonia-oxidizing marine archaeal communities from Monterey Bay, California, United States - M1 40m 21515 | ecosystem: Environmental > Aquatic > Marine > Coastal | place: USA: California... | reverse complement strand
TCAATAATGTATTTCATTGCGCATTTATTTATTAAGTTGGGACCATGGCCCGGAGCAATATTACGAAATCCCATACACCTACCGATTAAATCCGACCCAAACGAATGAAAATAGGGAAGTTGTTTTTCCGTATTGAAAATGTACTCTTTACGAAACTTGGAATTTAGGATAGTATCGTCCGGTCCCATCATGTAATTGTCTGAAATACCCTCTATGTATGGTGCCGCAAAATGTTTTATCATTTTTATATGAACATGGGAAAGATCAAACGGAATATCAATATCTTCGATTTTTATCACCTCGAGACCGGAAAACATATTCTGTAAGTCTTCGGTGGCGTGTTCTTTGCTCACAATTACGTATACCTTTCGAACTGCATCTAATAGACCGTTTTTTTCGAAGGAACGGAGCGTTCTGTTCAACGCGGGATCATTTGGGTCCCAAAGTGGGATAACATAGTCAAAAACATCCACATTCATGGTTGATTTACATTGGGTGATATCATACGCTGATATGGAGACTAGGCTTAAAAGTAATAATAAAACTCGCATTTAAGATATCATTGTATTATATTTATACTAAAAGTGTAAGAATCAAAGCTCTTACTCCATACACACTTCAATTCTGGCAAATAAATGGATAGACCGTTTGGAACCTCCACATGGACCCGTGTCAATAATAAAATATCACCTCTATTCCATAACTGCTCGCATAGCTGAGCTCCGCCTATGACCCAAGTAGTTGGATAGGTATCCACATAGGATTCTATTTCCCACAATGAACGCATGTTTGTAACCCCCGAAACCCTTGTTCGAGACAAGACGATGTTTTTTCTTCCCGGTAGAGCTTTCCTACCAATAGAATCCCAAGTCTTTCTCCCCATGATAATGGATTCGCCGAAGGTATTCATTTTAAACCATTTGAAATCATGGGGTATTCTCCAAGGCAATCCACCACCGAGTGCTATTTTATTATCATCGGATACTGCTAGAATAAATCTCATTTAGTAAGAATACATATCATATTTATAATACCGCATAAGCGCCTGTGCTACCAAATCCACCCGCTCCTCTTTCGCTATCACTTAGACTATCTACCTCTTCTACTTGCGGGACCGCATACGGTGTAATAATCATCTGTGCGATTTTATACCCCGGTTGAACAAGTCTCTTGTCTCTACAGCGCAACATAACTACGACTTCTCCACGATAGTCTTCATCGATCACCCCTGCTTCTACTGACATATTGTTTGCGGCTAGGGAACTCCGACAGGCAATCCTTGCGTAATGCCCCGGTGGGATTTGCATGGAAAACCCAAGAGCTATTTTATTTAACCCGGGGTCCAGTCTTTGCTCTACGCATGTAAATAAATCATACCCTGCTGCGTATGCCGTGCCTCTTTCCGGAAGTTTTGCATTTCCATGTACTTTTTTAATTTTCAACATTTTATATGTAGTTATCAATATATATACTATAAAACCTAAGTGGTCCGACCAGCAGAATCAAACCATGGTATATATATAAATCATTTGCCATTATAAATGCCGAAAAGTAAACGCAAATCCAGAATATCGAATGAATTCAAGGCCAAATTCAAAAGGGGGGATCAGGTGTTGTATGAAAACAACGAATATTTCGTGGTTCAACCGGATAGAAAGCATGTAACGTACATGAAGGTACGAAGAAGGTTCAGACCATATGCGAGACAAGACTTTATGGTAGAAATACGTAAAGTTGTAAAAAATCGCGAAATTGTGCGTAGAAATTTAAAGAAAGGTGATGTAGTTCTGTTCGATGCGGATTCCCACTTGGGTGTTGCATCCTGCGTACTATCTAGAGTTGGAGATGAACTCCAGATACAGCCCTTACATGTCAGGCATGTATACAACGTTTCTATTTTTTCAGATAGGATAAATCCTAGGTGGCAAGACATTAACGTTCAGGAGTGTGAACATGAAAACTATATTCCCAGAATACCATCCTTAAACGACCCATACTTACAGGCGAAGGGGACATGGCAAGGAAGTTCGTGCACGGTGGTCGATTATGAAATGTTGCCCGACCGATACCTAATTACAACCTATGGTAATTACCATTGGGTTAAAAGGGAAGAAATAAATATCGATTATGGTGATAAAGACCCGTATGATTGCAACTGGGTAAAAATAGGAGAATTAAAGTTCGCGTATACCGATCTAAGGTTCTCTTCCATAAGAACTTCCTATGAAAGAGAACAGATGGAAACTATTGACATGGATACTCTAAAACTGGATCTATGGTATTATATATTTCACAATGGAATAAATCACTTTGCACAAAAATATGATACAGATATTGATATATTTGTTATACTCATGTGGTTGGAAAACCACGAGTCATACTGGAAAAAACAACATCTGGTCTGGAAGGAAGCACCCGCCGACTATATCGAATCAAATACATGCCTTATTAATTCACTACTAATGGAGGAACCAATTGACATGGAATTAATATCACAAATCAACCAGTGGAACAATCATTCTACCAATACCCGGAGACGCGCGAGTGGTATCGAACAGCGTCTTAGATCCAAACCCATGTTTAAAACGGAATTGACATATAATTCCGGAACCTTCACCGTGGCGGTAATGCAACCGACCAATGCAAAGTTAAGAATGTCGGGGTTTGGACGCTCCTTCGTATATAATTATATATCGAAAGTATTGTGGTATCTATCCAATCGCCCAAGTGCGCTAACTTGGGCGGAATCACGTTCGTTGGAATTTAAACTACCGGTTCAAACAAGTCGTATTATCTTAAAGATCCCATTGAAACCATTTCAAGAACGAATCGTGTACGAAATGAGATCAAGGGAAATAAACGAAACAAATGATTTGTTGACCCTCAATACAAAAGAGGGAGTCACCTTTAACGCTGTTTCTGGATACGATTGGGCCATCCCCACTAGAGGTGGTATACTATCACTCGATACAGGGTTGGGGAAAACAATATGTAGTTTGGCCCTTATCAAACAGGGTATTGCCCTATATGATATTAAGCCCACCTTGGTAGTATTGCCACTAACATTAATTGACCAATGGATAAAGGAATTACAAAAATTCACAGACCTAACATACGGTGAAGTTCATGGTAGAAAGAACAATATAGAAGATGCAATCCGACAGGATGTTGTGTTCACAACGTATGGAACACTGTTGTCGAATTACAACAAGGACATGTCTTCCTCCCTCTTTACCGGGTTTAAACGTGTGATATTTGACGAATCACACCAGTGTAAGACCTATAGTTCGACCACGGTTGCCGCATGTTATGCTGTACATGCGTCTTTTAGGTGGTGTTTAACAGCGACGCCTTTGAGAAAGGGTTCATTTTCAAACATACATCCACAGTTGAAGATGTTAAACATACGGCCATTTCAAGACCAAGAAAACTATTTCAAATGTATAATGGAAAGGGAGGATGATAGAAGCAAATGGATAGTTCAACAACTAGCAAGTATAGTTATAAAGCCAGAGTTGGGTGATTATGTACACATCCCAGAACCTTCTATCAATGAAGTACAAATAACTCACGACACAGACAACACTCTGTTGTATGATTCATTGTCCGTTATTATACGTGATAAGATAAGAAATATATGGCAGGAGGGTGGAGTATACAGCAATTTTCAGTTGGTCAAATCGCTATTGAATAGACTCAGTATATGCGCAATAGACCCCTCTCTTATACCAATGCACATGTGGGGAGAAAGATGTTTACAAGATGGGTTTAGTTCAACCAACGTGGATCAATTGACAGGTTGTCTGGGAAACTCTAAATTTGACAACGAGGTGAAACAAACACTACAAGCACTTGAAGAAACAACCTGTTGTCTATGCCTTGAAATAGTTAGCAGACCAACGATCACCAATTGCCAGCACATTTTTTGTCACGATTGCATTAAACGATCAATGGAATTTAAAAACAAATGTCCAGTGTGTAGAAATACATTGATAGAAGATCAATTCAAAGAAATAAAACCTCAAGGTGAAGATGAGGTGGAAGTCGATGGATTCGTGGTCTGTAATGATTTACTGGGACGACGAGTAAAGGTACCGAAGCATATTTGTGATGTATACTCTAAACGGACACAAAGCAACAAACGAAAATGGTTACTGGATATAATTAAAAAGAGAAACAAAGTAGTGGTTTACTCACAGTTTAATACTGTACTTGAAACCTACGCAACAGACATAGTATCCAGTATTATCACTGGAAAAAGTACTCGGTCACAGAGAAGAAAAAACATAGAGAAATTCAAACGTGGTGATACTAAAGTATTCTTTCTTTCTACCAAGGTGGCAGACGTGGGAATAAATCTAACAGAGGGAGACACTTTAGTATTTTTAGAACCGGGTTTGGAGTCAGCGGTAGAGAAACAAGCGCTGGGTAGACTGAAACGAATAGGACAGGAAAAGGTTATTGAAGTTTATAATGTAACCATGACAAATACAATAGAAGAAAAAATAAAAAGTGAGAGGACAACATACGACGAGTCAGTCACACAGGTGATGACTTCAGACGGGTCGAAATCTTACAAAACAAAGAGAAAGAAGCAATTTTTTCTAAGGTACATGATTGACATATTGGAACTACACTAGCAAAAATATTTACGTTTTTTATGACTACCAACTCGTTTATTTACGTATTCCTCAAAAGAACCTTCATACTGTTCCCACTCGCTTAAACGGTGTGATCCTTCGCATACATTCTGAACAAAGGTTGAAATGGTTTCCAGCACACCCACCTTTAACTCCTTTAATTTAGCCATGACATACTGTAATATTCGAGCAGTGCGAGTCTTAAAGAGCATAGCGGACACTGCCACCGCGGAACACATATTTTCAGGGGTTTGATCCCCACTGTCGAATAACATAAGCGCATGTGCCAACACGCGGTGTTCTTTGGGAAATTCACGATAAAACATACGAAACCATTTTTCTCGTATTGGTGAAGCTATCCACGATTGGCTACCGGGGGTTTCGCTGTGGATATTCAATGGCGTTTCTCCCATGAATGCCAGAGCACGTTTAGCATCCCATCTAGACCCCGGGTCTATCATCAATAGACCTTTTATTAATGTATCCAAATCATTGCCGTTTTTCAGTTCGTGTGCACGTTTTTGAATTTCCTCCAGTGTTTTCCCGGGGACTTTCCCGTGAACCAATTTGTGCACAATGCACCCCACTGACCACATGTCCACCTTTGAGGAATATTTCTCTTTCCTCCATATTTCCGGAGCTCTATACCACCTTGTTACCATATAACCGGTAGCAACCCCATAGTCATTTGCAAACTGTCTAGATAGACCGAAATCACATATCCACACTGTATCGCCCTTCAATAGAATATTGTCGGGCTTCAGGTCACGGTGCATGACGCCGTGCTCATGTAGACAATAAACCCCATGTAACAGTTGTATGGCGATATCTTTTATTTTTTCCACCGGAATACTTGTTTGATTCCTATACCACTGGTTTAAATTAGAGGTGGCCTTTTCCAGTATCAGATGCATGCACCCCCATTTGTACGAACACGAACGATATGGAACCGTGTTTGGAAGATACATTCTCAATATGTGTTGTTCTCTTACTACCGCTGTTAGGTCTTCCTCATTATTTATCTCCGTTATTTTAACAGCGTAGTCCTTGTTATCATACACCTTTGCGTATGCTCCTTCCCCAAGTAATTTACTACTAGTAGACATATTAAGTCAATAAAAATAAATAAATACCAGTGTTTTTTTAAATCCGATTAAGAAAATATAATTACATCTATTCTTGGCCACTTTGTACAGTCCGTAGTTTCCCCACATTCGGACAACTTCCTATGATATACATTTACCTTGGGGTACTTTAACCGGATGGTCAACTTTGGAGGGATTGTTAGTTTGATCAACAGTGGTTTTCTATCCTCTGGTTTCACTATGTATTTTGCCATCCCCCGTAGATCTTTCGCGGTGGCACTCGCTAATATATTCACACCCCTTGGAACATGGCGGTATATTTTAAGGTATGTCTTGGCAAAATCCCTATCTATCTTCAAAAAGGATATGATGTCCTTCGTGTCTATTATCATGGCTTCTTGTACACACTTCTTGGCTTTGTTCCACTTGAAAAACACAGTGACAGTATTCTGTGTACCAAATCCCATCGCTATCTCCGCGTACCGCACCATATCAAAATGCATTCCACCCTGTCCCTTTTTTATTTCTATAAAGGTCTCACCATCGAATGCATCGTAATACCTTCCATCGAAGGTTTCCCAACCTAAAAGTTCACAAAATTTCCGTTCGTATGCATTTTTAGGAACAACGAAGTCCCCTGTGAAACTGTCTAGTTTACTAGCGATTCGATTGCGTATCCTTTCCATCTTGAGATCCATATATAAAATACCTATCTGTATTTATACATCTTTTATGGATACGACTGTGCGTGGTCCAACTTGGTCGATTTGTTGAAAAAATGCACGGTCGGGCCAGTTAGGTCGGACCACCCAACGCTGTATTCATAGTAATTTTTTTAGTCCTATTTGCCTGCTAACAATTTTAGAGAGGGCACCCCTCTGGGAGAAAACATATTTTATTTAATTTAATTACGGTTCATGCTATATTCATGTTATTTATATAGGATATTCATGTACTTATTAGTATAACATGAATAAATTAAATAAATAAAAAAGTTTTTCAAATCAAGGCCCTGTCTCTGAGTTGAGCTAGGCTTGCACAGCAGGTCTTAAGATTACGCCTGTAATAGCGTCTAATGGGTACATAGTAGGTATCGGACCACTTGTCGGACCACTTTTATCCAGACTACCTCCGAACCAGTTCAGCTATCAAACAGAAAAAACAAATTAATTATATCTCGTATATAACAAACCAATTGGGTTTAAAAATGATTATAGAGTTTCAACATTTGGATACACAATCACCTCGCAATGCCATCACTCTCTTTGGAAGAACCATAGATGATAAATCGGTGGCGGTTCATGTGGCGGGATTTAGACCAAGCCTATATATACGTCTAGACACTACCAAAGTGGAGTCTTTACAGGAAAGAATAAATGCCGCCTTAATTCGTTATTCTACAAGCAAGCGCATCTTTAAGAATGAAAAGGAACAGACCGGCACAATCACCAACATCCAACAAGCCCTGAAGGGCAAACCCGCAGCGTATTTTGAGGTGGTAGACGGTCAGGACATAACGGATTTCAAGGAAAAGCACACACCCAAATTCCTGAAGATATCCACGGTAGACAAGTGGAAATTCAACGACCTAAAGGCCATTCTTACTAGAAAATGCGATTTCATAGGACGCCAATCTGTCATGAAATTCGATAATAAATTGAAATGCAACGAGATGGTAGAGATGACAGCGAAACGGGGAAATATCGGCGAAGTTATAAATGAAAAACACAGGGCATATATGTTGGATAGACCCCACACCATCTATAACGAACAGGTAGACTATGGTCTCCAGTACCTCATCGATAGAGACATATACTCGTGTAGTTGGATGCAAATCGAAGGTTCGGAAGTAGAAGCAAAGACTACATACTGTGATATCGAATTGAATGCAATCAATTGGTTTAACACCCACAAACAAATCGATCGAGATGACGTAGCACCGTGGCACGTGTTGTCTTACGACATTGAGTCTGTACCCCACCCCAGAGGCAATGGCAAGTATGACTTTCCCGGTGCCGATTTAGACCCAGTCTGTACTATAGGAGCAGTGGTACAGATCAACGAATCGGTGAAAAAGTATGTGTTTATACACTCGCCGAATGGAGATCCACTGGACAAATTAACTCCTATTGCGGAACCACTGGACGCGTACAACTCAGACGACGTAAAAGTATTTCATTTCGACGACGAGTTGGACATGTTGGACTCCTTCAATAAATTTATCATTGAACAGGACATTGACATCATCGAGGGGTATAACACCGCATTGTTTGACCACCCCTATCTGTTTGATCGTTATCATGTTCTAAACAATGGCGGGTATCCCTCATGGGGTAGATTCATCGGTGTAGAATCCTTCATCAAGGAAAAGGTTTTTGAGAGCAAACAAGCAGGCAAAAATGTTACTAAAACTCTGTACTGCCCCGGCCGCATTGACCACGATGCGTATCAGGTGATGAAGAAGAACCATAACTTAAACAGTTATAAATTAGATGAAGTCGCAAAAACCTTTTTGGGCACGAAAAAATACCCCATGGATTACAACGAAATTCACCCCAAATATCAAACCAAAGAAGGCAGGGATGAGTTGGCAGTATACTGTGTGAAGGATGCATGGTTGACTCGTAAGATCATGCACAAACTAAGTAAGTTGTTTGTATCGTTTCAGTTGGCATGCGTTACTGGTATTCCAATAAACGACGTTCTCAATCGAGGACAGGGTATTCGAACCATTGCCCTCATGTTGAGGTATTGCAAGAAAAGAACACCGGCATACTTTATACCGCGTCGAGAAACGAAAAAAACTTGGGCGAGAAGAAACGAGTTGACCAATGAACTACGTGTTAAAACCGTAAAAGAGGAAACCTTTGAGGGGTTCCAAGGAGCGGTCGTGTTGGAGCCAAAGCCGAAATTCTACAAGGATGCCATTGCCACCTTGGACTTTGCCTCTCTATATCCATCGGTGATGCAATGCATGAATATGTCCTATGAGACCATTGTGTCTAGACAGAAGATGTTGGACATGGGGTGGACAGAAGGTAAAGAAGTGCGTACAGTTCCAGACTATTACTGGAAGGATGGTAGAATGCAAACAAAGATCAATTACAACACTAATATCATCTTTGCCACAAAAGAAAACAGAGAAGGCATTCTCCCGGAGATATTGGACTCCTTGTTGACAGAGCGTAGAAGGGTGAAAAAGATAATGAAAAAGCATCACCCGGATACTGTCCAATACAAGATTGCCAATGGTCGCCAGTTGGGTCTGAAGGTATGTGCCAACAGTATATATGGATTTACCGGCGCCAGCGTGGGGTTCTTACCCGATAAGCGTATAGCAGAATCCGTGACAAAGTATGGGCGCGGTCTCACACTTAAGACCCAAGATCTTATCGAGAATCATCCGGTGTGGGGTAAAGAACACGGTGTTACCTGTGTATATGGGGACACCGATTCGGTATTCTGTCATCTTCCACGGTCTCTGTGCGATGGCAAAACACCCGAAGAGACTGTAGCCAGAGCAGAAGAGATCGGTAGAGAGATGGGTGAGTATGTCGATTCACACTTCTTGAAACCAATTGAGTTGGAATTCGAAAAGATATATCTGCCCTTTATGTTGATAAAGAAAAAGCGATACTGTGGAAAGAAATACGAGGAAGGTCACGTCAAAGTCGATATAAAGGGTCTAGAATGTGTACGGCGTGATTTCTGTCCCTTGTTGGTGAAAACCCAGAAGAAGATGTTGGATATATTGATGGAGACAATGGACGTTATGGCGGCATGCAAAGTGGTATCCGATGCCATACGAGATCTTGCCATGGGTAAAATACCACTTGAGTTGTTGACCATGAGTAAGAAACTGTCTCGGTCTCCCCACGAATACAAAGCCATGGCAGCGCATGTTAACTTAGCAATGCGCATCAACGCAGAAAGAGGTGAACAACACGGTTTTGTGGCAGGTGATCGTGTCCCATATGTTATAGCAAAGGGGAGGTCATTTAAGATGTCAGAGAATGCGGTGTTGCCGGAGGAGATTACATCGGGCAAATATATCGTGGATACGGACTACTACAGGGAGAAACAGATGATACCACCACTTACCAGAATATTAGAAAAGTTATGCGACAATCCAAAAACACTGTTTATATGCAATGCACTCAAGAAGCCGGCGGTTACCGGTGTATTTGCCTCATGGGCAAAGAAAAGAAAACCCAAGGAATTGGAGCCGGAGAGGAGAAAGATTATAAAGAAGAGTAAGAAAGTAACACTATATAACTTTTTTTGATTATAAATTTAACATGTGTTTGTAGTAAACATGGAGAAAGGCGATGATGTATGGGCCGTCGTTAAAAATTATAACGACCCAGACATTCCGTGGCAATTAAAATGTGTTAAAATAACTCTTGTATTACCGTCCGGTTCTTTCCAAATTCAATGGGCGCTTCGTACCAAAACAAAAAGTGCCGTTTATCCCGGATCTAGATTATATACTAAAATACCTTCAGACGATGAAATAGCAAAAAATAGCAACGAACCCGAAGAGGTTCAGAGACAATTCAGCGAAGCTGTGCTGGAACGAAAAAAATCTAACTCAAAAGCATTTAAATTCTAATGTATAAATATGTGTTATTTACATTATAAATGCGTATTTTATTACTATTCTTATTGTTATGTGCCACCAGTGCCACCTTTATGGAAGTAACTCCAGAGGGAGACGCGTGCGATTGTGCATGTGAAGAAATAGACCGTGACAAGTTGGGAAAATCTACATGGTATTTATTGCATGAGATAGTAAAACACGCGGACCCAGAATACGACCCGGCATTCATGTTGTTGATGAAAACACTTGGCGTGCTGTATCCATGTCCACACTGTAGGGAACATATAAAGGAATATTTGGAATCACGTCGAGTAGAAATGACCGAAAAATGGGTGTGTGAGTTCCATAATGCGGTCAACGTGAGACTGAACAAGACAATTGTGGATTGTGGGGTATAAATATCCTTCATTTTGCATCTAAAATGTCTGTCTTAGAAAACGAACAACTTGAAAAACTAATTAATATGACACCTGAAACCACAGAGAAAACCTTACAAGATTTTCTAGTCTTTATAAAGGGCAATGATACGTTTGCCATGTATCGAGGATGGTATATGGAACTCATTGCGAGGGTTAAGGGACACGATGAGTTACAACAAGAGTGTATAAAGTATATGGTTTAATAACATATATTGTCTATATAAATAATATGTACATAAGTAAATGGCATGTCGTAAAAATGGTAAACTGTTTTGGAGAAAACGTATAAAGACGATGTACAATGCCCATCCGCCCGATGATTTACCGGATTGGTTGGAACCATTTATTACTGGGGAGCTATATTCTTCTATGTCCTGTGGTTCATATAAAGCAGTGTATGTAATTGGAGATTTGGCTATATCGGTCGAAGAGACCCATAAAAACAAAAATATCCGGGAACAGATGGAAAAAAGAAATCAAAACATTAGAGAAAGACTGAGTTGGATTGAACCAAAATACCAGAAATACTTTAACTATTCAAAAAACGAGTGGGTATGGCAGGGTTTTATATTTCGCGAATTGAGTTTATGCCCCAAGGGGACGTTGGCCGATATGATGGATTCTTACCATTACACATTACAGGATGTTCATTTGAAACAGCTGATACGAGCTCTACAAGCGTTGCATGTGGACGCCAGTCTAGTAATCGGTGATTTAAAACCGGCAAATATAATGTTTTGCACATGCGATTGTCTGGCCTTTATTGATTTAGACAGTGCGGTCATTTTGCCCATCCGTAAGGATTCTAGAATTTACAGAACAGGGTGGTGGAATATTATCAGCAAAATAAATCCCAACACGGTGAACCACCCACGAAAATTGTTAATTACCTCGGATTGGATCGCAATATCACTTGTTGTGATGATGCATTATGCCGTAAAAGAAGATGACACTCAGTTGAGTATACGTGTTATACGTTCACACAACGAAAGTGACTACAGCTACTCGTATATAAAAGGTATAGACAAAGATGAAATGGAAGAGGCTTCGAATCTAGCAAGGGCGGCGCATGATATAATAAGACATTTTCGTCTCTTCAAAGATGGCAGCTTCAGACTACCAGATAGAAAATACATAGATAAACTGTTGGAGGTTTCTTGGAGTAATCGTTGGCAGAGAGCAGTTAATAGCGTAATAGATGGAATGCTTGGTTTTTAAGTAGCATACATCCAATTAAGTAACATGTATTTTTCACTGTCCGTTGGGCATGGTTGTAGGTACACATATAAATTCCGTATCGGCGGGTTACCATCTACCACAAATCGTAAACTATCCTTTGATCCACCATCTGCTATACTCAAGTCCGAGCCCAAATCCTCTTTTACCATTTTTATCATATCCTCTCTATCAAATGGTATGTCGTCGTAATACAGGGGGAGAAACATCAGCCTTACTCGTTGTACAACAGGCATCGTATTACATATTGGTGGAAGATCTACACCGTCTACCGTTTGACCTTCCTCTATTCCATCAAATGGCGATTCTTGCACCTTTGGTTTTATATATTTCAGTGATAGATTCTTAGAACTTTTTCTAGGTGTTTGTTTTACAGAGTGCTCGCGTTTTCGTTTGGATCTTCTAATCGAAGCTTCACCAAGTTGTTTAAGCATTGTACGAACTTGGTTCCGCTGTTCCTCGGTGAGAGGCTTTGGTGCTTCTCTCGAGGACATTTTATTAAACAGAAATGATATATAAATACCTTCATTTTTATATATAAAATGCCACTTTATTTGTATCTAATTTCACATGATCGTCCAGAGATAAAAACCCACACTTATATCGGATGTACAGAAAATTTCCTGAGACGTCTAAACCAACATAATGGACTGGAAGCCGGTGGTCCTAGAATCACTAAGCGAGCAGCTGGGTCATGGGAACCGGTAATCATTATAAAGATACCAGACGACTCGACGCTTAATTCTAAAGCTCTAAAGAAAGAATGGAAACAAAGTAGCAGGGGTCTAGAAAGCAGGATACGACGAGGGTTAGAAATAGCGGTGAATAATCAGTTACAATTGGTAATGCCCAAGAATAAAAACAATAATATTCCTATCGTTAAGTTTATTAATGATAACTGGGATGGTGATACAGTAAATATGACCAACCAACAATGGAAACGAGTGTTGTCATCGGAGCTTTAGTCTTTTACGCGGTACAATATTCTGACGTATCTGTGTGATAGGCGTGTCATTTCTACGTATTTTCATAGAGAATGATTTCTGTGGATAATCGAAAATGGTGTCCGTAATAAATGCCCTATACCGGTTTACAATTTCCGTAATAATTTCTACGTTTAATGCTTCTATATCCTTTAATTCTAAATCATAGTACGATGCGCTTGGTTTTATTTCAGATGAAAATTCCATGGTTGTCATCCCCAACACATTTCTCATTATACCTTCTATGTGTTTTCTATCCTTTTTATCTACCATTGACAAATCGTATTCCGACGGGATATCCATATCATCGAATGCAATTGACCGTTTGCGTTTTCGTTGGGTTTCTTCATTGTGCTTATACGACTCGATCTTTAGCTCGGATGTTTCCAAATCTACCTTAAGGGAGGTTATTTTGGCATTCATCATCAGGATTTGATTCATGTCGTCTAAGGTCATTCTTGGGGGGTTACACAAAATAATACTGTATCTGGTAGGAAATTTGGTAAACAATTTTAACCTCATGGAAGACGATCCATCCAATGAACTGACTACCTTGATAACTTCTTCTACAAATCTGGAATCATTGTCGTGTAGATTTCCGTGTTTCTTTATGGTCACATGCGGTATTACTGCTGGTGATGGCGAGTCCATAGCATATATATAAAAAACACCGTCATGCTTAAATACACAAATGAATTCAGATACGATCGTCGTGGTTGCCTTTTTTCCTCGTGTATGCATTGAATATTTACTTTGCCACCCATCATGTCCGTAACGATACTGGCGGTTAAACCTTGGGCCTCTATTATTTTTTTCCATATGTTTGTAGTGGCCTCTGTTATATTTTCCATGTTTAACACCTCCAGTGCAAACCCCTTTCCACCGTGCATATATCCTCTGAAATTCACCTTCATGTCTGGGTTTTGGTCGTCGTTTAGTTCTTCGATTATCTTATCTGCTCTGGTAGACCGGGTTCTGTTGCGAAGAAATACAGATCTAGACATTTTATTTATAATATTGTATATTTATACCATAGATTGAATCAATTTAATAATAAACTACCATAAATACAAATAAAGATACAAACCTACCAAACCACAAAATGCCCCTCACTACATTTGACTTTCGCATCTTGTCTTCGTGTTCACAGGTGTTCCCATCGTATGCAAGTTTGTAATTTGAATACAATGCAAATCCAGACATAAACCACGCCAGAAGGAGTATTATCAAAGGCAAGACCGCCCACGATGCCATCTCGACCATTACACATGCGGATACAAATTCTAGAAGGGCAAATAAAAAGAAGGCTTTTGCCGTACGTTCAAAGTGTGTATCGAGCAATTGTTGGTCCAAGGAAGTATATGCCAGAATATCATTGACAATGCCGGTTGTTACAATGGTGCAACAAATTATATTGATAAGTGACCATACGAAAAGTGTTTTATCCATTTCGATGAACATGCGACATATTTATACCGATGTGGGAATTAAGTCCATCAACCATTCCGCGTCCATGTCTTTGAGGAAACGTCTATTTTCAAATATAGTTACAAGTTGTGAGGTAAAATAGGTTTCAAAATCCCGGGGAAGATTCAATACCTGTACCCATTTAGTTGCTTCTGAAAAATCCATCTCCAGTGTTATAATACAATCGCTCACCTCTTGTTTAAGACCCTTTATTAATTTAATGTCTGTATCTGTCCACTCTTGTGGCGTTTTGTGTCCTATTGACTGTATTCTATCGTCGTTTGCTATTCTAGATACAAGAAGCTTTGACAACACTTCTACATTTCTATGTACATCGACAGCCACGCCGGCCTTTTCGTGCGTGTCTACCAGCTT
>Ga0315320_10002613_pt1 | contig 14818 bp, 16 predicted proteins | sample M140m21515metaG_FD_203458 | JGI IMG/M metagenome (GOLD analysis project Ga0315320, IMG submission 203458) | Ammonia-oxidizing marine archaeal communities from Monterey Bay, California, United States - M1 40m 21515 | ecosystem: Environmental > Aquatic > Marine > Coastal | place: USA: California... | reverse complement strand
ATGTAGCGGGGATGTCTGCTGATGAGATGTGTTCTTTGCTCAAGAGATTTTATTACTCTAAGGTCGGTAGAGGTAACCGCATGATTTTTAGTTTTGATTATATCAAGACTGACTTCAATAATCTAGGCAAGATCGACGGTTGGCAGCAGGTCGCTTCGATGGTTCACAAGTTTAAGCAAACAATCCATCGTGATCTTTGTTTTGATGGAAAGCCATGTGTATCAATGATGACCTCCGTTCAAGCTAACAGGCTTGGGATTACTGGTAATAGGGGGGCGGATTCTATAGTTGATGATGAAAGCGTTGTCTCTCTTTCAGACGGGATTACTCAGTTTTGCTCTCATTTGTTTTTGCTTCGCAGGAAGATTCCAGATGAAATTCATGAAGAGGGTAATAGGTTTGGGACTCACAAGTTAATCAATTTAAAAGCTCGTCACTTGGGTAAGGATGCACTCCGTGCGATCAACCCTGTTGAAATGCCAGACGGTTCAAACAAGAATAATTTTATTAATTTAGAGATTGAGAACTTTAAAGTCACTGAGAGAGGAGATTTACAAGATATCGTTAATTCGATGAACAACCAAGATGTCCAAGTAGTGAGTAATGATTCGGAGACTATTCCTGTTGTTTTAACAAACGTCCCATTTTAAATTATGGATTATAAACAAGTCTTAGAGGAACTTGGTTATAGACTTAAGGATCACGGTTCTTATTGGAGAACTAGTGCAGTATATAGATCAGGAGACAACTCTACAGCTTTGCAAATTTACAAAGATACTGGGGTTTGGAAGGATTATGTTGAAGACTCTATATTTTTACCTTTTGAAGCTTTACTAAGTAAAACTCTAAATACAAATGATAAAACTGTTTTAAGTTCTTATTTAAAGGATGCTAGTGTAAATATTTATACTAAGACTCCCAAAAAGAAACTATTGAGCGAAGAGAAGTCATTCCCAGAATCTTGTTTACAGAAATTATTACCTCATTACGATTTTTATTTTAATAAAGGGATCTCAGAAGATACTCTAAAAAAATTCAAGTGTGGCTTGGCTATGTCAGGCAAACTATACCAGAGGGTTGTTTTCCCCGTATTCCGTCCTGACGGGCGTATACACGGCTTTTCGGGGAGAAAGGTTACAGAAGACCCTAGACCCAAGTGGCTGCACAATGGGCGCTGTTCAGACTGGTTTTATCCATATCACACAATTGATGAGGTTTCTTCTGCAATAGAATCTAATAAGAGCGTTTATATTGTTGAGTCTATTGGAGATTGTGTTTCTATGTTCGATAATGGAATTAAAAATGTTTTAGTTTCTTTCGGTTTGAACATATCCCCAAGATTTATAGCTAAACTAAATGGGTTACGTATAGATAAAGTTTTCATTTCATTTAATAATGATTTTAATTCTAAATTCAATAGAGGTTTTGAAGGGGCTATCAAATCAATATTTAAATTATCTGACCAAATAGACTTTGAAAAAATATATTTTGCTCCTCCTCCAGAAAATGATTTTGGAGATATGAGTAAAGAGCAGTTGGATAAATTTGTTGAATATTGTAATGTAATGCCTCATAATGAATCAATGGCTAACATTATTGATTTCGCTAAAGAGATGAATAAACGTGGGGTCAACAAGACGTTTGCTTCTAATTTGCGAAAGTTTGAAAAAAAATACGACTTCCATTATGGAGAAATCTGAAAATAAACCTCTCTCAGCCTCACGCATTAAAACAATGCAAACCTGCACTTGGCAATATTGGGCCAAGTATCATTTGCGTCTGCCAGATAAATCTAATCATGGCTCTTTGCGTGGAACGATTTGCCACGCTGTTTTCGAGAACTTGGGGAATCCAAGGCACAGGAAACATTATAGAGATATTATTAAAGCTCAAGATATAAATGTTAGCCCTCCTATAAAGCGGTTGGTAGAAGCTTATGCTAAAAAGTATGAGATCGATGATTTTGAAAACATGGATCTTATTAACAAAATGACTGTAGAAGGTTTAAATTTTGATTTTTTTGGAGATACTAATGGAAAACCTACAGAGTCCATTTCAGAAAAAGATTTTGATATATCGGTAAATGAGGGAGATAAAAATTATCGGATACTAGGGTTTATAGATAAGCTATTTTTGTTTAAAAGAAAAAAAACAGCTATAATCCGAGACTTTAAAACCTCGAAAAGTATTTTTGAAGGCAAGGAGTATACAGACAACATGCAGGATTATATGTATTGTCTGGCCGTTAAATACTTGTATCCTGATTATCTCAAGAGGCGGATGGAATTCTTATTCTTGAAGTTCGACTTAAATGGAGAAGGTCTCCTTGCTATGGAACCGTTGGACGAATTAGACCTAGAGGGGTTTGAGTATTTTTTAACAGATGTTCAGAAGGTGATCAATAATTTTGACCGAGATACCGCACTTAGTGGCCTTGCTTGGGACAAAGGTTATCCAGCTAAGGAAGAAGGTTTCGCTGGTAAAATCGTTTGTGGTAGAGCTACTCATGTTGGACAATTGAAAAAGAACGGAGATTTGATGTGGCATTGCCCATTTAAGTTCCCATTTGAATATTACCATCTTTTAGGAGAGGGAGACAAGTTCATAAAGTCATCCTATACTCAAGAAAATCTACAAGAGATGCTGGATGATGGGATAGGATTGAAGATAGAGACGAAAAAATATGCAGGATGCCCTTCTTTTTCATTTGACAAGAGCACAGATCTTCTCTAAGTTCTTTTCGTGACCCCATTATTCAAGAGTCAGTTCAGTGTAGGCAAATCTATTCTGACTGCTGAAAAAATTCTAGACATTGCTCAGAGTAATTCTCTGGAGAGAGTCGTGATGGTAGAAGATTCCTTTTATGGGTTTCGGGTATTTAATAACTTGTTTCAAGAAAGTGGTATCCCTTTAGTCTTTGGTTTAACAATGTCAGTCGTTAACGATGAGATGTCTGAAGAAGAGAGGCCGAGTAAATTAGTTTTCTTTGCCAAGAACAATGAAGGAATTAAATCTTTAAAGTTATTGTATTCTAATGCCTCGTTGAGTGATAATAACAGTCTTGTCCTTGACCAATATTCAGAAGAGGATTTTAAAAATTTACAAGTTGCAGTCCCTTTTTATGATTCTTACATTTACAATAATATTTTCCATTTTGGACTTTCGTATCTCTCCATGAAGAATTTAGATCCAGTCTACTTTATTGAAGATAATAACCATCCTTTTGATTTTCAAATTCGTTCTGTTATAGAGGGATTGGGGGTCAGAACAGAAAAAGTTAAGACCATCTTGCATAAAGACAAGAATGACTTTGATGCTTTCCAAATGTATAAGGCTTCTTGCAGTAGATCACAAGGGCGAGCGCCTACTTTTCAAAGACCAAACTTAGACCACTTCTGTTCAGATGATTTCTGTTGGGAGTCTTACCAAGATGTTACCGTATAATCAAAAATATTTAGTGTTCGATACTGAGACGGAGGGTTTAAACCTTCATTCTTCTAGGACTTGGCAGGTCTCTTGGCTTATATGTCAGGGGGATAGAATTATAAAAGAGAATGATCGTTATATTAATCAGAAGGATCTTCAGATAAATTCAGCGGTGGCTAAATTAACGGGATTTACTTGGGAAGAATATGATCGGAGAAAGGAGCCTTTAAAAAATGTTTGGGCTGATTTCAAAAAAGATTTGTTCAATCCTGAGTATAAAGTCATTGGCCAAAATTTATTGGGGTTTGATGTTTATATGGTGGCAGCAATGCAAAGGGCTTTGGGTGAAACTCCAGATTATAGTTATTTAGAAAGAATTTATGACACTAGAGCTTACGGTAAGGCTTACAGGGAAGAGTTGGAGAAACCTAAAGATAATTTATTAAGTTGGCAATATAAGATTATACATGATCGTTCTCTTAAGGCTAGGGTTTCTCAGAAACAGCTACTTAAGTTTTTCGGTATAGATTTCGATGACGATCTTTTGCACAATGCTTTATATGATAACCAAAAATGCTACGAAGTTTTCAAGGCACTAAAAAAACAAATGAATTTATAATGTTTGAAGATTTTACAGTATATGATGATTGCGAGCCAGCTGGAGTTGAGTTGCCGAAGACAGATGTTTCTCTAAAAGTCCTAGAAAGCTTGAGCCTTGGCGCTGACAGTTCTACAAAGGAAATAATGTATGAGTTAGCACGAAAGGGTTTAAGAGACAAAGGAATAACAAGATATAAAAATAAATCTGTTTATTTTGCTAGAGCAAAGCAAGAGTTAGAAACTTTCGAAGAGTTGGGCTTCACAGATTATATCCTTCTTAACTGGGACGTTCTTAATTTCTGCCATGAAAACAACATCCCAACTGGAGCTGGTCGAGGTTCAGCAGCAGGATCTTTGGTTTTGTATTTATTGGGGGTAACTAATATCGATCCTATCCCTCACAACTTATTTTTTGAGCGTTTTGTTTCTAAGAGCCGAGCTAAGAAAGTCTATGATAAACGGAATAAAGAGTTTCTTGTGGGGAGTCTTCTCCCTGATGTCGATTCAGACATTAGTTATGAGCAGAGACAGAAGGTAATTCAGTATATCGAAGAGAAGCATAAAGGTAGGACTGCAAAAATTTTAACATTCAACACTTTTAGCTCTAAACTTTGCATAAGAGAGGCTACGAAATATTTTGATCAAGCTAGGGAGGAAGAGGCTAATAAGGTTAGTGATATGATTCCTAAAAATCATGGCAAAGTTTCTTCTTTATCTAAAGCAGAAGAAGAAAATGAAAAATTTGAATCTTGGGCAAAAATTCACCGCAATACTTTTGAAAATGCTAAAAAAATAGAAAACTTGATTAAGAACACTGGTGTGCATCCGTCAGGGATTGCCATCTGTTCTCAAGACATTAGTCAAGTAGTCCCGCTCCAAAAAACCAAAGATGGGGATGTAATTACTGGCTATAATATGCATGATGTAGCGGATTTGATGGTAAAATTTGACATCTTGGGGTTGAGGACTTTGACGATTGCTCACAAAACTTGTTCGAAATTGAATATAGATTTGGATGATATAGACGCAAATGAGCCTTTTGTGTATGAAGTCTTGCAAAATTTCAACCATCCAGAAGGATTATTCCAAATATCTGCTGACACTAATTACAGAGTTTGCCAAGATGTTAAGCCAGAAAATCTAGACGAGTTATCTGACGTAGTTGCTCTAGCAAGGCCCGGAGCGTTGCAGTTCGTTGATGAATATATTAGACAGAAATACTCCTCTACAAATTTAAATCTTCATCCAGAACTCGATTCAATTCTGTCTTGGTCTAAAAATGTTATTTTGTATCAGGAGCAATTGATGCAGATAGCGAATAAAGTTTTCGAATTAACTTTGGAAGAGGCTGAGACTCTACGCCGGATTGTGGGCAAGAAAAAAGCTGATGAGATGCCAGCTTGGAAAAATCGGATATACGAAGCTGGAGAATCTTTGGGGTTAGAAGAAAGTATTAGTGATTTTTATTGGGAGGCTCTAGAGGCTTCAGCTGATTACTCGTTCAATAAATCCCACAGTTTTGCTTATGCAGATCTTGCAGCAAAGACTGTATTTCTGAAATACAAGTATCCCAAAGAGTTTTTCCTTTCTGTTTTAGAATCCTCTGAATTTGATCCAGATCCTTTGTCTGTGATTTCAGCTGTTCACGAAGAGCTTGCTGATTTTGGTATTCGGTTATTACCTCCAAGTTTATTTAAATCTGATATTAATTTTTCTATTGAGGGCGATAATATAAGATACGGTTTGAATAGTATTAAGGGTATCTCATCCAAGTCTATAGAAAGTCTAGTTGCTTTTCGAGGCAAAAGTTTTGATAGCAAATATGAAGTATTCACTGCAGCAAAAGGTTGTGGTATTAATATATCGATCTTATCAGCATTAATCCAAGCTGGCGCGATGGATGAGTCTACTAAAACTAGAAGTCGTTTAGTTCTAGAGAGTCAAGCTTTTAATATCCTAACAGATAGAGAGAAAAGAAATTTTATTCTATTTAAAGACAGATTCGGAGAAGATATACTCGAAGCGATATCTCAAGTTATAAATACGGGAGCTTTAGCAGATGATAACAGGCCAATAATGAAGCCTAGTCGGTTTGAAACCTTTAGTAAAAAATTTAAAAACTATAGAGATATGTATGACAAAAACAAATCTCATCAAAAACTTTCTAATTGGTGGTATGAAAACTCTTTGCTTGGATATAGTTATTCTCATGATTTAAAAGAATGTTTTGAAGAGGGCTATGGGACACTTAACACTTTGAAAGAAGTCAAGGATCTCCCAGAGCAATCTAATTATAAAACAGTCTGCCAAGTAAAAGATTTCTTTACTAGGATATCTCAAGGAGGCAATAAGTATATGATCATTGAGGCTTCAGATAATACAGCTTCTTCTAAATTCATTCTTATGGATAATTCTAGAGAAGAAAAATTAACAGAGTTTCTTAATTGCAATAAAATGTCTAAAGATGCGATATTAGTCTTGAATGCCAGTAAGAACCGTGATACTAGTTTTGTGAACTCCGTCAGATTAATCGACACAAAGATTATGATGAAGTTGAAAGATTTAAAAAAATAATGATAGACATACCATTTACTCCTCAAATCCGCTGTGTTTTCAATAGGTCTAAAGAGTTAGCATTTAAATCAGGAAGAAATGGGGTTGATTTAGATATTCTGTTCCATTGCTTCTTAGAAGATCTGAGTCTGTCATGTGAGACTCTTCTTGGTAATTTAGACATATTGTCTCCCTTACAGATATCTTCAATTAAAATCATGTCAGCTAAGAAGCCCACAAAAAGGGTTTCTAAAGATTTCACACCGAAGGTCAACAAGTTTCTTTCTAACTGTGAGAAGATCCAGACAGAATTATTCGGAGGTGATTATATCAGCCCGGAGGTTGTATTAATTAATTTTCTCAACGAAAATTGCATGCCCAAATGTGTATCTGAGACTTTGACGGATGAAATTGTCCACGCTCTTATCGAAGACATCACTGCGTTCTGTGAAGGAGAATATTCTATAGAAAGGGGCGAGATGGAAGACTGGTATTTGGATGAAGGGAATCAGGTCCAAAACTGGGCCGACATGTTTGAGGAAAACCCCATTTTAGATCAATTCGCAGAAAATTTAAACTTAAAAGCTTCAAGAAAAGAGTTTGATAAGATTGTAGATTTTGATGATAAGATATCTGAAATTGCTACAATACTTTGCCGAAAGAAGAAGCCAAATGCAATTTTAGTCGGCCCAGCCGGGACAGGAAAGACTTCTTTAGTAGAAGGTTTGGCTGCAAGGATTGTTAGTGGTGAAGCTCCAGAGTTGATTACGAATAAAGTTATATATTCGTTGAGTTTGTCTAGCATGGTCGCAGGAACGCAGTATAGAGGGCAGTTTGAGGAGCGTTTGGAAAAGTTTGTGGATGAGGTGAAGAAGTATGACAATATTATATTGTTTATAGATGAGATACACACCTTGGTAGGAGCAGGAGGCACTACAGAGAACTCTTTAGAGGCTTCGAATATACTTAAGCCAGAACTTGCGCGAGGAACAATTAGTTGTATTGGAGCGACAACTATTAACGAGTATACGAATACAATTAAAAAAGATTCTGCTTTAGACAGACGGTTTGAGAAAGTGACAATCAAAGAGCCATCTAAATTCCAGATGGAGCAGATATTGCCTACCATAACATCTTATTATGAAGATTTTCACGGAGTTAAGTATACTTCTAATTTTGTAGATAATGTAATTAAATATTGCGAAAAGTATCTTCCGAATAAATTTTACCCAGATAAAGCTATTGATGTGGTTGATCATTGTGGCGCTCAATCCAAACTTAGTTACTGGGAGTTGGACCCTTCTATAAAAGAACTCCAAGACCAGATAGAAGCAAAAATTAGCTCAAGTTCTTCTGCTCAAGATTTGATTTCTATTATGGAGCAAAAACTTTCTACTTGGGGGAAGGAGTTAAGCGAAAATATTCCAGAAGTCACTCAGTCTCACTTAACAGATTTTTTCTCTAAGAAAGAAAACCCTTTGTGTAAGCCAGAGATTATCTCTCGTCTTGTCGAAAATTTGTCAGAGAAATTGATTGGCAACTTTTCGGTGGCCAAAGAGCTTGGCCAACAGATATCTTTATCTAATTATGGAGTGAGGAAAAAAGATTCTTCTCCTAGTGTTTACTGTATTACAGGCACGGATTCTTCGGGCAAATCCTTTTTTTGTTCTCTATTAAAAGATAGTTTAGATAAAACAGGAGTGAATGTTTTGAATTATAGTGGAGTCCACTTCTCAGATGAATACGCTAAATTCAAGATTGTTTCAGAAAGAAATAATAATACGTCACTTTGTGAAAAAATAAATCTACATCCAAATAGCGTAATTATCATTGATGATTTTCATAAATTGCACAATTCTGTTAAGTCTATTTTTGCCGAGATACTTAAGGAAGGTAAGCTACAGATGAATAATGGGGATATAGCTGATTTTTCTAATGCTAAGATTTTTGTTACAAGCTCTGTGATTAAAGACAAGTCGATGGGCTTCAATTCTTCTTCAGAAGATCCTGCTCCAGCCATATTCGAAGAAATTTCAGACTTATTTGATTGTAATATTTTCCTAAAAGAATTATCCTCTAAGGATATTCTAAAGATTTTATCGAACAAGCTTGATGAAATCAAAATTGATTTAAAATTAAATGGGGTTAAATTGTTATATTCCAAGAAGTTTTTGCAAAAATTTGCTAAAGACACGACCGGACTAGTTGATTTCGAAAAAAAGTTTGACTCACAAATTAACAAGTTCATATGTTCTCAAATAACTTCCAATCGTAAGAATATAGATTTGGATAAAATAAAGAAAAATGCTTGATAAACTTGACGAGGTCTATATAATAAAGTCGTTATGAATAAACTTACCAAAAGCCAAACCGCTCTTGTCAATAAAGTCCGGAAAACTAAAGGCCGCTTCTTTGGCCTTCACACCACTCAAGGCGATGTATTTAATGCTCAGTTCCTTGGGGAGACCAATAACTATATTACAATTTATGACCGCAATGCTCGTTTCAATCGCCGTTTGGCTAAAACCAGCTTGTCTAAGGTAAATAGCAAGTAAATGAGTGGCAAAACATCTCGTCGTTTGAGAAAACTGATTTCTTATAATTCAGAAAATCCGAATAAAATCTTCAAAAAGGTTTACAAAAGGATTAAGAAGCGTTATACAGGACTCCCCCACGACAAAAAACATTTAATCAATAACTATATTAATCTATGAGCGAAGAAAGCAAAAAAGAAAACGAGTGGTCACAGCGAGAGCTTGGCGCACTATGGCGCAAGGGTGGAGAAAACCCTTTTTATTCGGGAAGTTTGACTATCGATGGGCAAAGGCTTGAGGTTGTCATTTTCCCGAACAAATACAAAGAGAACGGTTCTAACCAGCCAGACCTCCGTATTTACAAGAGTAAAGAACTACAGCAGTAGATGTCTGAAGATAAAAGGCTAACGAAAAAACAAGAGGAAGAGTTAGAAAAAACTCTTGTTAATCGGATTGCTAGTAATCTTACTTTTACTGAGTTGATAGATATTGTTACATCTTTATCTGTCAATGAGGTTTCTCAACAATTGTCAGAAATGACCGAAGAAGAAAAATTTCAAACTTATACTGAAGTTTTCTCAGAAGAAGTGTAAGAAACTTTGATGGAATACGATTTTTCTAAAGAAGCGAAGGATTTTCTAGAATCTCAGTCTGCAAAGCGATCTGGTCCTAAGGGTGGAGCACAAACTCCATCTAAGCCTAGTGAGCGTAAAAAAGGTTCTACTAAGAACGAAAAAGGCAGTGCTGGAGGTGATGGAGGTAAAAAAATTACTTTTTCAGAAAAAGTCGTTACTGCTCTCAAGAATAAAGTCAAAGAGCATAATGATAAAAATTCCAAAAAAGTCTCTCTTACTCAGTTGAAAAAAATATACCGCCGTGGGGCGGGAGCATTTAGTTCTAGTCATAGGCCCGGAAAGACCAGAGGTCAATGGGCTATGGCTAGGGTTAATATGTTTTTAAAAATGGTTCGTGGGGGTAAGGTTAAGAAATCTTATCGGGCTGCAGACCAAGATGTAGCGAAAGGCTCAGAAGAATATTATGTCGAAGAGACTAGTTTCGCATTTGTCGATTATGATGAATTGGACTTTGCTTTGGCTCGTCTGGATTTCATAAAAATTAATGCTTCATCAGAATCAGATCAAGAAATTGAAGATATTGATTACTCAGAAGCAGAGAAAAAAACTTTAAATAAGCCTTTCCGCCTCAAAGGAGGGAAGAAAAAGTTTGGGGTTTACGTCAAGAATCCTAAAACGGGCAATGTTATTATGGTTAAGTTTGGTGATCCTAATATGGAAATCAAGCGTGATGATCCAGCTCGTCGCCGCAGCTTTAGGGCTAGGCACAAGTGTGATACAGCGAAAGATAAAACAACCCCTAGATATTGGAGCTGCAAGTTTTGGTCCAAAAAGCCTGTGGGATCTATGGCTTCCGAAGAAATAATTGCTTGGGATGACGAAGAGAAGTTCTCTGAGTGGGGTTGGAGTGAAGAATCTTTTGCAGAACACCAAGATTTGCTCAATGCTTATCCTTTCTTAGAAACAGTAGAAATTATTGTTGAAGACGAGGGGGAGATTTAGTATAATTACTCTGTGAAGAGAGTTCTTGTAACAGGTAGCGAAGGATTTATAGGAAAGAATTTGTGTCCATATCTTTCTAAAAGGGGGATAGACGTAGAAGAATACGACATAAAGAATGGTGGCAATCTGCCAGCTTTGAATGGTATTGATGCAGTGATTCATCTTGGAGCTAACTCCAGCACTACAGAAAAAGATTTAAAAAAGATTTTACAGGAAAACTTTATATTTTCTGGCACTCTTTATCAATTGTGTGCGGCTATGGGGATAAAATTTCAATATGCTAGCAGTGCCTCTGTTTATGGTTTGGCTGAAACTTTTGAGGAGGATCAGTTTTGCATGCCATTAAGCCCTTATGGTTATAGTAAATATATGTTTGACAATTGGTTGTTGAATGAAGATCATCCATATCAAGGATTTAGATACTTTAATGTCTATGGTCCACACGAAGAGCACAAGGGAGACCAAGCGAGTCCGATTACTAAATTTATAAAACAAGTTCAAGAAGATGGAGAGATCAAAGTTTTTAGGACCAAAGCAAGCAGAGATTTTGTTAACGTCGAAGACGTTTGTGAGGTGCATTATCGTATGCTTCATCATGATGACTCTGGTATTTTTAATGTCGGGACTGGTAATTCTGTTTCATTTAAAGACATTGCTGACAAGATGGCTGGAAACTCTGGCGCTAAAGTTAAGCAGATTTCTATGCCTTCAAGTTTAAAGGATCAGTATCAAAATTTCACTCAGGCTGATATTAAAAAACTGACTTCTGTGATTGGGGAAATAGAGTGGAAACAAGTTTTAGAGTGTATATAAAAGAAGCATGATGTCTTTAATTAAAACTCTAGCTAAGAGTCTACAACTTTACCTTGAATTAAGGAACAGACTCGCTTTTTTTCAAATTAAAAATCAACATAGACAGATAAAAAATGAACTTATTAACGAAATTGAAGAATTACGGGCTGCTGGCGATAGCAATTCCTCTGACCGGGCTGACCTCCTGCGTAGGAGACTCAGGTCCGAAAACGACGACTTTGAACATATATCAACCGTCTTCATTAAAGCTCAAGGCGGGGAAGCCGATTCAAACTGAAGAGGGGGTGTATACTCCCCCTACAGATGAAGTCTGGCATTCTGATGCTCGATACAGGAAATTAGAAAGAGAACTTTTCGATTAAATAAAAACGGTATCCCTTACGGATGCCGTCTTTTTTTATTCAAAAGCAATATAATAGGGATTGCGCTAAAAAGAAGAAAACGTGTTTCTGGAATAGCTGTAGCCGTAGTCCCATTAAATTTCAAGATAGAGGGGTTTTGGGAGAACGATACTCCGTTTAAATAAATATCGTCACCTTGTTCTATAAATTGATCTAGAGAGTTTAAACTAAGTTGCGCGTTTGGTGATAAGTTAATGATAGATCTTTCTATCTGACTATTGATTGAGTCCCCAGCTCCTCGTAGTGTTAAACTACTAGTTGAATCTACATTTATCTTTAGACCAATTGCAGAAAACATAGCGTCCATACTTGAACCTTCAGTTATATTTAAAACTGAATACACATTTTCATCATCTTCAACTCCTGTAAAGCCATTGTTGTTTTGGAAGGTGAAATCCGTAGATACTAATGTCACTGAAAACCCATCATTAATTTCAATGTTTGAATAAGAGGGGCTATCTTCAAGTATTAGGGCATCTGTTATAGTCAATATATTAGAGATGGGGAAATCTCTATTTAATTCCTGAGAATCTGATTGTGAAAAATTCCAATTTGGGGCGTCATAAAAATCATAAATTTGTTCTTCATCTGCGTCCCAAGTAATAACCATGTCTAATTTTTTATCTTTACTTTCGGCTATATCTACAATTTCCTCATTGCTAATTTCAATCGGTCTTTGAATATTGACTAAAGGGTTAATAGTAGGGTTTTCTGTAGGGTTTATTAGGAATATATTTCCTTCTACAGAAGTAATGATAGCAGCTTCTAGCAATGAAGTCAGGCATAATAGGGGTATAAGTATAGGCGCTAGATATTTCATTTTTTCTTTTTAAGTAAATAGTTTTTTAATTTTCCTAAATTCCCAGTTAACTTTCCAAGTAACTTGCCTAGTTTACTATTCTCTGGAACGATATAAGAAAGTGTTCCAAGAAGCCCTAATATAGAAATAATAAACTCAGGCATCGAACCCATATAAGGAGCTAGTATTTTATCAAATAGATCTTCCATAATAATTATCTTGTTATAACATCAGGGACTTGCGTGACCTGATCATCTTCTTCTAGTTCTATTGTTTCTTCTGAGTCTTCAAGATCTGTTTTCTTCTTCTTTCCTTCTTCAGACTCTTCCTCAGGTTCTTCTTCCTCAGATTCTTCCTCGGCCTCTTCTTCTTGTTCCTCAGATTCTTCTTCGGACTCTTCTTCCTCGGGTTCTTCTTCAGCTTCTTCTTCTTCCTCCGGTTCTTCTTCGGGTTCCTCTTCCGGTTCTTCTTCAGTTTCTTTTTCGGACTCTTCTTCAGATTCCTCTTCGGATTCCTCTTCGGATTCTTCTTCGGATTCTTCTTCGGATTCTTCTTCGGATTCTTCTTCGGACTCTTCGTTAGAATTCTCTTCTTCTTCTTTCACAGCTTTTTCTCCATCGCCTTCTTCGTTATTTTCTTCTGGGTTTTCCTCACTACCTTCTTCTATGTTATTATTTTCTTCGGTATCTTCGCCCCCTGACCCTTCTCCTTCTTCTTCACCTCCTTCATAACCTTCTTCAGATGTTCCTATAACATCACCATAACCCTTTTCGGCATACTCTACTATAGCTTCAGTAACACCGCCAAAAGGTTGAAACCCAATTGTGGTTTCAGTGAAGTCATTTAAATTTGAAAATACTTTATGTTCTTGCTCTGCTACAACAGCTATCTCAGTCCCTTTTTCTTTGGTGGTTTTGGCTTGAAAGTAAGCTCCACTACCTATAGACATTGTCCCCGCAACCCCTATGGTTCCTACTTTTTGGACTGTTTCTTGAACGAAAGCACTTAGCCCAGTAGCTGCACTTGCGGTTTGGGTTGTTGCTCCAGCTGCGGCTACAGCAGCAGTGCCTTTCGCAGCTTTGTCTAAAATATCTTTATTTTTCTCTGCTATATCTGATAGCTTATCCATTGTTGAAGTTTCGGGAGTCTCAGCCTTTACTTCTTGAGTTCTATTTTTTTCAACTTTAACCTCTTCTTCTTTAGCCTCCTCTTCCTTAACTTCTTCTTCCAAGTTTTCGTCTTCCACCTCGCTACCACATTCTTCACAAACACAAGATTTTTGCTCCAGATGTTTAATTCTCTGAAGTAAAGCCCATGCTGTTTCTCTTGCATGGCGGTCTAAGTCAGAGATAATTTCGCTATCCTCTGGATTACAGTATTTTTCAGCAAAATATTCTGCTTCTTCAAAGTCTTTCCGATGTTCCCCCATCTTAAAATAAGATACACAAAAAAAAATATTTTGGTGTAATATATTTTACATGGATTTTAAGAGCTTGATGAGAGAGTTTATGGACGGGGGTTGGATTATTCCAATAATAGGTGCAGCGGGGATGGTGGCTAGAATGCTCACTTATAAAGGCGCGTATTCAATAAGAACTTTTATTAGAAATGTTATAGCTGCATCAATACTTTCTGGTATCTTATGGTTTGTCCTACAGGACGCCCCGATTAGTGATTTTATTAAAGCTATATCTTATGGTGTAGTTGGTGTTGTCAGCCCAGAAATAATCAATGGTATTATCGCTTTAGCGAAGAAGTTTGAAAAGAATCCTGATAAATTCTTAAAAAAATAGATAATCAGTGTAACTAAAAGCAATGGCTGGGACAAAATATGATATAATTATTGAGCAAGGAGCTTGCTTAGATATTCCTATGACCTTGACTGATGATTCGAATTCAGCCTATGATTTAAGGACGGATGATGTTTATTTGACTGGAGTTGTTTATCGTGATTATGATCAGGCAGTTCAAGCTACATTTACTTATTCAGAAACTGACGCTGCTAATGGTGCTGCGAAAATGTCTCTAAATAGTGCTGACACTCAAGCTATGGAGCCAGCTTATAGTTCCTATGATATATTTTTAATCAAATCTGATGGTTGTGTTGATAGGTTG
>Ga0315320_10002609_pt1 | contig 14827 bp, 16 predicted proteins | sample M140m21515metaG_FD_203458 | JGI IMG/M metagenome (GOLD analysis project Ga0315320, IMG submission 203458) | Ammonia-oxidizing marine archaeal communities from Monterey Bay, California, United States - M1 40m 21515 | ecosystem: Environmental > Aquatic > Marine > Coastal | place: USA: California... | reverse complement strand
TGATTCTACGAGAGCCACCGCCCTTCGTCTCAACCTTTGCCATCTTGGGAATCTCTTTGCCATCAAATACATCCCCTACATCTAATAGGCCAATCTCTTTGCTTCTTAAACCCGCATAGTAGGATAGATGAAGCATCACCCATCTCTGAAGGTTATCTTCCCTGGTTATAGCCAGGATTCCTTCGAGTTCGAGTGAAGTTGGAATGTATGCTTGTCGTTGCTTTGCCATAAAATTACGCTCCTAACGTATGTAATCTTGTTATTTATACGTATTTTATGCACCCCTGGAATCTTTGTCAATACCTAAAAGCATATATTTATTGATAAGTGCATATAATTGGTATTCTATGCCCTCGATTCCAGGCACGTAATACCTGGACGCTACCTATACCCTCCTTTTCGGTGCTAATAGTCTGATTCCAGGAAGATGACCTATTGGATAGGCGGGTTATTAGACCTTCCCTGGTAGCCAGGTTCAGACGCCTCCTCACGTACAACTTTGGGTGATTTTAAGAGACTTGTCTTTTAGGAATAACCTTAAGCGTGTCCGAAAAAATTTCAGTTGATTTTTTCTCGAAGACATAACGATAGAAATAACATAGGTCGAGCTTCGTCCAGTTCATTGATGGATTAAGAGATGGGTCAAGTTGTCGAATCTTCTTAATGATGTCAGCCTTCGACACACCCGCCAGGATTGTTAGTGGATTTCTAAAGTCTCTCTCCAATCTACACCCCCTTTTCCAATTGTTTGGTAATCAACGAAGCTTTTGTTTCCTCTCACCCTGTTGTAAATAAATCTGTACCAGGAGTCTCTTTCTGCGGGAAGTTTAAAGATATCATCCTTTGCCATCCAACCCATTAAGCCTATCGCGGAAAAATCTATGTCTTCTGTTAAGTTTTCATTTATCTCTTTGAGTCCTTCTTTGAGAATCTCTGTTGTTTCAGCATCCTCTTTCCAAACGTGATTGAGGGAATCTTCGAAGTCTTTTGCCATTTGTTCGTTATAGATGATGTTCAGAAGGTCTTTTGGAATTAAGTTCATAACCTCATTTTCTGTATCTTGGATTAAGCGTTCCTCCGAGTCCAGGCCATCAAGGATATTGTCTTTGACTCCCTGGTATCGTAGAAAGATATAAATGAGGACAGTTATACCGACTACAGATAGTGAGAACGGGATGTTGGGTAGTCCAGTAAAATATGAGTACCCTACAAGTGCAGTAAGTCCAAAGAAATAATAAGACATAGCCATAACAGTTATGCCTGGTTTATTCCATTCGGTGTGAATGTTGTCTCGGTGTTCTTCCCAACGTAGGTCAAGTTTATCCATTCGAGTTGTAATCATCTCTGTAAGGATTGCCTGGAAGAATTTATCGTTCCCACCCTCTTCAAGAGTTGATTGAATATATTGCTTATCGCTATCGTTCCCATATTGTGTAATCTGAAGAATCCAGTCGATGAGTTGTTTTTTAGGATAATGGGTTAAGTTAATCTTTCGATTGATTTTGCCAGGATAGAATTTGTCATAGAGTTCCTCCCAAGAAGAGTCACCTTCTAACCTCTTACGTTTTGCTATACGTCTGAAACCTGGTTTTAGGTTTTTAGATGAATATTTCTCACCAAACGTTCCAAAGACGCTATCCGATTCTATTGAATCGGACGCTCTTGAAAGTTCAGAATAAAGATTCTCCCATTGTTCGTCTGAATATTTATTAGCTTTCGGCATTTAGTTAATGCTATTCGATGTGCTTTTGAAAGTATAGGAGTTGCTACAAGATAGAGTCTGATTTTTTCTTTCTGTAGAAGTCGTGTTCGTAATACACCCGCATTATCTCTGCAACAGACGTTCCGCAACGTTTGGCAATCTGAATGACGTCCTCCTCGTTCTCAAGAGCAGTTGTTATGTGTTGGTGACGAATACTATATGAAACTAATGGACGTCCGTGCTTGTCCGTCTTGCCCTTCCATTCAATTACATCCATAACGTACCTCACCAAAGTTTCCCAGGCCTTCTTGGTGAATGGTTCTCCGTCAAGATGAACGATTAGTTCTTTGTTTTTAATACCTTGTTCTTTGTAGTACGTTTCAAGTTCCTCTACAGCTTTGATGGAAGCGTGGCCTCCTTGAGCGATATATGAGATACGTTTTTCAAATCGTTTGAAGAAGATTGAGTCCTTGATTACTCTATCAACAACTAATGGAAGTCTATTGTCTTGTTCGGGTTGATAGTAAGGACGAAAACCACAATCAACTAAAAGAACCCACCATCTACGGAAAACGAATAGTTTGTGCCTTTGGTAATCAGTTAGAGTATTTCTTTTGAGTTCATTGTCGATACTATCAAAAGCCAGTAGAACTTCTTTAGGTGTGGCGTGACCGAATCCATCATCGTCAGAATGTCTCTTTGTTTGGAGTGTTGGGAATTTAGGCGGGTTGCCATCCACTACACCGATGTTTTCAGCATACTCCCAAATATAATTAAATGTTGTTTTAACGTTTGCGATAGTTTTATCAGACTTTACTTTCTTCAAGTCTGCCACCAGGTTTCGGATATCTAAACCATTCAATAAACCGAAAGGCTTTGGAGGTAGATTTGGAAGAATGAGATTGAGTGCATTACCGCTATGTTTCTTGAGGTTGTCAGCATTCCAAACAGTTCGATTCATAGGCATCTTCTTTTTAGTCTGCTCGGTGATGTGTTTAACGAACGCTGTTATTAGTTTGTGATTGTTTAGACTTTTAGATGGAGTCCCATACGATAGACGATACTTGTATTCTGCTTTTGCTAATTCTTTGGCTTTCTTTGAAGCAAGTTTCAGGTTTGTCATACCTGTAGATTTTCTGAATCGTTTTGATTTGGGCGGGAGATTAGGAAAAGTTCCTTCAACAGTTATGATATCGGAGAGAACATCCCTTTTGAGGATTCTCACCAACCTAACCTTCATCGAATCCTCTTCGTTAAGATTTATCTTGATTTGGTCTAATTCGACCCTACTTGGTGTGATATTACGTTTATTGTCTGCCACGATGTCTGCCAATAACGTTTGATATTTTGGGTGTCTGCCACGTGTCTGTCAATTTCATAGAACCATTATATGTTGATTCTATGCGGGTTTCAAGCCCGTTAAATGGTAGGGATGGAGGGAGTCGAAGCCATTTCTATCCGTTCCTAATAACCCTGTAACCCGCATTCTTACAACATTTTTCTCTTTAAAAGAATTTGTCTGTCAAGTTGTCTGTCAAAATTGACGTTTCTCGTTTAAAGGGAAGTATGCTCTCCATCCCTCATTTTACTTGCCTTTAAAGTGTTTAGATACACTTCGACTTATATTGACCCCTACGTTTAATTTTCTTCCTTTATTGCCTTTGATACCATCGAACATAGTGAATAACTTTAGGAAGGTTTGTTCGATTTGCTTGTAAGTTTTTTCAGCACCTATTTGATTTACTTCTATTTTACCTTCTGCTGAACCTGGACGAGGACGATAAATTGTTCCAGGCTTTGCTTCGTATTCGCTTGGTCTTCGTATCTTAATTGGCGTAGGTGATTTGCCCGAGAACAATCTTGCAGTTGCTTCAGCTTTAGTGAGTCCCCTCTTTTTATCCCATCGCATCTTCTCCGCTTCCATAAATAACCTCTTGTGGTCTTCACGGGTTGCGGTGTATTTCAGACCTTTTTTCATTTGGTCGAGGAAGCCAGTAAGTTTCATTGTGTATAACGTTTCAGCTTTGTCTTCTCCGAATCGTTTTACAAGAGCAGTCTTTAACATTATGTCGAACCTTTCATCCATATTGATGGAGTTAGACATTAACGAACGAATACCGATATAGTTTTGTTCTGCTCTACCTTTAGGCCGACCTCCTGGTCTTCTTGGTCTTCTGCTATTCGCCATCCAATATCTCCACCGCACCATCATCGCAAGTGATACGCCAGTTGTAATAGTCTCTATAGGAATCCGTGAGTCTTGATGAGATTCCTAACATTTTTATTTCAGTAGCACCTTCCTCAAAGTAATCTTCAAACATTTCAATCTCTTGTTCGCTACAATCTTGCCATTCGTGTTTAATCATCAATTTTCCCCAACCTTCTTAACATAGCCATTCTTCCAGGCGAAATGCCTTCGTTTCTTTTATGCAGTTTCTTCCTTGCAATATTCTTTTGACCCTTGCTTCTTGCTATAGCAACTCTATCGCTCCAGGCTTTTCCTTCATCTGCCTTGCGTTTGTTTTCCTCTAAATCTTGTTTCTCTTTGAGCGACTTAATACCATCTTCCAGGTCTTTGATAATTTCATTTGCAGTCGCTTCATCAAGCTCTTCCCAATTCATTGCCTTCTTAAGTTGTTCTATTATTTTCATAGTTATCTCCTAATTAACTTGATTCCCTTATAAGTGAATCCCTGGTCGTTAAACCTTTTCTTTTCAGCCATCTCTTTAAGCATTCTCATCTCGTATTCCTCGTATCGTGCGAGTCTGTCGATTTTTGCTTGTTCGAGTAATTTTTCTATTCTTGCGGTTTCTATTGGATTGCTTAGTTTCCCTCCGCACATCATCTTATTCATATAGATGTACCCGTCTGCTCCGATATACTGTTGGTTAAACATTCTTTCTTTGTGTGAAAGTGGGTCATTGCCTTTAATCTTGATATCCATCCAAAGACGTTTCTTTAGAAATTTAGGTAAGACATCTAAGTCATAGTCTGTCATCTTTCTTCTGAATAACATTGACCATCCGTATTGAAGCCAGGAATCTAATTCCCTTCCTTTGATAAATTTATACCCTTTATACATAGCCGAATCGTGTATATCTTGAGCGGATTTTGTGTAATCAATCCTGTGTGGTGGTAGTTTCATAATACTCCTCATATTCTTCGAGGATTTGTGGTTGTAATGCCATCCATTCCTCCTTTGTTTGACTTGCTTGGTAATACAGCCAGGTCATACAACTATCCTCGATTGTGTCTAACATCTCTTCATAGGTAATCTGTATAAGCTGAAGTGAATCTTCCGCAAGTTGCTTGTTTTCTTTTTCGAGTTTCTTTTGCTCGAAGTCTATTATTTTTGTCATTTTTAAGTTCCTGTAAGTTCTTTTCCTAATTCGACTGAAAAGCCTGTTTGTAGGCTAATAGAAGAATTTATAATTTTGAAAATCGACACCATTACGTGCAGTTGAACCATACGTTGATATTGATTTAATTGAGTACCCGATAGGAATAGGCTTCTCATACAAGGGCAACCTTCTCCGTCCCCGCAGTAAGTCCATTTGCAATCCTCTTTGTCATCACAAAGCTTCGGCGGGTGTGCCAAAAGATATTCAAGTTGATAATCAGATAAAGGTTTGGTTTCCCTTAAGCACCATTCTTCAAATTCGTGTTCCTCCATCTGTTTCTCCCCCAGTCCGTAAATCATTCAAACTCCTCCCAAATTTTCTCGGGTATGGCGGATGACTTGATGTGCTTTACGTTTTCCGAATTTAGCCCATAGGCGAGTTCATAGTTTTCGTCTCGTATGTCATATTTAGTCAATTCAGAAAATATACCTATTGGGTAAGTTTCAAAATTATTGACGATTAGATGAGGGTTTCGATATCTTAATAATGCTATTCCGTAAGGGTGAAATATGTCCTGGTTCTCAAGAACTATAACGTCAGTTATGTTCCTTTTTAGTAAGTGCTTAACCTTTTCCTTCTTTGGAGTTGCTTTGTATATACCTTTTAGATGTCCCAGTTGTTTTGCTTTTTCTATACATTTATCTTCTAACCATCTTGCTACGTTTTCTTTTGGAGACAGTTCAAAATCCTTGGTAATCTCTTCTTTTAATTTTTTATCGTATGGTTGAACGTACTGAATATCTAAATCCAACCTTTTTCCAAGTTGTGCGAAGTAATGTAAAGGTGAGAATGGTTTAAACGTGTCCCCATCTAAACCATTCTCGTTAGGTTTCGCCTGGGGTTTTTTGGCGAAGCCATTAAATATGTAATTTAATGCATCAATAACGGATTCATTGCTGAAGTAGTCGTAAGTATCTTCAGGGATGTTCCATTCAAAGATTGCTTTTTTGTTATGGTCGAATATATCTCTTTTTTTGACCTGGAGAGCATCATAGAATCTATCAAGAATCTCACCTTTGAATGTTTCGTGTGGAGTACCTATGAATGTATCTTTTAGTGAATCAACGTATTCACGTTGCTCGATTATGTCTTCAGCAATACGCCTTAATTTCCAGCATTCTCTAATGTCACCATTCTTCCAACGCTTCACCATCGTTCTATCAATTTTCGGGCGTTCTTCTAATTCTTTGTCTTCGCCGAACCAATCAAAAGTCTTTCGCACATCGTATTTTGCTTTAATATTTTTTGTCTCTTCAGTATTGTTATAAGCAATCTCACCTCGAACCTTTGATGTGATTTCGAGTGCATTTACAACATCATCAACTGCTTTATTGTGAAGATTTATCCTTTCCCATTTATCAAGTGTGGGGGCTTCGTATTGTGCCTTTGAGGTGTCTATATGAACTACACCACCGAAGCTTTCTAATAAGTGTTTGAGATGTGGCATCCTCATAGTTTTTGCCATCTCTGTAAATCTCATCATAAACAAGGCACGGAAATCCAGGCTTTGCAGTTCAGTTGTGGCTTTAGCATCCTCCCAGTCAATATTTCTTAATAGGTTTGCTTCGTGAGTCCATTTACCAGTTGTATCAAGCTCCTCAATAATTTCAGGGAGGTTCTTATAAATACCCTTCTCACCTCCAACAAACAAGTAATGGTCTTTGACGTTTCTTGCTCTTCTGATTGCTTGTCTTATTGAATGGATGGTGTAGATACGTTCAGGGTGTCCTGGGAAAACTCCAAGTGTTTTGGTGAAGGAGTTTGTTTCTCCAATTTGTCCGCAAGACCAACCAGTTTCAAGAATGGATGTTGTTATAAGATACTGAAGCTTTGTTCCTTGCTTCCAAATTACTTTATCGTTGTATCTAACTTCCTCTCCTCGAATAAGTTTAGGAACAATGTCATTTGGTGTTTCCGTAATGAGTTTAACAATATGACGACCAGTATTATCTGCATCGATTTTAATACCTGTATAGCCTTTCTCTTTAAGATAATTATGAAGAGTCCAGGCACACGGATAAGATGACTCGGCGTTTCCTTTATGCTCTGTGGTTATAAATACTATCTCTCCATCTTTGAGAAACTCCTCTGCTTTGTCATACACCCGATTTTGCTCGTCCAGGAATGTAAATTCACATCCTGTAAAGATTGGAAAAGTGTTTGAGTAGATTCTTATATTTGAATCACCCTTGTAATCAAGGAGAGTTCGTCTTGTTGCGTCAGACATATCAGCATCCAATCCGATAACGATATTGCTATGAAACACTATGGTTCTCATAATCATATCGGTAATAGATTTGTCGTGCTTGTTTAGGTTTGAAGTGTAGAAGTCACGAAAGACCTGGTCGCTTTCATCGAATAACACTACGTCAAACATAGGAAGTGGTAATGATTCAGAACCTATCTTTGTTTGTAGTACCTTATGAAGGGAGTGCCAAGAGATTGCGAGTCGTGGGGTTGTTCTCAAGGCAACTCCTTTATCTATTGAGGACATTGTTTTATCTTCAGTAATGTCCTGGTAATTTTCTAAACCTAACTCCTCACAAGTTTGATTTACTAATTGTCTTCTATGGGAGATTAAAAGAACTCGAACGTGAGGTTCTAAAGTGTTTAACCATTTCTTAATGGATTGGGTTTTGTAAGTCATTTGAGGAGACTTGATGAGGAGTATTCCTTGTCCGCTATAGTCAATCTTGTCGGTGAGGTTCTTCTCACAAATCTCGATTATGTCTTTTGTATCAAGTGGGTTAATAACGTTCTGTTGAATATCAATTAAGGCGTCATCGTATGCCTCCACAAAAGTGGATTCATCTATATGTTTAAGTTGATTTAGTTTGAATGGTGCTGATGGTAGCCCGAAGTATATTAAGCTTCTACATAGATTTTTTAGGCTACCATCATCGTTTGGATTTTCTTGAAGTTTCTCAATGAATCCTTCTATGTTTTCTTTGTGTCTCCATACATCGTTAGATTTACCTATTGATTGGATATCTGCGATTGAATTTAAAATTTTGGGCTGGGACACGAAACCTCTCCTTTACCTGGAAATTCCAGGAATAACGCCGTATAAAGCCTTGTTGTCACAATAAGTGTGTTTAGCTTCTAATAACCTTTCATAAGTTTTGTCAGCCATCCTTCTGCATTTTGCAAGTGTCTCCTCTTTAGTATCTACGTTGAGGAAGTTGATGGTTGCCATATACTCTTGTTGAGTTAGTCTTTGGCCTGTTTTCATATTAAATTCATTAACGTCATAGATTGGTGCTAATGAATGAACCTTATGAAGTAGGTCTGTTCTTACGTTTTGGTTTGGAGTCGTTGTCTCCGCCGAAGTCATTGTATTTGTTGCCATAGTATTTTTTCCTTGTTTCTTTTAATGTTTTTGTTGGTGATGAGTGTTTTGTCAGCAAGTCGTAATCCGTCCTTGCGTCATATATTGGAAGGTTTAACTTTGCAAAACTAAATCCAAGTTTATTTTCAAGTTGAACCCTTCTTCTCCAGTCATACGTTGTTAATTTGAAGGGAGAGATGATGTAGTTTTCGTAATCAACAACTCCTCCAAGCGTGTCCCACCTACAGACGCCATTGATAGAGATTGGATTGGTATGGGTATAATCAGTCTCTCTGTACCCACATTCCCAATCTATTGTTTCTTTGATGTCTTTAGTTTTAGCTGAAATGTCTTCTGCAATAGCTTTTGCCATCTCAACTGTTAAACATTCAATGTCACGTCTCTCCATTTCAAACGGATAGGTTTGACAGAATCGTCTTATTCGGTCGTCTCTTCTAAATGGAAATTGAGTGTGTCTTCGTCTTGGAGTTGAACCTACGCCAATGCTTTTGTAATCGTGGTTCTTGATTCGTCTATCATATCCAAGTCCATACCAACAAAGTAGCCAATGAAGTTCGTCAGCTTCCAACCCAAGTTCCCAAAATGAATCGCTAACAATAATGCAAAATTCATAGTGCATATCTTCCAATGCATTAAATCTTCCTCCACTATTCCAACCGAGTCCCTTGTAACCTTGACCCGTATAAATTCCGCCGAGTCTAAAATATTCCTGTATGTATATCACCTGGTTTTCCAGGGTATATGTTTCTTGTTTATCCATTTGTTGTCCTTGAAGTAATGAGTCAATTGATAGCACAACAGCTTTCGCCATTACTCCTAAACGAAGTATGTTGTGCTATCTAATTAACAAGGTGAGGTTAGTTGTTTCACCGATGCGGAGACATCCACGTCTTACAAGATTACTCCTGTAAAATTCCTTGGTATTTCCTATTATGTGGGAGAGAAAGATGTATCTGTATTCTTCCAAATATAGTGATATTATACCACAGTTTAACCATCTTGTCAAGAATTAAATACCGCAGGTCAGTAAGTTACGCCATTTAACAAGGTGTTTTATACCTCATCAATGTCTTCAACATTTACACCCAATTCATCGAAGTTTATTACCTCCTCACCCTTATCGGTATAGATGCCTGTTACCCTGGGAAAGGATAAAGCGTGAGCCAATTTCAGTAACGTTGAGGTGTCCTTACGCGGAAGCGTAATGTCGTATCTCACATATATCTGATAGTTGCTCGAGCCTTCGTTGAAGGTTATTACAGGAGTCTCCTTGAGAAGGTCTGTGAATGGTTTAGCCATTATCCACCTCCTTGACTACATCGAATCCTGTATCTTTAAAACCAGGAATGTATAACTGCTCTTGATAGCGGAAAACGTCTTCATTCACCACCCAATAAACAGGAGGGTTTTCAACAGTCTGTCTTGCTAATATTCTCTTCTTAATAAGACGATTGCCACCTTGAGAAGTTGGGTAATAGAAAGCATTAGGAGATTCTGTAAAGACGCCCTCTTTAATGTTGAAAGGGCTGAATAATCTATCGCTACCCGATAGAAAATCTCTTGGATTATCAGGAGTGACATCAAGTATCTTTCCTGGTTCTCCAAAAGCACCTCTTGAATCCACCCATACTGAATGCAGTTCGCCTTCTAAAGCTGAATATTTCAGTCTTCTTATGATGAATCCAAGTTTTTTGTACCCGCCATATTTTTCAATACAAGCATTCACGTTTTGATGACATCTTCTCCATTGAGTAAATACACCCTTCTCAAGTTCGAGTTCAATTGGACTAAGTTGGATTGGTGCTTCTAATTGATTGTTAAGACTCTCACAATATGCAACAGCTTCACGATACAAGCGTCCGCCAATTTTAATATCTTCATCCCACGTCAAATTTGGATATTTTCTTTTGACTTCTTCTAACGTTAAGTTGCTTGTATCAGGAATATTGGGGTTCCATAAATCTTCATCCGTCTCTCGGAGAATTTTCAAAGCATCTTCTCCGTTGTGAAGGTATCTGATTGCCATTAGTTAGACCTCCTCTCAACCTTACCTTCAGGGTATTTGTCGTTTGGTAGAGTCACAATAATTGAACCTAACCATTTCTTTCGTCCATCTTTATCAGCCCAAGGGAAACAAGATGTCTTCCTCCATTCAGTAATTCGGCCTTTACGAATTGCCCTGTTTTCCAGGGCAATAGCAAAGTTTAAATATCCTTTATCTTCAGCAGTCATTATGATTGCTCCTTGGAGTAGTATTGAGTTAAATCTACAGTCTCACCTTTCCAAAGGTTGTACCCGTGATTAACTGCTTTCACTACACCTGGAACACCCGCTTTGAAGTCATCAATCCATTCTTTGAACTCTGCCAAGGCTTCATCTTTTGTTGAGAAGTGAGCGTGAGCGTAGTCATTATCGTCTTCAGACCATAAAGGATGTGAAAACTTACCGCATTGAATCCTTAATCTGTATTCACCATCTATTGCCTTGATAGTTGCAAGTTTAGTATTTGGTGACTTAACTCTCTTATAGAGTGATTGATAATACTTATGAACTGTTCTTGGATTCTTGAGCCAGTCAGTTGGGTTAGCAGTTGTGGTTTTTTGAGAAGCTTTACCTTGCTTTATAACGTTCGAGTAAAATGACATATAAATGTCTCCTTAAAGTGGAGACGTTTATAAGGTAGTCTCCTTTTGACCTACCTCTCCGCTTTGAAGAGATAGATACATTTAAGAAGATTCTTTGAAAAGGGATAAGTAGGGGATGACTTATTTTTTACTTTATAGGGTTGCTCTTGCCACCAGGTCATCGAGTTGTTCCTCATTGACCTCAACATATCTCATTGCTACATCGGGAGATTCCCACCCACCTAAAGCCATCATCTGCTTTGTGGTGATTCCAGGAGTATTGCCCAACTTGGTTGCGAAGTACCTTCTGCCACTATGACTGGTAAGTCTGTTTTCTACTTTCCTACCTTCGTTAGGTTTGAGATAAGCTTTAGCAAATTGTTTTACTACTGAATTGGCATTGAACCTCGCACCTTGCGGATTACTAAAGAGCGGAGCGGTCGTAGGTTTTGCACTTAAGTTTTGTACTTCATACCAAATCGTTAAAGCACTACGAAGCTTCTCATTTACCAGGCTGATTCTACGAGAGCCACCGCCCTTCGTCTCAACCTTTGCCATCTTGGGAATCTCTTTGCCATCAAATACATCCCCTACATCTAATAGGCCAATCTCTTTGCTTCTTAAACCCGCATAGTAGGATAGATGAAGCATCACCCATCTCTGAAGGTTATCTTCCCTGGTTATAGCCAGGATTCCTTCGAGTTCGAGTGAAGTTGGAATGTATGCTTGTCGTTGCTTTGCCATAAAATTACGCTCCTAACGTATGTAATCTTGTTATTTATACGTATTTTATGCACCCCTGGAATCTTTGTCAATACCTAAAAGCATATATTTATTGATAAGTGCATATAATTGGTATTCTATGCCCTCGATTCCAGGCACGTAATACCTGGACGCTACCTATACCCTCCTTTTCGGTGCTAATAGTCTGATTCCAGGAAGATGACCTATTGGATAGGCGGGTTATTAGACCTTCCCTGGTAGCCAGGTTCAGACGCCTCCTCACGTACAACTTTGGGTGATTTTAAGAGACTTGTCTTTTAGGAATAACCTTAAGCGTGTCCGAAAAAATTTCAGTTGATTTTTTCTCGAAGACATAACGATAGAAATAACATAGGTCGAGCTTCGTCCAGTTCATTGATGGATTAAGAGATGGGTCAAGTTGTCGAATCTTCTTAATGATGTCAGCCTTCGACACACCCGCCAGGATTGTTAGTGGATTTCTAAAGTCTCTCTCCAATCTACACCCCCTTTTCCAATTGTTTGGTAATCAACGAAGCTTTTGTTTCCTCTCACCCTGTTGTAAATAAATCTGTACCAGGAGTCTCTTTCTGCGGGAAGTTTAAAGATATCATCCTTTGCCATCCAACCCATTAAGCCTATCGCGGAAAAATCTATGTCTTCTGTTAAGTTTTCATTTATCTCTTTGAGTCCTTCTTTGAGAATCTCTGTTGTTTCAGCATCCTCTTTCCAAACGTGATTGAGGGAATCTTCGAAGTCTTTTGCCATTTGTTCGTTATAGATGATGTTCAGAAGGTCTTTTGGAATTAAGTTCATAACCTCATTTTCTGTATCTTGGATTAAGCGTTCCTCCGAGTCCAGGCCATCAAGGATATTGTCTTTGACTCCCTGGTATCGTAGAAAGATATAAATGAGGACAGTTATACCGACTACAGATAGTGAGAACGGGATGTTGGGTAGTCCAGTAAAATATGAGTACCCTACAAGTGCAGTAAGTCCAAAGAAATAATAAGACATAGCCATAACAGTTATGCCTGGTTTATTCCATTCGGTGTGAATGTTGTCTCGGTGTTCTTCCCAACGTAGGTCAAGTTTATCCATTCGAGTTGTAATCATCTCTGTAAGGATTGCCTGGAAGAATTTATCGTTCCCACCCTCTTCAAGAGTTGATTGAATATATTGCTTATCGCTATCGTTCCCATATTGTGTAATCTGAAGAATCCAGTCGATGAGTTGTTTTTTAGGATAATGGGTTAAGTTAATCTTTCGATTGATTTTGCCAGGATAGAATTTGTCATAGAGTTCCTCCCAAGAAGAGTCACCTTCTAACCTCTTACGTTTTGCTATACGTCTGAAACCTGGTTTTAGGTTTTTAGATGAATATTTCTCACCAAACGTTCCAAAGACGCTATCCGATTCTATTGAATCGGACGCTCTTGAAAGTTCAGAATAAAGATTCTCCCATTGTTCGTCTGAATATTTATTAGCTTTCGGCATTTAGTTAATGCTATTCGATGTGCTTTTGAAAGTATAGGAGTTGCTACAAGATAGAGTCTGATTTTTTCTTTCTGTAGAAGTCGTGTTCGTAATACACCCGCATTATCTCTGCAACAGACGTTCCGCAACGTTTGGCAATCTGAATGACGTCCTCCTCGTTCTCAAGAGCAGTTGTTATGTGTTGGTGACGAATACTATATGAAACTAATGGACGTCCGTGCTTGTCCGTCTTGCCCTTCCATTCAATTACATCCATAACGTACCTCACCAAAGTTTCCCAGGCCTTCTTGGTGAATGGTTCTCCGTCAAGATGAACGATTAGTTCTTTGTTTTTAATACCTTGTTCTTTGTAGTACGTTTCAAGTTCCTCTACAGCTTTGATGGAAGCGTGGCCTCCTTGAGCGATATATGAGATACGTTTTTCAAATCGTTTGAAGAAGATTGAGTCCTTGATTACTCTATCAACAACTAATGGAAGTCTATTGTCTTGTTCGGGTTGATAGTAAGGACGAAAACCACAATCAACTAAAAGAACCCACCATCTACGGAAAACGAATAGTTTGTGCCTTTGGTAATCAGTTAGAGTATTTCTTTTGAGTTCATTGTCGATACTATCAAAAGCCAGTAGAACTTCTTTAGGTGTGGCGTGACCGAATCCATCATCGTCAGAATGTCTCTTTGTTTGGAGTGTTGGGAATTTAGGCGGGTTGCCATCCACTACACCGATGTTTTCAGCATACTCCCAAATATAATTAAATGTTGTTTTAACGTTTGCGATAGTTTTATCAGACTTTACTTTCTTCAAGTCTGCCACCAGGTTTCGGATATCTAAACCATTCAATAAACCGAAAGGCTTTGGAGGTAGATTTGGAAGAATGAGATTGAGTGCATTACCGCTATGTTTCTTGAGGTTGTCAGCATTCCAAACAGTTCGATTCATAGGCATCTTCTTTTTAGTCTGCTCGGTGATGTGTTTAACGAACGCTGTTATTAGTTTGTGATTGTTTAGACTTTTAGATGGAGTCCCATACGATAGACGATACTTGTATTCTGCTTTTGCTAATTCTTTGGCTTTCTTTGAAGCAAGTTTCAGGTTTGTCATACCTGTAGATTTTCTGAATCGTTTTGATTTGGGCGGGAGATTAGGAAAAGTTCCTTCAACAGTTATGATATCGGAGAGAACATCCCTTTTGAGGATTCTCACCAACCTAACCTTCATCGAATCCTCTTCGTTAAGATTTATCTTGATTTGGTCTAATTCGACCCTACTTGGTGTGATATTACGTTTATTGTCTGCCACGATGTCTGCCAATAACGTTTGATATTTTGGGTGTCTGCCACGTGTCTGTCAATTTCATAGAACCATTATATGTTGATTCTATGCGGGTTTCAAGCCCGTTAAATGGTAGGGATGGAGGGAGTCGAACCCCCACGCCTTGCGGCACTTGGTTCTAAGCCAAGCGTGTCTACCAGTTCCACCACATCCCCAGATGAAAGCATTATATAGACTAT
>Ga0315320_10002607_pt1 | contig 14831 bp, 15 predicted proteins | sample M140m21515metaG_FD_203458 | JGI IMG/M metagenome (GOLD analysis project Ga0315320, IMG submission 203458) | Ammonia-oxidizing marine archaeal communities from Monterey Bay, California, United States - M1 40m 21515 | ecosystem: Environmental > Aquatic > Marine > Coastal | place: USA: California... | reverse complement strand
CAACAGACCAACGATTTCTCCCCGCGACACCTCTACACTCAAGCCTGTGAGAACGGTACGACCACCATATGCATGAGACAGCATTTCGGCCCTGAGGCTCACTCTTTGGACTCGCTTCGAACGGTCATGGTGCATGCCGTACATTCGATGGTTTCTTGGCCCACCTCAAACACGATCTCCGCACCCTTCATCTCATGAAGGCCATCTCGAACAATGGCATCCCCGCTCAACACCAAGCGCCCTTTGCTGAATACTGCTCCTTCACCAACGGCGGTACGGCCACCTTGTCGTACCTGCACAGGGCCCGAAGCAACCGCTCTCTGTACACTCCCGTCCTCATCGAGCTGAACCTCTACACGTGCGCAGGTGAACCGTAAATCGCCTTGTACGGCACGTACATCGCCCTCAAACACCCCTCTGCCATCCTGAACCGCCCACCGGGTGACTTCCGCGGTAATGATTAAATCACCATGTTGCGCGCGAGTCCCACGCGCATTCACCTGATGCGTCGCATCTATGGTCGCCGACTCGGCCGTCATCACGGCCCCAGAAGGCAACTCAAGATGGGCGCCATCCACGTCTACCGTTGGGCCAGCCCACGCAGAACTCAACCATAGAAGGCAGACGATCAAGCTTCGGCGACCTCGGCTCCCACCACACTCTTCTTCCCATCGGCAGACTTTCTCGACTGCTTACTTTGGCGCTCCATGGCGGCCTTCACGAATGCTGAAAATAACGGGTGCGGTTGTAGGGGCTTGCTCTTGAACTCAGGGTGAAACTGGCAGGCCACAAAGTAGGGATGGGAGTTGATTTCTATCATCTCGGCGAGCTTCCCATCGGGACTGCGGCCCGTAATCTTCAATCCGGCCTGCTCAAGTGTGTCGAAGTAATCTGGGTTCACCTCGTACCGGTGGCGGTGACGTTCATTGATCGCATCTTCTCCATAGAGCTTTTGAACAACAGAGTCCTTCCGAAGAGCACATGGCCACGCACCCAAGCGCATGGTTCCACCCTTATCGACCACGTTCTGCTGTTCGTCCATCAGTTCAATCAAGATGTGCTCGGCTTTGTCATTGAACTCGCGGCTGTGTGCATCGGTGTGACCCAAAACATTTCGAGCAAACTCAACCACAGCCATCTGCATGCCGAGACAAATCCCAAAAAATGGAACGTCATTTTCTCGGGCCCACTGAATGGCTCCAATCTTTCCTTCAACCCCCCGCTCACCAAAACCACCGGGCACCAAGATGGCATCCGCGTGAGCCAGACTCGACCCCACATTGGATGGGTCGATGGTCTCGGAGTCTACATACTCCAGGTTCACCTTTGACCCATTGGCCACTCCACCGTGAGTCAGTGCCTCATTCAAGGACTTGTAGGTGTCCGCAAGATGCACATACTTTCCAACAATACAAATGTTGACGGACTTCTTGGCTTTGGCCATTCCATCCACCAAATCCACCCACGGATCTAGACGAGCAGCAGCCGCCCAGATACCGAGTTTCTCGAGGATTCGGTCATCGAGATCTTCGTCATGCAGTGTGGCCGGAAGCTCATAGATGTTGTTCACGTCCGGGCAGGCGATGACACAATCACCCTCGACATTACAGAACAACGAAATCTTCTCACGGGTGTCTTTTGGGATATCGCGGTCCGATCGACAGAGCAGGATGTCAGGCTGGATTCCAATCTCACGAAGCATCTTCACTGAATGTTGCGTGGGCTTGGTCTTGAGCTCTCCAGATGTCTTGATGTACGGGACCAATGTGAGGTGCAAGTAGAGCACATTGTCCGCACCGGCATCGTTCCGAAACTGACGGATGGCCTCAAGATACGGCAGAGATTCAATATCACCGACTGTTCCACCCACTTCCACAATGGCGATGTCCGCCTCTCCAACACCCTTCCAAACCAATCGTTTAATTTCGTCTGTAATGTGCGGAATCACTTGGACCGTGTGCCCAAGGTACTCCCCTTTTCGCTCACGTTCGATGACGTTTTGGTACACACGCCCCGTCGTAAAGTTGTTTCGCTGCAGCATCGGAGACGACGTGAATCGCTCATAGTGCCCCAAGTCGAGGTCTGTTTCCGCACCATCATCGGTCACAAACACTTCCCCGTGTTGGTACGGACTCATGGTGCCGGGATCAACATTGATGTAGGGATCCATCTTGATATTTGTCACGCGTAGACCACGGGCCTCCAAGAGCGCTCCCATTGCTGCGCCTGAGAGGCCTTTGCCCAATGAAGAAAGAACGCCACCAGTGACGAAAATAAACTTTTTACGCATCAGAACCTCTGATTTCGGGAGTCTACCGAGGATGGGGGACGAGATGACAGGCGAGCGATGTCGGACGGAGTATCGATTCCTACCCCACTATACGCAACCTGTACGGTTTGAATGGCTACACCATTCTCAATAAAACGAAGCTGTTCAAGATCTTCACGCGACTCTATCGCCCCGCGACTCCAGCCATAAAACTGCTGGAGTACCGAGGGCCGAAAGCCATAAATACCGACGTGAAGCCACCAAGGACCACCGTGGGGTACGGGGGCTCTCGAGAAGTACAGGGCATTGCCACCAACACCGATGGCCGCCTTGACCTTTGAAGGGTCACTCGGTTCAAGATGATCCGGAAACGAACATATGGGGGTCACCACCTGTACGGAAGGATCGGCAAAGCAAGCGATGACGGCCTCAAGAATGTGTTGATCCAGAAAGGCATTGTCCGCTTGTATGTTCAATACGATGTCCGCATCAAGCTCAGAAACGGCTTCCGCCACCCGATCGGATCCGGTCCTGTGCAGATTCCGACTTCGGACCACCTCTGCACCAAGCGGGGCCATCGTGTTGGCCACATCATCTGAATCTGTGGCCACAAGGACGCGGTCGATTTGGTCACACGCCTTCACATTGCGCCAAACGTGCGCCACCAACGGGTCGCCTTGAACGTCCGCTAATACTTTGGCTGGAAGCCGTTTCGACCCCATGCGCGCAGGAATTACTGCCACCACACTCATGGGTCCGATTCCTATCGGTTTGAGGCGCTTCACGCACCCCAAAACACAAAGAAGCCACCGCAAGGGTGGCTTCTCTCGATACAAAAGGTCTGGTTTAGCGCTTGCTGAACTGGAACTTCTTCCGTGCACCCGGTTGTCCGTACTTCTTACGCTCAACCTTACGTGCATCCCGCGTAAGCAGTCCTGCTTTCTTGAGGATAGGACGGTGGTCCGGGTTGGACTCGCACAACGCGCGAGCGATACCCAGACGGACGGCGCCCGCCTGACCGGTCTTGCCGCCACCCTGCACGTTTACAAGGATGTCGAAGTCTTCACCCGTGCCGGTCAGCGCCAAAGGCTGCTTGAGCACTTGCTTGACACTGTCGCGGTTAAAATATGCCTCAATCGGGGTACGATTGACGACGATTTCACCCTTACCGGGCCGAAGATAAACGCGCGCCACTGAGGTCTTGCGGCGTCCGGTTCCATAATACTGCGTGATGGCCATCAGGTTGGTCCTCTTAAATGTACGCGGGGAAAGGCTGGGGCTTCTGTCCACCGTGCGGATGCTCAGCACCCCCGTAGACTTTCAGCTTAGAAATAACTTCACGAGCCAGGCGGTTCTTGGGAAGCATTCCCTTCACAGCCTGCATGATGATTCGCTCTGGATTTTCGACCCGCAACTCAGCTGCGGTACGAATCTTGAGGCCGCCTGAATACCCGCTGTAGCGGTAGTACTCTTTGGCTTCTTCCTTGTTCCCAGTGAGCTGCACCTTGGCTGCATTCACTACAACAACGAAGTCGCCCGCATCGATGTGCGGTGCGAAGGTAGGCTTGTGCTTGCCGCGCAGAACCGTGGCCACTCGTGTCGCAAGGCGACCGAGAACAATGTCTTCCGCATCGATGACGTACCAGGCACGATCGATGCTCTGGGAATTTACAATAGTGGTGCTCATGTAATCACTCGAGAATGGGATAAATCCGCTGGATATCATCCGCAACAATAAGAAGTCTGGAACCCCGAAAGGGCCGTGATAGCACCCGCGTTTATGGTGTCACGGGCAAGGTGTCAAGCGTTCCGGGCACGGTTTCTGGGACATCGATCCCCTCGGGGACACCAAAACACCTGTTTAACCATGGATTAGAGGGCCCTTCCGTCGATTGAAGCTCCCGCCAACGATGGGCGAACTGAAACGCTACCGCATCTACGGACTCACCAGCGAGGGCCTCTAGAATTTGTTCAATCTCTGGTTTTGAAAGGGAGAACTCGGGGGGAGGTGTCGTGACGGATAAACAAACCATACGAAGCCAACTGTTGGCATCATTGGCATCAAGAGACAGCGCCATAGAAAGCCGCATGGACGCTTGTTCCACATCCCCTGCCGCTACAAATGCCCTCGCCTGCTCCACATACACTTCCGGCGGACCCGGGGCCTGAGACCATCGGGCGCGCCACCGCTCTGCAGTCTGATGAATACTGTCCCGTCCAGAAAGACTTTCCACCACTGTTCGGCCCGACACAACCACCCATAGGGTGATGCTCATCAGGATCACCACTCCCACCGCGATCACAATCCACGCCCAGACATGATCAAGCGGTGGTGGTCGTAAACTACGCCCAGTGACGGGTTTGGTTCCTCGATCGTGGCTTTCTTGCACGGGTAGACTCCATATATATTGTATCGAATCATAAGACAGTGGGCCAAGAACCTTGACGCATCTGTAGGGTGTGGTATCAAATCGCGACGCGATGATGCGTTGCCTTCAACCGTCAGGTAGACCCATGCAAGACAAATCCAAACTCGGCACCCGATACACTTGCTACACATGCAGCAAGAAGTTCTACGACTTGAACAAGCCGGACCCCGTCTGCCCAAGCTGTGGTGCCAACCAGTTTGATGATCCTACTCCCGATCCTCGTGTCGCCGTAATGGAACGCTACAAAGGCAGCCGGATGACCGCCGCCGATGCCGCTCCGTCCAAAGAGGCGTTCTCCGTTGAGGACACCGTGGATGAAAACGCAGACGCAAGCGAAGATGAGGGAGACGATGAGGTCGCCCCGGATGGTGCTGAGGCACCCGAGCCCGAGCCTGAGACTTAAGTCAAGCCGAGCCGGCGCTCACCCCAAATTGTACGTTCCTTCGCTCCTTGGACCCTCTAGTAGTTCGACGTGAACCAAGGTCAATCCACATGCTGGTACGGTTCTTCCGGCCTGGCTCCGGTCTTGTGCGTCCCGAATCTCAATCATCTTCTCTGGTGGGATTCGGCCCAACCCGACCTCCACCAGTGTCCCCACCATGATGCGGATCTGGTGGCGTAAAAAACCGTGCCCGACAAAGTCGATTTGTATTTCGTCATCCAACTGACGAATGTGGGCATCTACAATACTACGAACCGTTGTTTTCGCTGAACATCGCGCCGCACGAAAGCTCGTAAAATCATGCTGTCCGACCAAGGCGGGTAAGGCTTGCGCCATCCGTTCAATATCGACGGACTGTTTCAGGTGCCAGACCACGCCGGACCGGAACGGACATCCCTGTTTTCGGTTCAAGATGCGGTACCTGTACAACTTTTGCTTGGTCCAGGAACGCGGTGAAAAACTTTCGTCCACGGGAGATGCATCCAGACAGACAATATCGTCATCCGTATGTCGGTTGATTCCCGCCATGACCTGGTGAGGCTTGCGCTCCACAGGCAACCAAAATGAAATAATCTGCATCATGGCATGAACACCCGAGTCGGTACGCCCGGTGGCAGATACACGAATGGGTTCCTGAACATCACACAGGACGCCGAGTGCACGCTCAATCTCCCCCTGAATGGTCCTGGATTGGGGCTGAATCTGCCACCCGGCGTAGGCATCGCCACGCCAACTCATGGTGGCCCGCCACATCTGACCTTCAAACATGGACACGACCGCTAGTGGTCGAGCTTGAGACCGATCATCATCACATCACCGGAGAAGGTCAGTCCGCCTTGGTCCTCACCCACGGTTTGGGTCCGATACTCAAGAGTCACGAACGTATCTGTGATGCCAGAGATCGCTTCCAGCCGACTCGCTCGTCCTGGCTGAAAGGTATCCAGAAGAATGTGAAGACCATAGGCCATGTGGGATCCCGACTTTCCGCCAGACACCTTACCGCCCCCCGTCCAGGTCTCTTGCCAAAGCCAATAGTCATACCCGATAGAAGCAAATGGAACGATGGGCTGCTCAGGCAACACATCCAGCCGTAAGGTGACATCCGCTGTGAGAGGCACAGCGAGCATGGCATCATCTTCCGCTGAACGACTTCCGTCCGCATCGACCCGCTTGCCATCTTCGCTGTAGTAGCCCATACCAGCGGTAAGCTCGATGAGATCAAATAGGGTCGGCCCGTACTCAAGCCAAATCACGTTATGCCCTGTTTCACCAAAAACAGTCGTGATGTTCGGATCCGTGAGCTCCATAGAGCCATACCGAACCTCGAATGCTTGACCGATATAGTCGCTCAGTTCTTCACCTTTTTGGGGCCATTCAGAATCTGTTGCGGCGCGCGCTGGACCCGCCACCACGAGTAGAATGGCGACAGTCCATGGTGCACGGCGGGCCACCGCGAACAGACCGCCCATCATGGCTAAGAACAGAGCCGCTGGAGCGGCCACGTTGCTACAACGAAACCCTCCATCATCGCCAGCCAGTTCTGCTGCGCCAAAAGTCTCTCTTGGGGTTTCACTAATGATGTTGCTCATTTTTCCCTCCTGACCTGCCGCATCATACGCGCGGACAGCCACATGGTAGGTCACCCCATTGGTCAAGGGCTCGATGGTAATGCTCTTATTCTGTCCTGGGTTCGCCTTCACCCGCCGGGGCAAGTTTAGCCGAGCCCCACTTACATCAGAGTCAACCCCAAGGAACGCTGGACCTTCCGTGAGATAATCATCTTCCGTAAATGATTCTGAACTCAGATAAACCTTGTAGTGGCTCAAGTCCTCATCGTCGATTCCAGACAGTTCGACGATCAGGCGACCATCCCCAAAGCCCACATCAGCATCCGAGAGCCCCACTTTGGTGGGGGGATTATCCACGGACAACTCGACCGTGTCATGCCCCTCACTTCCGTCATCATCGGTCACCACAAACCGTATGCGGTTGGTGCCTTCCACGTACCGGTCATCGACAGTAAACTGTGCCGTCGCCGTACCACCAGCCTCTACCGTTCCGTTGGCTATCTGTGTACCACTATCGTTGCTTCCAGCGCCCAAGCGGGCGGTCCAATCCCCTGCAGTATCCGACTGAAAAGACACGGAGACCTCGGTCTCACTGAGGGCTATCGAAGGGGTTGGTGCCCCCGCTTCGACCCATGGGCGATCTGTCATGATGTGAAACCAGCCGTCCGAAGCACCTGCAAATAGGTAGCCATCCCCGACACCAAACTCGACAATTTCGCTTCCCTGATCCGGCGTACTAAAACTGTCGAGCAGCGTGGACTGTGGAAGCCCCACAACTACATCAAGGTCATGAATCCGAATCATTCCGGTGCTGTCATCGGCAATGGCAAACCATTCTTCGTCTTCGTTGGCAGCAATGGCCGTAGCACTCTCGATGCCAGCCCCATCCCCCAACAATAAAGACAGGATGTTCGATCCGGTTTGGTACTCAACCAAGCCCGAACGCCCTCCGGCCACAAGCACCCGGCTCGCACCAATCAGTACGATATCCTGCGTTTGGGCGGCACTGGGAGCCCCCTGCTGAATCGTGGACCCACCGGCTCCCGCGGCCATTTTGGAAAAGTTGGCGCCACCATGCGAGAAAAACACAAAGCTTGAATTGGCTTCCATGTCCTTTACTGAAGAGTATCCCAAGGTGGACGGAAACCCGTCCGTCAGAACCAGCTCGTTTTCAATATTGTATGCGCTCACCTGCGGGTTTCCACCCGACGGATGCTCTGCCAGCGCAAAGACCAAACTGTCATTGGCTGCGAGCCCCATGATGTCCGTATCCGTCAACACGACGGGCTCACTGCTGTTTTTGATCGAACCGCTCTTGAGACTAAACCAAGACAGTTCACCATCCGCACACCCCACAAAAAACTGGGTGTTTGCTGTGGGGTCTGCTGCGAGCCCAGCTGCACCCGTGCACGCATCAACCTCAAGCAAATCCCACGTATCCATATCCAATACTTTGGCGGTACCGCTACCCCCATCGATGAAGGCCACAGCTGAACCATCGGTGGAGACCTCAACCTCCGTAATGGATGTACCACCCTCCAAGCTGACAGCGACCCGGTCGGGCATGCCTACTGCAGTCGATGCAAACAAAAGCCAAGCCAACACTACAGGTACCCCTCTCCCCACAGCGCAATGGCGATGGCCAACGCGTTCGCTGTCGCACCAACGCGCAGATTGTCTGCTGTCACCCACAGGTGCAAGCGGTGAGGGTCTGGATCAGAGCGAATACGGCCCACGTAGATGGCACTGTCACCGGCCACACGCCGCGGCCCGGGAACGGGGTCGCCGACACGAATCCCAGGGGCTTCATCCAAGACTTGTTTCACATCTTCGAGATTAAATGCATGGTCGAACTCAATTGTGAGATCCGCTGCGATGCCTGCGAACAATGGAGCCAGAACAACCGTCGTTAGCGCTGCAGCGGGTTGCCAACCGAGCACATCGGCGACCTCGAGCGCCACACGTCTTTCTGTGGTGGTCCAGCCCTCGACCACGTCACCCAACTGAGACAGTACATCGAAAGCCAACCCGGTCGGGAACACTGTCCGCGGAGGAGTCTTGCTGTTGAACAGAGAGACAACCTGTGATGACAACTCTTCCGCTCCAGCTTTTCCAGCGGTGCTCGCGGACAACATAATTGTGCCACGAACCGAAATAGCACCACGATTAGCCAAGGGCCCCAACACCGTGGACACGACAACCGCAGGAGCGCTCGGGGAACACATGACACGGGTATCAGGGAAGTCTGCGACCGGCTCGACGCTCACTTGAGGCACCATGATGGGTGACTTGTCTGCGTGAGCGGCCCCAATATCAATGACGGGCACGTCGATGTCTTGCAACACTGGAATCAGACTCTTTGCTACCGCCGCTGTTGCCGCCAAAAACACAACGTCAATGCCTTCAAATACAGCAGAAAGATCGCTGAGAGGCGGCAAAGCCGAAACGCGATGAGAGCGGTCATTGACCTCAATCACCTCCCCCTTCGATCCGGCACTGGCGAACAAACGAAACCCCGCTATCGGTAGATTCGAGCGCCCCACTACAGCCAATAAATCACGACCCACAGCACCCGTGGCACCCACGACTGCAATGTTTAGTCCATCTGCCTTGAAACCATTTCCATTCATCTGCCGGCTGTATCCCGCCAAACGGTCATTCGCCGGTCTGCATGATTAGCCGTGCGCAACCTCGTTGCGGTAGCCGCGCAGAATTTCTTCAATTCGGTCGCGACCACGCAGCTTCTTCTTTTTGAGCACCCGCAAACTCTGGCGGTCAAACGGTGCCAACCAAGCTCTCGTACTGAGCTCAGTAATCTCTCGTTCATACTGCTCATGCGCTTCAACCAACGTGCGCAATTCAGCATTTACGGACACAAAGCGATCGACCAACACCCTATCTGCGAGTTCCATCGAAACCTCTTTTTATTCAATGAGCTTTAAGCGTACAGAATGACGAGCGCGGGTGTCAAACGTTGGATTGTGAAAACAATTCCGGCGTTAAACCTGCTTTTTAGCGTCAGCATCGCGTAGGTACGCGAGGGCAACCTCATGGGGAGGAAGCCCCTCAGCTATCCGGATTCGACCCAATCGGGCGACAAAGGGAGCCGCACTCTGTGCAGGGTCACTACAGATGGTCCCACCGGCACGGGCAAGTTGGTCGGGTTCTAGCAAAGCCCCTTCCCCCACCGCAACGAACGCTTGTTTGGGGATGACGTCATTCAATGTCGCATCTTGTGCCTCGTTCAGCGGCCGGGGAGTGGGCGTCGAGCAATCGAACCACTGGGCATACACTCGAGACTTCCGGGCATCGAGCAGCGCCAACACCGAGTCACCACGTACCATCGCTGCTCGAGCCTCCAGACTGGAGATACACACAACAGGAATCTTCCGAGAAACTGCAATACCAAGCGCCGCCGACACCCCCACGCGTAGGCCCGTAAATGCACCCGGTCCCACGCTAACGGCCACAGCATCCAACACTTGGTTGCCCTCCAGCATGTCCGCAATCGCTGGGATTAGAACCGTATCGGCCCCTCGAGACACCCGCTCCGACCACTCTCGCTCTACGTCGGGTCCTAACAAACATGCCCCCACGACAGGTCCTGCGGTATCGATCCCCAGAATCGTGGTCATTCAAACAACCGCCGGATATCGAAAAACAGCACGCTCATCATCAGTAGGACCAGAAACAATACACCCAGTTGCTGAGCACGCTCACGAATGGCCAACGAAAGCGGGCGGCCTCGCAGCCCCTCAACCGCATAGAACAAAAACTGGCCACCATCTAAAACAGGTACCGGCAATAAGTTGATGATTCCAAGAGAGATCGACAGCATTCCCATCAGGCGGGCCCATACAAAAATACCTTTCTCGGCCGCACTCGATGCCTGACGAACCATTTCAACCGGCCCACCCAGGCTCTTCTGAACCGCAGCAGCCCCCGTGATCAACTTCCCGATCTGTTCGATGACGTAGCCGCTCAATCTACTTGTTTCGTCCCATGCCCGATTCACAGCATTTGGAAAGCTGTAGTACACCCGGGTTTGCGGTCCATCGACCAAGGCCCCCATGCGGGTCACACCCAGAACTGGGCGGAAATAATACCGGCCCAAAGCATTGGTGTCTCGAATGACTTGGGGGGTAAGTGATAGGTCGAGGACCTCTCCAGACCGTACCACTTCAAGCCGGACAGAGCGTGCGGTAGCCGCTTCACCTTCGCCATTCATGGTGGACCGGACGCCCTTCAATACATCGGACCAGCCCCGGATGAGTTGGCCATCGATCCGAAGAAACCGATCCCCCATTCGAAGTCCTGCCCGATGTGCGGGAGACTCGGTTTTCGTCGCAACAGGCCGACATCCCGCCAGCAGGTCTGTGCTGTCTTTGTCCAGGGTCTCCCCCACCCCGCCGACAAAAAATGTCGTGGGCGTCAACCCCCATGACTCCGCAGCATCGTGGATCAAGGCGGGATCATGAGGCGTCCATTCCGAAGGCGACATCGTAAGCGCGCGACCATCGGCCAAACCCACCGCAACGTCTGCGCTCGGGGCAGCATTCAACGCCTCTTTGATGGCGAGCCAATCGGTCACAGAGGCCCCATTGATAGAGGCGATCACATCACCGGTCACAACACCAGCCTGGCCTGCGGGCGACCGAGGGTCGTCCACCCCAGCCACAGTATCTGGGCGGAGATAGGAAATACCGATCCCCACGCCTGAGTCCGGGTCAAAGTCAAAATCAAGACGCCGATCTACACCACTTCGGGTAACCGTCAGGGTGTGGGACCCCTCTTCCCAGATTGAAAACTGTTTGGCCACAGAATTCCAGGAGTTGGTCGGTTGGCCATCGATCGCTGAAATCACATCACCGGGCATCATGCCGGCCTCTGCAGCCAGTCCTTCCCGGTCCACTGTTCCCACCACATTGGCCGGCTGTGGCTCTCCAGCCATCAACAACACAGTGAATAGAACCAACGGCAACACAAGGTTGAATGCAGGCCCCGCACTCACCACCAAAAGACGTTGCCAAACCGGACGCCGAAGAAAGGCCGTAGAGGGGTCCTCCAGCCAGTCGTCATCCTCTTCACCATCCCCAAACGGATCCGCACCCGCCATCTGAACATAGCCGCCAAAAGGCAACATAGAGAGGCGGTACTCGGTCCCCTTGAAGTGGAACCCCACCAAGGAACGGCCAAACCCAATGGAGAATACCTTGACGTGCACGCCACAGGCTTTGGCAACAATGAAATGTCCAAACTCGTGGATAAACACAAGGATGGCAATCATTCCGATGGCGGCAAACAAATTCAAAACGACTCCGAACGTGGGCGGTAACCCCCGTAAGACCACCCGGCATCCATCGGTTCAGTCAGACTGTCTGACTTTCTCAAACATCAAGACTCCTGCTGTCACACTGACATTGAGCGAATCCAAGCCATGATGCAGGGGTACACTCGCAATTTCATCGCACCGGTCGCGCACAGTGTGGGTGACGCCCTTGTCTTCTCCACCGAGAACAATCGCAAGGGGTCCGCTCATTGGAACATCCCAATAGGCCTTTCCATTCATGTCTGCACCGACGATCCGAACACCGGCACGTCGCAACACCTTTAAGCTTGCAGGAATCGCTTCCCGGATGACTGGCACTTCTTCCGCTCCACCCATCGCAACCCGCTGTACTACCGCAGTCACGCCCTTTCCTCGGCGGGTGGGTATGACCACCGCGTGAACACCCGCACCCATCGCAGAACGCAATATGGCACCCAAGTTGTGCTCATAGTTGACCTCATCGACCAACACGAAAAACGGGTCAACACCCTGCTCAAAACAATAATTCAGTCGAGCGGTCACCGACCACGCTGGGAGTGGTTCCGCCTCCGCTAAGATGCCGTTGTGTACACCGGTAATCGAGGCGTCATCCAGTTTTTCTCTGGGCGCTTGATGCACGGGTATCTTGCGACGATTCGCAATCGAAAGAATGTGATCGATCTTGGGATTCGACCGGGTACGCTCATCCAACAAGATGCGATTGACCGGCCGTACCTTGCGCGTGAGCGCCTCCAGTACAATGTTCCGACCTTCCAGTTGATCTTTACCCGACCTGGCCCACGGCCTCGGTCCATCTCGTCGCTGTCTTTTTCCCATGCACCCTTATAGCAAGGTTGCGGCCAATTCTGCGAGTTGACTTCGTTCACCCTTTCGCAGCGTGATGTGACCAGCCACTGGACTTTCCTTGAATCGCTCCACAACGTAGGTCAAACCGTTCGAAGTTGAGTCGACATACGGGTTGTCGATTTGGTACGGATCTCCAGTCAGAATAATCTTCGTTCCTTCGCCGGCTCGGGTAAGCACCGTCTTGACTTCATGAGGTGTGAGATTCTGTGCCTCATCTACCACCAGGTATTGTCGGGGCATCGAGCGCCCACGAATGTAGGTCAACGGCTCGATATCGAGGATTCCTTGGTCCAACAACGCCTGATACGATGGCTGTCCTGGACCCGTGCTCCGTCGATTGTCCTTTCCTGCATCGTGCTCACCGAGCAATAGATCTAAGTTGTCGAAAATGGGCTTCATCCACGGATTGAGTTTCTCGTTTACATCTCCTGGAAGAAACCCCATGTCTTTTCCGAGAGGAAAGATTGGACGACTCACAACCAGTCTTCGAAACGATCTGTCATCCGCGACCTTTTTTAGACCGCACGCGATGGCCATCAGCGTCTTTCCGGTTCCCGCCATACCATCGATCGTGACCAAGTCTACCGAATCATCCAGCAACATATCCAAGGCAAACAACTGCTCCTTGTTTCGAGCAAAAATACCCCAGACCCCTTCTCGATGTTTGCCCACCGGACGCAAACACTGTTGGCCCTGGTCGTAGCGTGCCATCCCGGTTTGGCTGGGATTGTCAGCCGCTTTCAACAGTAAAAATTGGTTTGGATACGCTTCTCCGTCGGCCCATGCGACAGAGCCTTGGCTATACAGCTCGCCAATCTGATCAGAAGTCACGCTGACTTCAGACACCCCCGTATAGGATTCATCCATACGAATGTGGGCATGCTCATAATCTTCGGCCTGAATTCCCAGTGAATCCGCCTTGATACGCATATTGGTGTCGCGGGTGACCATGATCACCTGTCCTGGTTCCGCCTTACTCGACAGGTTCAAGGCAACCGACAAAATACGATTGTCGTTACTGTGGTCGCTGAAAGCGGACGGCATTTGATTGTCGCCCTGGCCTGGAATCTCCACGCGCAGGCGACCGCCAGACCCCAGGGGAACACCCCGAGAAAGACGGCCTGTGGCCCGAAGTTCATCCAAGCGACGAGACACCATTCGAGCATTGCGACCCGTTTCGTTTAAGTCTTTCTTAAATCGGTCCACCTCTTCGATGACGGTGATCGGGATCACCAGTTCGTTGTCCTCGAACACCTCAAGGGCGTTCGGGTCATAGAGAAGGACATTTGTGTCCAATACATAGGTCCGAGGACCAACGGTTGGGTTTTCTAATGATTGTACAGCGGCCATAACTCTCAGGGGGGAATGAGAAGAAGGGGGAAATGGACAGCGTTGAGCGACCCGGAACCATCTCGGGGAGAGAGGAGAAGAGAGTTTTCTGGTGGGACTTCAAGTGGCGGGGAGTTGCCACGTCAACACAATAGCGTGGATCGTTCACCGATCAAGTGAAGACCCGATAAGCCGCATAGAAGCAGACCAACCAAACAACATACATCGTTCGATTTGGTTCCAAAAAGGGACAATCCAAATCTTCGTATGATCGCTAGGAGGGGCTCAAACGATCATCAGAGCGCGGACGATATCAATCCACTTGAAGTGAATATGAAATTTCGTCTTTCGCAGAGCTCGTGGCGTTGCGCTTGAACTTGATTTTGGGCTCATCCTGTGAGATTCGCCCACCGTCTACGGAACCGGTTCCAAGATACAAAAAGAGTGCGCCACCAGAGGGAGCCGAACCGCGGCTCACAAAACGGACTTGGTTGCTCCCCGTATTTAAGTAGGGACCCACATCAAAAATCAGGCGCTCACCCGACTTGTAGGTTCGAACCACGGTGCCGTTCACTTCGACGTCGACCACATGACCCGCAGAGTCATTATCGTCCGCGAT
>Ga0315320_10002604_pt1 | contig 14835 bp, 17 predicted proteins | sample M140m21515metaG_FD_203458 | JGI IMG/M metagenome (GOLD analysis project Ga0315320, IMG submission 203458) | Ammonia-oxidizing marine archaeal communities from Monterey Bay, California, United States - M1 40m 21515 | ecosystem: Environmental > Aquatic > Marine > Coastal | place: USA: California... | reverse complement strand
GCTGGGAGATTCCAAACGGGGCGCGATTCCCCGCGAACAAATCGAGCACCAGTCTGCCACAGTGGCGTATCAATGATGCCCGGTGAAACATCAGCGGCCCGGGCGCCAAAGCGGGCCAGCTCAACGCTCATGGCCTCGGTCAAGCCCTTTACGGCGACTTTGGTTGCGCTATAGGTTGCCATGCCTGGAGAGCCGAAATTGGCCGCCGAGGACGAAGTTGTGAAACACAAAGCGTTGGGTGTTTGCTTGAGCAGGTGGATCGAGGCGTGGATGCCATTGAGTACGCCAATCAAGTTCACGTTTACCGTCGCCAAAGTTTTCTCGAAGGGCACTTCGTCTAAAAATCCGAACACGGCGATGCCCGCGTTATTAAACAAAATGTCCAAGCGTTGGCCCGCTGCTGTCCCAAAATCGATCATGACTTGGTCGAACGCGGCCTTGTCGGTGACATCTAAAAAAGCCGTGAAGCAGTCGTTATCGAGATCCCCCTTCAAGACGTCGAGGCCAGCTTGGTCGACATCTGCTGCGCCGACAAACCAGCCGCGCGCATGAAATTGCAACGCCGTCGCGCGACCAATGCCGCTGGCGGCACCCGTGATGAAAATGGTTTGTCGGGTCATGATTTTTACGCTCTTGAATCTGGATCTCCACTATGCGAACACTTTTTGGGTCGGGTATCAAGTCAACTGCGCTCAAAGGGCGCTGGCAGTGTGTGATGCGCCAAGGGTATTCCAAACAGAGAAAAGCGCGGAATTGCGACTTATTTAAACTGGGTTTGAACTCGTTAGGGCGGATGGCTGAAACCCGCATCCAAGGTTGCTTTGTTAAGTGCGTGCAATGGACGATGGTGGCAATCGCTGCATTAATGGCTCGGTCGTGGGAGGGCTGGGCCGTCGTTATGGCGGCTCGACGAAGTAGGCTTTGAAAGGCTGTTATACTGAGCGCCGACGTGTTGGGAAAGGCAGGAGCGGCTGCCCCAATCGTTATAATCAAACAAGAGGTAGCGTGCCATGAGAATTTTTATAGTGCTAGGGATATTGAGTTTGTTAGCAGCCTGTAGCCCGACCGAGCAAGCGTCTGAAACAGGGCAAACACCGAAATCGACTGCGCCGATTGACAAGGCGCAGGAAACAACGGTCTCCGAGGGTAAAGCCCTGTACCCTGAAGCCGCTGTGCTTCAATTTCAGGGTGGGTTGCCCGATAAAACGGATCTTGATTGGAAATCAAAGGTGTCTGAGCCGGCGATGATGCCCTTCGAGGCGGGGCAGTCTTACTTCTGGGAACTCAAGACCAATCACGGCACCATGACCTTTCGACTCTTACAAGAATCGGCGCCAAAACATGTCAATAGCACGGTGTATCTGACGCAGATTGGGTTTTATGACGATGTCCTGTTTCATCGCGTTATTCCTGGCTTTATGGCTCAAGGCGGCGATCCAACCGGCACGGGTCGGGGTGGTCCAGGGTATAAATATGATGGCGAGTTTGCCGCTGGCCTGTCTCATACCAAGCCAGGCCTGTTGAGCATGGCAAATGCTGGGCCCGGAACCGATGGCAGTCAGTTTTTCATCACTTTTACGGCAACCCCATTTCTTGATGGCAAACATACAATTTTTGGTGAGATGGTGGCTGGCGACGCAGTACTTGAAGCGCTCGAGGCACGGGGCAGCAGGCGAGGTACAACTTCCGAAGTGCTCAAGATTGTGAGCGCGAGGATCTTAGTGCAACCTACGTAGGGGGTGCGCTCAGGGCAGTTTCAGCGGCCTGAGCCAGATTAATGAGCCATCTCGAGCGCTGTGATTAGAGCGTCAATGCGTTGGCGTTTAATCTTGATTGCACGCTCGCAATGCGCTTGCGCCTTTAGCCCTTTAGCTCATGCCGTGTTGGCTTTTCCTTTGATTCTTGTTTCACTACGACAAACCCTAATGAGCCGCACAATCATGACACCACCACTTTGGGCCCTAGCGGCCGGTTGCGTGCCCGATGCGGCTCCCTGGGATATTCCACGCATTGCGGCAGGTGCTGGTTTTCATTCCTCCGGCATGTGGGTCGATCCAAAAACCACGTGGGGAAGCGATGCCCTGGCCAAAACGCAGCAAGCCCTAACCGAGACGAATATTGCGTTGGTCGACGTTGAGGTTGCCTGGCTCGAGAAGAACAGTCGTGCAACAGACATCCAAAAGTTGATTGTTGACGTGGGTTTGGCGCTTGGCGCCCGTAATCTTTTGGTTGTCTCAAGGCACGAGGATTACAACGCCTCGATCGATCAGTTTCGGGACCTGTGTGAGCGTGCGGGCGGCGGCCTGCGGGTTTGTCTGGAGTTTGGGGAGTTCACCCAGATTAAGTCGTTGCAGGCCGCGAATGCTTTTATCGATGCGGTAGATCATCCGTCGGCGGGAATTCTCATTGATCTGATGCACATCGCCAGAAGTAAGGAGGCCTTGCCGGATTTAACCGCATCGCGCTTTCCGTATGTGCAGGCCTGTGATTTCTTGCAGTCCTCGACCGACATGACCGGTCGGGATTATATCCAAGCGGCGGTCGATGATCGCTATTGCCTTGGCGAAGGCGAGGCGGAGGCATCCCGCATTGATACTGTGCGCCAATCTGATTTGGATATCAGTCTAGAGATTCGGTCCCGGGCCTTGCGCGAGACGTTCCCGGATCCGGTTCAACGGGCACAAGCAATCTTTAACCGCTGCGTTCGGGAATAAGCTGTCAATGCTGGCGTTCACTTCTATTCAGCAAGTTGCTAGATTGATTTTGGGATCCATTCAAAAGAGGACGCATCGTGACCAAACCGCTTTGGCAATATAGTGCCGTTGACCTGCACCGCGGCATCACCGATCGCGATTTTTCGGCTCGAGAGGTTGTCCGTGCGGTGACAGCGCGAATGCAGACGGAAAATCCGAGCCTTAATGCGGTAGTTTACGATTACACCGATCAGGCGCTGGCCCAAGCGGACGGGGTGGATGAACGGCTCGCAAAAGGGGCTGCCCCGCGGCGGCTCGAAGGTATTCCAGTCACGGTAAAGGTGAACGTTGATGTTCAAGGAACGCCAACGACCAATGGCCTTCCCGTGTTTGCGAACAATCTAGCGACAGGCAATTCGCCGATCGTGCAGAACCTCCTTAACGAGGGGGCGATCATCATTGGGAAGACCAATACCCCAGAACTCTCAATGCGGGGTACAACCGATAATCCGCTTCATGGTCTAACCAAGAGCCCTTGGGATGAACGGGCATCGCCTGGCGGTTCCTCGGGGGGCGCGGGCGCGGCCTGTGCCGCAGGATTTGGACCGATTCATCACGGCAATGATATTGCCGGGTCGTTGCGCTTTCCAGCCTCGTGTTGCGGTGTGGCGACGGTCAAGCCTGGCTTGGGCCGCGTGCCGGCCTTTAACCCATCTGCGCCAGCTGAGCGCGGCTTGCTGTCGCAACTGATGTCAGTACAAGGCGCGATTGCGCGCGAAGTTAAAGATGTCCGATTGGCAACGCAAGTGATGGCGCAGTCTGATCCACGCGATCCTTGGTGGGCACCGGTGCCGTTTTTGGGTCCAAAACCGGACGGCCCGATACGAGTCGCCTTCACCAAGGCATCACACGGTTACCCAATTCACCCTGAAATTCTTGCGCATCTAGACCTCGCGCAGGCCGCGCTGACCGCCGCGGGATACGAGGTCGAGGAACTCTCGGTGCCCAGTATCGCGCCTGCTGCCAAGGCTTGGTTTGATGTTGCCCTGCTCGAGATTAAGGAGGGATTGGATCCGCTTGCGCGCGAGCATGGCAGTCAGACCATTCAGAATATCTTTGACTACTACTACCAAATGTCCGACACCGTCGATTATAAAGGGTACATGAAAGGGGTTGGCGATCGCAGCGGCATTATTCGGCCATGGAATGTATTTTTGCAGGACTATCCACTGGTTTTGACCCCCTTTTTAATGCGCTCGACTTACGATTACGACCATGATGAAACCTTTGAGGGCAGTAAAGACTTATTTGATTCGGCGATCTACAGCTACGGCATAAACTATATGGGACTGCCGGCCGGGGTTGTGCCAACGGGCCTGATCGAAGACCGACCCTCTGCCGTTCAGATCGTTGGGCAACGGTTTCGGGAAGACCTGATTCTTGATGCTTTAGAGGTTATAGAAGCGGCGGTAGGTGTGCTCAGCCCTCGGCTTTGGTGACTGTGGGCTTGTTGCCATGATAGAGCAGTTACTCTCGACGCGACTGGTTGACGATGAGGGTACCGTCACTGATTCTTATGCGATTTGACGTTATCGAATGCTTGGTAAATTTGAGTTCAAGCGTGATATCAATTGTAAATCTGAAGGACTGATCGATGTCCTCTTGTTTAGTGCCAAAGTCGTTCGGCTTAGGTTTGGCTTACGTCATTGCTGTTGAGACCGGCGGGGGTAGTTCGGTAGGTTATCGCCGCGCCTGAATAGCCTCAGGCCTCTTTGGGGTCTAAGGGTGTGTTTCTATGTGCTAGATGTTCGCTAATGACCTCGCTGCCAAGCGTTGAGCCGTCATTGTTGCCCAATGTAATAGCAGGCCATTGGCCATCCTTGAACATAAACAATACGGTGGCGCCCTCGGGGCCTGCAACGAGTGGGCCGTACCCACGGTTGGCTAGGCCAATTCGAATATCGCCGGGGACGTGCCAGGTTGCGCCAACCTTCTGCGTGCCGTCGAGAATGATTTCCGTATAGTCACAAGCGTGGGTGTGTGCTTCGGTATAGCAATTGGGTGGATAAAACACCTTAAAAACGGTCGGCGCAGCGGCATCTGTCGAGTCTCCAACGCGGTACATGCTGGTCACAATGCCCGAGGGCAATTCGATTTTATCCAGGTCATTCCAGTTGAACGCCAAATGGCCCTTCCTTTGAAGTTCACTGGCGAGGGCAGCATCTGATTTCTTTGGCATTACAGCTCCGACGTTAAAGAATCATAGACTTATACGAGTCTTAGCTCGGAAGTTCAAGCAACAATGCTCAAGCCGGCCCATTCAAGCCTGTCGTGATGCATCGCTAGTTCGCGCTAACCCGTTTGCTATGGGGGGTGTTGTCTTGGTAGCAGGCTGATAACACCATAATGCGAGCCATATAGGGTCTAGTTCTGAAAACCTAGATTCGTGGGTTTGCCTAAAGCAGCCTCTTATCGAAAGGCTGTGACAGCGCCCGGCTTAATGGGTTTAGGTTTTGGCGGGCCTAAAAAAGCCCGTGTAACACGGGCTTCTTCAGTGTCCTGTGACGTTAATCTGTGCCTAAAATCGAAACAAACGTCAGTCCTGCATCAGGTTGTACGTGCTTTCGACAGTCCAGAGATTTCTTGAATTGCAGGTCGCAGTGGCAGTCCATTCAGCGAAGATTGCCGCAGCTTTTTCGTCGCCACTACTGAAAAAACTTTGGAATGCATCCCCCATACCCGCGAAATCCGACCACCCAGTCATCAAAATAAATCGACCAGGATCAGAGGTGTCACCGGTGAAGGGCGTAAAGATCCATTGAGCATCTTTTTGGCCTTGAGCCTTGGTCCAGGCGCCAACAGCCTTTGAAACTTTCCGAACATCATTAATCGTTTTACCTTCATTGAGAGAGCAGTTCCAGGTCTCAACCGGTGCAGCTTCTGCATGGTGATCGGCTTGCGCATAAAACGTTAGGAGCAAAGTCCAGATCGTCAGAATAATTTTCATCGTTAAATTCCTTCTACCGTGAGTGAGTCCATAGAGTAATTCCCCGATCGAGAAAGCAGAAGCTTTGTTCGATTTTGGTTTAAAAGTGAGATGGAGGATAAGAGATTTGGCATTAAACGGGTTAAGCGTCACCGGGCGCGTGTACTTGCCGGTATCGAATGGGGCTAAGAGGCCGCTGTTTTGCCAGCCGCGACCGTTCGCGTGATGTGCGTAGATTGGCGAGGGCGTGACACTTAGTCACTGAGGTGCGTCTGACCAAACTTGAGGATCTCTTTTAAGACAGGTTGAAGAGAATACCCTAGTGAGGTTGGGCGATATTCGTACCGCACTGGCTTGGCTTGATACGGAACTTTTTCTAGCATGCCGATCAATACCAAGCGCTTCAGGCGCGCAGCCAATAGGTTGGTTGGAATTTTTTCAGAACAATTTGCAAAATCGGCGAAGGTACGGCAATCGAAGAATAAGGCATCGCGCATAACCACCAAGGTCCATTTGTCACCAAACAGATCCAGGGTGCGCGCTATGGGACAAGACGAGCGGAATGCTCGCACGGGTGGTCTCGGAGCCGCCGCGGCCGTTGCACTCGTCTGATTATCCTTTCTTTTCGACATCGCGGGTTAACCTCCTTTTTAGCGTCGCCAGGCGCCAAGGCGAATTGCAAAAGCAATGATCAATGCGTAAACCATCATCGCAAAGGCAGCTGCGTAATAAATACCCTGCAGGCCAAGGTCCAGCCCGCTCGCTAAAAACATGGCGCCAAGGCCAGCTAGGAGAACGCGTGAAATCGTGGCGACTACCGGCCATAACATAAAGCTTGCGCCTTGAGAGGCGAAGTACAGCGACATGCCAAGCCCTTGAAAAAAGAAGAACGGCCCCACGATCTGGATATAGTGAGTTGCGGAGGCCACGACGGCTGGATCGTCTGTAAACACGGTGATCCAGGCAGCAGGGAACAGCGCGAGTAAGATTCCCAGAACGCCAGCGATGCCACTGGCGCAGGCGCCACCGATCCACGCGATCCGTTCAGCACGGGCTGTGTTACCGGCGCCGATGCTCATGCCGACCAATGAGGTCATTGCAGCACCAAAGCCAAAGACAAGCGGAATGATCAGAAACTCGACTCGTGAGCCGATGCCGTACCCTGCAAGCGCCGCATCCCCAAAGGTGCCAACGAGCGCCGTGAGGATGAGCACGGTCGAAACAGTGAGCAGAGGGGATAGCGACGCAGGTAAGGCCACCTTTAAAATATCTTCGAAATTCGCTTTTGAAAAAACGAGTGCTGACAGCCTTAGTTTGACCAAACTCGAGCCATTACGAAGTTGCAAGAGTAAAAACCCGCTCACTACGGCAGCTGCTATAATTGCCGATACGGCTGCGCCGGTGATTCCGAGCTTGGGCAAGCCAAAGGCGCCAAGAATCAAACCACCGGATAATGGAATTTGGAGCAGCGCGCCCAGCATCATTGCGGCTGCGGGTAACTGCATGTTGCCCATGCCTCGAAAAATAGCCGTGGTGATGCCCAAACTCCAAATTAAGATCCCGCCAGAGAGTAGGAGCAAGGTGTAAGCATAGGCTTGGGCAAGTGCTTCACCATTGCCACCCAGTAATCGTAAGAAACCCTGGCCGCCAAGGCCAAACAATAGGAGTAACGCGAGCGCGCCAGCAGCCCCAAGGGCCAGCGCGTGCCATACGAGCTGTTCTGCACGGTGGATATCACCGGCGCCAAGGGCTCGCGCGATGGCGGAGGCAACAGCGCCGCCCATTGCGCCACCTGATAAGGTTTGGGTCAGCATGAGAAAAGGAAAGGCCAACGCAATCGCAGCCAGCGAGATCGAGCCAAGTTGGCCAATGAACCAGACTTCAGCAAGGCTGACGGATCCTTGGACCAAAAAAGCGAGGGTGCTGGGCGCTGCCATTCGCAGCAATAAGGGCAATGGTTTTGCTGTCAGTAGATGTTGGGTCTTTGGATCCATGAAGCGCTTATGTTTGAGAAGTTGCTTGAAGACTATATACTTTAAAAAGTAAAGTCACTGGAATTATTGTAAGTGGGCGCCGTTCTGAACACCGACCAAGGGTTAGGTTTATGTGGCAGATAAAGTAGGGGCGTTTAACGTTTCAGCGCGGTCTTGTTTGAATACCGCGCGCCGCTGAAACACCGCATTAAAATCGCGTTTGGTGAGCCCTATGGAGGGCAGCTCAGAAAGGCGGCGCCACGGTCGGCTTTGTTAGTCTCGCCGCTAGAACAAGGCCGCGTGTCCTGACGCAGACGAATCGCCTGCGCCATGACAACGTTAAGGGGGCAATCATCCCCAGACGTCTTCGCCTGAGGTTTCAGCGGCAAACAAGCTATTTAAATCGTGGGTTAGTGTTTTTTCGATCGTGAGTTGCATCATATGACGATCTGGGGCGTCGAATTTTTCAATTTCTTTCACGAGGCGCTCCTCGCTCGGGGGGTTGCTGCCAGGCCGCATGCTCAGAAAAGACTGGGTAAACGCTCGTAACAGTGCCGCATCTTTGGTGATCGCGACGGTTCCCCGCAATGTGACCTGACGGCCAATGTTTCCAGGCTCCCAAATACAGAAGCAGGCTGACGGATTCCGTCGCCAAGCGTGGTATTTCGCTCGATTGGTCGTTGAGGTAATGGTGATCACACCATCGATGACGCGGTATAGCATGACCGCAGACGCGGGTTTGTGATCTTTGGTAACCCAGGAAACCACAGCATGAGTGGCCTCGTTAATGATCTTTTCGACCGCAGCATCACCGATCGTAAAGGGCTCGATGTTACGTCGGGTAAACCATTTTGGTCGTGTTGTGTCGTCGCTCAAGCGGTTGCTCCTTGGTGTCATATGTAGCAGAGGGCGTAGGTTAGCATGCGGTGTTGCGCAAAGGGTGCTGTAGCGTTTCAAAGAAAGATCGTATGATGGGGTGATGGACAGCTCGATCATCATACTGGTTTTGCCCTCGAAAATTGTTGCAGGTCGCATCAAAAAAAGGGAGCGTCAAGCCGCGGCGGCGCCTGCCGGTAGGCCGTTTTTGGAGACGATAACCAGGGCGCTATCGATAGATTAGTGACCTCCCTCAATGTAAAGGCCCTGCTGTTATGGCGTTTAAGACGACCCGGCTCGATCGGTATATTCATCGAAGCAGCGATTTTTCGATTGCCGATACGCGCTTGCTGATTGCGCAGAAGCGTATTGTCGTGGATGGATTGCCAGCCGAATCAGTCCAGCAGCGCGTGACGGCTTTTACTCAGGTCACGTTAGACGGCAGCAGTTTGAGCGATGCCAAGGCGGTTTACCTCATGCTGAATAAGCCCCAGGGGATTGTCAGTGCAACGAAAGATCCCAAGCACGCGACGGTCATGGACCTTATTGAACATCCGATCAAGGATGCACTTCATATCGCCGGCAGGCTCGACTTTAATACAACCGGCCTCATGCTCTTAACCAACGACGGCGCATGGTCCCGTAAGATTAGTTTGCCCGCAACGAAACTTCGCAAAACCTACGAGGTGACGTTGTCGAAGCCTTTGAATGAGTCTTACATTGAGGCTTTTCAGTCTGGGATTTATTTTTCTTACGAAGACTTAATGACGAAGCCAGCAGAGCTTGAAATTGTTACACCGTTTACTGCCCGGCTATCATTAGTTGAGGGGCGCTACCATCAAGTAAAACGGATGTTCGGTCATTTCCAAAACAAAGTGCTCGCCTTACATCGGGTTTCGGTTGGGTCTTTGACCTTGGGAGGTCTTGAGCTCGGTGATAGCAGGTTGCTCACAAGGCTTGAATTAGCAAGGGTTGGTTTGGATTGACGCGCTTGGTGGCGTGATCGCCCCACCTAATTCGACTTCCTTTCAATGGTTTACGCGGTGGCATCGAGTGACATTGCGGCTTATGCGCGTTTAACACCGGCCAATTGCGAGCCTTGGGGCGATTCGCGAACCTCTTTTGTGAACGAATGTTCGGCCTTGGAGACGTTATTGCCTTTTACTTGCGCCAAAATAGGGTAAGTTGGCCTTTTTATCGTAAGGCATCACAATCGATGCCTTGCACCACATTCATTGACGACAGCGGCCGCTCTTTATGGCGATTCATTGGTATCCTGGACATATGCACAAAGCCACCCGCGAGATGACTAAAATCTTGCCAGAGGTTGACCTTGTGATTGAGCTGCTGGACGCGCGTTTGCCCGCAAGTAGTCAAAATCCAGTGATTGCGGCGCTGTCCCAGACCAAGCCCTGCATCAAAATCCTGAGCAAATCTGATCTGGCAGATCCCGAAACCACGGCCGCTTGGCAAGACCATTTTGAGCAGGATGCCTTGGTGAAAACGCTGCAAACCACGCTAGATCAGGGAGATAAAGCGCAAAAAGTAACGCGGTTATGCCATACCTTGGTGCCCGGTAAGGCGCTCGAGAATCTCAGGATCGTAGCAATGGTGGCGGGTATTCCCAATGTTGGGAAATCAACGCTGATTAACGCGCTCGCTGGTCGTAAAGTAACGAAGACGGGCGATGAGCCTGCGATTACGAAGAGCCAGCAAAGAATAAAATTGGAAGAAGGCATCACTCTGCTCGATACGCCAGGCATCCTTTGGCCAAAAATTGAAAACGAAAATAGCGGGTATCGTCTGGCAGCGGCCGGTGCCATTCGAGACACCGCCATGGGTATCGAGGACGTTGCATTTTATCTAGCCGACTATCTGATCAAGCACTATCCCGAAAACTTAAAAATTCGGTATGACCTCGTGTCTGTCCCGTCAACTGAAATAGAATTCATCGAACTCATGGGCGCGCGGCGCGGCTGCTTGAGTTCTGGCGGGCGGGTCGATTTGGAGAAAGCCTCTGCGATTTTAGTCAACGAGTTCCGGGCTGGGATGCTCGGTCTGATCACGCTGGAAACGCCGGTAATGATCAAAGACGAAGAAGCGATTGTTGTGCAATTAAAGCAAGCGAAAATTGAACGCGACGAAGCCAGAAAGCGCAAGTTCCGGTCAGGACGGCGCGACGCCAAAGAAGAGTAGACGGCTTGGCCGAATAGCAGGACACAGTTCGGCGCCGATTGGTCACACCTGCCGCAAGCGATCCTCATACAAGCCTTATCGAAATCACAACCTTAGCGGTCAATCGTGCTCGCCTGGATAGGCGTGCGCCAGCGGCAAGGTGGATTACGCATCGTAATATTTTGCGGAGATGTCGAAGCATTCAGACCCAAACGCTGGATTTCCGAGTTTAGTTCTTAACTGCTATGGTAATTCCGAGAGGGAGCGTGTTTTGATCAAACTAGGAGCAGCAATGAAAAAACTATTGATGTTAGTCGCGCTCTCGTCCCTTTTAGGGGCTTGCGCGCAGGAAGAGAGCGAAGAAGTCGCGGCGACTGCCGTCAACGCGGCGGTTGCGGCCCCAGTCGCTGCATTACCACCCGCGACGCCTGATGGGTATTACGAGTATTTGTATTGTAAAAATGGCCCGAATTATAGTCAGGATGCTTTTTGGGCCATGGTAAAGGATTGGAATGGCGTTATCTCATCGTTAGAGGCGCAGCCGACCGCCGCTTTTGGGTATGTCCCGAGGGGTTGGGAGAACGAAAACTTCGATGGGCTGTGGGTCATGCGTTGGGCGGATAAAACCGCAATGCAGGCGGGTTGGGCTGCGTATGCAGCAAATGATTCCCAATCGAAAATGGATGAGATGCATCCTGGCGTACTGACGTGTGGTGCTGTGCCCAGCACAGACCGATTCGGTTGGACCGCCTATGTCCCGCGCGATATCCCCGATGGGTTTGATCCAAGCAATTCACCCTACTATTTAACCAATGAGCTTTGTGCGTTTAACGAAGGCAAGTCGGCAGACGATATGCGCCGGGTGGTTAGGGATCAATTCTTACCGGCGGTTGATGCGAGCATGGCGGCTAATCCCGACTCGACCTATTGGTTTCGGATAGAGCGAGCTGATTTTGTGTCGGCGTCGGGCACCCAAGTTGATACGAATTGGGTCAATTTTTGGCAAACAGCCGAGGAGGGAGAAGCCTCCGCTAAAACCTTCCAGACTTCAGAGGTTGGCCAAGCGATTCGAAGCGCTTTTAATGAGGTTTCGAGCTGCCAGGATATTCAAGCCTGGGATGGTTGGCTACTGAGAGCGCCGGCTGCAGCGGCAGAATAAAGCGGTTAATTGATAATGCAGTACAGAGGAGCAGGCCTTTTGGGCTTGCTCCTTTTTTTTGCGTGGGATCCGAGCGCTTGGTTCGAAAATCTGCTCTATTGGTGTTTGTCGTGGCTTTCGATTAGATACGGCGTCCTGCTAGAGCCATCAGACGCTCGGCGGGATCGATACGAAATACCCTAATCCTCGTACTTACGAGCTGGAGGAGAGGTTGTGGCGAAAGAAACGAAAAATTTTACGGAGAGTGAGTTGTCTCGAATTGTGGAGATGGCGTGGGAAGACCGTACGCCCTTCGAGGCCCTCGAACAAAGCTTCTCACTGAATGAGTCAGCCGTTATTCGGGTGATGCGATCGCAGGTTAAGCCGCGCTCATTTCGGCTATGGCGCCAGCGGGTCACCAGTCGAAAGACGAAGCACTTAATGTTGCGTTCCCCGGACGTCTCCCGAGGTTACTGCGCCACGCAGTACAAGCAGCGATAGTTGTAGCAAAAAACCAGAAAAGGCGGCGGTTAACCAATGAGTCCTTTGGTGGATCATGTTCCGAGGTTTTGGGGCCGGCTTCACCAACAATCAAAATAAGCAAATGCGTCATCGACTTAACGGTCACAGCGGAAAGGCGCTCTGCATTACAGGCGTTGCTAAAACTAGTTACTTCTAATGGAGTGCAGCGGTTCTTTCCCGGACAGATTAATCGTGACCGCCTGGATTTGGTTTTGTAAATAGCGCTCAAATAACGGTTCTTGCTGCTTGGATAAGGTTGGCCTGATCGCTTCTTCGAAAGCCCGCCAGTGGAACTTGTTGGCGCGTTTTATTTTCCTTTCGAGCCCAAAACCGCCACGTTTGCTGATTTTGTGAACATCGGCTTGTATAGCCCGCAAGGTGTTTCCCAGCCTCTCTTGGAGCAGCGCGCGTTGGGAGGCGGTAAGGTCTAGCGCCACGAGATCTCGGACAACGGCTTCTGTCATCCATGCGGGCTGAACCGGCGCACTTGAGTCGGCCAAGGTTGGAGTGTTCAGGGTAAGGCCGAACAATCCGATAAGAAAGATGTGTTTTAGTTGCACCATTTCAAAACCTCTGTAAGAGGGGATTCGTCAAAGGTAGCAGTTGGACTTATGGTGTGCAACAAACCGAAGTATCGGATTTAAACGCTCCATCCTAAGGCTATGTTGATTGCGGGGCTTAGGACGCTACATTTTAAACGCTTACCGGCAACTCGCAGTATGCGGCATAATATGAAGCCAGCGGGCAACGTTTAGAAGCGGATAGCGGCTATAGATTTTGGCATCGATTGTGATTGGTACGCCGCAGTCTGGCTATCGATTGGTCCTTGATTCAGCTTCAAGGCCAGTGCTGGATCAGAAAAGGACAGGTTCATGTTTTCGGTCGATGCGACAACAGACGAAAATAGACGGGGTTTAAGTCGGTGGAAGGTGTGATATGACGCACAGCCGGGCCATCGCTTCAGCAAGACAGTGGCTAGAGACCATTGTTGTAGGTCTCAAATTATGCCCCTTTGCCAATCGCGAGCTAGAGAACGGTCGGGTTCGCTTTGCTGTCACGGATGCCGAAACCGAGACTGAATTGCTGATGGCGCTGCGCTCGGAACTCAGGGTGTTGACCGATGATGCGTCAGTTGAGACCACCTTGCTCATTCATCCTAAAACGCTACGGGATTTCTACGATTTCAATGATTTTTTGCAGGTCGCCGATACGCTTTTAATCGACCTTGCCCTAGAGGGGGTTGTGCAAATTGCCAGTTTTCATCCGGAATATCAGTTCGAAGGCACTGCGCCCGATGATGTTCAGAATTACACGAATCGGTCGCCGAACCCGATGCTGCACTTGATTCGGGAGGACAGTCTTGCACGTGCGATTGCGGCGTACCCGGATGTTGCACATATTCCTGAGCGCAACGTGGCCTTAATGCAATCGATGGGCAGCCGCAAAGTACGCGCGTTATTGGCAAAGTGCTTTTAAAAAAACCGATTTTTTCCTGACGTGAGGCGAATTTAATGGTTCAGCGCCTGCCCATGATTCTCAAGATTCTTAAGAAGAGATTGATAATGTCCATGTATAAAGCAGCCGCGCAATCGATGGCATTATCGACGGTCTTTGGGACCTGCTGGGCTCTTGCCCAATCCAGCCCGATGTATCCGCAAAAGACAGCAGCAACAATCCAGTCCATGATGTGAAAGCTTTTGCTCAGAAAGAAGCTTGCAAACAACTCAAAAGCAATCGTGAGTAAAAGCGCAACCATCAGCCCGCGTTGGATGCTGAAAAAGAAGGCGGGGTAGATGGTCCCTAATGCCATCATTAGAAGGGTAATAAATCCGGTGGTTTCCACAGCCCTCATAACGATATCTGGGTCATAAGGTGCGACTACGATATTGATGATGCAACCGAAGGGCACGACTACGAGGTTGTACCCAACGAAACTCACCCAAGGGTTTGAGGATGAGTTGAAAAGATAGATACCGGCGAAGCAGCAGGCGAAGTAGGCAATTATGAATGGCCAGAAGCCATATTCGAGTATTGTCTCTGGTGGAATGGACTGCACCATCTGCCAGTTCACCAAGAAACCCCAGCAAAGCGTCATGCCGATGATAAAATTAAAATAGTTCGCACTGATTTGGTCGGCATTGGTACCGCGGCGGGAAAATATGGCGGATCCCGACGCGAAACTGGACTGATCCTTGTCTGATGTTAGCGTCATTTTCCCTTCTCGGTCTGTTTTTGAATCCGGCTCGGCGATGCTTTCAACTTGGCGAAGTTCGCACGCCATGGCGCCGGAACACTTGAAAGTGGTTCTACATTACGCTTTAGAAGTCTCCACAGGTATAGATGGCTCGTCAAACGGTTCGGCAGCAAAGGGCTTTGACGCCCGAGCGGTGCTAAAGGCTCATTAACGTCGTAACAACTGAGCCAGACGCTTTGTTTTCGGTGCGGTGTTAAGCGCTTTAGAGCGGTGTTGAT
>Ga0315320_10002603_pt1 | contig 14841 bp, 9 predicted proteins | sample M140m21515metaG_FD_203458 | JGI IMG/M metagenome (GOLD analysis project Ga0315320, IMG submission 203458) | Ammonia-oxidizing marine archaeal communities from Monterey Bay, California, United States - M1 40m 21515 | ecosystem: Environmental > Aquatic > Marine > Coastal | place: USA: California... | reverse complement strand
CAGCAACCCCAACCACCCCCGACCGCGGCGGGACACGCGTCACTCCATGAAAGGGGGGAAATCGCCGCGCCGAGACGAGACGGACGTTTTTCGTAGAGTCGTAGTCTTCATTCAACCCTAATACACTAGCCCTTCGGCGCTAAGTTCGTTCGCCTCGATGGATAAAGAATCGTTCGTAATATGGAGTACATTGGTTGGTGGTGGTACACGGTGAGGCGTTCGTGAGGCATTCGGTCTCAGACGGCGGCGGCTCCGAAGAACGCGGGGTTGCCGAGCATCTGAGCGTACATCTGCGGGCCCATCGCCGCCATCGCCGCCGCCCACGCGGTTCCCCCGTGTGCGCTCATGTCCGAAGCCTCGGACCCGTTCACAGCCGAAGCCTTCTGCACGGGCGTCTGCACGGGCGGCGGCGCCATCGAAGCCTTGACCTGCGCCTGCAGAAGAATCTGCTGCAACAGCGCTTGGTTCGCGCCGCCGAGCAGACTCATCGCGTTCAACCCGCCCGCAGCCTGGTTCTGCGCCTGCACCAGCGACGCGAGCAGCGGGTTAGCGGACGCCGCAGCCTGCGCAGCCGCCGCGTTGCCCCCGAACGCCGCGAGCGCCCCGGGGAACGCGCCGGTGGATTGCGAGCTCGGCGCGTCGCCCGAGTGATGAAACGACGGATGCCGCCCGAACCCGCTGGCGAGCCCGGGCACCGCGGACGGCGCGATGCCCGCGGCGTACGACGCAGCCTGCGCCGCCTTCTGATAGTTCTCGAACGCGGCGGCGGTCGCGGCCATCTGGGACGAGGAGATGCCGGGGACACCCGCGAACCCCTTCGCCGCCAACGTGGCGAGATCCGAAAACGCTCGAGCGCCGCGGACGGAGGACTCGCCAATCTCCTTCATGGCTCCGGACGCCGCCTTGCCGCGCCGGACGTTGCGCTCGTCGTCGCTCTCCTCGCCGCCCGAACCGGTGTGCTTCTCGACCTCGAGGGACGCCTGCACGAGCTGCTCGAGGCCGGTGATGATGTCGTCGTCGGAATCCGTGGCGGATTTCGGAGACGAGACTCCGACGCCCCGAGGGATCGTCCTCTTACCCGACTTGCCGTCGTTCTGTGAGAGCTTGCGCTTCTTCGTGGCGACGTCCATGCCCGCGGGCTTGATCGAGGTCTGGTTGGCGAAGAGGCGCCGAAGGGTGGAGTTGAATCGGTTCTTGACCTGGTTATCGGTCCTGTCGATGTTTGGGCGGTGGGGTTGGATAAAGGTGAGATTTTATTCCGGTTCCGTTTTGGCGCGAGCGTGCGTATGGAGACCAGTCTTGAAAAGCGCGCAGAGGTAGTTACCCCAAACCGACTCTTCGCCCAGGTGGCAGTCAGTATATTCCCTTTCCGGTGGAAAGTAACGGAATCTGAATCTCCCAGCCGCGCGAATGCGAAGGGGCAGTGGGAAAATGGACGAAAATCCAAATCGCGCTGTGTTCGACCGGGACCCCACTTCCTGGGTTATGACTCGCCAAACCGAAAAACCGAGCCGCGATTTGGCCCTTTCCGAGTGATGAAAACAGCGCTTTGTCACGATCCACGCTCGCGCGTCACCCGGATGTGCGAAGAGTCGCGGGACGGGACGACGAGTTGTTGTTCGGGAGTGGGTTAAGGGGAGGCGCGGCGCTCTTACCTGCCGGGGATGGATCGGGAGATGACCGCCCACTTGTTCCCGTGGATGGCGTGCGCCACGAGGATCGCACGATCCTCATCCTCGGTGAACGGGCCGCGCTTGACCATGGGGTTGAGCTGGTTGCACCACCTGCGGCGCGGGAGACGGGGGGGCGGATTAGAACCGGAGGATTAGAACACGGGAAGTCGGGGGGGGGCGTTGGGGCGCGTCGCGGCGTGCCGGAGAGGGCGGGAAACGATCGGGCGAAGCGCCGGTGCGTTCGACACACTCGTGCACTCCCTCGATCGGCGATCCGCGGGGTGCGAGACGAGATGGACGACGAAGGAGGCCGCGCGGGGCTCACCTCAGACGACAGCTCTTGCTCGAGCGACCGGGCAGAGCCTCGGCGATAGCGGTCCAGTTGCCCGGGCCCCCGAGCTTCTGGATCTGCTCGCGAAGGAGCGCATCCTCCTGCGGAATTCGGCAAGGGATGTTCGGTGTTGGTCAGTAGGTCGACGTCGTCGGGGGTTTCATGGGCTAAAATCGGTCGCGTCGGCGCCCCTAGGGCGCGTAAACCCGATCGGTTCAACACCGTGGTGACCGAGGAAAAACTTTTCCTAACGGTGGTTGGCCGCGGCCCGGAATGGCGGCGGCGGCGCCGGGAAAAGGTTTCGCGCCGTCGAGTCGATCGCACCTCGGGAGTCCACGAGTTCTTCACGATCTTGTCGTCGTCGTCGGTCACGTTGCTCATCGTCGCGTGAGTCGTGTGCGGCGCGTGCGCGGGGGGCGTGTGCTGCACGTGTGCGTTCGCGGTAAATTTCTAACCGACTGCAGGGACGCGTGTGTGTGCAGTTACAGTGAGCCCGGAGAGGAATCTTGAGTTGTCTGACGAAAAGAATAATCCAATCACTTTTAATCAGATCTATCAGACTGAACATTCAGTCGCGTCCCTTCGTTCTACAAAAAATCGAATCCGCGAACTCAAAAAACCCTCTCCGTTCGGTTGGTATATACCGCAGAAAAGCGCAAAGGCATAAACTGTTAATCTTATCGTCCGACCCTCTGAACGGCCAATCAGGTTCACGAATTCGGGTTGGTTGGTCCTTTCATCAATCGCAAAGGGTCGTGGATCGGGGAAAGGCGAGAAATAACGCTATTTCCACATTTGGTGTGAAAAATCAGTCTGATTCTCGTACACCGTCTGCACGTGTTTCGATAGCCGCTCATTTTACATTATCCCGTCAAACCAACTCGGTCCCTGTTTGCTAATCTGCAGGTCCTCCCTCTCGATCGAACAACCGCCGCGTCATCGAACCATCAGATATCCCCGTCGTCATCCGGATCCTCGCTGAAGTCGTAGCACATCGCGATGTTGTTCGCGCCGTCGCAGATGATCCGCGTCTCGTCAGCCTGCACCCCGCCGAGCCACACCGTGTGCCCAGTCACCGCGTACAAACACTCAGATTTCTTCACCCCGTCATCCAATCCTCCTCCGCCGTCCACCGCGATCGGAGCCTCGTCCTCGTCATCCTCGGCTAAGAGATCCGGCGCGTTCCACACGCGCACGGTCCCGTCGTGCGCCCCCGACACCACGTGACGAGGGTTACCAACCGAGATGGACACAACCGCCGCGACGTGCCCGATCATTTTTCTCACAAGCGTCGGCGGCGACCCGTCACTAAGATCCCGGTCGACCCGCCACGCGTACATGGGCCCGGTGCTGCTGCCAGTCAGGCATCCACCCCGCGCGTGCGACACCGACCGCGTCACGCCGTCGTCGTGCGCCACCCACGCGCTCAGCACCCTCCCGCACTCGAACCCATTCGTCGATTCGTCCCCGTCCACCGGTCCGGCGTCAAACGCAAAGGCTTTCCCATCCGCGGTGCCCGCGTAAAGCACCCTCGACTCCGTGTCCAGCGACAAACACAGCGCCGCCTGACCCGTGGACCACTCGCCGATCAACTCCAGGTTGACCGCTTCATCTCCAGCGTCGCCATCAACTCCAGCGTCGCCATCGTCCGTTCGCGTTGTTAGGGACCACGCGCGGATCTTGCCGTCGAGGCACGACGTCCACGCGCACTCACCCGCCGCGTCGATGACCACGCCGGTGACGACGTTGGGATGCTCCCCTCGTCCCGCGTCCACTAAGGTTTCGCCGTCCTTGGGGTGCCTCGGGTCCTCGACGTCGGCGTCGGGCGGGATGCGCCACAGCTTGAGCCACCCGTCGCGGCCCCCCGATGCGCACGTCGAATCTTGAATGGCCACCGCGGTCACCGCTCCCGCGTCGTAGAGCCCCAACAGCGATCGCTCGCCGAGGCCGCGCTCTTCGAGCCCGGTCCAGTCCCGCGAGTGCGCGTCTTTACGCTTCGCCAGCAAACGCCGGGCGCGCTCGCGATACTCCAGCCCGCCGAGCTCCTCGCAGTTGCACACCAGCACCGACCCGGCCGCGGTGCCCATGACTGCGTTGGGCCAATCGAACGCGACGCGTCGGATCCAATCGCTGGTGGACTCGTGCACCACCCTTGGTCTCAGGCCGCCCTGTGACCACCTGGTGCGCATCGCCTGCGTGTCGCGCTCGGTCTTCTCGCGGAGGATGCGCGCGAACTGGCTCTCGAGCGAGGGCGCGTCCGCGCCACCGCTCGACTCGCTTCCTCCCGCGTTGCCGTTGTCGTTCTCGGGCGCGGCGCCGTCGGAGGGACGCCCGGATGCCCTCGAAGGGATCATCGCGCGGCGGGAGGTACGCGTGGGGATCCGCCGGGGTGCCCCGGGGCATCGCGGCGTGATCCCCGGCCTCGGCGCGGTCGTGCTCATCTCGTCGAAGTGGTGTGACACGTTTGCAACGCCAGGTTGGCACTCACAGCGGATCAGGCTGGATTTTTTGGCGATTCCGATTGAATCGACCTAACTGTTTCCCATACATTGGGTGTCAGTTTTGGCTATTTGCTATTTATTCCCGATGATGAGGGGGATTTGCCTGTGCGGGTTCGACGACCCGGAGGCTCCGGGATTCAAATTCTTAACAACTTCAAAAATAGTCCTCCCCGATCTGACCAGCCGGGCGCGACGGCACAGAACCGCGGCGCACGGCGGCATCGTCGCGCGCAGTATCGTCCGGGTTCTATCCGGGATACACATCGACGCACGATGAGCCCCCGGCCTCGACGCGCGGCGGCTCAGGCTGCGGCGGCGACCCTCGCCTCCAACGCCGACGGGGACGCCGCCGACGACGAGGGCGACGCGTGGGGAGGCAAGGGGCGAAGGTCCGCGCGCGGCGGCGACGATCGCGGGGACGACAAGGAGAACCTGGAGAACATGGAGGAGGACGAATCCGACGACGACGACGCGGCGCCCACCAGGCGCAGCGGCAGGGCGCGACGCGCCAACAACCGCAAGGTCGCCGACTCCGACGACGACGATGCGCAAGAGGACGACGAGGAGAACGTCGAGAACGAGAACTTCGTCCGTCGATCCTCCCGCGCCGCCAAGCCCGTCGCGAGGCTCTCCCCGGACTGGAAGCAGCACGCCAGCGACGGGGACGACGAGCCCGAGGCGGAGGAGACCGACCCGGAGGGCGAGTACGTCGAGGAAGAGGAGGATGAGGAAACCTCCGAGGAAGATGAGGAATCCGACGAAGAGATCGAGGGCATCCCGACGAGATACTCCAAACGCCAACGCGCCACCGTGGAGAGGTACTCGCCCAAGCCCAACGAGCGCGGGCTCGCGGGCGGCGGCGGCGACAGGCGCGGCCGGCACTCCGACTCCCCGCCCGCGCGCGGGCGACGCAAGAAGGCCAAAGGCGGCGGCAAGCGGCGGTCGTCAGGCCCGAACTACCGCGAATCCTCGGATGACGATCGGGGACCACGGGGCGGCGGCAAGCGCTGGATGGACGATACCGACGACTCCGACGCGGACGCCGGCGCCGCGGGTAACCCCGGTAACTTCCCGGCGCTCTTCGGCGGGATGTTCGGCGGCGGACGCGCGCCGGACATGTACCCGCTCGCTCCCCCGGGGCAGCCGGGCGGCGGCGGCGGAGCGGTGGAAGCCGGCGGCCCCGGCCCCGGCGGCAAGAAGGAGGCTGCCGACGCCGAGATCACCCCACTCACCGTGGACCCGACGTTGACGTTCGAACAAGTCGGCGGGCTCTCGCACTACGTCCACTCGCTCAAGGAGATGGTGTTCTTACCGCTGTTGTACCCCGAGGTTTTCGCGAGGTTCAAGATGAACCCGCCCCGCGGCGTCTTACTGTACGGCGCCCCGGGCACTGGTAAGACGTTGATCGCGCGCGCCCTCGCCGCGTCGTGCTCCCGCGCGGGTGCCGAGGTCTCCTTCTACATGCGCAAGGGTGCCGACGTCCTGTCCAAGTGGGTCGGCGAGTCCGAGCGTCAGCTGCGGTTACTGTTTGAAGAGGCGCAGAAGCGGCAGCCGGCGATTATATTCTTCGACGAGATCGACGGCCTCGCGCCCGTTCGCTCGTCTAAGAGTGACCAGATCCATAACTCCATCGTCGCGACGTTGCTCGCGCTCATGGACGGGTTGGACTCGCGCGGGCGGGTCGTTGTGCTGGGCGCGACGAACAGGGTGGACGCCATCGACGGAGCGCTTCGAAGACCCGGGCGATTCGACAGAGAACTCGCGTTTCCGCTGCCCAACGCTTCGGCGCGGTTTGAGATTCTCAAGATTCACACCCGCGGCTGGGAGAAACCGCCGCCCGCCTTGCTCCTCGAGCAGCTCGCCACGAGGTGCGTTGGGTACTGCGGCGCCGACCTCAAGGCGCTGTGCACCGAGGCTGCGGTCCACGCCTTGCGGCGCCGGTACCCCCAGATTTACGAGAGCGACGACAAGTTGCTCATCGACCCCGGGCAGATCCTACCCGGCCGAGTGGACTTCAGGGCGGCGATGGAGGCCATCACGCCGGCGTCGCACCGCAGCGCGCAGGCGCACGCGAGGCCGCTCGGCCCGCTGCGCACGCCCCTGATGGGTCCCGCGCTGGCGACGGCGATTGAGGCGACGTTTCTCGCGTTTCCCCCAGCCGCGATGGCTGCCAACGCCGATGTCCGGAACTCATCCGGGGACGCATCCGGAGACGCGTCCGACCGCGCACCGCCCACCGCCGCGAAGGTGTTCGACCTCGACGACCTCGACGACGAGGACGAGGACGACGGTTTGGAGTTACTCGAGGAACTCGACGGGCAGGTGGCGAACGAAGAGGGGAACGAAGGCGGCGCCGCGAAAGGAGGATCGAAAGGATCAGCCGGTGACGGTTCTTCGGCGTTGTCCGGCGCGTCCGCCGCGGCTGCGCTCGCAGCCGCCGCGCTCGAGTTCCTCAACTGCCCGCTCGCGCGCCAGCCCCGGTTGCTGCTGCACGGCCCGGCGGGCAGCGGCCAGTCGCCCCTCGCGGCTGCGCTGCTCCACGAGCTCGAGGCTTTCCCGGTTCACGCGGTGGGTCTGCCGAGTCTCCTGGCGGACGGCGGTCGATCACCGGAGGAGGCGCTCGTGGGCGCCGTCACCGAGGCTAGGCGCGCGGCTCCCGCGGTGCTCTTCCTCCCGTCCCTGCGCCTGTGGTGGGACAGCGCCACCCCGACGCTGCGCGCGACGTTACGGACCCTGATGGACGACGTCCCCGCGGATACCCCCCTTTTGTTACTCGCGACGTGCGATTGCGAATGCGACGAACTCGAACCCGAAGCCTCTGGTCTCTTCGGCGAGGGCCAGACCGTGCGAATCGACGAACCGAACGACGCCGCGCTTCGCGGGTACTTCGAGCCGGTGGTGGCTGCCGCGGTGAAGGCTGCGCGGGCTATGGACGCGAGGGACCGCGACGTGGCTAACGGCGTCGAATCGAAGAAGCGCCGAGGCCGAGCGCTCGAGACCTTACCCAAGGCTCCCGCGCCCAGCCTAGACCAGGGTGCCGAGGGTGCCGAGGTTAGCACTGAAGGACCGGGCGACGCGGCGACCGCGGCGATGATCGCCGAGGAGGACCACGCGCTCCGCCAGCAGCGAATGTTCCTACGCGACTTGGTCACCCGGCTGCTCTATCGCAAGCAGTGGCGCGATTTCGCCTCCCCGGTGGACGACGAGCAGCTTCCGGGGTACTCCAAGAAGGTCAAGGAGCCCATGGACCTGTCCACGCTCCTGTGGAAGGTGGACAGCGGAACGTACGCCACGATGGACGCCTTCCTCAAGGATGTCCACCTCATCGTCAACGCGGCGAAGACGTACTGGGGTTCGCTCGAGCAGGATCGCGCGGTGGACCCTTCCGGAGCGGACGCCGGACTGGACGAGAACGGTTTCGACGTCGTCGAGGGACGCAAGGTGGTCTCACGCGCGCACGCGCTGGAAGACACCATCCAGGAACTCGCGGGCCAGCTGGACCCGAGCCTCGTGCAGCGATGCGCCGCGATCGCGAGGCACAGATCCCAGAGGGGCGGCGGCGGCGATCGGGGCGGCGCCGACTTACCCCTCATGCCCGGGGAGGGACCGCGCGGGGAACGTCGAAGCCGCCGCGGCGCCGACGACGACCTCACCGAGGACGTCGTCGGGGAGAAGCGCAAGCGCATCCACGACGAGCCCGGGTACGTCCCGGACCCCGAGGCGCTCGCCAGGGAGCTCAGGGCTAAACGCGCCAAGGAGGAGGCGGCTAAGAAATCCGCCGCGGAGCGAGCGGCGGCGGAGCGTGAAGCCGCCGCCGCCGCCGCCGCCGCGGTCACGGAGGCTGCGGAGGCTGCCGCGAACGCCGCGGCGGGCGGAACGGGCGGCATCGAGCGCGCGATGAGCGCCGACGGGTCCGCGCCGATGCAGTTCCTCGACGCGATCGATCCGGCGTCGGACGCGGAAATCGCCGCGAGTTCGTCGGCGTTTGTGAACTTTCTCGTGAAGAGATGCGCCGGGAAGCCCGTGGCTGACGCGGAGGCGCTGGCGACGGACTTGGGGCGGTGCGTTAAGGGTGCGCTGTCGAGGGATGCGAGCAGGACCACGGATTGGACCCGGCACCTCCAGGGGGTGCTTCAGGGGTTCATGTCGGCGAGGACCGCGTGATCGTTAAATCGTCGTAAACGCTTAATCATTGAGACAAGTAAAAACCTTCTTCTTGAAACGTCTCACGTGTACGCTCGTCTCTCTTTTAGTACCTGTACTGGGGGTTTCCCTGCGGCGGGGGCGCCTGCGCGTAGCCGTAGGTGGGCGCAGGCTGCTGGGCGTAGCCGTAGGATGGCGGCGGGGGAGCCTGCTGCTGGTAGTGCTGCTGCTGGTACTGCATGGCGCCCGCGGGCTGCGCTCCGGGGGGCATCTGGTAGATGACCTGCGGCGCCGGTGGCTGCATGACGCCCTGCCGCGCGGGTGGCCTCGCGTTGGGGTTCCTCATCTTCAGCTGCTCCTGGTGCTGCGTCTGCATGCACGCGCACACGGAGCAGTAGGTGACGTCCGCCATGCAATCCAGAATGTCCGCCGCTCGCTCGATGTCGTCGTTTTGCGAGATCATCGCGGCGATGCGGAAGATGCAGGCGAGCTGGTTCAGGCAGAGCATGAAGCCGATGAGGAAGTTGTCGCACGGGGTGTTCTCGACGCGCATCTCGTCCTGGATCATGAAGCGGTTCGTCGCCACCGCGGAGGGGAAGCAGCAGAAGGCTTCTACGCAGAGGCAAAACTCGGGGCAGGACTTCTCGCCGCACCGGCCGGAGATGCACGTGTCGCCGTTGCAGCAGGTGTAGTTCGTGAGGTCGTTGAACATGATCGTCTTGCGGTGCGAGTACGCCACGCAGACGTTACTGGGAGACGAGGACGTCGGGAGGGAGGAGGCGGGGTGAGTTCGGATGTCATTTTTATCCGCCGGCTGGTTTTCCCGGGTCAGGGTTCGTGAAAACCAGGCTTCGCCGTGCGCCCTCGGAACCGCGCGAAGCGGCTCGTGCTTCAGCGCGGGGCGAGCGACGGGGGCGTGATATCGCGACGAAAGGGTCGACAGTCGGTTTAGATGCGAAACGGGACGCACCAGCACGCCGCGTAGAGGCAGAACCCCGGGTTGGCGCACGGAGCACCCATGAGACCGGTCGTCCACGAGTTGGTGTAGCTCTTGCGCGCCTCGGTCATGACGATGCGCGCCTTGGGCGCGCCGCCAGGCTGGCGCTGGCCATAGCCACCGCCTCCGCCGTACTGCATCGTGAACAATTCACCGCAGCGCACGCGGACGTGTGCACCTTCAAGTGGCGGGATCTCGTGTCACGTCACCCGGGTTCAAAACATGTTCGCGAAGGTTCTCAAGTTTTTTTTCTGGGCCACAACGAACGCGCGCCAGGGCCATGCTCACCCTGTGCTCTGCGGTCCCTCGACCCGAGGGAACCGTCCGCGATCGCCGCGATGCGTCAACCTCATCGCCCGCGCGTCACGATCGCGCACAGCTGTGTCGGCACCCCCCTCGGCACCCCGCGGCGCGCGTTCGATCGAGGGACACGGTCATCCCCCGCGTCTACGCCGGCGAGCCCGTGCAAACCTCGCCGTACGGAGTGGAGTGCGAGGACCTGTACGTCAGGTACGGCGACGCGAACGACTCACGGTCCAAAGACGCGCTCCAGGGCGTGAGCCTGCGAGTCCCGCGCGGGTCCATGTTCATGCTCCTGGGACCCAACGGCTGCGGCAAGTCCACCTTGCTGCGCACGTTCGCGGGATTGGTCACGCCGTGGTCGGGGCGCCTACGGGTCCAGGCGCCTCGCGCGTTCGTGTTCCAGAACCCAGACCACCAGGTCATCATGCCCACCGTGGGCAACGACGTGGCGTTCTCGCTGAACTGCAGGTACCCCAACATGCCGCCGAAAGAAGTGGCGGCGCGAGTCCGCGCGGCGCTCAGCGCGGTGAACCTGGATCCGGATGAGTTCACGATGCGGCAGGTATCGACGCTCTCGGGGGGGCAGAAACAACGCGTCGCCATCGCCGGGGCGCTCGTGGAGAACCCGCGGGTGCTGTTACTGGACGAGCTGACGACGTTTTTGGACGAGGCGGATCAGGCTGGGGTGGTGAGGGCGGTACGTAACGTTGTCGACTCGGACTCGAGGGTCACGGCCATCTGGGTCACGCACAGGCTCGAGGAGCTGCGGCACTGCGACGCCGCGTGCTACATGGAGGACGGGCGCGTGGCGGAGATGGGCAGCGGGGATTACATCCGGGGGTACATCAGGCAACAGCAGCGGCAGTGGGAGGCGTCCAGGTCCCGGCGAAGAGGGTGATAGTCACGGCGTCGTTGTTCGGTGATACTTACGGCAGGATATTATCATATTCACAAAGTGTACACGCGAACGAGAGAGTTCATCACGCGGCGTAAGCCCTGGACTTGATCGGGCTGTTCCTCAGCTCCTCGAGCTTGGGCGTGAGCTTCCTCGTCTTCTTCTTGGTCATCTCCTCGTCGTCCTCGATGTCCACGACCACGCCGCCGGTCTTGATCTCCGCCCTGATCGCCGCGGCGGCTTCCGCGTCCAGTCCCGGAAACTCATCCTTCAAAAGACCCTCCGCCCGTAAGGTATCGTCGATCTCCTTGAGCTTGGCGTCCCTCGCGCGCTGCGCGGTGACGTCGGTGACGTACAGCGCGCCGTCGTGCCACACGTCCGGCTCGGACTCCACGTAGAGCGCGCGGCGGTTCACCTGAAGGTCGCGGGCTCTTTCGCCGATGGTGACCGCCTCGGAGGCGTCGACGAGGCCGGCGAATCCGCCGCCCTGTTGTCGTACGATCTCAGCCCTGGCTTTCGCGCCGCGGAGCATGTTATCGCGGCACAGCTTCGGCGAGTTGGGCGCCTTTTGGTAGTCCACGGCGGCGGTTCCCTTGACCGCGCACTCCAGCTCGTACCATCCGATGGAATGTGAGTCGCCGGACCAGTCGTTCACGGCTGGGCTCAGTGCGGACGCGGCTTTGACGATGGCGGCGGCGACGGCGGGCGCGTCCGCGTCGTTCGGGCAACGCGCGTCCAGGTCGAGGTTGCGGACGAGGCGGCGGCGCAGCGCGGGGTTCTCGTCGATGACCGCGGCGAGGTCCTCGGCGTCGACGCCGGTGTTCTTGTCGGTGTCCATCATGACGAAGAGGGAGAGAACGTTCGTCTCGAGTTCGGATTCCTGCGCTCGTTCTTCGTCGGTGAGGACCGCGGATCGCGCGGCGGCAGGCTTGAGCGCGGGGTCCGGGAGGACGGTCTTCTGTGAACCCGCCGCGGGGAGGTCGGCGTCAGCCTGGGGGGTGGATGCGCAGACACCCATTGCTTCTTTTTCGCGCGCGAAAAGTTTTTGGCTTTTAAATATCCGGGGTTGGAACGCGGCTTTCGCGGCGGGTTCCCTTCGTCGCGCGGTGGATACGCGCTTTGGGACGGTGAAGAGGTCGACGGGGCGAGCTCTGGGTGGGTACCGGGTCGTCGAGAGCGCCGGCGGGTGTGGTTCGTGGGGCGGGTTCTATTTCTATCGTTGTTGAATCTTTTGCGATCAACACGAAAAAACTTGGTGTTTGCCCGGATTGACTTTTATTTCGTCTCCCTAACTGATTGGCATACGATGCGTTAACCGTAATTACGACACTCCCAACTGGATTTCATACGTGCAAATGTATTCCAAATGTCATCCGGCGAGAGGATCGGATTTTCCTCCCGAAACCACGAAACGTTGCCTGCCGCCCCCGCTCCCATTCCGACCGGCGGCGGCGGCAGGAGCCAGATGTCGGCGACGGTGTTCGCGTCGACGCGCGTCACCCCGGTGTGCCGCGCGCGCGATCGCGCGTCCAAACCCCGGCGGCGCGCGCGTCCCCACCCGGCGACACCGACCCGCGAGTTCCACTCCCTGAGCGCGCCGTCGCTCCGCGGGGGGGACAAGGATGGCGAGGCTTCCGAGGCGGCGACCGCGGCGACCGCGGCGACGGCGAAGAAATCCGGCGCGAAGATCACGTGGACCAGGCGGGATCACGTCGCGTCCACCCTGCTCGCGGTCGCCGTCTCCGGCCTCGTCAACGCCGTCCCGGTCCCCGCGTCGTGGGCCGACGATGCCGGCGCCACCGCGACGAGCGACTCGGAGACGACCGAGATGGTGGCGGACGGGGGAGCCGCGGCGTCAGCGATGGAATCCCCGGCGTCGTCCACCGTCGCCGCGATCGACGCCGCGGAGGCTGCCGTCCCGCTCGAGATCATCGGAGGTAACAGGCCCGCGATCGCGCACGACGACGCGCTCCCGCCCGAGCTCGAGATCGCCGGCGTTAAACTGATTCGATACGTCGACGACGCCTCGGGATACTCCGTCGCCGTCCCGGAGGGATGGAGCCGGGACCAACCGATGGCGAACACCCCGGAGTTTCACCCAAAGTCAGAGTACGGCGGCAGGCGGTTCAAGGTGACCGTGGCGCCAGTGGGACGAGTCTCCGGGAAGGCAATCGCGTTGCTCGCGGATTCCGAACTCGAGAATATCCAAAACTCTGGGTTTGAATCCGCGGAGAAGTACGCAGCCACCGAGGCTTCGAAGTTCGCGCCGCTGGAGGGCACACCCGCGGCGAAGGCGGCGGGGATCAGCGCGACGACGCAGATCCTCGACGCGCGGGTGTCGGACGACGGGATGTACTATTACTACAGCTTTCGGTCGGAGGGTGAGTTTCTTTTTATTTCCTCGTACGGGCAATTCGACTGACGTCGTGTTTTGGTCACAGGGGTGTACCCGTTTCGGTTCTGGGGCGTGAGCGCCGTGGGTCCGGGGCAGACGGGCGGCGCGAGGAAGCTCGGCCGGCGGGACGTGGTGTCGGTGGTGGCGCAGATGCCGGAGGATAAGGCGAAGGAGTCTGACTACGAGCTGCTCAAGGGCGTGGTCGATTCCTTCCGCGTGTTCAATTATTAAGGTCAGAGCGGGTCCCCCTACTCGTAACCGCGATTATTTATTACAAGTAGTGCTAGACCACCTGCACTCCCGTGACTGCCCCGGGTTTTTTTGGTGCGAAAACCCGTCTGAGATCATGTCTGAGTTAATTTTTGAGACTTAACACTTAGTCTCCCATCAACAGCGGCGACTCGCTCGGTTCCCCACCCCCGCTCGACGCGAGCTGCGTGCTCTTCTCGTGCAGGTCCTGCAGCTGCGCGATGTACTCCTGTATCCCGTCCATGCTCATGTCGTCGCCAGCCTTGGGCGGAGTCCTCGGGGGCGGGCTCGGCTTTTTTGTCTTTTTCTTCTTCCCGGATGAACTCGGCGGCGTCGTTTGCTGCGCCGGATCGTGCGCCCTCGCCGGCGCGTGCACCCACTCCGGTTTCCTCGGCGTGTCGTCGTCGGACACCGCGGCGTCCGCCTCGAGCGCGATGCCTACGGCGCCGACGCCGGAGATCACCGTATCGCCGGCGAACGCGCTCGATCCCGGTCCCCAATCCAGCCGCTTGGGCTCGGCGGCGGCGGCGTCGTCCGCTGTCAAGTCCGCGTCGGATCCCGTGTCGGATGAACCAGCCGCCGGCGCGGGCATGGACGTGGGCGACGCGTTCATCTGCATCGCGCGGCGGGAGAGCGCGATGGCGGCGCGCGCCTCGGGGGTACGTCGACCCGCGCCCGTCACCCAACCCCCGTTGCCGCCGCGATACCGCGAAGCGCTCTCCGGCTCTGGCGTCCTGAGCAACGCGGCGGCGCTCGCGCGTAAGCCCCGGCCGCCCATGGGCGCGCTCCCCGGCCGGCTCGTCCCCCGAACCCTCTTCACCGCGTTCGTCCCTCCTCCCTTGAGCGTCGACGCGACGCCTTTCCCCGCGGCGACGCCGTGCAGGGTCTTGTGCTGGTTCAGCAGCCTGTTTACAAAACACGCCGTCAGTCGAATTGCCCGTACGATATGGAAATAAAAAGAAACGCACCGTCGCTCCAGGGATTTCGCGTAAGCATCCTTCTCCTCGCAATCCGCCTCGAGCTTCCCTTGCCGTTCCACCAGCCACTGAAGCCTGCGCAGCGCGCCCGTGAGCTGCGCGTTGTGCCGCCTCGCGTTGCTCGCCGTCGCTTTACGCAGCTCGGCGAGCGCGCCGTTAGCCTCGCGCGACTCCGCGGAGAGCTCCATCACGCGGCGGTCGGACCGGTCCAACTTGGCCTTTAACCTCGAGTTTTCCTCTGCGAGCTTTTGCCGATCGCTGATCAAAGCGCCGGCCGCGCGGCCGTGCGCGGCGTCGCCGTGCGTGCCGCCGGCGTGGCCGCCCGCCCGCCCCGACGCGTCACCGCCCGGATGCAAAGGGAACGCGTGCGGGACCGG
>Ga0315320_10002602_pt1 | contig 14843 bp, 15 predicted proteins | sample M140m21515metaG_FD_203458 | JGI IMG/M metagenome (GOLD analysis project Ga0315320, IMG submission 203458) | Ammonia-oxidizing marine archaeal communities from Monterey Bay, California, United States - M1 40m 21515 | ecosystem: Environmental > Aquatic > Marine > Coastal | place: USA: California... | reverse complement strand
ATGCTGCAGGTGCTGTACACCAGCACACCGCCGCGCTTGAGCAGAGGCGCAGCGCGTTTGAGCAGATCCAACTGAGTGCGAGCCAACGTGGACAGTTCGCGGGCATGGAGCCGCCAGCGCACATCCACGCGTCGCCGCATGACGCCGGTGTTGGAGCAGGGGGCATCGATCAGAATACGGTCAAACGGGCCTGCATTTTTGAGGTCAATTTGCGCCAACGCCTTGGGCTGAATGCAGGAGACCCCAAGACGTTCGGCATTGTCTCGCAACAAATCCAGTCGTCTTTCATCAATATCAATGGCCAGCACGGCCCCGTCATCCTGCATGCGTTGGGCAATGGCAGTGGTCTTGCCGCCGGGCGCAGCGCAAAGATCGAGAATGTTCTCCCCCGGTCGGGGGTCGAGTTCTTGCACAGAAGCCATCGTGCTGGGGTCTTGAATGTAAAACTGGCCCTCGGCAAAACTGGCCAGCGCCGCGGGGGATCCTTCGGCCTTGATCCGATACATCAGGCCGGGACTCAGCCACGAGAGATCGCAGGGAGAGAACGAAACCTTTTCCTGCATCCACTGCGACTCAAGCTCCTCGGCCGTGACGCGCAGAGTATTGCGCCGCGCATAAATAGGGGCGGGTTGGTTATTCCATTTCAGCAGGGCATCGGTGTCATCCGGCCAACGGTGTTTCCAGCGATTTACGAGCCATTGCGGATGGGAATAGCCGACCGCCGGCTGGCGTTCGCGCAGTTCAGCCAGGCGCTCCAGCCACTGGGTTTTTTCGCGCAGGGCATTGCGGAGGACAGCATTGATGAACCCGGCCTGGTTGCCGAGATCATGCCGCCGGGCGAGGTTGACCGTTTCATTCACCGCGGCGTGATCCGGCACGCGGTCGAGCTGAAATATCTGGTACAAACCTAGGCGCAACAGGATCTGCGCCAGCGGTTGCTGGCGGCGGCCTTCGGTTTTTTGCTCCACCAACCAATCCAGCCAAGCGCGATGGCGGATGACGCCCAATACCAATTCTTGGCACAGTCCGCGGTCCGGTCCGCTCAACTGCGGCAGAGCTTCTGTCAAAAGCGTTTCGGCGGGAATAGGTTCCCGCTCCCATTCCCGCAGTAATCGGGCGGCGATTTCTCTTGGTTTTTGCCTCGGCACGCGCGTACTATCGATCCACACGCTGTTCCACGCGAGCCCTTTCGCGGGGCGGAGCATTGTCACCGGAATGAAAGAAGAATTTGAAAAATTGGCGGCCAGCGGAAAAATCCGCGCCGCTGATGTGGACACCCTCGTTCAATTGGCCACAGAGGGGTTTTGTATGCACAAGAGCTGGGGCTTCGGTCAGATCAAGACCGTGGATGTTGTGCTCGGCAAACTGTCGGTGGATTTCGACAGCCGCCCGGGCCACACTATTGACCTCGCCTTCGCGCCGAAAATTCTCACTCCCCTTGCCAAGGATCACATCGAAGCCCGCAAGGCCACGGACATGGATGGCCTGAAACAGATGGCGGCGCTGCATCACGATGAAGTGATTAAAGTGATCGTGGACAGCTACGGCAACCTCGCCACCACGGACAAGGTGAAGGACGTACTCGTGCCCGACGTGGTGGAGGCAGATGACTACAAGAAATGGTGGGAGACCGCGCGCCGCGAAATGAAAAAAGGCGGCCATTTTAAGGTGCCCACCAAAAAGACCGAGGCCATCGGGTATCAGTCCGAGGACATTCCGTTGCAGGAACGACTGTTGAGAGACTTCACCGGCGCCCGCGGATTGAAAGCACGGCTGCCCATCGCCGTGGATTTGGGCAAGAGCGCCGCTGATCTAGATGACAAGGCGGCGGCGGCGGAAGTGACTTTAACCAAGCTGAACGAAGAAATTAACAGCCACGCCCGCACCCAACCAGCGCTCGCGTTGGAGGCTGTCATGGTGCGGGATGACCTCGCCCGAGCACTGGGTGCCGAAGTGGACGAAGACGCTCCAGCTGAAACCGCGATCTGGGCCGGCGAATCGAAGCTGGCGGAAATCATCCCCGCTATGCCGGTGGCCCGCCAACATCGGGCATTGGAATCCTATCAAGGCACCACGGAAAATTGGCCGCAGGATTTCCTGAATCTCGTCACCCAAGTCCCCGCCCGTTTAGTGGGCGATTGCGTCACGCTGCTGGCCGAAGGCGGTCACAAGGAGGAACTGACGGAGGAACTGAATTCCCTCATCAACCACCACGGCGCCACGGGCGAATTGCTCTTGTGGCTGGCCAAGGACAAGAGCGGAGACTACGCCGCGCTGCTCACGCCGGAAGCGTTTGGCGCGATGCTTTCGGCGATTGAGCGGGAAACCAGCGATGAAAAGCGCGCGAGCAAGATACGCGATTTCCTGCTGACGGATGCTAAGTTTTTCGACCTCATCACCAGCGGCGTAGATGTCGAGGTGGTGCAGGATGTTGTTCGAGCGATTCAGATGTCCACCTGTTTCGAGGGCATGGATAAACGTTCGGTGCTCGGCAAGATCGTCAAAGCGCACCCCGAGATCCAGTCGTTCATCACCCAAGGTGACAAGGACAAGGGCGAGTCGAAACCCATCGACTCCTCGCTAATTGTTTCGTGGGACAGCCTCGAGCGGAAGAAGAACGATCTCGAGGAACTCATGCAAAAACGCATTCCGGCCAACTCGAAGGAGATAGAGATTGCCCGCGAGTACGGCGATCTGCGCGAGAACGCCGAATTCAAGGCCGCCAAGGAGCAACAGAAAGTGCTCATGGCCTTGCAGGCCGAATGGGAGAACGACGTCGATCGCGCCCGCGGCATCAACTACGCCGATGCCGACACCAGCGCAGCCAACGTGGGCACGCGCGTGGCGGTGACAAACCTAGCGAACAATGAGCGCGAGGAATACTCCATCATGGGCGCGTGGGATGGCGACCCCGACAACAACCGCATCAGTTACCTTACCCCGCTGGGCCAAGCCATCTTTGGCAGTGAACCGGGCGCGGAAGTGGAGGTGCAGCTGGGCGACGAGACCCGCCGGATGCGCGTGGATTCCATCGCGCCGCTGGCTTCCTGACCTTAAGCCATGCGCACGGTCAAGGTACCGCTGGCTGACCGCTCCTACTCGATTCGTATCGGGAACGGATTGCTCGCGGACCTCGGCGCCCAATGCGCGCGTCTCAAGCTCGGCCGCCGGTGTGCGGTGATTTCCGATGACACTGTGGCCCGGCGCTATCGCAAGCCGGCGCTGGGCTCGCTCAAAGCCGCGGGTTTTGAGCCGATCTTCATTTCTCAACCGGCCGGCGAACAGGCCAAGACCCTGCAGAATGTGCAGGCCTGTTACGGTCAACTGGCCAAACACCGACTGGAGCGCGGCTCGTTTGTGATCACGTTGGGCGGCGGCGTGGTCGGCGATCTCGGTGGGTTTGTCGCCGCCACCTATTTGCGCGGGATTGATTTTGTGCAGGTGCCCACCACGTTGCTGGCGCAGGTCGATAGCTCGGTGGGTGGCAAGGTGGGCGTGAATCTGCCCGCCGGTAAAAATCTCGTGGGCGCGTTTTACCAGCCCAAACTCGTGTTGTGCGATCTGGACACGCTCGGCACGTTGCCCGCGCGTGAGTTCCGCTCCGGTCTGGCGGAGGTGATCAAGTACGGCATTATTTATGACGCCAAACTGTTCCGCCGATTGGAGCGCGATTTACCCAAGCTGCTGGCGCAAGATCCGGCCACGCTCAGCGCGGTGATCGCCCGCTGCAGTCAGATCAAGGCCGTGGTGGTGGGGCAGGACGAAAAGGAAGCCGGCCTGCGCGCGATCCTCAACTTCGGGCACACCATCGGCCATGGGCTTGAGGCGATTTCGCAGTACGGCAGCTATCTGCACGGCGAAGCTATTAGCATTGGCCAAGTGGCGGCCGCCAAGATTTCCAGTGAATTGACCGGCCTGCCGGTGGCGGAGGTAGAGCGCATCTCAGCCCTTTTTGCTGCGACCGGTCTGCCGACCGACGTAAAACTCAACGCGGCTCAAATCAAGCGCCTGTTTGCGGCGATGAAGTTAGACAAAAAAGTGAGCGGCGGCGAAATAAAGTTTGTGCTCGCTGAATCGATCGGGCGGGTGAAAATCGGCAAATCCGTGCCGGACGCCGCCGTGCGCCGCGCGCTCAAGAATTCCTAGCATGGCCGTCAGCGAAACCATTGTCCGCGAGTATTTTGAGCTGCACGATTTTTTTGTGCGCCAAAACCGCAAGCACATCGCGCCCAAGCGCGAGGATGATGAGGTCGATTTTTACGTGCACAACCCCAATGGCCCGACCGAAGGCGGGGAGGTGCCGTTCGTACTGGAAAACGCGCGCGATTTGGAGACGCTCACCCGCGCGGTGGTGGTGGTCAAGGCGTGGCACACGGAGGTGTTTACCCAGGCCGTGCTGGCGCACGCGCCGGAGATGTTTCGTTTCGCGGGACCGGAAACGTTCGCCCGCGCGACGAATGCCTTTGGCGGCCCCGGGCCGCTCACAAAAATCCTCGTGATCCCCGCACTCCCCGCAGGCGGCGAGGCGCGACAGCAGAGCATTGATCTACTCCACAGCAAGGGCATCGATGCAGTAATCCCGTTCCGTACGATGTTGTCCGATCTCATCGAGCATATCGAGGTGAACCGCAATTATCAGAAAAGCGATCTACTGCAGGTGATCCGCATTTTGAAAAACTACGATCTCTTCGCGCCACCGCAGCTGGAGCTCTTTGACTTGCCCCAGCCCAAGCGCAAAGCCAAGGTTTGACCGCCATGCTTCTCGTCATCGACAACTACGATTCGTTTACGTTTAACCTTGTGCAATATCTCGGCGAGGAAAACGTGACCATGCAGGTGCATCGCAATGACGAGATCACGCTCGAACAAGTGGAGGTGCTACAACCCGAACGCATCCTCATCTCGCCCGGCCCCTGCACACCGCGCGAGGCGGGCTTATCCAATAAGATCATCCAACATTTCGGCCCGAAGCTGCCGTTGATGGGCGTATGCCTCGGGCACCAGTGCATCGCGCATTCGTTCGGCGCCGAGGTGGTGGTGAACGACGTGATTATGCACGGCAAGACGTCGCCGATCACCCATGACGGCAAGGATTTGTTTGAAGGCATTCCGAGCCCGTTTACCGCCACGCGTTATCATTCACTCGCGGTGAAGCGTGACACCGTACCGGATTGTTTGGAGATCACTTCCGAAACAGAGGCCGGCGAGATCATGGGGCTGCGCCACAAGGAGTATCCCATCTGGGGCGTGCAGTTCCATCCCGAAAGCATCCTGACCGATCATGGCCGGGTGCTGATGCGGAATTTTTTGAAGCTGGGCTAACTACTGCCGCGCGGCGGCGATGATGTCCGCCAGTTTCACGGGTTTGCCTTCCTGTCGTTTACTTTCGTCGGCCGCCTCCATAAACGCGAATATCTCGATGGTTTCTTGCGGGTCGACAGGCACTTTGCCGGTTTGAAACATCCGCACAGCCTCAACGACCAGAGGCGCGTAGCCGTCGTATTTACCTACTTCGCCCTTGCCCTTGGTGCCCTTGGCATGACCGCCGTAGCCTTTGCCTTCGCGGAAAATGCCGGTGCGGCCGCCTTTCCATGTTCCAATGACTTCGATTTTGCCGTCAGCCGTGGTGCGGCGTTGGACCGTCTCGCAGCCGGGACCCATCACGGTGAAGAGCGATTCGCAGCCGTGCACGCCGTACCAAAAGAGATCCGGATGACGCACCTCGATGGACGCGGGGCTAAACGTTTCTGTGTGCATGATTTTGCCTAGCGCTCCGGCGCGCGCGGCCTGCGTGGCGTTGCCGTATCGTAGCGATGAGGAGCTAAAGATTGGCACACCCTTTTTCTTGGCGTAATTAAAAATAAACAGCACATCCGCGAGCGAGCCGGCCATGGGTTTGTCGATATACAACGGCAGCCCGGCATCGATCACCGGGATGGCCTGTCGCACCTTGGGCCGGCCATCGACACTCTCAAGCATGATGGCATCCACATTTTTACAGAGCTCGACGATCGTCGGGTAGAGCTTCACGCCGTATTGCTGGGTGAGTGTCTCGGTAAACTTATCAATGCGCTCGGAGCTGGAGGGGATGTCCGCGCTGCCGCCGCGAAAGGCGGCTGTGACCCGGGCCTTAGCCAGTGGTCCATCGGCCTTGGGATCGTTGATGATCTTGGTGAAGGCGGTGACGTGCGAGGTATCCAGCCCAATCAGGCCAATGCGGATTTCCTTGGCGGCGGCCACTGCCACTAAGGCAAACGTGAGGACGAAGGAAAGCAGGCGTGTCATGCCCCAAGGCTACCGCCACGAGGGGGGTTGTAAACGGGAAAACGAGACGATTAGGCCTCGGTGGTGACTTCGGTGAAGTCGAGGCCGTGGCGTTTGCAGTATTCGCTGAGGGCCTTTTCGTTTTCGATCAACACCGTGCGCACCACGGCGGATTCATCGGCAAACCCGATATCGGCCACGTGATCAGGAATGAGGTGTGTTTGATTATGCGCGTAGGCGAGTGCGAAGGCGGCCTCGGCGATCACGAAATAGGGAATTTCATGATCGGCGCCTTCGGCGTAATCCTCGATCACATCGGCCAACAGCTCGAGTTGATCGACGAGGTGCGGATACTTGGGTGCGTGAATCTCGGCGAACTCCAGCTTCAACTGCGGCAGCCGATGATGCACGCCCTGCAAAATGGCAGGGGTGACCTTGGCGGCATTGTGATGAACGAAGTCTGCGATCTCGGACATGCGCCTAGTCTAGCAGGCCAAGCCGCAAAATCAAGCTCGGCGGCGGCTGATCAGACTGTTTGTATCTCCATCTGCGGGAGCGAGTTGAGAAAATGCTTCCCGTATCGCTTGGTGAGCACGCGGTTGTCCAGCACGGCCACGATGCCGCTGTCATTACGTGTCCGGATGAGGCGGCCGACACCTTGGCGGAATTTCAAAATCGCCTCGGGCACGTTAAATTCCATAAACGCATTGCCGCCGCGGGCCTCGATGGATTCCACGCGTGCCTCGATGAGCGGATGGTCCGGTACGGCAAAGGGCAGGCGCGTGATGATGACATTGCTGAGCGCTTCGCCCGGCACATCCACGCCCTGCCAAAAGCTATCGAGGCCGAAGAGCACGGAGTCCGTATCGTGCTTGAACTCCTCTAGCATTGCGGCGCGCGGGGTGCCCGTGCCTTGCACCAGCGCGCGAATGCCGAGGTCATCGAAAATCGGCTCCAGATCGGCGGCCACGTCCCGCATGAGTTTGCCGTTGGTGAATAGCACGAACGCTTTACCGTGGGTCATGCGCACAAAATGCTCAACCCAATGCACAAGGGCATCGCCGTATTCGTCATCCCGCGGATCGGGCATGCGACCGGCAATGTAGAGTTTCACCTGTTTTTGATAATCAAAAGGCGACCCCAGCTGAGCGCGGCGGGCGGTCTCAGCGCCGGCTTGTTTCATGAAATATTCCAGGCCCGGACACAGCGCCTTTTGCTCGGGCGGCAGATCGCTGCGCTCGGGATCGGCAATGGACAGCGTGGCACTGGTGCAAATTACCGGCACGCCACGACCGAAAAGGTGGCGCCGTAGAAATGAAGCCGTATCGATTGGCGCGGCATTGAGTGCGAGGCTTTGGCCCTGGCGGCCGGTGCGCTCGACCCAGTACACGTGTTTCTCAGCCGATTGGCCGATAAATGTGGAGACGGCTTCTCGGATTTCGCCGATACGCCGGTTACACTCGATCAGTTCGGCGGTGGATTCCTCGTCTTCACTGGCCTCGATCAGGTCACCGAGCGATTCGCGTACTCGCTGGAGCGGCAGCGACACGGTATCGTCCACCAGCTCGGCCTCTCGAATACGCAGCTCACTCCAGTCGCGCTGGCGTCGCGGAGATTTATTGTGTTCGGCGTCGCAGGCGGTTTCCACATCGCCAAACAACTTGTCGGCTTCGTCAATCGCATCGGCGACCTGCCGCACCATGGCGCCTTTGCGCAGGGTGGAGAGCAGGCCTTTTTCGGTGCGCGGATTCCACAGGCGCTGCAGGTTAAAGCGGATCTGGCCGCTGGATACGTTGAGGCCAATGTGGCGTGAGGCCACGCGGTCGAGGTGTTGGGCCTCATCGAAGATGGCGAAATCGTTCCGGAAGATTAGCCCTTCGCCGGGATCTTCATCCTCGTCCGTGTATCCGGCCAGGCCGAGGGTGAGGTTGGAAAAAAAGAGCGCGTGATTCAGCACCAACACATCGGCGGACATAAACCGTCGGCGCGCTTTCTGAAAAAAACATTCACCGTGCAACGAAGCCGATTCGCTGCCGCGCCCGCAAAACTTGGGCGAACACAAACCGCGTTCGGACGCCACGGCCTCCCACACCTTGGGATCGGGTTCCACATCGAAGTCGGACAGACTGCCGTCGGTCGTTTCCTTGGCCCACGCCTCCACGCGTTTCAGCTCGGCAATTTCAGGCGAGGTAAACAGGCCATCGGCCTTTTGCAATGCACGCGCCAGCCGCCGAGTGCACAGGTAATTGCCGCGGCCCTTGAGCAGGGTGTAGGTAAAATCCACTGGCAAAATGCGCTGCAACATCGGCAAATCTTTTTCCGCCAACTGCTCCTGCAGGTTGATTGTGTGTGTGCAAATGAGAGCCTTGCGATGATGCGCCTGACCAAACAGGATCGCGGGAATGAGGTAGGCGAGGCTCTTGCCCACGCCGGTGCCGGCCTCGACCACGCAGTTTTTGCCCGCCTCCAACGCGCGGATCACGCCGGTGGCCATAGCCTGCTGAGGTTGACGGTATTCGAAGTTGCTGGCTTGTGAGAGGAGTCCGCCCGGCCCGAAGACCTCCCCCACCTGCGTCTCTAGGCTGGGCACCTCGGCTCCGGATTCCGGATTGGAATCGGATGGCTGATAATCGGTGGACAGGATCATTGCGCCGAGTTGCGCTCCACGACTTCCTGTTGGGCGCGGTTTTTGACGATCCGGTTGGCGGGCAGGACGCCGCGCCAATTGGTGTTCGGATACACCACGCTGTCACGACCGATGATGCTGCCGGGATTGAGCACACTGTTGCAGCCGAGCTCTGCGCGGTCGCCAATCAGGGCGCCGAACTTGCGCAGGCCAGTGTCGTGGGCGTCTTCGGCTTGGCCCACGGTCACATTGCCCGGCATGGATTTGAGATTGGATAGCACCACGCCCGCGCCGAGATGCGCGTGATGGCCGAGGATAGAATCGCCCACGTAATTAAAATGCGGCACCTGGCAGTCGTTAAAGAGCAGGCTATTTTTCAACTCGCTCGAATTGCCGATTACACAGCCATCGCCCACGATCACATTGGCGCGCACATAAGCGCCGTGGCGGATTTGGCAATTCCGCCCGATGATCGCTGGGCCCTCAATGTACACGCCGGGCTCCACCACGGTACCTTCTCCGAGAAACACCTTGGACCCGATCACTGCTTGGGGCGATACGGTGGCGTGATTGGCCAGTTGCAATTCGGCGGCGAGGTATTTGGCGAGGCACGGCAAGGCCTCCCAAGCGGGCGCTTCGGTGTCAAACACCGCCGCGTGCTCCGTCTGGCTGAGGTCGAACAGTTCCGCCGGCGTGAACATGGTCCGAGCCTAGGCGAAGGGACACGGGCCGGAAACGTTTTTCCGTTCACAACTGCAGCGTTGAAAAAACCCTGTTTTTGAGTATACTCTCCTTGATGGATTTGACGCGCACAGCATTTGGCGTGTGGGGCGGTGGCCGCTACATGCACTTTGGAGAAAAGGTGGAGGAAGAGCGGTTTCTCGCACTCATCAACCGTTCGTATGACGAGGGTGTGCGCACGTTTATGACGGCCGACGTTTACGGCCAGGGCGCCGCCGACGAAATGCTCGGTCGCGGCCTCGCCGGCAAGGACCGCGACAGCTACTGCCTCGTCGGCGCGGTAGGGCATGACTTTTACGAGGGCGAACGCGCAGGCGCCCGTGGATTTCCGCGCTTTACCGATGCCAGCCTGCGCACGCCCGAGAGCTACGCCGATTATCTGCGCGCGGCTACCGAGAAGAGCCTAACGCGCTGCGGCACGGAGAAATTTGACCTGCTGCTTCTACATAATCCGGATGTGACTGGGTACACCCACGAAGCAGTGTGGGAAGGCATGGCGGCCTTGAAGGACGCCGGCCTCACCGATCGTATCGGCATCGCGCCCGGCCCGGCTAATGGGTTTACGCTGGATATGTTGGCGTGCATGGAAAAATTCGCCGCCCAAATCGATTGGGCCATGGTGATTCTGAATCCGCTCGAGCCGTGGCCCGGTGGATTGCTCCTGCCGGCGGCAGAGAAATTTGGCATCAAGGTGATCACGCGCGTGGTGGATTATGGTGGGTTATTCCATGGCGACGTGCGGCCCGGCCACGCGTTTGCCGAGGGCGATCACCGCGTGTACCGTCCGGCCGGCTGGGTGGAGGTCGGCAATGAAAAGATGGAGCGCATGCGCGCGATTGCCGAAGAGCACGGCGTGTCCCTGCTGCAGTTGGCCTGTCTCTGGAATCTCGCACATCCGGCCGTGGCCAGCGTGATCCCCACGCTTATTCAGGAGGCGGGTGAAGACGCCAAGACTATCGAGTCCAAGCTGGATGATTTGGCGGCCTTGCCGGATCTCACGCTCACCGCCGAGCAACGCGATGGCATTACCGATATTGGCAACAACAAGGGTTGTATGGACCTGAAAGGGGCCAACCCGAATTTCGATGGCCCGGAGCCGTTGCCCGATCGCTGGGGCTTGCAGCCCGGGCATAAGGAGGTTGGAGAACGCTGGGGCATTGTGCCCGAGCGCGACTTGGTTTGTACCATGTAACACGCATCGTGCGCCGCGGTGTGATCGGATTGCTGTTGCTGGCTCTGCTGGCGGCGGCGGGCTGTAAATCTGCGGCGGGACATACGGTCAACGCCGTGGGACGTTTTGCCGTGGGCACCCTCACGTCCGGCGGTAACCCCATTGCTGGTGCCCAGAGCGCGGCTCTTGGAACGGCGATTGACGTGGCGCGAGATCCCAAGGGCGAACAGTTCGAGGATCAACGCCCGAAAATTGTGACGGTCTATTCCGAAAAGCGCGGTGTGCAGAAGGTCATTCCGTGGAAGGAAAACCTCACCGTTTATTCCGCCCGCCGTGCCGCTCGCCTCACCGGCCCAGTCGGCCAATGCCTGATTGAGCGCGGGGATGAAACGGTGAAGGCTAGTTTTGAAACCGTTCTCGAACGCGGCGACGTGCTGCGTTTTCAGCGATGAAATATTTGGTTCTCATAGTTCTGGGCACGTTGTCTGGCTGCACCACGGTGGCCAAGAAAACCATTCAAGCCACGGGCACCGTAGCCGAGACCACGCTCAAGGTGGTCGGGAAGGTCACCAAAACGGCCGTGAACACCACGTTCGACGTGGCCGGCGCGGCATTTAAGAAAGGGGCCGTGACCGTGATCGACACTGGCACGGGGGTCAGTCGCAAAGTGCCTTGGGAAGAAGGGCTCCGCGTGTCCAAGCTGCACTCAGCGGGACGCGCCGTGGAAATCGTGCGCGGCGCCCAAAAGATCAAAGCCACCACCGACACCGTCCTGCGCGCCGGTGATGTGGTTCAGTTGAACTAGGCCATGAACGAAAAATACATCGCCGCCAAGGAACGCATTGCCGCCAAGCGTGCGGGTCAACCGCGGCCCACGGAGCGCTCAGGCGAACGCCTCCCCCCGGGCCAGCGCGAGGTCGATAATTTTCCCGTGCTCGACATGGGCATCCATCCCGAAGTAGCATGCGAGAAATGGGGCCTGAAGATTCACGGGCTGGTGGAGAATCCGGTGACGCTCGATTGGGAGCAGTTCATGGCGCTGGAGCCGTTTCAGGATACCAGCGATTTTCACTGCGTCACCACCTGGAGCCAGTTCGATATGAATTGGGAAGGGGTGTCGATGCTCACGTTGATTGACCTCGTGCAACCGAAGCCCGAGGCGAGCCATGTGTTTTACAAAAGCTTCGACGGCTACTCCACCAACACCACGCTGGACGCCGTGCTCGATGACGACACGTTGGTGGCCCACACATGGAACGGCGCCCGGATCACCGTGGATCACGGCGGCCCCGCGCGCGTGATCATCCCCAAGCTCTACGCTTGGAAAGGGGCTAAGTGGGTCAACGAAATTATCTTCCTCGAACGCGACATCCTCGGCTTCTGGGAAGTCCGCGGGTACTCTAACACCGCCGACCCTTGGCGGGATGATCGTTATTCCTGAACCGACTCATCTGGCAAATCTTCCATTACCAAAACTGGCGCATAACGCTCGGTGGCGTCGAGTCGTATGTCATCAACGCCATCCTGATCAAATGGATGCTCAAGTCTATCTTGAATGACGTCGAGACTCACGAACACGAGACTGTATAGGGTGGCGACAAAGTATCCTGCATACAACGAGGTATCGGCCAAGTGCGCAAAGTGCGGCGCGAACAAAACAGGAACTGCATGGAGAAATACTTTGCTATAAGCCCGGAGTGTAATCGGCGTGCGATAACGCGTGATATTGCGCATGCGCTCGAATTCAATCATGACGCCCCTGAGATATTGGTTTGCACGGGAGATTTCTGAGCCGGACACACCCGCCTCTCGCAGCCCTTCGTGATGAGAGGACCATTTGGAAAAGACATCATAAACCGCATTAAAGTTTTTTGTGTGGAATCAGCTAAAGCTTTCGTAAGAGCGCTAAACAGTTGTGGGCCCAATTCCTGGATTGTGGTGTTTACGCGGCCTTTGTCCTTAGGAGTCCAATCCCGTGCGGCGAAAGCTAGAGCGATTAAGTGGCCTTTGATCGAGGCCAGGTATTTTAAAGCCTCTTCGCGCCTTCGGTAGGCAGAGTTGATTGAAAATACGATTGGAAATATCACCGCAATGCCAATTAGGGTGGTAGGCAATTCGGCGGCATATCCATTTTCTATGCAAAACCAAGTCGCGCCCAGCGCCATACCAATAATGATGAGGGTCCGATGGTTGATAATCCGGAAAAAATTTAAAATTGTATTCATGAAGCGGCTAATTCGTTGAAAGGTATCTTACTGTATAAAAGCTTTCCATATCAAGGTGGGCTCTTTCACGGTTCCATGCAGACCAATTGCGGCAGTTGGGAGGATTGGGGAAAAAGTGTGAAAAAAATCAGATTACACAGTAATGCAACCCAATAACTCCTGAAAAAACCGCCGCTTCCGCGCGATCTGTCCATTGTGAATAATCTGAGAATAAACGCGAATTACTCGTACTTCCACTTCATGACCCACGGGTCTTGCGTAGCGTTCTGGAAGGATTTGAGCTTGGCTTGATATTCTTCCAGCACTTTGGCGTATTTTTCGTCGCCGGCCAGATTAACGCCTTCATTAGGGTCGACGCTGATGTCGAATAGCTCAAATTGGGGCCGTTGGATGTACTCGCGTACGGTCTTTTTTCCGTAAGGCGCGGTAGGCCCTTTGTCCCATTGCGCCTGCCAGCTGGGCGCCGCCCACAGGTCACTGGCGAAGGGATATGGCAGGGGGTGCGCGATGTTCCAGATGAGCTTGTACTTGCGGTCGCGAACCACGCGCATGGGGTAGTACATTTGAATTTCGTGGAAGGTATGGCTGGCGCCGACCTGATCCCAGTCGTCGGGATTTTTCTCGGCGAGGATGGGCATGAACGAGCGTCCATGAAATTTGTACGGGCCCTTTTTGGTGCCGCGTCCGGCCTTCATGTTGGCCAGCTCGGGCATGGTCGCTTGGGTCTCGGCGTCGTATCCGCCGGCGAAGTCGAGAAGCGTCGGAGTGATGTCCACAAAGGACAGCATCGCGTTGTTCGTGTTGCCGCGTTCTTTTTGATACGGGTTGCGCACAATGAACGGCACGCGCAGGCCGCCTTCATACACGGTGGTTTTGCCGCCGGCAAAGGCCATGCCGTGATCGCTGGTAAAGAGAATCAGGGTGTTATCCCATTTGCCGTTTTTCTTGAGGATCTCCACCAACCGGCCGAGGCCTTGATCCACGCGCGAAGTGCTTTGGTAATACTGCGCAAGTTCCGCGCGGGTTTCTGGTGTGTCCGGCAGGAACGGCGGCACAGTCACCTTGGCCGGATCATAAAATACTTCCTGCACGCCGGGGTACGCGCCCTTGTTGGGCTTGTTGCCGAACCGGTCGGGTTGATGCTCCAGCTCAGTGGCGCGGCCGCCGCCGCGATGGGGATCGCTGGTGGCGTAATATAGAAAGAACGGCTTGTCCGAATCGGCCTTGATGAATTCCTCACAGTTGTTGGCCATCTCCACCGTGCTGCGGCTGTTGCCGGGAATTTTTGTTTCGAAAAAGTAAACCTCCTCCGGCCCGTTATGGTGTTTGCCGATTCGTGCTGTCCGATACCCGGCCTTGGCCAACAACACCGGCAGCGTTTTCACCCACGGAAAACTGCTGAACTTGTGGTAGCTGTGCAGATGCCCATAATGGCCGTTGCGATGATTGTGCAGGCCGGTAAGCACCACGCTACGGCTGGCGCTGCAACTTGCGGTGGTAGCAAAGGCGTATCGGAAGAGAGTGCCGTCGGCGGCCAGCCGGTCAATATTCGGCGTCACCGCCGTCATATCCCCATAACACCCCACCGTTGGGCTGAGATCATCGGCGATGACCACCACGATATTCTTTTCTGCCGCCCAACCAACCAGCGCCCAAAGCGCCGCTGCCACCAAACCGAGTCGTTTTCCCAAAAGCATCAAAAGACAGTTTTCCTTAAATGAAAATGCGCGTGGGGCAAACGTGCCTCAAAAAGGGGTTGAACGCAAGGGAAGGTGGGGCCGCGTGCTTGGCGGGGTTACTTTTTCAAAAACGCAAG
>Ga0315320_10002601_pt1 | contig 14848 bp, 9 predicted proteins | sample M140m21515metaG_FD_203458 | JGI IMG/M metagenome (GOLD analysis project Ga0315320, IMG submission 203458) | Ammonia-oxidizing marine archaeal communities from Monterey Bay, California, United States - M1 40m 21515 | ecosystem: Environmental > Aquatic > Marine > Coastal | place: USA: California... | reverse complement strand
AGAGGGTCGGGCCGATCTCGCTTGATGCATTGTCACCGTCGGATCGAGTGGTGTTCGACGGAGAAGACGAACAACGTCGTCCTCGGTTTCTTGCAGCTGAGGGGGGCCTTCCCAAATCAGGGAATGGGCGCCGGTGGAGCGTGGAACTTGAGCTTGAAACGAAGACTAGGCTCCAGGCACACGCTGTGTGGCGCTCGCTGCGCCTCGCGCCACGTCTTCCCGTCGTTTTGGCGGTGCCTGGACCCCTGGAGCTGGAGCCCGACACTGTCTGTTCTGTCGAGGTCGATCTTGAAGTGACACCTCGAGGTCCGCGTGATCGGCGTGGGGGAAGAGGCCCGATGGAGTCGCTGGTTCCATCCGGCCGCTTTGCCCTCCTCCTCTTCTCCAACGAGGCGCGACCGACAGATCCACTTGAGCACTGGCTCGTTCTGCCGATGTTGGATGAGCCAGGCCCCCAGACGGTCGTGGCCAACCTCCGAAACGCGCCCGTCTGGACAGAGCAGGACGCAGTTCGTTGGATGGGCCTCGTGCCGTCCGACCGGCCCTCACAGAGCAAGGTGACTCGGGTGGAGTTCGTGGGCTGCCCCTGAGGTCACGCCCGTCTTTGGCTGTCTTCGAGTCTGTTCAACGCAGAGTCAAAGGAACGGTCCCGAGGGCGAGGTCGATCATGTCCTCGTGCGGCTTTGCTTGAATCGCGGCGAGCGTCTCCACGACCGGGATCGCCGAGGCAGGGAGTCGTTCACGTAGCTGGCGGAGCGAGTTGCGCTTCCGGTTGGCTTCCTTCTCATCCATGCACGCGGAAATGGTCTGGAAGGCTGCAACCTTCAAGCGGTCTGCGGTGGCCTTGCTCTCGCGGGCAGTTTGCATGGCCCGTGAGAGGCACTTCCTCGAGTCTCGGTCCTTGCCAGCCATGAAGAGGAGGAGTGCGCGGTAGAGGTCGACTGCCGCCGAAGGATGCGCGGCGCTGATGTCGGCTTCGGCGAGGTAGGTGGACTCCACTTCCTCGAGGTCCTCTCGGGCCCAGAGGAGATGCAGAAGCATGGCCTGGTCTTCTGCGCGGTCATCGGCTGTGGCCAACTCTTTGGCCGCATCCTTGAGCGACTCGGTGCCTAAGGCTGCGAGGACGAAGTCGACGGCGCGGTCACCGAGGGCCTCTCGTGGCCCTGGGTTACGAGTGGGCGCCGCGGGGGTCTCTTCAGGGGCCTCTTCAGGGCCTTCGCTGACAGCCTCTGGCTGTTCGGCGCTCGCCTCGATCGCCTCTTCGGCGCCTGCAGTTGGCTCTTGAACGTCGACGCTAGCGGGTTCTCCGGGGGGCTCTGTCAGGTCGTCATCATTGGTCGTGTCGGCGCTTCCGGTGGCCCCATCCGTCTCTTCGGCATCGACTGTCGTCGCGGTCTCTTCGTCGCCGGTGGCACTCGCATCGGACGCCTGATCCTGGGGCTCCTCCACGGTGGGTTCGGCCGGCTCAGGAACCTCGGGCTGTATGACTTCTGTTGCCACGTCCTTCTCGGTGTCCGTGTCCGCGTGCAGGCGAGCGTCGATGGCGTTCAGCGCGCGGAGTCGCAGAAGTCGGCGATGCCTTGGGGCCTTCTCTTCATCTGACAAGTCGCTGCTTTCGAGACGCTGGATCGCGGCCTCGAAGCGGGCGTCGGCGGCGAGACGGAGACCGCAAGAGGACTCCGTCGTAGCGAGCGCACCGATCACCTCGGAGCGGGTGAGTACGGGCAAGGTCCCGAAGGCCTCGCTGCTGGCTAGGTGCGTGAGCATCTCCAGAGCAGCGACATGGTTGACCCTGTCACAGAGAAGCCGGCTCATGGTCATGACTGCGCGGGTCGCCAACGGAGGATCTGTCTCGATCGCCTTGTCCCGGAGTTCAGTCCAACGTTCGGCGACCTCTGTCAGCTCCTCGTGACGACGCGCATCTCGCGCCTGCCCCAGGATCCACAGGGTGCGTACCCTGGGCGGAGTTGCGCCGGGGAGATCACCCAGGAGTGGCTTGACTGCGTAGACGAGGTCTTCCACGAGGTCTAGGTCTCGGTCGTCTTGTTTCGCAGCGGCGTCCAGGCCAAGGAGCAGCTTCAATTGAAGGCCGGCGTTGTTGCCGATGCGCTTTCGCGCATGGTTCATGACAGGCTCCAGAAGCGCGCTTCCGGCGAGGAGAGGAGCGAGGGACAGGAGCTCATCTGTCGCGGCGGTGCGATCGATCGCAGCGAGGGACTCAAGGTCCTCAAGCTTCTCTGTACCGATCGGGAGCGCTCCTTCGAACTGTGCTGGGTGAAGGTACGCGCTCGCAGCCTCGGCAGCAGGCGCGCCCTCGCGGATCGCAGCGAGGAGCGCAGCGTAGGCGAGGTAACCTTGTTGATTCAGTTGGGCTGGGGTCAATGTATCGGGGGAGCCTGCCTTCCACGAGATCATGACGGCGGAGTCGAGACTCCAGCGCTCGAAACGATCTGCGAGGGCTTCGCCACCCGGCGCCAGGGCCGTTGCGAGCTGTTCGGCGATGTCACTGTGGAACTCGAATGCCTCGACTGCCTCGGCTGCCTCGACTGCTTCGATTGCTTCGACTGCTTCGACTGCCTCGACTGCCTCGACTGCCTCGACTGCCTCGACTGCCTCGACTGCCTCGACTGCCTCGACTGCCTCGACCGCTTCGACTGCCTCGACCGCTTCGACGCCGTCACTGGCCTCGACTGCTTCGACCGCTTCGACCGCTTCGACTGCTTCGACTGCCTCAACGGCCTCGACCGCCTCGACCGCCTCGACCGCCTCGACCGCTTCGACCGCTTCGACGCCTTCGACTGCCTCGACAGCTTCGACTGCTTCCTTCGCATCCAACGTTTCGATCTCTGGGTGGGAGAGGATGACCCGCAGGACGGCCTTCTCTCCGTCGGGAAGCAACCAGCCTGTGACGAGGCGGAGGGCATCCCGGGTGGCCTCGACCGGGTCAGAGCTGGTAGTGGGTACGCGGAAGGGCAGAGCTTGCTCCGAGCGCTCAAGGCTCGCGAGTTGTTCCATGGCGGATGTGCTTGCATCCTCGCCTTGGTAGTTCACGAATGCGGGAACGGAGAGCTTGTCAGCGTCCACGTCCCAGCCTGTCCAAAGGACCCCGGCCACGGTGCCCGCGACGTCGTCGGTGGATGGCTCAAACCACACAAACGCAGTGAACTCATCATCGTTGCGCCCCCAGTGCCGCACAGGGCTGCTGGACCACTTTCCGGTTGGGGTCGCGGGCTTGCGTGGGCGACGCCCTCGACGACGGCGTCGATCTCCACGGCCTCGCTCCCCGCGAGCTTTCTGGGGGCTAGCCTCCGTCTTTTCCTCAGTCGCCGCCTGTTCACGGTCTCGACCACGTCCTCTGCTGCGTCCCTTACGGCGGCCGCGCCGGGCAGGTTCAAGACCCGTGCGTCGCGCTGCAATCCAGGCTTCAGCCAAGGCGAAGAGTTGCTCCCAAACGACTCCGTCGCCTGAGAGGTCCGAACGAACCCGAGCCAACGTCTCAGCTTCGTCTTGGTTGGCGTCGCACGCGGCGTTCACTGTGCGTCGCGAACGCTCCAGCTTCGAGCGCTCTTCGGACGTGGGAACCCACACCGCGAGTGCGTCTACGGAGGCACCCTGTTCACTCAACTCCTTAGCTGCGGACTCCATCTCAGGGTGCGGAGTTCCTCGGTCCGTCGCGCTCACCAGGAAGCCGCGGAGCAGCCCCCAACCTGTCCAGAATGGGGCAACGCCCGCGGGAAGCTCTCCCTCTTTGACGGGAGCCTCGGCCTCGGACGCTGCTTCGACTTCGGGCGCTGCTTCGACTTCGGGCGCTGCTTCGACTTCGGGCCCCGCTTCGACTTCGGGCGCTGCTTCGACTTCGGGCGCAGCCTCGACCTCGGGCGTAGCTTCGACTTCGGGCGTAGCTTCGACTTCGGGCGCAGCCTCGACGGCGGTGTCATCAGGGGAGACGGCCTCGGCCGCTAGCTCGGGAGTTTCGTTCTCGGTGCTCATGATTCTCGCTTCGCCGCGAGGCCGCACGCCGCCCTCTTTAGGCGGTCTTGGGGCGTCTCTCGCTGGACTTTGTACGTCCACGCTTCGCGCGCGGGGCGCGCCATACTAGTGCAGGCGCGTCCTGCTTGCTGAGTGGCTCGGTAGGCGAGGCTTCTTCGAGTGGAGAGACCCGTCCTAGAACGGGGGGTGTCTCCTGGATGTCAGGCCCCGAGCAGCTCCAGGATCTCGTCAACCCCGAGCGATGCGCCCTGGGCGGTCCCAGCAAGCACTCCAGCGACTAGCGAACGTTTGTGATCGTGCAGCGACAGGATGCTTTCCTCGATCGTCCCGCGGGTCACGAGGCGATAGACAGTGACTGGGCGTGTCTGGCCAATGCGGTGTGTGCGGTCGGTCGCCTGGTCCTCGACGGCGGGGTTCCACCACGGGTCCAGGTGAATCACGTAGGTCGCGGCCGTGAGGTTCAGTCCGGTCCCTCCCGCGCGGAGCGAGATCAGGAAGACATCACCTTCCCCATCCTGGAACGCGTCTACTTCCCGTCGTCTCGCTCGCTCAGGTGTCGAGCCATCCAGGTACCGGAAGCTCACACCATCTTCTTCCAGGACCTGCCGGACCAGCGCGAGGTGACGGACAAACTGGCTGAAGATGAGCGCCCGGTGCCCCTCCTGGCGGAGCTCCACAACAAGCTCACGAAGACGCGCAAGCTTGCTCGAAGGCACGGTGGAAGCCTCGTCCACGAGCCGGGGGTGACAGGCTGCTTGCCGAAGCCTCGTCAAGGCAGTCAGGGCCTGGAGGCGACGCTGAGCCGGCCCCACCTGAGAAGCACTTAGTTCGGAGACTGCGGCGAGCCGGAGACTCTCGTAGAGCTCCCGCTCCTTCTCGGAGAGGCTGACCGACACCTCGACCTCGGTGCGTGCGGGGAGCTCTTTTGCCACCTCTTCCTTCACCCGGCGCAAGACGAATGGGCGGATAAGAGCGGAGAGCGCCGATTGGCGACCGCGGTCACGGTCGCGCTCCACCGGAAGGGCGAACCTTTGGCGGAACTGTTCCGCAGTGCCGAGCAGGCCAGGGTTCAACGCCCGGAAGACGCTCCACAGCTCGCCGAGACGGTTCTCGATTGGAGTACCAGTGAGCGCGATGCGAAAGCCAGCGGTCAAGCTCGCCGCAGCAAGACTTCGTCGAGCTCGCGGGTTCTTGATGGCTTGTGCCTCATCCAGGACCAAAGTGCCCCATTCGATGGAGCTGAGGTGCTCCTGGTCTCGCAGCAAAAGCTCGTAGCTCGTCACAAAGACGGTCCCGGGCTCTACAACGTCGAGCAATGAGCGCCGGTCATTGCCCCGATACAGCTGGACGTGAAGCCCTGGGGCAAATTTCTCCGCCTCTCGAAGCCAGTTGAAACCGACGCTGGTAGGTGCAACCACCAGAGCTGGTCCGAGATGTTTTCGGTAGAGGAGCAGCGCCAGGGCCTGAATCGTCTTACCGAGACCCATATCGTCTGCAAGCACCCCTCCGTCGGTCCAGGCCGCGAGACGAACCATCCAGCGGAAGCCCTCGCGTTGGTAATCACGCAGGTCACCCGCGAAGTGATCCGGGGGCTCTGGGTCGAGCGCCATCGCGGCCTTCACGTTTTCGAGCAGACGCAAGAAAGGCTCTGGGGCCTCCAGGGTTGCTCCTCCCTGGGCGAGGCCTACGAACGCTGCCGCATGGACCGGGGTCACCTGGAGGTCGTCGGAGTCTCCGAAGAGGCCCGCTGCAGCCCGGGTCAATCCATCGAGCAACCCTTGCTCGAGCCTGACCCAACCTGCGTCGTCGGTCTGCACGTATTGCCGACCGTCGCGCACGGCGGCGAAGAGGGCGTTCAATGGGACCCGTTTGCCGTCGACGTTCAGTTCTCCGTCCACTCCAAAACGGCCGTACGCGCCATCCTCAATCCCGAGCCAGTCGCCGAGAGACCTCACGGAGACCCGCAGAGAGCCGAGGCCAGCCGCGCCGATGATTCGATGACGAACCTCGCCCGTCCATTCGACCTGCATCTCTGTGTTCTGCAGACGCTCCACGAGGGTGAGTGCGACGTCGGGATCGGGGAGAGATGCCTCCCACCCCTGATTCGCGGCATCCTCAGGCAACTCGGGCACCGCGGAGGCTGCGAGTTCGTCTTCTTCGAGCAGGTTTCGACTCGCGTAGACCCGCGAATCCCCCTCCCGTCCGAAGACCTCTTGGGGCCCCTGACCCGGAACCAATACCTGGCCGTGTGGCAGGGGACGGACCCGAATCTGGACCCGCAGGGACCCACCGGTCAGGACTTCAAGTCGAACGATGGGGGTTGGATCTGCTTCGCCTGGCTGGCCTCGCAGCGACGGATCGAGGTGCACGGGCACGAGACGCGAGAACGCAGGGAGGCGAGCGAGGAGAGCGTCACTCGCGCCAGCCTGGGAGAGCTGCTGACGTCCCAACATGCCCAACAAGCGCAAGGCGCCAGGCGCCACTGGGGTCACAGCACAGAGGCCGAGGCCTGGGTCTACGGACACCATGAGCCCCGAGGCGGAGCGCCGCTGAGCAAGCTGAGATAGATGCTCAGGATCCAGGGTGATCTCACCCAGAGTGGCCGCAACATCTACGCCACCGTCGTCGCGTAGGGACCAGTGCAGAGCGAGCTCATGACTCTCGACGCGGAGAGGTTTGGTGTTTCCTACCCCGTCGTCAGTCACCACCCGTGGGTGCTCGACGAGACACGCGACTGCGCGATGGACCGCGCCCCGATCAAGTAAGGGGCTGCTCCCGTCCAACCACGATGTCCCGGGGAGGAGCTGCTCTGCGGCCCGTCGGTCGGCTGCCAATGGGCAGCGATCGGGGTGAAGACGAACCAACCTCGGCGAGATTCGGGTGGTGTTGCCGTCGTCGTCAAAGACCACGGGCTCGATATGAAGCCCGAAGACGGGGTCGGTCTGGACGCGCCACCCCAGATGGGCGAGGTCAGGAGGGGTCTCCACTACGGGCGCTGACTGGGGAGAGGGGAGCCAGTTCGTGCCCTCCTGCTTGCTGGCCTCGGTGAGGGCGCGGTCGATGCGCCTTGCCATCACCGGTCGGCTCGGGGAGGTGACAGCGTCGAGAGCAGCGTCGATCGCTGCGAGGTTCACCGGGCAACGGCCTGTCTTCCGTCCAGGGCATGAGCAGCTCGGCGTCGGACGGCCGGTTCCCAGGGGAATCACCACCTCCTGCCTCGGCTTGGGGCTGCACCAGGACGTTCCCCGTTCGACCCAGGTGAGCGTCCAAGCTTCAGGGTCGAGAATCAGCCGTCCGTCGACCATCGCCCGAGGACGGGGGTAGGTCCATTCGCGGAGTGACTCGCGCTCGCTCACAAGTCTGTCGCGCAGCTTTGCCAGCTGCGGCGTCATCGGTGCCGGCAGGGCGCGGCCCGCGAACTCGGCTTCCTCCCGCACACCCAGCGCCGCGGTCTCGGCGACCTGGCCGAGGAAATCGATCGCTGCTTCCTGAGCGGCGAGTGGAGCGGCGGTTCGCGATGGCCAGGCCTTGCTCCGCGCAGTGCGCGCTGTGATCACCTTACGCTGCGAGACGCCGCGAGCTCCTTCGAACCAGAGCCACGTCTCTGCGTTCCCCGCCATGGCCTCGGCGAGCACTCGCCGGGCTGGGGCGTCCAGCGCGCCGCGTAGACCACGAGCCGCAGCCCATCGCTCAAGGTCGTCGACGTCCATGCTCGGCGACAACCCCTCGCTGGGGGAGGGGGGCTCCAATTCCCAGTTGGGTTCTTCGAGCCATGCGCGCAGGTCGTCTGCGAGCTTCCCAATCAGGCTGGCGCCGTCCGGGCGCTCCAGGACACGCCTGTGGAACCCGGTTCGAGTCAGTAGTTCGCTCGCCTCGGTGCAGCCCTCAGAGACCGCGAGGTCATAGAGCGAAGCAACCAACGGTAGGGGGGTCGATGGGCGGCAGGCCCAGACCTCCAGGGGGATGGCGAGCTGGGATGCATCTGCACGGGCCGCGAGGGCCTCGAGGCGGGTGCGTGGATCGGGGCCCTCGGTTTCAATTACAGACATGTGCCCCTGTGGACTTCGACGGAGGAGAGCGGCAGGCTCGGGCTGGGGTGCGAGAAATACAACTGGGGAACCGGGCAAGTTACCGGGCAGGCCCGGCCCCTGCACCCAGATGGAGGTGTTCCGTTGAAGAAGCTGAGTTCAATCCGAGGTAACAGCCAGCGCCTAGACGGTGGGGCGATGTTTGGAAATGCCCCGAAAGCCCTTTGGTCGCGCTGGATTCAGCCAGATGAGCGCAACCGAATCCCTCTGGCCTGTCGCGCTTTGCTCGTCGAAGAAAATGAACGACGAATTCTCTTCGAAGCGGGGATCGGGGTGTTCTTTCCACCGAAGCTGCGCGATCGTTTTGGGGTCGTCGAGGAAGATCACGTGCTTTTGGCGTCTCTCGCTGGGCTCGGTTTGAGCCATGAAGATATTGACGTCGTTGTCCTGTCTCATCTGCACTTCGACCACGCTGGGGGCCTGCTCTCGGCCTGGTCGGAGGGGGAGGAACCGAGCCTCCTCTTCCCGAACGCGACGTTTGTCGTGGGTTCCGGTGCATGGGATCGGGCGATGCATCCCCATTTTCGAGACCGTGCGAGTTTTATCGAGCCCCTGAACCGCCAACTGGCGGACTCCGGTCGGTTGCAGATCGTGACGGGCGAGCATGCAGAGGTTTTGGGCGAGGACGTTCGCTTTCACGTCAGTCACGGTCACACCCCTGGGCTTCTGCTGGCGGAGATCGCGACGGTCGATGGTCCCCTTTTGTTCGGAGGGGATCTCGTTCCAGGGCGACCCTGGGTGCACTTGCCGATCACTATGGGCTACGACCGCTTTCCGGAATTGCTGATCGAGGAGAAGCAGGCGCTGCTTGGAGACTTGCTGGAGAGGGGAGGTCGCCTCTTCTTCACCCATGACAGCGGGTGCGCGGTGGCTGGTCTGGCGCGGGATGAGCGAGGACGCTTCTCGACGACAGACGAGGTAGATAAATGGACCCGAGTGACCGGCTGAGTCGGGCCGAAGAGTGGGGCTCGACCGAACCATCAGAGCTCCGTGAGGTGTCCCCCTCGTGTGAACCACTCGTGCACGCGAGGCAGCTGCTTCTTCAGACGAGCCGGGTCACATCGATACATGGCCATCGCCTCGGCGAAGGACTCCCGGATGTGCGTGCTGCCATAGCGGGTGGGTGCAGGTCCTCGGCCTAGGACCGAGCGATAGTCCGCGAGTACGCCCGAACGGGGGCGCCGCGTCTTGAGCGCCCGCTGCGCTTTTCGGGTCCGCCGCTTCGCGCTGAGAGCTGGCCCCCGTAGCCCAGACGCGCTGGTTTGCGCTTTGTCCAGCTTCGCACGTGCGGCGTCCGCTGCGCGGCGATCACTTTCCTTCTGCGTGCGGTTAAAGCGCTGTGCTGCCTTGTTGTAGGCGCCTACCTGGGCGTTGTACGTCGCGATGGCGTCGTTGTATTTGGCGAGCGCTCTCCTCTCTCTCTTCTGGGCCTGAACAAGGGGCCAGGCGGCGATGGCGTGCCCCACTTCGTGCACGACTGTCCAGTTGGGTCCGGCGCCTTGCTCGCGGAAGGCACCGTCGTAGATGGTGATCCGCCTGCCCTGTCGGTCCCACTCGAAGAGTCCAGATTCCCGAGGTTGGCGCGGAGCCGTGCCTCTTACGAATTGGACCCCGCGGATGGCCTTTCGCTCTTTGCCGTCGAGGCTCGCGAGGCTCGATGCAAGTTGTTGGAGCTCTGATGAGCTCCAATTCCTTCCGCCGGCGCTCACTCCTGCGAGGTCGTAGCGATCCTGAAGAGCACGGGCGGAGGACACGCTGTCGGCAGGCGCCGAGAGCGCCACAGGGACGGGGAGCGTCAGAAGGAGCGTGAGAAGAAGGAGAGAGGTAGGGCCCCGGTTCATAGGTCTAGCGTAGGCTCCATTCATCGAGGCGCGAGCCGCCACTCGGAGGAACTTGCTGTGAACCGTCTGCTATCCGTCATCCCTCTCTTCGCTTTTATCCTCGTCGCATGCCCTACCGACGGCATCGAGCCGTGCGACTCCTACATTTATGAATACACCTGCACCAACGGCACGTGCTCCTGCGACGACGACGTGGCCGCCTGCATCGATCCGGACGACACCACCGAGGATGACCCAGAGAACTGTGAGAACCTCTGCCAGGAGTGCGCGCCGCTCAGCCAGTGACGCCGAGCCTCTGGCTGCTTCGAGCGTGATGGAGTGCCGTGAGTCTCTGTCCTGACTTCGAGGCGGAGAACGCGCGGCTCCTGACCCGCGCTCAGTCGGTCATGCCGTCTTCTTCTTGCAGCGCGACTGAGAGCCTCAAAATGGCTGAAAACACGTCGTCAACACGGTATGGATTGAGTCCACGCTCCTCCGCCTTTGTCCGGCGGTCTGCCCGCAGTTGAGCCTCGCGGTTGGGGTCGCGGACCCCTGCGCCGATCCCTACCTTGGCCACGCGTGCCCTGCGTGCGAGCAGAGCACGTCGACCGAGCAGCGCCAACAACTCTGAGTCCACCTCGTCGATGAGGTCACGCACTTCCCGCAACGCGGGGGATTGCGCTCCCAGGTCCGGGATCCGAAGAGACTCCTGGGCCACCTCGTCTGCGGGCCCCTCCGAATGTCGGCGGGTCTCCTCTTGGCCGAGGACCTCGTCGAGACGGTGGAGGGATTCGAGAACTCTCGCTCTGACATCTGCGGCGTATGGGTTTTCGCCGTGGAGCGCGCCGAGGAGGTGCCCGGCGTCGCTGCGGACCGAGCGGATGGTGCGCGCGATTCCCTGGCTCGACGGCGGCGTGACGGGCGAGTCGAAGGTGGTGCCCGCATCCAGCAGGCCCTTCGCGAGGAAGAATCCCAGTGCGTGAGACTCAGCCATGCGTCGGTCATGGTCATGAGCGTCCATGGTCAGCACGTCGCAGCCGACATCTTCGAAGAGACCGCGGACGGCCCGGTCCTGTCTGGGCCATGCGGGCTGAGGGCAGACCACGACTCGAAGGGGTCGCTCGCCCCGGGCGATGCTCGCCGGGCCAAACAGAGGGTGGGTGGCGACCCAGGGGACCCGCCCCAGCAGGGTCGTGTGGAGAGCCTGTGATGGGCGAACCTTTACCGAGCACACATCGACCACGGTCTGTTCGGGGGTCAGGGACGGCTCGATGCAGCGCGCGACGTTCTCGACCCGCTCGACCGGCACGGCCAGAACCACAAAGCGCGCCCCCTCCACCGCTTCGCTCGCCGACGCGCACCGATGCTCCGCAGGTACGCGGTCCACAGGGTCGTAGGCCCGCACCTGATGGCCGGCGTCAAGGAGCAGGTCGGCGAGTGCAGCGCCGAAGCGGCCGTACCCGAGGATGGCGACAGTCTCTGGGGTCATGGAGTCCATCCTGCCGGTCCGCGGGGCTGCACTCCAGTGGGGGGTGCCCTGGTACTTTGCAGTCTCTCTCTTAGGGGGTGCCCGTGATTTGGCTGTCTCTCCTCGCCTGCCTCGTGCTCGTCTTTGTGATTTACGACCTCACGCAAACGAAGCACGCCATTCTGCGCAACTTTCCGATCATCGGTCACTTTCGATACTGGCTCGAAGCTGTAGGGCCCGAGCTTCGTCAGTACATCGTCACGAGTAATGACGAAGAGCGCCCGTTTTCTCGCGACCAACGAAGCTGGGTGTACGCCTCATCGAAGCAGCAGAACAACTACTTCGGTTTTGGAACGGACAACAACCTCGAGGGCTCGCCTGGATATCTGGTGATCAAGCAGAGCTCTTTCCCCCTGGAGGAGCCACACAAAGGCGCCCCGGGCTACGACAAGCTGCACATGGTCCCCTGCGCGAAGATCCTCGGAGGCGCGCGGAAGAGACGCAAGGCGTTCCGACCGAAGTCCATCGTCAATGTCGGGGCGATGAGTTACGGCTCGCTCTCGGCTCGAGCGGTCGAGGCGATCAACCGCGGTGTGGCCATCGCGGGCGCGATGCAGAACACGGGCGAGGGCGGGGTCGCGTCACACCATGACCATGGGGGGGACCTCATCTGGCAGCTAGGGACGGGGTATTTCGGAGCACGCGATGAGGCCGGTCGCTTCTCGATGGAGAAGCTCGAAGCGGTCGTGGCGAAGTACCCAAACATCAAGGGCATCGAGGTGAAGTTGTCTCAGGGAGCGAAGCCGGGTCGGGGCGGTGTGCTCCCGGCGTCGAAGATCACGGACGAGATTTCAGAGATCCGCGGGATTCCAAAAGGGGTGGACTGCATCAGTCCGCCGTTTCACCGGGAGTTCTCTGATGTCGACGGACTCCTGGATTTTGTGGAGTCCATCGCAGAGGCGACCGGACTCCCTGTAGGGATCAAGTCAGCCATCGGGCACGAGGGTTTCTGGGATGACCTCGCAGACGAAATGGCGAAGGGCGAGCGCGGCGTCGATTGGATCGCCATCGACGGAGGAGAAGGCGGGACAGGAGCTGCGCCTCTGGTCTTCAGCGACCACGTGTCCTTGCCGTTCAAGGTGGGTTTCACGCGGGTGTATGCGCGCTTCGCGAAGCGCGGGATCGCAGATGATGTCGTCTGGATGGGTTCAGGCAGGCTCGGGTTCCCAGCGGAGGTGATGCTCGCAATGGCTCTCGGCTGCGACATGATTTATGTCGCTCGTGAGGCGATGCTCTCCATCGGCTGCATCCAGGCTCAAAAGTGCCAGACAGGCCACTGCCCCACAGGTGTGGCCACTCAGAACAAGTGGCTCGTGCGGGGGCTCGACCCAACCGACAAAGGCGCCCGACTGGGCAACTATCTAATCACCCTTCGAAAAGAGGTCATGTGGCTCTCGCGTGCATGCGCGGAGCCGCACCCTGGTCTGGTGCAGTTGGAGCACTTCGAGATGTTGGATGACCGCTACGGAGGAACCTGTCCTCGCGAGCTGTTCAACTACGAGGCGTCTTGGGGAGTGCCCGGCGAGGAGCACGCCGGTCCCCTGCTGGTGGAACTCAGTTCCCGCGCATCCCACGAATGACTCGTTGCCAGGGGATGCCGCCGATCAGCGCCAGCATGGAGGCGGCGGCGACGACCCAGAGGCCTGCACCGATGGACTCGGCGAGATAAGAGAGGGTTTGCCAGGCTCCGACCAGGGTGAGGCTGATACCCGCGAGGAGACCCACGAACAACGCGCTGCGGCGCCCCACGTAGCCAGCCACCAGGAGGACGAGGCCGAGCATGGGGACGGCGAAGACGGCGGCGCGGGTGCTGGCCTGCATGTCTCCGTCGAGGACGATTTGGAGCCCAGTAAGGCTCCGCAGGTTCAGGTCGGTCGCCTCGATCCAGGGCAGGAAGAACGCCACAACGAGCGCGAGGCCTGACAGCAGCGCGAAGCCGCGTCGGAGCGTCGCGTCCACGATTCCGGGCCCGGTGTCGTCTTCCGGGAGCGCTTCGGCCGCAGGCACAGGAGTGGTAGTGGGCGAGTCGACAGTGCTGGTTTCAGTGGTCACGTCGAGAGCATACTCCCATCGCGTGGATACATTGCATGCTGTCCTGGGCTCCGTGTCCCGCCCGCGGGTGGAGTGAGAGGACCCTGCTCCGTATACTCGCGCCCGTCCGGAGCCCTCGCTCGAACCACGCACATTCAGCCCCCTTGGTGCCCATGAGCACAGGTCAGAAGCAAGTCGTCCTGCCCACGCTTTCCGATGACGTGAAGGGAACATCCCTCGCATTTCATTCCTGGTGTGTCGAAGAGCTTCGCCGTCGTCGGAGCCGCGACTTGGAGCTTGACGATGAGCGCTACGCCCGGGCGATGCGCGTTGTGCTCGATCACCTCGCTGGCAGGCCGGGGGACCTGACTCCATGATCGTGCACCGCCTTTCGGCTCGAAACGCGCTCAAGTACGAGCGGGTCGAACTCGATGACCTCCCAGTTCGTGGCGTCATTCTCATCACTGGACCCAATGAGTCAGGCAAGAGCACCCTCGGTGAGCTGCTTTGTCTCGCGCTCTTTGGCCGCACGTTTGCGGTGCCCACTGAGCGTATCGAGCGTGTCATTCGTTGGAATAGCCGCTCTATGGAGGTCGATGTGGAGGTCGGAGCGCCGGACGGACACTCCTGGCGAATTCGACGGAACCTCGACCTCGACGGAGAACCTGGCGCGAACCTCTACTGCCCTGCGACTGGCACGGACGTGCACGGGTGGCAAGCTGTGACTGACGCCATTGTCGACCTCCTCGGGTACGACTTTGACGCCTTCGTCGAGAGCTTTTATCTGGCTCGTCGAGACATCGGCCCCCCGACTCCCCGCTCGGAGACCCTCAAGGCGATGGCTGGCGTGTTGCCTCTGGAACGCGCAGCCGACGATCTCCTTGCCCAGGTTCCTGCGCAAGAGGGTCGGTCTGTCGCCCTCGCAGGACAGGCTGAGGAGGTCGAAGAACAGCTCGCGGCGATCGCCCGAGACGACCTGCTCCCCCCGAGTCCGGGTGCTGCGGAGGGAGAGTTGGTGGAGGAAGTGGCGGCGCGTCGTAAGCAACTGCTCGACGCCAGCACCCGCATCGAAGAGCGCCTCCCAGGGCTTCGCGGAGCCACGGAGAGGTTGGTCGATCTCCTCGATGGCGCCTCTCTTTCCCGTTGGGAGAAACGCGTCGATGGTCTCGACCTCGCTCTCGACGACGTCGAAGAAGCGATGTCGTGGATGGGCTACGACGACGTCACTTCGGGGACGGAGAAGCTCTCAGGCTTCTTGGAGAAGGTTCAGGCGGGAGTGACGGCATTTAGCGAGCTGATGGAGAAGGCGAAAAAGCGCCGCGAGTGGATCGGCTCCATGGTCGGGGAAAAAGGGACCGCAGTGATCGCCGGCTCCCTCGAAGATGATGAGG
>Ga0315320_10002600_pt1 | contig 14852 bp, 8 predicted proteins | sample M140m21515metaG_FD_203458 | JGI IMG/M metagenome (GOLD analysis project Ga0315320, IMG submission 203458) | Ammonia-oxidizing marine archaeal communities from Monterey Bay, California, United States - M1 40m 21515 | ecosystem: Environmental > Aquatic > Marine > Coastal | place: USA: California... | reverse complement strand
CCATCGCCGAGGGGCGTTCCGAACGTGGTCTTTTGGTGCATAAATCGCCAGAAAACGGTTCGTTTTGGAACGACTTGGCTGACGATGAAATCGCCGAAACGCGTTTCATCGCTCAATTCACCAATATTCTCAACGATTTCCTCGACAATTACGAACCGGAAGCCGACGGATGATTCCGCGAGCCCGAGGCGCCGCCTCCTCGCGCAGCGTCCGTCGCGCGCCGACGTTCGTTGTACAAACAATCGAATCGCGCACAGCGTGCAGACATTAAAACATTTGTTCATCGTACTTGTAACACATACCCACCTATATTTTATCCAACGTCTCGCCTCCGGCTTTCGCGCGTTGCCGCGCGACGCGCTATCCAAATCCAGCCGCCTTTCGCGATCGACAAGATGTCTCCACATCGCGCCGTCGTCGGCCCGTGCCTCTCGCGATGGCGCCCAGGTCGTTCGAAGACATGTTCGCGTGCTCGCCCGCGTCGCTGACCAAGCTCAGGGCGTCGCACGCACCGCACGCGTCGCCGGCGGCGTCGCACGCGCGTGACTACTCGCCCATCGCGTTCCCGTCGATGCGTCGAGACGACGAAGACGAACGCGCGCGCGCGGTCGCGGGCGCGTTCGATGACATGTTCGCGTGTTCGCCGGCGTCGCTGAAGAAGATGCGAGGATCGGCGGTGGAGCGGGCGTCGGGAGGGGTCGGGACGCCGACGGGGACGCCGACGCGGCCGACGGCGAGTCGCGAGGATTTAGCGTCGGCGTTCGGCGATATGTTTTTAGCGTCTCCGGCATCGTTGAAGAAGATGCGCGCCACGAATACGGCGGTGACGGGAACGAAGGCGCGCGAGCGTGGGGATGGATTCGGATCGCCCTTGCGTTACGACGGCGACGCGAACGCGGCGGAGCCGAAGAAGGAAGCGGTGAGTTTCAGTGAAATGTTCGCAAGTTCTCCCTCGGATTTGGCCAAGATGCGACGGTCGGACGTCGGTGGTGCCGCGCGCGGATCTAATGTGGAGGTTGCTAAGGTGGCAGTGGACGCGCGAGAGCGCACGAATGCGTTCGCAGGCATGTTTGCCAGTTCACCGGCGGATTTGGCCAAGATGCGCGGGAGGTCACAGTCGTCGATTTCTTACGCCGAAGGGCGGCACGGCGCGAGCGATCGATTTCAGGTTATCGCGCCTGATTTTCAAGCCATGTTTTCTAGTTCGCCGAGCGATTTGAAAAACTTGAGAAGCGCGTCGTCGTCGTCGAGGAAGAGGCTCGGCGACGAAGCTGATAGATTTGAGGTGACGTACTTGCTCCTCGCCCCTTGCGAAGCGGCAGCTCGAGAGAAGGTTTTAGAAATTTGTTTGGAACAGACTGTGGAGTTACCAGCGTCGCTCGTGCCGGAAGGGACTTGGATTCGAGAGCATGTCGTCGGTCGATTGGAGTCTTTGACGAAGCCGAAGACCGGACCGCACGCCCGTCGTCCGGACGCGTGGAACGCGATTGTCAGCTACCACGCCGACACTGCGGGTGGGGAGTTAACACAGCTTGTGAACGTCATCTTCGGCAACACGAGCATGAAGGAGAACGTGATGGTCGTCGATATCGAACTACCTCGCACCATGCTGCGCGAGTACCCTGGGCCACGATTCGGCGTTCACGGTCTTCGTCGTTTGCTCCGCGTACCCGAAGGGCCTCTGGTGATGACGGCACTCAAACCAATGGGATTGTCTAGCCAAGAATTAGCAGAAATTGCGTACGGTTTCGCCAAGGGAGGGATCGACATCATCAAGGATGACCACGGACTCGCAGACCAGCCGTACAGCCCTTACGACGAGCGAGTTCGAATGTGCGCTGCCGCTGTAGCGCGCGCCAACGCAGAGACCGGTCGAAACGTTCTCTACGCCCCGTGTATCAACGCTCCCGCGCATTTAATCATTTCTCGAGCGCACGCTGCGAGACAGGCGGGCGCGGGCGCGGTGTTGATGATTCCCGGCATTACGGGTTTGGACGCCATGCGTGAGCTCGCTGCAGACCCGAGCTTCAACCTCCCCATCATCGCTCATCCCGCGTTGCTCGGGTGCATGCTAGGCGGAGGGAGCACAAATAGAATAGCGGGCTTTAGTCATGAAGTCCTTCTCGGGTTATTACCGCGGTTGGCCGGTGCGGACGCCACCGTCTTCCCGTCCTTTGGCGGGCGGTTTGGATTCAGCGTGGACGAATGCAAGGCCATCAACGTCGGGTGCACGCGGGTGATGGGAGATTTGCCCGCCATTTTACCCTCTCCGGGCGGTGGCATGACGCTCGAGCGCATCGCTCAGATGCGCGAGGTGTACGGCCCCGATTTATTACTTCTCATCGGCGGTTCTTTGTACTCGCACTCGGAAAATCTCGTCGACGGCGCTCGTCACTTCATGAAACTCGCCGGACGCAAAGAGCTCTACGGTCCGCTCGAGTGCCCGCACGACGGTTACCGCGGACATACGATGTGAAGTTAAAGTATCGTATAATAACAAAGGTATAATACTACCGCCACGCGTCTTCAGATACGATGCCGCGTTTCGCCGCCCACCCCACCGCCGGCGACACCAGCGTCGCCAGCATGTGCACCCCGAGCAAAGGCTGAAACAAAAACGGCCACAAAAATAACCACGTCCCCAAAAACGGTTCATCGTACGACAGCCCGTTCCCTTTGCTCAACCGCACCCCGACGCCGACGACGAGCCACGCCAGGATGAACAAGATGACGAAAAAGTCATACAACAAAAACGTATCGATCGCCTCCTTCACGCCGTCCATCGCCCCCGGCGCGGCTTTCGCGCTCGACGACGCTTCCTCCGCGCTCGTCTCGCGCGCCTTGGCCTCGGCGTAGCGCGCTATGTCGGCCTCGAGCTCGCTCGACACGTCGAAATCCCTGCGCTTGGTGATGTCATCGTCGTCGCCGTTCTCTCTCGCGCGCGGCGCGTTTCGCGCGCGTCGGCGCCCCGGCGCGGCGCCCCGGCGCGCGGTGCGTCGCGCGGGCGTCGCGCGGGCGCGCGCGGACGCCGCGACGGCCGTCGAGGACGCGATTGAATTCATCGTCGGGGCGTTATCGCGTCGCGAAGTGACGCGCGGCGCCGACACAACGCGACGCGTCGGCGCGGCGCCCGCGGCGCGCGAGGCGGCGGCGATGGCGCGCGCGGTGACGACGGCGCGCGCGCGAGCGACGGCGCGCGCGCGCGCGGTGACGGTGCGACGAAAAGATGTCGATTTCGCGACGGCGTCGACGTCGGGACGACGACGCGCGCGGCGCGCGGCGACGACGACGCGCGCGACGGCGACGACGCGCGGCGCGACGCGCGATGGGATCGATGGTCGCGCGCGCGCGCGCGCGGCGTCGATCGAGAGACGGGGTGAACGCGCGGCGCGAACGCGCGCGGCGGACCCGACGTTCGCCGACGCGCTGGGGGTGACGGCGGCGACGTGGGAACAAGTCGAAGGCGGCCTGTTCGGCGCGTCGTTGTTCCCGTACCTTGGATTTCTGTATTTTTTGGCCAAGCCGGAGGCGAGGTGCCCGCGCGGGACGCTTTTCGGATTCAAATTCTTGCTCGCGTTTGTGTTCGGGACGATTCCGTTCGCGATTTACGCAAAGGTCGAGTACGACGAGATATTGGCGAACGTCGACGTGCTGCACGGGGTGGCGGAGTCGCTCCTGACGATGACGAATGTTTTCATCGTGCTCGGGTTTCGGCAAGGCCTGCGCGACGCGAGCGAGGGGGGAGATGGAGACGGCAGGCGGCGGAGGAAGACGAGTTTGGGCGACATCGGCGCGGCGTTGTTTTGCGCGCTCGCGACGTCGAGCGCTATTTTCGGCGCGACGGAGGCGTTTGCGGGAACGGAGATCGCTGAAACGGCAGCGATTTGGGATTCCACGTGGCCGCACGTCGAGCCTGCGAACGCGTTGAGCTTGCCCACGTGGGTGATTCACGTGTCGAGCTTGGTCGAGTGGTTGATCGCGATGGGATTGGCGTGGGAATACGCAGAGGTGACCAAGAGACCGGCGTGGAAGGGCTTGACACTCGGGATGATCCCGTGTCACGCCTCCGGCATCGCGGCGTGTACGTTTCACTTGTTCTACAACGCCCCGGCGCTAAACAGCGTCGTGGCGATGCAAGCGCTCTTGACCGTCGTCGGCAACACCACGTGCGCGCTCGCGTCGTATCGCATCGCCAAGGAGGGCGAACGAATGTTGGCGTCGCCGCCGACGACGACGGAGCCGGAGACGGACGTCAACGACGAAGTGGAAATCATCGAGATCTCCATCGGTAACGAGTCTTTGAAGGGTTGGGAAGATTTAAGCGCCGCGTGGGCCGCGGATTCCGACGCCGTGCTCTTGCTCAAGCTCGCCTTAGTCTCCGCCGTCGCCTCCGCAGGCGTCAAGTACGGCTCGCTCCTCGTCGATTTCCCGTTCGAACCAAACCTTTGGGTGGCGTATTCCATCATATTTGTCCCGACGCTGTTGAATTGCGCCAAGTGGAAGCAATTGAGCGACGAAGGCGCCGCCTTGTAACAACAACGAATTGCTGTAGAGCGCGCCGCTCTCACCGGCGCGCCGTGACAATGACGGACCGACCGTCCACGAGCGGCGCGAACGACGAAGACGAAGACGACACCGCGCGCGCGCTTCGCCGAGCCCTGGGCGCGACGAAACACGCGCCAGAACTGCGCGAGTTTTTGCTTTCGCTCGGCATTCGCGACCCTCCGTCCGACTCAAAAACTTTCGCCCCGAGCTGCGAGTACGTCAATTTCAGGCCGCACGGGTTATCGCTGTGCTTCGAGGGCGGGAAGCTGGACTGCGTGCACTGCTACGCGGGGTGCGATGGGTTCGGGACGTACGCGGGCGGTTTGCCGACGGGCGTGGCGCTGACGAGCGCGGCGGCGGACGTCGTGCGGAAACTCGGCGAGCCGACGAGCAAGGGAGGGCAAGGCAGGATGATTTGGTTGTCGTACGATCATCTAGGGGTGAAATTCGACGTCGCGGCGAGTGGGTGGGACGAGCCGGACGCGCGGCTGACGTCGGTGGCGATTTGGGACGCGAGCGGTTACGGCGAAGACGACGTAGCCGCGAAAAAGTAGATGTAATGCGTAGTTTAGTACCGTAGATAGCACAGAGTTCGACTAGTTTGCTATTTTGACGACGAAACGAGTCGTCGATCATTTCTTGCGCCGCTTGCGACCACCCTCCGCGCGCGTGCGCTGTGGCTTGTTGCCATCCTTGCTCGCCTCCGCCTTGGCGCGTTCACTTCGCTCGACGAGTTTTTGAGCGTGATTCTTGATGTAAATCGGATCTTTAGTCACTGGAAGTTCTTTCTTTGGAATGTGCACGGGCGTGCGAGCTTTCTTTGAAGACGACGAACTCGACGAACTCGAACTCGAACTCGACGAACTCGAACTCGAACTCGAACTCGAATCACTATCGTTTCCATCGTCAGATTCATTCAAGAAGAAGTCGTCCTGCTCGGCATCTATCGCAGCATCGCCTTGCGCCGCCATGTCCGCGCCGCCCTCGTTCTCGTCTCCGAGCGCCGCCGACGCCGCCAAGTTCGCCTTGACCAATTTCCGGAGCCTCGCGCGTTCCTTCGTCGCGTGTTCTGTATCTCCCTCCTTCACCAACACGCTCACATACTTCTCCCCTCTTGGAAAGTTCATCACGTACTCTAAATCTTCCTTCACTTGCGCCAATTCGTCTAATTCATCCGCGCCCAACGCCCCGTCGTCGTCTCGCTTCTTCTCGAGTTGCTCCTTTCGCCGCGTCAACTTTACCCGCTCGAAAAACTTCACCTTGTGATACTTGGTCGACAGTTTCTTCTCCCGTTCGATTCGAGCGTTCTCTTTCCCAGCATCTCGCAGCTTTTCCAGCTCGCGCGCTTTTTCCTCGCGCAGTTTCGGCGGTATTCCTTCGCGCTTGAGGAGGCGCTCGATGCTTCGAATTTGATTCTTCACGCTCGGACGCTTGGCGGCGGCGTGTTTACCGCCCGTGCGCTTGACCCATTTGCGCTTGACGCCACCCTCGGGCGCTCTTTCGTTTTGCGGGCGCATCGGCGACGGAACGGGGACCGAGCGCGCGAGACAGTGTCGGCGTGGCGTGTCGAAAAAAGTGGCGGCTGCGTTTGCTCGGGCGCAAAGAAGTGCATTTTAATTTTCGTTTACATTCGCGCCTTTCGGACGAGATAAGCTATACAATGAGCAGAGTTAACAAGTAACAAGTAATGATCGCGCGCGCGCGCGCCGTCAAACGTGAAGCTCGCTCTACCCGAAGAGCGCGCGCCCGGTGAGCATTTGAGTCGACCGCGAAGAGCCTCTGCTCATGCGCGGCGAGGCGTTCATCTCCAAGTGCAACTTCATCGCCATCTGTTCGTCCGTCAACTCTTTCGGTTCCGCGTTAGAATCGTCGTCGTCATCTTCGTCAGATTTCAACGCCTGTGTCGTCGAGCGATCGCGTTTCGTCGACAGCTTCTTCTTCTTCTTCTCCGTCGTCGCCGTCGCCGTGTTGAGCGACGAAGAGCTCATATTCCGCGGTCCCTTCTTACTCTTCGTCGACGCCGACGCGCCACCGTTTTCTCTATCGCTACTGCCTCCGTCCACATCGTATCGCTCCTCGCTCACGATCTCCAACGCCTTGCCCAACAACCGCGGGTCCCGCAGCGCCGTTCGCACGTACGCCTCCCCCGCGAGACGCGCCTTCTTACTCCCCAAATCCGTCGGCGAGTGCGCCACGTCTCGCAGCACGCACGCCAAGCGTTTTCGCGGCGGCAGCGTGTGCACTTCCGCCGAAGCGTACAAGAAATCCATCGCGATTCGGACGATTCGTCGGCGCAATTTCCGACGTCACCCGCGATTCAGCGCGCCGCCGTCGCGAACGAGTCGCGGCGTCGTCTCGGCGATTCTCGCGGCGTCGAGGGACGCAAAACGTGCGCGCCGCGTTCGAATCTCCCTCGGCGAGCGATCTCGCGTCGCGTCGAGCGTTTCGCGCGGCGACGGGGAATGCGGCGTCGGCGGCCCGATCGCCCGCCGGCGCCGCCAGCGCACGGCGGCGACCTGTAACAACGCGCTCGACGACGAACGCGAACGGAGAGGTTCGAGTTTATGCGTTTATTACATAGTCTTCGGAACTAGTAGCGTATGGGAAACCGTAAAAAGTTTCCGAAATCGCTTCATCTAGCCACGCGCCAATGGTTTAGTGGTAGAATTCCTGTTTCCCAAACATGTGGCCCGGGTTCGATTCCCGGTTGGCGCACTGCAACTTTTTTAGAGCTACGCGGTGCACTTTTCGTTCGCGTGCGATTCTGGGCTACGCTACGGCGCTTCTTTTGCGTTCGCGTGCGATTCTGGGTCACGCCACGGCGCTAGAGCTACGTCTATTTTCTATCTTCTATTTTAGCGGGCCCGCCGCGCGCCCGCTCGCCGCGATATCGCACTTCCAACTCTTGCACGTCTTTGCACGACCCCAACGCGGTCTTCATGCCGCGCAACACGCGCTTTCTGATTTCCTCATCCACCGGTCGCTCGCGCTCGGCGCGCGACGTTCGCAGGTAGAAGACGCCCGTGTCGAAACTCGACACGCGATGGCGCTCGTGACTCGGACGAGCGTGCTGGGCGCCGTCGCAAAAGCCGTGAGACTGCGCATCGATGATGTCTGGACCGTGCTGCAGATGTCGACTTTCCAAGAGCGCACTCCAGTAATGGCATTCCTTCCACAGCGGTACGATGACTACGAAACTGAGCGCCTCGTTCGCGTTCGCGGCGCGATCGAGCAAATCGTTCGCCTTTTCGACCGCGCGCGACATCGTTTCCGGGACGAAAGGCGGGTTCATCTCGAACGATCCGCGTTTTGGTGCAAAGTCGTCGCTAAAAAAGCTTCCGAGCGATCCGAAGAACGCGTCGACGTCTGGCGCGCGGTCCTCGTCAAAACCAAATTGCGAACAAAATTGCCCGTACCGAGCGTTGAGCGGCGACGCGAAACACTCGCACGACACGCCCAACTTTTCGTTCAAAACATCGAACGCATCCTCGGCGAGCGCGCTTTGGTATCCAGCCCCGCCCAGCGATTCGTATCGCATCAACAATGCGAACACGGCGCACGCGAACTTTTGGTACTCGTCTGAATCGACGTCCTCCGTCAACGGTTCACAGCCTCGCACTGTTCTGCAATATAAAGCGCGCAGTTTACCGAGATGTGCTTTCGCACACTTCACGTACGGTTTCTCTGTTCCCAATTGCATCGTCAAGAAAGCACCTTTGTCGCGAACGACGACGGCGTCGCGCGCCTCTCCGCCGTCGTCGCGCGCCTCGGCCCATCGAGCCGCGCTCTCCTTGGCGACCGCGAGCGCCTCCGCCGCCCCTTCCGCACCGTCTCGCTCGCTCGCCCCGTGTCTAATCAAATCTTTCGCCAAACCGAGCCCCTGCGCCGGCAACACCGGCGCCGCGAGCGCGCCCGAGACGGCGCACCTCGCCAACCAACGCTCAAACAGCAGCAGCGGCGTCCCTCCCTCGTCGGTCCGCCCCGTCCTCGCCCGCGCGATGCGCTGCAGCGCGCTCCTCGCGCGCTTCACGCCGCGAAACAGCGCGAGCTCGCGCGCAGCCGCCCGACGCGCGTCGCCGACGTCGGCGCGCTCGCGCACGCCGCGCACGCGCACGCCCGTGGGGGTGTCCGAGCTCCTCCGGTCGTCCACGTCCAAGGCGCGCACGCGCGGGTCCCATATGCGCCGCTTGACGGCGTCGGTGGGCGCGCGATCCGCTCGACGCGCGCGCTTGGGCATCGCGCCGGCGTCGGACGCGGTCGGGTGTGCGGGAGACGCGCTTTTGAAAGATTACTCATGTCCAGCCGCGAGGAGTGGGTGGTTGGCAGATATTTTTCTCGAGCGGACGCGTTCGATGTTGCTTGATTATATTACGAACCGGCTGTTGCTGTTCTACGCGCTCAAAGGCCGCCGGCGATGATTCTTGGTAGGATTGCGGTGGCGACACCGAGGGCGTAGTACGCCCAGACCGGAATGTCGCGCACGTCGACGACGGTGTCGCCCTTGGCGCGACCGTCCATCATGGCTTGCATCTTTTCGCCGTCGTCTGCGGCGGCGAGTTGCTTTTCGACCTTGCTGGAGATTTCGTCGATGGTAGACTCGTCGATCTCCATGGACGTGGCGTATCGGCGCTTGATGCGGTCCAAATCATCCGCAATCTTGCGCGATTCCTCGAGAACCTTGCGTTCTTCGCCGTAAAGCGCCAAGAAATCGGCGAGCTTTTTCTCCGTGGCGCCCAACTTTTCGCGAACGATGATGAGTTGCTTTTCGTTAGTCTCGATTTGTGACTTGTACGTGGCCACGTCCTTGGTTTCGCTGCGAAGTCTCTGGATTTCCGCTTCGGCCACGTCCGCTCTCTTCTCGGCGCTAGAGACGTCAACAAGCGCTTGACGCGAGAGCTCGTCGATTTCGGATTCGTGCTTTTGCTGCATGGAGGCATACTTGGATTCGAAATCCGCCGTCAAGCGCGCGATCTCCGAAGCTCGTTGATTCTGTGCGTTTGCGAGCGCTTTGGTAAGGTCCGCCTGCAATTGAGCGAGCTCATCCTTGAGCTTTTGCATTTCAGCAGCCTTGGAAGCGTCGACGCTGGAGAGCTTATTTGCCAGCACAGACTTCTCCTCCGCGATGGCGGCGAGCGACTTCTCGAGCTCGGCGACGCGCGCTTGAGCAGCGTCCCTGGCGGTGGCGAGCGTTGCCAGCTCCTTGGGATCGACGGCGTTCTTCGTGAGAGTCGCGACTTCCTTCTCCAGTTCGCTCGCGCGAGCCAAGGCGGCGTCTCGAGCGCTGGCGAGCGCTGCCAGCTCCTTGGGATCGACGGCGTTCTTCGTGAGAGTCGCGACTTCCTTCTCCAGTTCGCTCGCGCGAGCCAAGGCCGCGTCTCGCGCGTTCGTGAGAGAGGCCACTTCCTGCTCGAGCTTTTCGAGAGCTGCCTTGGCCGAAGCCGCGTCGTTGGAAGCGGACTTCGCGTCAGCGCTCGCCTTCGTCAGCGCAGCGTTAGTGTCTGCGATCGCCTTCTCGAGCTTGGCCTTTTCAGCTTCGAGCGCGGTCACCTTACCGGCGCTCGTCGTGTCGACCTTGGCCAATGCTTGCGAGAGCTCGGACTTGTGTTGCGCAACAATACTGCTCAACTCGTCGGCGTGAGCCTTCTTCAAATCTGCAGTCGCTTGTTTGACGAGCTTTTCGTATTCGGCGACCTCAGCTTCGAAGGCGGCACGAGCCTTGGCGGACTCATCCAAGAACATTTGCTCCAACTTCTTTCGTTGATCCTCGGCTTGGGCGATGACTTGACTTCGCGCTCGCTCGAGCGCCGTCTTCGAAGACGCTTCGAGTTCCGCACGCTGCGCTTCAGCATCCGTCAACGACTTGGCGAGTTTATCCTTTTCGCTTTGAAGTTGCGCTTCGAGGGCGCTAATTTGCGCTTTGAGGTCCGACGCGTCGCTGGCATCCTTCAACGCCGCCACATGATCCTTGTTCAATTTATCAATCTCCGCGGCGTGATCCTGTTGCAACTTGTTCAAAGTGGATTCATACGACGCCTTGGAGCTCGTCAACGAATTAGTGAGCTCGTCGACTTGTTGTTGCAACCCGGGGATGAGAGCCGCTTTGGTGAGAGCATCGGCGAGTTCTTTTTCAGCTTGTGCGGCGTTCTGCTTCTCGGCATCCGCGAGTTTCGCCTTGAGTGCGTCAATTTCTGCTTGCGCTTTCGTCAACTTGGCTCCGTACTCCGCTTCCACTTGTTCCTTCGCCTTTTGTAATGCGCTCTTTTGCTCAGTCTCGAGCTTGGAAATCTTCGAAAGCAAAACCGCATCGGCACTCTCTGCGGCTTCCTTTGCCGCGGTGAGATCTCTAGCGTTTTGAGCCTTGAGCGCGGCGACTTCCGCCTCGTATTGAGCCTTGGCGTCTGCGAGTGCTTTGCTAGCTGCCGCAACATCCGCATCGGTACGTTTGCGAAGCTCTTCGATTTGAGCGGCTAATTTGGCGTCAAGTTCAGCCTTTTGCTCCGCGAGTCGCGCTGAAATTTGGGCGTCAACATCGGCGAGCGATTGAACAGCTGAAGCCTTCGCCTTTTCGGCATCAGCCTTGGCCAAGGACAAATTCTGATCATGTTCTGCTTCAAGAGCGGCGATGCGAGCGCTGAGTGCGTCGCGCTCCGACGAGACAGCGGCCACGCCTTCCTTCGCTTGCGCATCGAACGCGCTTCTGAGCTCGTGCATCTCATCAGCGAAGTGCTTCTCCAACTCGGCAACCTTGTTTGCCGCCGCACTCTTCGCCTCACTGAGCTGCGATTCCAATTCCTTGATTTCCTCTTCAGCCTCCTTGAGTTTGGCGTTGAGCGTCGCGATTTCGGCTTCAAATTGTGCCTTGGCATCGGTGCCCGCCGCGGCCGCCTTCAGTTCAAGAGCCTTAATTTCAGCCTCAAGCTTTTGAACCGTCGACTTGTACTCGCTCTCCGTCGAGCTGAACTTGGCTGTCAGGGCGTCGAGCTCCTTCTTGGCCGCACTCCCATCTTCAGCCTGGATAGCCGCGGCTTGGATCGCCTCGGCAGTGCGCGACTTTTCCGCCGCTAGTTGGCGCGCAGCGTCTTCACGCGCCGCAGCAAGTTGGTCTTCAAGGGATTTGGTCGTCTTAGCGAGGTCTGTCTCGAGTTGCGCCATCTTCGCCTTGATGGCTTCAGCTTGCGCAGCTTCGGCAGACTTCAGCTTGGACTGCGATTCAGCGATTGCCTTCGCGTGATCAGCGTTGATTCTTTCGATCTGCACCTTATGCGCGCGTTCGAGTTCATCCATCTTCGTCAACCACGTCTTCTCGACCTCAGCCTCTCGAGAAGCGAGAGCAGATTCAAGCGAAATCTGCGATTGCTTCTTCAATGCGTCGATTTCGGCATCGTACGCTTGCGCCTTTTCCTTGGCAGCTTTCTCGGCGATCTCTAACGCATTGATTCTAGACTCGTACGACGAGACGAGCTTTTGCGTCTTTGAAGTTTCGGAATCAAAGAGCGCTTTCAAGGCGCGGCGTTCCGCCGCCATCGAGCGTGTAGCGTTCGCCAACTGCTTCTCAAGTTCGGCTTCGGCCGCGACACGAGTAGCCTTGGCCGTGAACTCGAGTTGCGCCGCGAGTTCTTGCTTGGCGTCTTCCTTCAGCTGACGTACTTTGCTCTTGGTATCCTTTTCCATCTTTTCAACTTTGACGGCGTGCGCCGCGCCGAGGCGCTCCATCTTGCCTGACCAGAACAAGTTCAGCCTTTCTTCGGCACTTTCAATCTCCTTCTTCAAGTTGTCGCCCGTGAACATCTTCATTTTTTCGGATTCGGACTTGAGAAGATCGAACACCGCTCGTCGCTCGTTCTTGGACATCTTGAGTTGCTTTTGAAGCTCCGCGATGGCGGCATCCTTTTCAGCCAACAGCTCCGCCGTCATTTCGAGCTCTTCTTCCTTCATCTCGGCGACGAGCTGCATCTTTTCAATCTCGTTGAGGTGAATTTGTTCAGCCACGGCATCGATAATTTCTTGCTTGGCGGCTACGAGATCTTGCGCAGCTCCTTCTTTGACTAGTTCGAGGCTCCTCGCGTGCGCGGTTTGCGCGGCGGCAGCGGCGCTCTCGTACGTCGCCTTGAGGACAGCCATCTCGGCGCGAATGGCTTCGACATCCTTGGCGCTCGCCGCCTTGGTTCGCTCGAGGCTGTCAGCGTGCGCCTTTTGGGCTGCATCAGCGGCACTTCGGTACGTCGCCTCTAAGGTCGCCTTTTCGGCCGCAAAGGCGCTCGCGCCGCGCTTCTCGGCTTCGGATTCGACTTGCTGCATCTTGGCCTGGTGCTCGCGCATGAGTTGCGCGATGGCTTCGGTATGCCTGGCGTCGAGATCGGCGAGCTTCTTCTTGGAGTCTTCATTTATTTTCATCTCCGCCTCAGTGATCGCCGCGCGCATCTCAACCTTCCAAGCCGCTTCCTTATCGTTCATGAGAAGCTCGAGCGCTTGACGCTCCGCGAGAGCCTCGGCAATGGCGCGCTGCAACTCGCGTTCGGCTTCGAACTGCACTTCAGCCACGGCGGCGACGAGTTCGGCGGCGGATGTTTCTGCATTCGCAGCCGCCTCTTCGAGCTTGGAAATAAGCGATAACTTCTCGGCTTCAATGGCCGTGACCTTGGCGTGCCAGTCCGCGGCTTGCGCCTCCTTGACGGAGATGGCTTTTTGAAGCTTGGAAACTTCAGAGTACATCATCGCTCTTTGGGCCTGGTACAACGCCTTGGCGGCGCGCACTTTGGACAATAGATCCTTACGCTCGTCCGCAAATTTGCCTTCCATGCCCGCGACCTCAGTCTCGAGCTTCGAGATCGTTTCCTTGAGCAAAGCCGTGTCGCGCTCGTGCGCCTCGCGCATGCGTCGCTTTTCGGCTTCAAACTGCGCCTTGGCTTGTTCGAGAGCCTTGGCCTTGTCGGCGGCGTGTGAGTTATTTTGATCGCGCAACTTTGTGATGTCCATCTGCAAACGGGCGATTTCACGCTTGTGGCGCTCCTCCACGCGCGACATTTCCATCGCAAACTGAGATTGCTTCTGCTCGAGCTCAGCCATCTCGGCTTCAAACTCGCGCATCATCACCTCGCGAAGCGCCTCGAGGCGTTCGAAAGACTTGGCCCCCCGAGCCATCGCCTGCGCGTGAACTTGCGCGTCGTACGATCCTTCCAACATGGACGAATCGGCGAGCGTGCGAACCAACCACGCGGCCGCGCACGTCGCCGCGCACGCCGCGCCCGCGCTGAGCACGCACGTCGCGCTCACCTTGTACGCTTGGACGACGACGATGGACAACAGAGACCCGAACGCATACGTCACGCACATCGCCAACGCCCCCGGCGCGCTCGCCATCCCGCCAAATTTACTCCACACGTACGCCGACACCAGCGTCGCGAGCGTCGCCGCGGACGCACGAATCGCGCTCGCCCCCGGCGTCGCCGCCCACGTCAATCCGCCCGCCGTCACAAACGCGTAATCCGCCGCGCACACCGCCCCTACCACCGCTCCCGCCGTGAGCAGCGCCCGCATCGCGGGCGGCGTCGAATTCGGTCCATCATTCGACGATCCCGACGGGACTCCCATCGTCGTCGTCGTCGTCGTCGTCGTCGTTTCGTTCGCCTCGTACGTCATCCGCAGCGACCCGTCGCTCGACGCGCGCGTCTCCGCGCGTCGCCCTCGCGTCGCGCCTCCCCTCGCCCATCCGCCCTCGCCCGGCCTCGCGCGCGCCGCGCCCGCGCGCGCATCGCTCCCGAATCCCATCCCGCGCGCCGTCGCGCCTCCTCGCACCACGCGCGCGCGCGTCGTCCGTCCCGGCGTCGCCTCGATCGGTGACGTCGCGCGCGTCGTCCGTCGTCCCGCGCGTCCCGCGCCTCGCACCGCATCGCTCGCCGCGCGCGCGCCCGCGAGCGCGCGCATCGACGTCGCACCGCGCGTCGACATCGTTCACGCGTCGCGCACTCGCGCGCGTCGACGCCGACGGTCGCCGCGCGCGCGCGATCGCGATTGTCACCCATCGCGCCGCGCATCCAGCGTGGCCGCGGTCGGTCGCGGTCGGTCGATCGATCGCGCGCGATCGATCCGATCGATCGCGCGTCGATCGCGATCGCGATCGATCGATCGATCGCGCGATCGATCGCGCGCGATCCGATCGCGCGTCGCGCGCGAACCCGCGCGAGATTTTTTCGATCGGTTTTATCGCGGCGATCGTCGACGATCGATGGCGATCTCGACGCGCGAAACGCGCGGTCGCGCGCGCCGGCGACCGACCGTGCACGGTGGCGCGTGGCGCGTGGCGACGC
>Ga0315320_10002599_pt1 | contig 14852 bp, 16 predicted proteins | sample M140m21515metaG_FD_203458 | JGI IMG/M metagenome (GOLD analysis project Ga0315320, IMG submission 203458) | Ammonia-oxidizing marine archaeal communities from Monterey Bay, California, United States - M1 40m 21515 | ecosystem: Environmental > Aquatic > Marine > Coastal | place: USA: California... | reverse complement strand
ACTCTGCCATCCTTCCGTGAAGATTGTTTTATTATTAAAATTATTTAATTCAACCATAAAATAGTCTAATAAAAGCTATAACTTATTAATCAATAGTTCTTATGAATAAAGAGTTTAACAAAGGACTGTTCCTAGCGGGATTTGGTTCTTTTTGGTGGGGTTTTTTTGGTGTTTTGTATTTTAAATACATTACATACATTGGTCATATAGAATTAGTTGTTCATCGATGTCTATGGACAACATTTACATTAATAATAACAACATTTTTTTTTTCAAAGTGGAATATTTTTTTTACTATAATTAAAAGTAAAAAAAATTTGTTATATTTATTTGTATCTGGTTTTCTTATTTTTATAAATTGGGCTGTGTGGATTTATGCCATAGCAACCAATAGAATTATTGATGCAAGCTTTGGTTATTTTATGATGCCAATTTTAAGTGTAATGCTTGGTTATATTTTTTTTAAGGAAAAACTTAATAAAAAAAGAATATTATCAATTATATTAGTAATTATATCGATCTTATATTTAGTTTTAATAAGCATTAAATCTTTACCATGGGTTGGTATTATAGTTGCTTTAAGTTGGGGTTTTTACAATCTAATTAGAAAAAAAATAAATATCGATACTGATATAGGTCTTTTAATAGAAAGCTTTTATATTTTACCCTTTGCTATAGTTGCTTTTTATTTAATAACGGTAAATGGTCATAATGATTTTAAGTTGTCTGATCCTCCGATGATGTTGTTTATTTTTTTAGCTGGGCCAATGACAGTAATACCTTTATTTTTGTATGTTAGAGGTGTTGAATTATGTGGATTAGGTGCAACTGGTATGATTTTTTATATCACTCCAACATTTCAATTTTTACTTGGATATTTTTATTATGATGAACCGTTTTCAATGGCAAAATTAGTTAGTTTTATTTTTATTTGGATTGCTGTTATTATATATTTGAAAGATTTATATGAAACTAATTAACTATTTATTTATATTTATATTTTTAAGTTTCACCTCTTCAATATCAGAAAATCTAACTGATTTTAAAGCCTGGAAGGAAAATTTTAAAAAGACTGCAATAGAAAACAATATATCTGAAGAAACATTTGATATTGTTATGGCTGATATAAAATTTTTGCCAGATGTAATCAAATACGACAGATATCAACCAGAATTTTATGAAGATACGAAAACATATATTTCAAAGAGAACCTCATCTAAAAAAGTTTCTAAAGGAATAGATTTTTATAAAAAAAATACAAATTTAATTAACAGAGTTGAAAATCTTTATAATATTGAGAAGGAACTTCTTTTAGCGCTAATGGGCATAGAGACTAATTTTGGAACTTATGTTGGTAAAATGGATATATTATCATCATTAGCAACTTTAAGTTTTGATGAACGAAGATCTGATTTTTTTTCAAATGAATTGTTAATATTGTTAAAGTTGATAGAAAATGATCAGATTGATTACAAAACATTATATGGTTCTTGGGCGGGGGCATTTGGTTTTTTTCAATTTATGCCATCAACAATGAAAAATTATGCCATAGATTTTGATAGAAACAGCTATATTGATTTAAAAAGTAATGATGACGCTTATGCATCTGCAGCTAATTATTTAAATAAAATAGGTTGGAATAATAATGAACCTTGTTTTTATAAGGTTAAATTATCAAAAGAAATACCAAAAAAATATTTAAATGTTTCAGCAAAAAAACTTCATGATAAAAAAAAATTAAAATATTTTAGAAAATATATATCAAATGAAAATTTATTAGATCAAAAATTTGATAATTTAACAACTTCAATAATCACACCCGATAAAGATATAATTCCAGATGCTGAAAATTTAAGTCCTGCTTATATCGTTTTTGATAACTATGAAATTATTTTAAAGTGGAATAGATCTTTAAGATTTTCATTAGCTGTTTGTACGCTTAAGGAGAAATTTAAAAATGAGTTATAAATCAATATTAATAGTATTCTTCATATTCTTATTAGGATGTGAACCAAATAACCTGAATAAAAATATTGTAAATCAAGAGATAATGACAAAATATAAAAATTCTGGTTTTGCACTTATTTATGACTCAGAATTATATAAAGAAAAAATAATTTCAAAAAAAATTGATAATAAATCTCTTCTCATTTTCCACAAAAGTCTAAAAAAGAATTCTTTTGTTAAAATAACAAATCCCGTTAACCAAAAAACAGTAATAGCTGAAGTTGTTTCAAATAACGTAGAATTTTCTGATTTTTACAATAGTGTTGTAACTTTAAAGATAGCAGAGGAATTGTCATTAGATTTAAATGAACCTTACATTAATCTTGTTTTGATATCTCAAAATTCAACATTTATAGCAAAAAAGGCTAAAACTTTTGATGAAGAAAAAAAAGTAGCAGAAAAAGCACCTGTTGATGGTATTAAAATTGATAACTTGGGAGAAGTTAATCAACAAAAAAAAGAACCTACAAAAGAAGAAATTTTTAGTTATTCAATTAAAATTGCTGATTTTTATTATAAAGACTCAGCTAAGAATATGTCTAATAGAATTGTTAATGAAACAAATATTCGGAACCCTATTATAAAAACAATAACTAATACGAAATATAGGGTATTATTAGGACCGTTTAATGATATAAAAAAACTTGAAGACTCATTTAATGAAATTAAATCATTAGATTTTGAAAATATAGAAATTTTAAAAGATGTTTAAGAAGTTTTTTTTAGTATTATTTGTAAGCTTTATTTGTATAGAGTCATCGCTAGCTAATCTTAATTTAAAAGCAAGGACTGCAATCCTTCAAGATTACTATTCAGGTGAAATCCTATATGAAAAAGAGCCTGATATTTCAATATATCCAGCATCAATGACAAAAATTATGACATCAATAATTGCCTTTGATTTAATTAAATCAGGAGATTTAAAATTAGATGAAAAATTTATTATTTCTGAAAAGGCATGGAGGTTATCAACATCAGGTTATTCATCTATGTTTATTATGGTGGGAGATGAAGTTTCAGTAGAGAACTTACTTAGAGGAATAATAGTTGCATCTGGAAACGATGCCTGTATTGCTTTAGCAGAAGGTATAGCTGGTACCGAAGAGGAATTTGCAATTTTAATGACTGTAAAGGCAAAAGAAATTGGTATGGAAAATACAAATTTTGCAAATTCATCAGGTATTAATGATCCTGATAACTATTCAACAGTAAGAGATATTTTAAAAATGTCCAAATATCTAATCGATGAGCACCCTAAATTTTATGAGATGTTTTCAGAAAAAAAATTTACATGGAATAGAACTGGTGGTGATCCAATAACACAAGGTAATAGAAATCCTCTTTTATATAAAAATAACCTTGGTGCCGACGGCATTAAAACTGGATACTTGGCAGTAGAAAAATACTCTTTAGCTTCGTCAATAGTTAGAAATGGCAGACGGTTGATTGCTGTTGGAAGTGGATTTAATTCAAAAAATGCAAGATCAAAAGAAAGTTCTAAGTTATTAACGTATGGGCTTACTAATTTTGATCTTGTAAATATTTCTAAAGCCAAAGAACCATTTGAAAAAGTTGATGTATGGCTTGGAAAACAAGATAAAGTCAATGTTTATACTAATGAAGATATCTACAAAACTATAAAAAAAGCTAAAAAAAAACTTTTAAAAGTATCTGTTATATACGAAGGACCTATTGAAGCTCCAATTAAAAAAGATGAAAAAGTTGCTATTTTGAAAGTTGTTTACGATGATGAGTTAGTTGGTGAATACGATTTACTAGCTTCAAAAGAAGTTAAAAAAGTAAATTTCGTATCAAGGTTATTAAAATCACTTAATTATCTCATTTGGGGCGATGTCTAAGAAACCAATTATTGTTTTTGAAGGAATTGAAGGGAGTGGAAAAAGTCACCACATTTCAATTGTTTCTAAGTATCTGAGTAAAAAAAAAATTAACCATATAAAGATAAGAGAACCTGGTGGAAATCCAAATTCAGAAAAAATTAGAAAATTAATTTTAAATAATAAATCAAATTTTAATAAAGATACGGATTTATTGTTATATATGGCCGCAAGAAGTGAAAACATAAATATTATAAAAAGATCATTTAAAAAGAAGATTATTCTTATTGATAGATTTACAGATTCTACAATTGCTTATCAGCATTATGGTATGGGTGTTGATCTAAATTTAATTGAAGCTTTAAACAAATACTTACTTAAAAATATTAAAATAAGTTTTACATTTTTAAATGTAGTTAATAAAAAAAATCTTCAAAAAAGATTAAAAGAAAGAAAATCATTAAATAGATACGACAAATTTAAAATGTCATTTTACAATAAAGTTCAAAAAGGATTTTTAAGATTGTCAAAAAAACGAAAAAATAAATATCAATTAATCAATTCAAATTTAGATATAGTAAAAAATGAAAAATTAATTTTGAATAAAATTGATAGATTGATAAAATGAATTTAAATCCAGCAAATCAATTAACTTTATATGGGCACTATTTAGAATTTTGTAATTTTATAGATCTTTATAAAAACAAAAAACTACCTAATAAAATATTACTATCCGGAGAAAAAGGCATTGGCAAATCTACTTTGGCTTACCATATAATTAATTGTATTTTATCTTTTGATGAAGATCATTCTTATGATGAAAAAAATTTTAGAATAGATCCAGAAAATAAGTCATTTAAATTAATTTTAAATAAATCAAATCCTAACTTTATTTCAATTGATATTGATGAGGATAAAAAAAGTATCGATATTAATCAAATCAGAAATTTAATATTAACTCTAAATAAATCATCTTTTAACACAAAACCAAGACTTGTTCTTATTGATAATATTGAACTTTTGAACATCAATTCAGTTAATGCTTTGTTAAAAATAGTAGAAGAACCTAACAACAATATTTATTTTATATTAATCAATAATCATAAAAAAATTTTACCTACACTTAAATCTAGATGTCTTAACTACAACATTCACCTCAAATCTGAAGAATCTTTTTCTATTTCTAGCAAAATTTTAGGTGAAAATGTTAAATATTTAATTCATGATCAAATGATAAATAATTATAGTACACCAGGATCGATATTAAATTTATTAGATTTTGCAAATACAAATGATATTGATTTAAAACAAATGAAGTTAAAAGATTTTATCAAAAAAATTATTAATGATAAAAAATATAAAAAAGATCAGTTTGTCAAACAATTATTATATTCTTTAATAGAAGTTTATTTTAGACAAAACGTTTCATTAAAAAATATTAAACTATTAAAAATACAAAATTATTTTTTAAAAAAAATTAATAATACAATAATCTTTAATTTAGACGATGAAACATTATTAATGGAATTTGAAGAAAGAATTTTTAATGGATAAAAAATTTTATATTACAACTCCAATTTACTATCCTTCTGCTAAACCACACATGGGTCACGCATATTCCAGTATAATAGCTGATTTTTTTGCAAGATTTAAAAGAATGGATGGTTTTGATGTTCAGTTTTTGACTGGAACTGATGAGCATGGTTTAAAAATACAACGTTCAGCTGAAAAACAAAATATTGATCCTTTAGAATTTTGCAATCAAATCAGTCAAACATTTAGAGATCTTTCAAAAACATTAAATCTTACTAATACCGATTTTATAAGAACTACTGAAGAACGACATAAAAAAACAGTACAACATTTATGGAATGAGCTTGAAAAAAATGATGATATTTATTTATCTAAATATTCTGGATGGTATTCAGTTTCTGACGAAGCCTTTTATAGTGAAGATGAAATTGAAGATATAGATGGAATTAAAAGATCGATTTCATCAAAATCAAATGTTGAATGGATAGAGGAGGAGTCATATTTTTTTCGATTATCTAAATGGGAAAAACCTTTACTTGATTATTATGAAAAAAATCCAAACTTTATTGCTCCAGAATCTCGAAAAAATGAAGTTATTAGTTTTGTCAAAAGTGGATTAAAAGATTTATCTGTAAGTAGAAAAAGTTTTTCATGGGGAATAAAAGTACCTAGTAATGATGATCATGTAATATATGTTTGGCTTGATGCACTAACAAATTATATCAGTGCATTAAATTATCCTGATATAAATAATGAATTATTTAAGAATTTCTGGCCTGCATCAATTCATTTAATCGGAAAAGATATTTTAAGATTTCACGCAGTATATTGGCCAGCTTTTCTTTTGGCAGCTAAAATTGAGTTGCCTTCAAAAGTATATGGCCATGGTTGGATACTATCTGGTGATGAAAAAATGTCTAAATCTAAAGGAAATATTTTAGATCCTATCGAAATAATTAATGAATATGGTTTAGATCCATTAAGATATTATTTAATTAAAGAGGTATCTTTTGGGAATGACGGCAATATATCACAAGAGAGACTAGAAGATTGTATAAATAGTGATCTTGCTAATAATTTTGGCAATTTATGTCAAAGAGTTACAGCCTTTGCTATAAAAAATTGTAATAGTGAAGTACCAAAAGATATAAAATTTGAAAAAGAAGATTTATTAATTTTAGATAGATACAAAAATAATCTATCTATAATTAGAAATAAAATTGATAATCAAGATATCAATTTTTACATTAATTTTATTATAAATTCTTTATTTGAAGCTAATAAATATTTTAATGATCAAGAACCTTGGAAAAAAAAGGATGATAATATCAGACTAAATACAATAGTTTATACAACTTTAGAAATAGTTAGAAAAATTAGTTATTTACTTTATCCAATAATTCCTCAGTCATCTGTAAATGCTCTTAAAATTTTTAACCTTAATGATAATGATATTAATTTGACATCTATTGAAAATAATGAATTTTTATCAAAAGGAAGTAAAATAAATAAAATTGGTATTCTTTTTAAAAAGATAGATAAAAACAATGATTGACTCACACTGTCATTTAGATCATGAACCTCTATTAAGTGATTTAACCAACATAATTAAACGTTCAAGAGAGATTGGTATAAAAAAACTATTAACAATTTCTACCTCATTTGAGAGTTTTGATCGAATTAAGACAATAATACAAAAAGATGAAATGATTTATGGAACAATTGGAATTCATCCACATGAAACAAGCGAAAATAAAATTACTTCAGATATGATAGTAAAAAACATTACTGAAAATGATAAAATAATTGGCATTGGTGAAACTGGTTTGGATTTTTATTACAACAACAGCGATAAAGATAATCAAATAATAAGTTTTAAAGAACACATTGAAGCTTCTATTAAAACAAACTTTCCATTAATCATTCATTCTAGAAACGCTGAAGAGGAAACATTTAATATATTGAATGATTATAAAGATAAAAATCTAAAAATATTAATGCATTGTTTTACAGGTAGTTTAAACTTTGCTAGAAAACTCTTAACATTAGATGCTTTTTTTTCTGCTAGTGGCATTATAACTTTTAAAAATTCTTCAGACTTACAAGAAACATTCAAAGTTTTACCTTTAGATAAAATTTTAATTGAAACAGATAGTCCTTTTTTAGCACCAGTACCTAATCGTGGTAAAAAAAATGAGCCTTCATATATTGTTCACACAGCTCAAAAATTAGCAGATATAAAAAATATTTCTAAATTAGAGCTTATTAATTCTACAACAAATAACTTCAATAAACTTTTTTTTAATTAAATATTATGAAATTTATTATTCTTGGATGTGGTAGTTCAATGGGTGTACCTCGCCCAGATGGTTATTTTGGTAATTGTGACCCAAAGAATTTAAAAAATCATAGAACAAGATGTTCAGCATTAATTACGAGTAAAACTGAAAATATTTTAATTGATACATCTCCAGATTTAAGACAACAGTTATTAAGACATAATATAAAGAAAATTGATAAAGTTTTTTATTCACATATGCACGCAGATCAGACTCATGGAATAAATGACTTAAGATCTTTTTTCATATCTAGTAGAAAACCAATTAATATATTTGCAGATAATGTAACCGCTCGATATCTAAAAATGGCTTTTTCATATTGTTTTGATACTTATAACAGAGAATATCCTGCTACACTTAAATTGAATAAGATTAACAAAAAATTATCTATTAAGAATAAAAACAAAAATATTTTTATCAAACCTATAAAAGTCCAGCATGGTAATGTTAACTCTATTTGCTATATAATAGATAAAAAATTAGCTTATATAAGTGATGTAAGCAAAATTCATAAAAAAGATTATTTTTATTTTAAAAACCTCAAATATCTTATTATTGATTGTTTGTGGTATAAATATCATCCTTCACATTTTAATTTAGAAACATCTCTTGAAATTATAAAAAAATTTTCACCTAAAAAAGCAATATTAACAAACCTCCATACTGATATTGATTATAATGAAATTAAAAAAAAATTACCTAAAAGTATTATTCCTGCTTATGATGGTTTAACTATAAATTTATAAAATTTCTTCTAATTTTTTAATAATTTTGTTTGAAAGTGGTCCTGTGAAAGAAGCAAATGTGTCTTCAACTTTACCATTTTTGTTTATCAAAATTTTATGAAAATTCCATTTAGGAACTGTCGATTTACCATAAGTTTCTTTAGCCCAAATATACACAGGGTGAGCATTATCACCTTTAACATCATATTTGCTTGTCATAGGAAAGCTAATATTAAAATTAGTTTCACAAAAATTTTTAATTTCAGTTTCTGTACCTGGCTCTTGACCTCCAAATTGATTACTTGGTACACCAATTACAACTAATCCTTTTTCTCTATAATCTTCATATAATTTTTGCAGATCACCGTATTGTTTTGTAAAACCACATTTGCTTGCAACGTTTACTAATAATACAGTTTTACCGTTGAAAGATGACAGATTTAGCTCTTCATCATTAATAGAATTAATTTTAAAATCATAAAAAGTTTTAGAATTTTCTGACATAGACTTATTTAAAAAAGAAAACATAATTATTATGAGATAAATGACAATTTTTTTATTTAGCATTTACTTTTTAGATGACATTAACAATATCACATATCCAAAAATAGTTGATAATAACGATCCAGTTAAAACACCAATTTTAACACCATCCATATACTGAGCATTTTCAACAAAAGCTAAATTTCCAACAAATAAGCTCATTGTAAATCCGATACCAGTCAAAATAGATACACCATATAAACTTAGCCAGTTTGAATTATTTGGTGCCTCTGCAAACTTTAACTTAATTGAAACATAAGAAAATAACAAAACACCAATTTGTTTCCCAAAAAATAATCCACATAATATACCAAGTGGCACGGGTGCCAGCAGACTAGATAGTGATAAGCCCTCTAGATTTACTCCGGCATTAGCAAATGCAAAAAGTGGCATTATAATAAATGCAACATAAGGTGAAATTGCATGTTCTATTTTAACTAATAATGAAAAATCTTTATCTTTAATTCTATGAGGTATAGTAGATGCTAACAAAACCCCAGCAATGGTCGCATGTATTCCAGATTTATAAGTGAAAAACCACATAAACAAACCTATGATCAAATAAGGAACAAATATTTTCACTGAAAATTTATTCAGCACTAAAAGTAAGATATAGCTTAATAAAATAAGACTTAGATAAGGTATACTTAAGTCACCAGAATAGAAAAAAGCAATTATTAATATAGCACCAAGATCATCAATGATTGCTAAAGCAGTTAAAAATACTTTTAATGATATTGGAACCCTAGAACCTAATAAAGATAATATTCCAAGAGAAAATGCAATATCTGTTGCTGATGGAATTGCCCAACCATTCATAGTTTCTGAATTACCCCAATTAATAAAAACATAAAAAAGGGCAGGCACCAGCATACCGCCAACTGCTGCTATAATTGGAAGCATTGCTTGTTTTATGTTTGATAATTCGCCTTGTAAAAATTCTCTTTTTATTTCTAAAGTAACAAAGAAGAAAAAAATCGCCATTAAAGCATCATTTATCCAATGATGAACAGAAAGTTTTAATCCAAACTCATTTACACCAATAAATAAATATTTTTCTAGACTATGAAAATATAAATCACTTAAATCACTATTACTTATGAATAAAGCTAGTATTGCTGCTATTAACAGTATCAAGCCACTCGCTGCTTCAAGTTTAAAAAACCATTTAAAGGGTTTTGATAAATAATTAATCATAAAAAATTAATAAAGGTCTATAATAAAAAGTTTTATATCTTTCAATATCTCAAATAAGTTAAATAAAAGAATTTCTAAGCCTGGAAAAACGTTAATTAATGGTGCTTTTAATGTATCAATTAATATTATTAAAGCTACAAAAGATATAATTGAAACCATTAAATAAGAAAAGAATTTAGCGCTAGTATTTTTTTTTATTTTATTTTTTACAGGTATTTGTTTTTCAACAATTTTGTCTTCAATTTTATCTTTTATATCATCTATATTTTTTTGTAATGATATATTGTTAGACTCATTGATATTTTTTACAATTTTATTATCAATTTCATCTACAATTTCTTTATCTACAAATTCATCATTTAAAGTTAGTTGATCTGTTTTATTGTCTTCTATTTTATAAAACCAAACATGATCACATGAGCCACATTTCACATCTCTTCCATTATCAGGTATTAAAGAAGGGTTAATTTTAAATTGTTTATTGCAATTAGGGCAGCTAATAATCATAATTATTTATATATCAGATTTATATCAAATTTCTTTTAATTTTAATCTATTTATACTTTGAAATAATCTATATCTACTGTATTAGTAAATGGATCGGAGTGTAGCGCAGCCTGGTAGCGCATCTGGTTTGGGACCAGAGGGTCGCAGGTTCGAATCCTGCCACTCCGACCATCATTTATGAGTAAAGCAATAATTTATATACCTAATAAAAATCCTATGCAGTCTGGAAGGGCAAAAAGCAATAAATGGATTTTAGAATTTATTACCAAAGACCCTACTAAAAATCCTTTAATGGGTTGGGAAAGTTCTTCAGATACATTAACAGAATTAAAACTTGAATTTCCATCAAAGGAGTTAGCATTAAGCTATGCAAAAAAGAAAAAAATAGATTTTGAATTGATTGAACCAAAAAAAAGAAAGACTGTAAAAAAATCATACGCTGATAATTTTTTAAAATAAATAATGTTTAGATTTTTTAAATTAAGAAAATGGCTTATGTGGTCTTGGCTTGGATCAATCATCATTTTATCATCATTATGGATTCAGGTTAAAATTGATGTTAAAATAAATGAGTGGTTTGGTCAATTCTATGACATGATCCAAAAAGCTCTTGGTGAACCTAATGCAATAACTATTGATGAATATTGGGCGAGTTTATTATCATTTATAACATTAGCAGCTATCTATGTTGGTGTTGCAGTTGTTGTTAGTTTCTTTACCTCTCATTATTTATTTAGATGGAGAACAGCAATGGTTGAATGGTATCATAGCGTTTATGATAAAGCTCGCAAAATTGAAGGAGCTTCTCAACGGGTTCAAGAAGATACAATTAAGTTTTCACGAATAATGGAATCTTTAGGTACAAGCTTAATTGAAGCTCTAATGATTTTAATTGAATTTATGCCAATCTTATTTGGTTTAAGTATAAGTATTCCAATTTTCTTTTTTGGAGATTGGGATTATGGATTAATTGTGGGAGCTTTACTTTGGTCAGTTGGAGGAACTATATTTCTAATTGTTTTAGGTTTAATTTTAAGATTAGTTGGTGTTGAATATGACCTTCAAAAGAAAGAGGCTGCTTATAGAAAAATTTTAGTAGTTGCTGAGGATGATGGCACTGTCAGACCAAAATCTATAGAAGAACTCTTTGATGGTGTTAGAGAAATACATTTTTTAAGTTATATTAGATATTTGTATTTTAATGTTGGAAGAATTGCTTATTTGCAAGCAAATGTATTATCAGCATATGTTTTTTTGGCACCTGCGATAGTTGCTGGTGCTGTTACACTTGGTGTAATGCAACAAATTATTAGAGCTTTTGGTAGAGTTGAAGGTTCAATGCAATACATTCTTAAAGCATGGCCTACAATAATTGAATTAGCAAGTGTTTACAAACGTTTGAGAGAATTTGAGTCTAAGATAAATCAAAATGAATTTATTGATGAAAAAATTTAATGACAATTGACAAAAAGTTTATTGACCAATTCAGTAAAGTTACATCAAGAGCAGCCTTAGCAGCATCATTCCAAGCAGGTAAAAAAGATAAAATTGCAGCTGATCAAGCTGCGGTTGACACTATGAGATATGAACTAAATAAAATTGATATGAATGGTCAAGTTGTAATTGGAGAGGGGACACTTGATGAAGCTCCATTACTTTATACTGGAGAATTTTTAGGTACAAAAAAAGGTCCTGAATTTGATATTGCAGTTGATCCGGTAGAGGGAACAAATTTTGTAGCAAATAATTTACCTGGAGGAATTGCAGTTTTAGCCATAGGAGAAAAAGGAAATTTATTTAATGCACCCGAAACTTATATGAATAAAATAGCTACTGGAAAAATTGACAAAGGTTTAATTGATCTAGATTTTTCTTTAGAAAAAAATATCAAAAATTTATCAGAATTTAAAAATAAAAATATTTCATCAATTACTGTTTGTATTTTAGATCGGCCAAGACACAAAAAAATTATTGATAAACTCAAAGATCTTGAAGTAAATATTAAACTTATTACTGATGGTGATGTACTTGGCGCATTATATGTTTCTGATCCAAAATATAATGTTGATATGTTTTTAGGTATTGGCGGTGGTCCAGAAGGAGTTTTAGCTGCATGTGCGCTTGATGCTTATAACTGTCATTTTCAAGGAAGGTTTATTTTTGATAATGAAAAAGATATAATTGTGGCTAAATCAATGGGTATAAAAGATTTAAACAAAAAATACGAATTAAATGAAATTGTTAAAGGAGATTCTCTTTTTTGTGCTTCAGGAATTACCACCAGTGAAGTTTTAAATGGTATTATTATTGATGGAGATAAATTTATTAGCGAAACTCTAATCACACATAAAAATATCAATTTTAAAGAAATTGTTAAAAGCATTAATTCAATAAATGAATGATTTCTGTTTCTGGTAAAATTTGGTCAGAACAAAAGGTTAATAAAAATTTAGTAGAAAAATTTAAACAAGAGTATGGCTTAGGTGATATATTATCTAAGTTAATTATTTCAAGAAGCTATGATACCTCAGAAATATATGGAATTAATAATAACCAGAAATTAATAAATATATTTAAAGATGACAAAGATTTCGATAAGGCTTCGCTAATACTTATAAATGCTATTAATAATAATAAAAATATCTGTATTTTAGGTGATTATGATGTTGATGGAGCGTGTGCTACATCATTACTAGTTAGATATTTTAACTATATTAATCAAAAATATTTTTTTTATATTCCTGACAGAACCGTGGATGGTTATGGTGCTAGTAAAAAACTATTTCAAAAATTGATTTTAAAAAAACCTAAGTTGATAATAATGGTTGATTGTGGCTCTACTTCAAATGAGGCAATTGAATATTTAAACAAACATGACGTCAAATCAATAATAATTGATCATCATGAAATAAATAAACCTTATCCAAAATCAAATGTAATTATTAATCCTAAAAAAGAGTCTTTTAAAAAAGAAAATTCTCTTTTATGTGCTACTGCTTTAACATATTTTTTTATAGAAATTATAATTAAAAAAACCAAGTCAAATTTTAAGATATCAAATTTTTTGATTTACGTATTACTTGCAACTGTATGTGATGTAATGCCACTAAGAAAAATTAATAAAATTATAGCACGTAATGCGATTGATAATTTTAATATTCAAAATAATTTAGCTTTGAATTATATATTTGAACAATACAGTTTAAAAAAAAAATTAACTGTCAATGATTTAGGTTTTTTAATTGGACCAATAATTAATTCAGGCGGAAGACTTAATAATTCAAATTATGGTGTAGAATTATTGTCTACAGATAATCTTGAAATTATCAAAGATAGATCATCAAAATTGATTTCTCTAAATAACAAAAGAAAAATAATAGAACAAAATATTTTAGATCAAATAGATTTTGAAAAAATTAAAAATGAAAATAAAAATATTATAATTTATTATAAAGAAAATTTAAATGAAGGATTAATTGGTATTATTGCATCAAGATTAAAAGATTATTTTAACAAGCCTTCAATAGTTATTACAAAATCTAATACTAAATTAAAAGCTTCAGCTAGATCTACAGCAAATTATAATATAGGAAATTTAATAAAATTATTAATTGATAATAAAATTATTGATAGTGGAGGAGGTCATAATATGGCTGCTGGATTCACTATGAAAAAAAATAATTTAAAATTGTTAGATAATTTTATACAAAAAGATTTTATAAAAAAAATTTCTGACAAAGATAATTCAAATAATTACGACTTAGAGATATCTTCATCATTTATTAAGAATAAATTTGTTCAAGATATTAACAAATTAGGACCATTTGGAAATTTTAATTTTTTACCAATTTTTTTAATTAAAAATCTTAAAGTTATTAAATTAGACATTATTAAAGATAAACACATATCAGTAATCTTAAAGCCTAATACTGGTGCAACAATCAGAGCTATATGCTTTAATTGCTTGAATACAAAATTAGGACATTATTTATTAAACTATAAAAAAAAGATTAATATTATTGCTCAAATACATGAAAATATTTGGAATAATAAAAAAACAATTCAATTAAATATTAAGGATTTAATTCTTTAGTTTAATAAGTCTTGAATTATAGCAACTTTTAAAATAAAAGACCCATCAATGGTCCCTTCGTCTATCGGTT
>Ga0315320_10002597_pt1 | contig 14866 bp, 10 predicted proteins | sample M140m21515metaG_FD_203458 | JGI IMG/M metagenome (GOLD analysis project Ga0315320, IMG submission 203458) | Ammonia-oxidizing marine archaeal communities from Monterey Bay, California, United States - M1 40m 21515 | ecosystem: Environmental > Aquatic > Marine > Coastal | place: USA: California... | reverse complement strand
TCGGTCAGCCAGGCACGATCGCCCCCACCGATCTCCGCGGTCATCCATCCATCGAATTCGATCTCCCGCAAGGCGGTCATCACCGCGGGCCAGTCACAGTCGCCTTCGAGCAGGAGGACGTCGAAGCCGGCCCAACGCCCTTCCTTGTTGAGCTTTTCGCGGCTGTACTCCTTCGCGTCGATCTTCATGATCCGCGGCCCGAGGACCCTGATCCACTGTTCGGGCCAGCCGTAGGCCACGAGGTTGCCGACATCGAGATACCACCCGACCCGGTCGCTTTCGAACGAGTCGACGTACTCCGCGGCCTCCCGGGGGCTCAGCAGGAAGTTGTTCCAGACGTTCTCGAACGCGATGTCGATTCCCGCCGCCTCGGCGTCCGGGATCACCTTGAGCAGTTCGGTCCGGCTCAGTCGCCAGGCGTCGTCGTAGGGGCGGTTCTTTCCGACCACCGCCGGCACCACCAGCACGGACGACGCGCCGTAGGCCTTCGCATCGGCGATCGCCTCACGGATCGCCGCGACGCACTTCGCCCGCACCTCGGGGTTCGAATCGTTGAGCGGACTCTTCCAGTGCTCGCTGCACACGACGCCGTGGACCGGGAGTCCCGTGGCCTTCGAGGCCGCGACGACCTCCTCCACGCTCCACGCATTGGGGCTCGGCAGCTCGACCCCGTCGTAACCGAGCGACCGGAGCAATCGGAACTTCTCTTCGAGGGTGTCCCCCTCCTGGACCATCTCGATCTTGACGGCCTTCTTCATGGTCGGGCTCGCCGAAGGTCGGAAGGCCCCGTCACCCGCCGCAGGCGACGCGAGCACGAGGCCGAGAAGGCCGATGAAGAGAATCGCGAACTGACGCATGTGGCTCCCATCCATGGCGGGACGATGCGGGGCGACCGTCGTGAAGACTCGATCAACTGAACTTGTAGACGCCGGGCTGCGGGATCTCGAGGGGCGGCATCGGACCGAACTTCGGATCTTCGGGGACGATCGCCTTGTCGGAGTTCATGATCTCGTCCCAGGTGATCGTCCGCCCGCTGTAGCCGGCCTCCCGACCGAGAATGCCCATCGCCACCGACTGGGTCATCCAGTCGCCGTCGTTCAGCAGCTCGCCGTCGCGGATCGCCTTGAAGAGCTCGTTGTGCTCGGTCTGATACATGTTCGGCGTTCCGCCCTTGTAGCGGAACTCCTTCGAGCCGTCGGCGAACTTGAGGTTCGACTGCCGCGGCGCCCAGCCGTTCACGAAACCGATCCCCTTGGTGCCGGCGATCCAGTCGGTGTTGTCGTTCGAGCAGTTGGGGACCTGGCGGCAGGTGAGGAAACCGCGGGCGCCGTTGTCCCACTCGTAGACCACCGCGAAGTGATCGAAGATGTCGCCGCGCTCCGCCCCTTCGCGGAGGCCGCGGCCACCGAGGGCGGTGGCCTTGACCGGCGGGCGGTTGCCCATCGCCCAGTTCATCTTGTCGACGCTGTGCACCGCCTGCTCCACGATGATGTCGCCGGAGAGCCAGTTCATGTGCTGCCAGTTGCGAAGCTGGAAGTCCATGTCGGTCATGTCGGGCGTGCGGGCGCGGGTTCCGAGCGGACCGGTGTGATAAGTCGAGTGCACGGACTCGATCTCACCGATCGCCCCGTCGTTGATCTCGCCGTAGACCGCTCGTTCCGGTGCCGCGTATCGCCAGCAGAATCCGGACATCAACTGGGTGCCCTGGGCCTTCGCCTTCTTCGCGGTCTCCATGACCTTGCGAAGCCCCGGCATGTCGGTGGCCATGGGCTTCTCGCAGAAGACGTGCTTCCCGGCCCCCACCGCCTTTTCGAGATGATCGGGGCGGAATCCCGGCGGCGTCGCGAGGATCACGACGTCGACCCCGCTGTCGAGGACCTTGTCGATGGCGTCGAAGCCGACGAATCGACGCTCGTCACCCACCATGACCCGGGTGCCATGCTGGTTCTTGAGACCGTTGTAACTGTTGTTCAGTCGGTCCTCGTAGACGTCACCCATCGCCCAGAGCATCACGCCCGGGTCGGCGTTGATCGCCTGGTTCGCCGCGCCGGTGCCGCGTCCGCCACACCCGACGAGCCCGACCTTGATGCGGTCGCTCGCGGTGGCCGAGCCCCAGACCGGCATCGCGAGCCCGGTCGCACCAACCGCCGCGGCGGTCTTCACGAACGCGCGGCGATCGACACCGTCGCAGGAACTGGCTTCGGACTTGGAATTCTTCATCGATGGACTCCTGACGGTTTTCGAGACACAAGTGCGAGGATTCGAGCCGGGAACGGTTGATTCACGCGACGCTCAGGGGTCGCAGACCAGCCGCACGCCGACCCAGTCGTTTGAAGCGAGCCACCAGGGACTCTTGGGAATCTGCGGATCGTCGGCGTTCCAGTCGGTGGTGAACGGGATCCGGTAGTCGAGCCCGACGTCGGCGACGGGGTCGATGAACGAACCGCCCATCACGACCCAGGTTCCATCCGGTGCGATCGCGTATTCGCTCAGGTTCCCCCAGATGTCGTGGAGGCCGTTGGCGTCGACCGGTTTGGAACCGACCGCATGCGTGGAGTACTCGGCGTTCTCCTCGAACCAGCCGGACGCGATCCGGGCTTCGGCGTCGTCGATGCCGCTCGTTTCGAGCAGGTGACGCATCTCCGCCTCGGTCGGAACCCGGATCTTCCGTCCGGTCTTGATGGACAGCCATTCGACGAAACGCTCGACGGCCGCGGGGCTCGCACTCAGCAGTCCGTATCCGGCGTGTCCGTAACCGCGATCCGCGAGGACGTAGGGCTTGCTTGGGCGGGTCACCGCATCCGACGCCTCGGTGCTTTCGCCGGCATCGGTGTCGAGATTGAAGATGAACGCGTCGTAGAGATCCCAGGTCGCTTCGGTGGTGGCGACGTAGAACGGATCACCGACATCGGACGCGATCGGCCGCATCGCGAGCGTGACACTGGTCCCCGGCACCACGACTTCGATCGGCTTCAGCGAGACGACCTTCACGACATCCGGTGCGGTGTCCGACGCCATGCCCGACGTCGCGTTCGCAGGCTCCACGTCCTCGCCCCGGCCCTCGTGGCGATGTGTCGCCGTGGCGTCGGCGTCGCCACCGGTCGGCCCGGTCTCGCACCCGACCAGCATCGAAATCGCCGAAGCCGACAGAATCGTCGTGGCGACCATCGTGACGGTGGAACGAGCTCGGAGGAACGAGCTCCGATTCGGTACCTCGCGGGAGGAACCATGCTGACCGAACCCGACGCTTCCCTCGAGATCCATTCATTCACTCCGAGTCTTCGGCCGACCGTCCTGGCGGCACGGGCGGCATCTTCGTGTCACCGACCGTGTTACCGACGTGGATCCCGAATGGTTCGGAGATTCCCCGTCGCGGGCGATGTTTCAGTGCAGGAGATCCGAACGAAAGACGTCTCCCGTGTGATGCATGATCACCGCGATCGGCCCGGAGGTCCAGTGCCGTCCCCGATGAAGCGTCGGTTTTCGGTTCCGTACGACCGGGAGACGGAGCACGATCGCTCCGCCTCAACCGGTCCAGTGACCCAGAAGGATGCCGAGATCGACGCCGTCGACCGTGCCGTCGAAATTGAAGTCCGCCGCCGAATCCGTCGTGCCCCACTCCACGAGGAACTGTCCGAAATCCTCGCCATCGACACGGGCATCACCATTCATGTCGCCTGAAATCACGCCATCGCAGCCCCACTCGACCAACTCGAGTTGATCGATGGCCACGACCACCTTCGAATCCGGGCCGAGGTCGAAGACCGTGAATCTCAGATTGACGGTGTTGGGCGCCGCGGCGGGTTCGAGTACGACCGCCTTCGAGGACCAGGCGGGCACACCGCGCGTCACGACGTCGACGAGGTACCAGCTCACTCCTTCGTCGAACGAGATCTCGATCTCGAGCCGGTCTTCAGATGCCGTGACGCCTTCGAAGTCCGTCCACAACCGGTAGCTCAGTGCCGGAAGCACGAGCCCGTAGGAATCCACCAATGGTGCCACGAGGGTCGTGAAGCCGCCGTCGACATCTCCCGATCCACCGCCGGTCGTGAAACAGTGACCATCCGCGGAGAGGTCACCGAACGGACCGACCAGATCGTCCTCGGAGGGAATCCGTCTCGTCCAGAGGCCGTCCTCGGCGGTGTCCGAGCTGAGGCCCACCGACCAGCCATCCTCGGATTCACCGTCGAACGCTTCGCGAACCACTTCCTGATCCGCGAGAATCGCCGTATAGGGGGCGTCGATGTCGAAAAGCAACTCGCCATCCTCGGCGATCGCGTAGATGCCGAACAGGATCCCGTCCGGGCATTCCTTTGCGGACGGCATGACCACCGTGAAGCGACCAGCCTCATCACCGGGTACCGCCTCGATGGAGCCGAAGTCACCCGATTCCATCTCATAGTCCAGTCGGACCGAATCGGCTTCGAAATCCACGACCGCCACTTCGAAACTTCCCGCCTCGGAGGGGAATCGACCGGGGACTCCAAGCGGGTATTCGAATCTCGGAACCTCGTTCTCCACTTCGTTCAGCCGGAACATGAAGAGCCCGCTCTGCATGTCGCTCGCGAGAATCGTTCCGGAGGGAAGGAAGGGGTCGACGCCCCAGCAGCCCGCGTAGCCCGCCGAGTCCGAGGGGGGATAGGTGTCGAACGAGGCGATCTCCTCGAGATCGTTGCCCGAGCGTGCGAACACGCGGACGCCGTCCCGATAGTTGGCGGCGTAGAGGAGCCCACCGATCGCGAACACGTTGTGATTGCTGGCGACCCTGCCGTTGGCCTGTTGAACGCCGAGGACCGCGGCGTCGAGATCGGTGATGTCGACGCACTGCCACGTCGAGTTCAACGCATTGGAGGTCTCGTCGTTGGAGTAGAGCCATCGAAGATCTTCGCTCTCCCAGCACTGATGACTGAAACCGGCGTCGGCCCAGGTGACCTGGCTCAGCAGCGTGCCGTCCGGATTGAACTCGTCCGGGGTTCCGAAACTGACGATCGAGATCCCCGTCTCGACGTACCCGCCGTTGAAGCCGCCGTTGAGGAAGCCGATGATCTCGCCACGGTGATCCTCGTCGGGGCCATCGGCCGGATAGACGATGATCCTCGCGTCGTGGACGTATCGCTCGGACCATTGGCCGAGAAAATCAGGAGCAAGCGGATCGTCGGTGACCCTGAAGAACCGGACGGACCCACCGACTCTCGCGAAGATCCCTGCCTCGGGTACCGAGACGATGTTGTGCGCCGATCCCGAGCCCACCGCCCCCAGATGCTCGACCACTCCGGAGTCGATGGCCGTCATGTCGAAGATCTGGACGCCGCCGCCACCCTCCCCATCGACGAAGGCGAACTCTCCGATGGTCTTCACATCACCCCAGGTCGAAGACGAGGCCCCGCGAGGATGGATGTGCACGATCTCGGGATTGAAGGGATCGGTGACCTCGACCCACGCCACGGACTGCTTGGTGGTCACGATCGCGTATTCGCGTTCGGACGGCGACACGTGGTGCCAGAGATCGGAGGCGTTACCGGTTCCACCGAGCATGTTCACCGGAATCTGCGAACAGAAGATCGTTCCGTCGGTGGCTTCACCCCATGGCGCGTCGAAGTTTTCGTCGTTTCCGGACAGGATCTCACCCGGGATCGAGGGCTCCATGGCCTTGAGCTTCGGATCTCCGTCGTGGGCATCCGATCCGCCGACGACACCGATGACGACGATCAACATGAAGAAAAGCGACATCGCGCCAAGGCGATCTCGTCCTTCATTTTCAACGTGTCCTTGAGAGAGTGACCGGAGCGTCATGCTTGAAAAATCCATCGTGAACATATCCTCGACGGATGAACCTCCAGACGTTGGAGTGATATCCGTTATCGCCCTCTCTCCCAGACTCTAATTGAAAACGCGGCTACCGCAAAGAAATTCGCTTAAACCAACGAAAACCCCGGCTGGTCGGCCAGCCGGGGTCGGTCGCGGATGAAATGTCGGACGATGGCGGCCTCGGGTCAGAACGACCAGCCGGCCAGCATCATGCCCAGGTCGCCGCCGCCCACGTCGCCGGATCCGTCGAGATCGAAGGCGGGATCGTCGGTGCCCCAGGCGACCAGGAGCAGCCCGATGTCGGTTCCGTTGACCAGCCCGTCGCCGTTGAAGTCACCGGGGATCGAGTCGTCGCATTCGATTCCGAACACGCGGAGATTGTCGATGCCCGCCTCGACGACGGAGCCGTCTCCGAGATCGCTGGCGACGAAACGCATCCGCATCTGTTCGGTCGGAGCGATGATGTCCTCGACCACGAAGTCGACGGTCACCCAGACGTTGGGGTTTTCGTTGATGTCCTCGACGAGCGTCCACGAGCCGCCGGCATCGTTGCTGATGTAGACCTGCATCGAGTCCGCGTTGGGCGAAGCGCCTGCATCGTTGGAGTACCAGCGGTCATAACTCAGGCTGAGGCCGGAACCCGGTTCACCACCCGAGAAGACGGGCGAAATCAGCGTGGTCTGCCCACCATCGATGTCACTGTTGTCGTCGCCGGGATTGATCTCGGTGAGGAAGCAGGCGCCGTTCGGGTCACCGTTTCCATCGGTGCACGGGTCACCTCGTCCGTTGCACTGCGGCTGACCGAGTTCCCAGATTCCAGTCGCCGCATCGTCGCCGGCCGCGGAGAACGCCCAGCCCGCATCGGAGCTGCCGTCGTAGTCGACGATCAGAACCTCGCCGTCCGCCACCTGGGCGAAGTACGGTCCGCCGCCATCGCTGTAGTCCTCACCGGCCGTGGTGCTGGCGCTGAACTCGAACACGACCGAGTCGGGGCAGTCCGGCGAAGCCGGAAGCTGGAACGCCCACACTCCGGGATCCGACGAAGGAACGCCGGCCACGGACTCCAGAAGCCCGCTCGACGCGAACGTGTAGTTCATCGTGGCGTTGTCGACCTCGACGTCGTCCTCCGAGATCGCGACGAGCAGCTCCGTGCCCGAGGAGGGCACGGTGTCCGGAAGCCCTTCCGGGAAGGAGAATCCGATCGGCGCGATGTCCAGCTTGAAGATCAGCAGGCCGCTCTGGAAATCACTTGCGATGATGGTCCCGCTCGGGAAGAACGGGTACACGCTCCAGACGCCGTTGTAGCCCGCACTGTCGTTGGCCGGATAGGTGTCGAAGTGGGCGATTTCGTTCAGGAAGTTCCCGTTCCGCTCGAGGATCCGCACCCCGGTCGTGTAGTTCGCGGCGTAGACCAGCCCCTCGTGAACGTAGTTGTTGTGGTTGTTCGCGGAGAACGGAAGCGACTGGGTGAAGCCGAGGGAGGCATTGTCCAGGTCGTCGATGTCCACCATCTGAAACGTGGAGTTGAGAGCCGTTTCGTCGTTGGAGACCAGCCACCGAAAATCGTCGGTGTGCCAGCACTGATGGCTGTACCCGGCCTGCGGCCACGTGACTCGCGAGAGCAGGTTTCCAGCGGGATTCGGGTTGGCCGGCGTTCCGAAGTCGACGATCGAGAGCCCGGTGTTGACCGAGCCGCCGTTGTTGCCGTCGTTCAGGAAGCCGATGATCCGACCTCGGTACGTCGAGTCGGGCCCGTTCTGGGGATAGACGACGATGTCGGCATCGTGCACGTAGCGATCCGACCACGCGCCGATGAACTGCGGGGATCCGGGATCCGCCGAGGTCGAATAGAAGCGAAGCCCCTGACCGGATCCGCCGCAACGGACGATCAGGTCCGTTCCGGGAATCGAGGCGATGTTGTGAGACGCACTGTTGCCGTCGGCGGACGATTCGCCGCGGTAGGTGACCACGCCACTGTCGATCTGACTCATGTCGAAGGACCGGATCGAGCCGCCACCCTCACCGACCACGTAGGCATGGTCGCCTACGGTCTTCACATCGCCCCAGAGCGAGCCCGTGTTGCCACGGTCGTGCGTGTAAAGGACGACCGGCTGATAGGGGTCGCTGACGTCGACCCAGGTGACCGCCGATTCCATGGTGATGATCGCGTATTCGCCACCGGAGGGCGAGACGTAGCCCCAGCAGTCGGAGCCGTTGCCGGAACCGCCCAGCTGATTGATCGGGATCTGAGCGCAGAAAATCGTGTTCTCCTGCGAACCGGGCCATCCACCACCTGCGATTCCATCCTGGTTGCCGTAGAGGATGTCACCGTAGATCGGCGGTTCGGGCTTCCCCTTCGGATCGTTTTCATGCGCCCAGGTCGAAGCAGTACCCTGCAGCAGGACGGCAGTGAAGGTCGTGGCAAGAAGCCCTGAAGTACGGATCATCTTTTGGGATACCTCGTTGAAAGACACTGGTCGAGAACGAACTCATCGTTGCGGCCAGGAGAACCCGGCGTGATCGGCTACACAACTAATAGCCGTGAACGGAGGTTATGACGGATCTTGTCGGGGTTTCGTTCCCTAAATCACGGCGATTCAGACATCGCCGAAGAAACGACCGCTAGGTCTGATAATACAAGCCCTGGTTCTCAGGATTTGTCGTCGCCGACCCCGGCGTAAGAACCAGAAAGCGTCTTGAGGAATGCCACGAGGTCTTCGATCTCGCTTGGCTCGAGCATGAGCGGCGTCAGCACGGACTCCTGGTGATGGTCCAGCTGGGTCGCCCCCTCGAGGGTCGAATAGAACCGGACCACCGATTCGAGATCCGGCATCGAACCATCGTGCATGTACGGCGCCGTGTCGCCGACCCCGCGAAGCGAGGGCGTTCGAAACGCCCCCCAGGTCTCGGCATCATGTCTGACCCCGGCGCTCAGGATCGCCTGAACACCGTCCGGCGCGTCGCTGTGCGGCCCCGCCGCATTGAAGGGATCCTCGCGCACCAGAAGTGAACCGTCGTACCGACCAGGATCGCGTGGAAGACCGTTCGGGGTGGGAATCCCGATGTTGTGGAACTCTCCGTCGCTGAAGAACGCCCCCGAGTGACACTCCCAGCACTCCGCACGCCCGAAGAAGAGCGACATCCCACGAAGTTCCGAAGGGTCGAGATGCGTCGAACCGTCTCCGCCACCGGAGACGTCCCCCACCCACGCATCGAACCTCGTTGGCTCGGATCTGAGCGTTCGCTGGTAGGCGGCCATCGCCTTGCCGAGATTCGCGACGACCATGTCCACCGCTCGACGATCCTCGTCACGCATCGAGTCCCAGGCGTCGGAGGCCGCATCGTCTCCCTTCGGGCGGGCCTTCGCCGGAAGTGATTCGGCGACAAGCTCGAGCGAGCCGAAGACCGACTCGTATTCCGCCCGAAGCTCCCGGTCCTCCAGCACCAGTCTGGCCACCGCCGTGCGATCGCCTCCCATTTCGTTCGGGTTCTCGATCGGACGAATTGCATGAGCCCACATCGAATCACTTCGGCCGTCCCAGTTGAACCATCGATGATGGGCCGCATCGACGAGCGACGGCGCGTGCCGAGCCGCGGTTCCAATGCCGGTGGACAGCGGAAGTCCGTCGGTGAATCGACGCTCCGGGTGATGACAGGTCGCGCAACTCACCGATCCATCCGCCGACAGACGCGAATCGAAGAACATCCGGCGCCCCAACGTCGCCGCCGCTCGATCATCCGCCCAGCGGTTCGTGGGGTCGGCCGGCGGCATCGGGAGTGGCGAAGACGCCGTCGCTCGACGCTGGACATCGGGATCCAGCCCGAGCGAGACGGCCACGGCTCCTTTGGTTTCGGTTTCGGCTGCGGTTTCTGAAGGGCGAGACCGGTCGCAGCCGGCCGCGAGCATCCCCATCGCCAACACCGACACCGTGAAGGTCGCCGAACATCGAAGAGATCGCGGGCTCATCGTTCGATGTCCAATGTCCACTGCGTCCGCTCGATCTCACCATCGAGCGCGACATCGACCGAGGCCTCCCAGCGGCCGGGCATGTGCAGCAGGATTCCCTCGACCGACCATCCATCCGGTCCACGGGTCACCCGTGGATCCACGTTCATGCCGTGGCCGTGGTGCGGCATCTCCGCGTCGAAGATGACCTCCACCCGGTCGTCGAGCGGCCGCCCCTCGGCGTCGGTGATCCTGAGCTCGAGCGCGCACGGCTCGGACACCGGCAACGGTCCGCCCACCGGCCGCCACGCCACACGCCAGCGACCGTCGCCGGAGACGACGTCCTGCCACGCCACCGTCTCGGGCGCGATCGCCGGGGCGGTGGCACCGCCAGCGTCCGTCGTTCGACCGGCCGACGACTCATCGGCGGGTGGTCGATCACAGGCGGCGAGCACCAGCGGAAGAAACAGGAATGCAAGACGAATTTTCATGGCTGATCCTCCGACGTCGACGGCCGATTCACGTCCGCGCCGTCCCCCGACTCTGCTTTTACTTCTACTTCCTCGATCGGTTCGAAGTCGCTTCGAAGCAGCATGGGACGATCGTGCCCCTGGCCGAGGCTGAACGAGATCCGCCATTCACCGCTGGCGGGATCGAACACCTGGGCTCGGTGATTGCCCTGATCGAGTACCACGACGCCACCGTCGGGGAGCAGTTCGAGCCCCGCCGGCAGCCACAGCGCGCCATCCCATGAACCACGCTCACCAGCGGTCGAGATCAACTCGCCATCGCTGGAGAGCGTGACCACCCGGTCCGTTCCACGATCGGAGATCACGACTCGACCATCGGACGATGCCACCACGCCGAAGGGACGTTCGACACCCGTTTCCTCAACGCCGAGCGACCGTTCGATCGCGCCGTTCGCATCGAGCACGAGAACCCGTCCCGCGTCCGCGTCGCTCACCAGCCAGCCACCCTCGGGCCGCACCGCGATCTGCGTCGGTCGCGTGCCCGCCGGGAGCGGGATCACGCGGGACACGTCGAGGTCGTCGTCGGCGAGGATGATCGAGGGCCCGGATGCGTCGAGGAGATGAAGCACGCCGTCGCGGATCGTGAGATCCCGGATGTCGACGTCGGTTCCCCCACCCGCCTCCGCGACGCGTCGGCCGAGCAGGTCGTACCCCCAGCTGCGAACGAAACCCGCCATGAACGGATCCATCTTGAGCGGTTCCTCGCGATCACGATCCAGACGCCACTTGATGATCCGCCGACTGCCGCCGTCGACCAGGAAGATCTCCTGCGACTCGGCATCGACGCCCACCGCTTCGATCCGGTTGAAATGCGCGGCGCCGCGGCCACTCCGGGAGAAGGTGGTCACGTGGATCGGAATGCCGAACCGGAGATCGAACACGACCACCGAAGCACTCTCGGGCTCCCACATCGCGAGCAGGTCTCCGTCCGCCCCGACGTCGGTTCCGAAGTGACTCTCGACCCCGCGCACCCGCGGAAGCGAATTGCCCGTCGGTGATTCGCCGTCGGGCACCGGCCCGAAGACCTGATATCGACGCTCGAAGGGTTCGAGCACGAACGCACGAGTACCGTCGGGAGTGACGGCGACGCCCTCCGGATAATGGACGCGTCCGTCGCCCTCCCGGGGAACCACGGCATGCATGCCCCACTGGTCGAGGAACGCCGCATCGTCCAGCCGGTGCACCGAAATCCGATGATTCAGCTTGTCGGCGACGAAGAGGCGGTCGCCCGCGACCGCGAGGTCGACCGGCGTGTTGAAGAGTCCCGGGAACGCTCCTCGGTCTCCGATCGTTCGAACTTCGGCACCGGTCGCATCGATCCGGACCAGACGGTGGCGGTCGGTATCCGCGAGCCATGCTCCCCCATCCGCGAGACCCACGATCCCGCGGCAGCCCGGATACGCGGTGCGTCCCGACTGCCGAGGTTCGCCGGTCTCGACATCGAGACCATGAAGCCCGCCGACATCGTCGACGACCCACACCAGGCCACCCCCGCTGCCGACCGCACCTCCACCGATCTTCGTGGACCAGGCCAGATCCCCGCCACCATCGCGACGCTGGACGTCTCGATCGCCGAGCAGGAACCAACGATCCTCGCCGTCGATCGCGATGTCGAGACATCCACCCGGCGGCGGCGTGGCCGCGTCGACCCCCTCCACCGCCTCGATCCGCCCCCGCGCGTCGACGACCACCACCGATCCATTCGGACGGATCGCGATCGCGCGGGACTCGTCCAGTCCGTCGACCTGTCGCTCGAATCGCCCCAACGTGGGCGGCTCGGTCGGAGCCGCGTGGAGACCATCCACCCCGCCGCCGAGGAGGACGAGAAGGAGCACGCCGGTCAGGAAGTCGTTTCGATTGGCTTGCATCAGGTCACCCGGTCGAACTGCGGCGAGAATCTCCGACGTACCTCGATGGTACGCACCTCGGGGAGCATCGGCGATCCGGAGTCGCCTCCTTCGAAGTTGCACGCCGGCTCTCCGGCCCGCGGACCGAGGGGGAGGATCGGGCATCGGTCACACGGTAGACTGCGTCGCCTTCTTCCCGGACCCCCACCACCATGAGCGACACCGTCACCGACCACCATCTGCCGAGCCGGCCGAATCCGCTTCGGATTCCCAACATCATCGCCCTCGTGGTGCTCGTGATGCTCGTACTCGCACCGCTGGTGATCGACGTCCATGGCGAGGCCGAGGTCATTCAGATCGAATCGGAGGCCGCGGCGTCGCCCGACGGCTCGATGTCGCCCGAACTCACCGATGCACTCACGGAGGCGGAGGCGGAGGCGGGTGCGGGAGATGCGGAACACGGCGAGCATGGTGGCCATGCCGATCACGGCGTCCCGCCCTACTGGCAGATCGGCACCATCCCCTTCGTGGTGCTGCTGCTCTCGATCGCCGTGCTTCCCCTGCTGCGCCCGACCATGCACTGGTGGGAGGACAACACGAACCGACTGGCCGTCGCGCTCGGCCTCGGGCTTCTGACCGTCCTCTTCTACGCGATCGTCCAGGGCCCGGTCGCGGCCCTTCTGGCGATCGAGCACGCGATCCCGGGGGAATACATCCCGTTCATCATGCTCCTCTTCTCGCTCTACGTCATCTCGGGTGGGATTTCGATCACCGGCGACCTCAAGGCCACGCCGACCGTGAACGCCGGCTTCATCCTGGTGGGCACGCTGATCGCGAGTTTCATCGGCACGACCGGCGCGAGCATGCTCCTGATCCGCCCCCTGCTCGAGACGAACCGGGAACGGAAGCACGTGGTGCACACCGTCGTCTTCTTCATCTTCCTGGTGAGCAACATCGGCGGCACCCTGCTTCCGATCGGCGACCCCCCCCTGTTCCTCGGCTACCTCCGCGGCGTCCCCTTCGACTGGACGCTCGTGCTCTGGAAGGAATGGGCGTTCCTCGGGGTGATCCTCCTCGCGGTCTACTGGATCTGGGACACGATCGTGGTCCGCAAGGAGACCCCGCTCGATGCGGCGCTCGACGACGCGATCCGGCGGCCGCTGCGACTCACCGGCTCGGTGAATCTCCTGCTCCTCCTCGGGGTGGTGTTCGCCGTCGCCCTCCTCGATCCCTCCAAGCCCATCCCGGGAACCGAGATCCACGCCTTCCCGTTCTGTCGCGAACTGGTGATGCTCGGCCTCGCCGGGGCGAGCCTCGCCCTCACACCGTCCGGAATCCGCGAGGCGAATCGATTCAACTACCACGCCATCGTGGAGGTCGCCGCGCTCTTCGTGGGGATCTTCCTCACCATGCAGGTCCCGCTCGCGGTGCTCAAGGCGAACGGCGCCGAACTCGGACTCGAGAGCCCCACCCACTTCTTCTGGCTGACCGGGATCCTCTCGAGCTTCCTCGACAACGCCCCGACCTACCTCGTGTTCTTCCAGACCGCGGAGTCGATGACCCCCGCCGCCGGCGAGGGCATCCTCGATCTGCAGAACGGCGGCCACATCCGCGAGGACCTGCTCACCGCGATCAGTCTCGGAGCGGTGTTCATGGGAGCGAACACCTACATCGGCAACGGCCCGAACTTCATGGTGAAGTCGATCGCCGAACAATCCGGGGTCCGGATGCCGAGCTTCTTCGGTTACATGGTGTACAGCGTCATCGTGCTCATCCCGGCGATGATCCTCGTCAACCTGCTCTTCCTCTGATCCCGATCTTCCGGGCGAACGTCCGGACTGGAGTCCGACCATGTCACTGAAACGACTGATCGTCGCCCTCGGCGGCTCCGAATACATGGAATCCGCGGTGGCGGAGGCCTGTCAGATCGCCCGGCGGAACGACGCCGAGATCGTGGGCGTCGCGGTCATGGACGAAACCCTCGTGGACCCCGCGGAGTCCGCGCCGATCGGCGGCGGCGCCGCGGCCATGGAGCTTCGCAAGGAACGCACCGCGGCCGTGGAAGCGGGCATGAACGAGGCGATCGCGACCTTCACGCGGACGGTCGAGGAAGCCGGGATCCCCCACCGGACCGAACGGTTCTTCGGTGACGCCCAGGAAGCGCTCTCGGACGCGCTGCGCCTCGCGGACCTCGCGATCATCGGAATCCGGCATGCCTTCGACTACGGCACGATCGCCCACGCGGACGATTTCCTCGGCCGCGTCGCCCGCGCCTCCGGGCGTCCGATCCTCGCGATGACCACGCCCGCCCGACCGATCGATCGGGTGGTGGTCGCGTACGACGGATCGACCGCCTCGGCGGATGCACTCCGGGCATTCGGCGTGCTCAACGGCTTCTCGCCGTCCATGATCCGGATCGTGCACTGCCGGGAGGACGGCGTGGACTCCGATCGACTGCTCGAGGAGGCCGCGACCTACCTCCGACTCCACGGTCACGAGACGGAGACCCTCGCCCTCGACGGTTCGCCGAGCGATGCGGTGCTCGACCACGCGGAAGCGTGGAACGCCGACCTCGTGGTGATGGGGGCGGTCGGTCGTCGCGGTCTTTCGCGACTGTTCCTCGGCGACACGGCGAGCAAGACGCTCGGCCGCAGCAGGATCCCCCTGCTCATCAGAAGCTGAGATCGCCCCGGCCGGCTTCCGGCTCGAAATCGAAGCGAACTTCCGTGCTCGAC
>Ga0315320_10002596_pt1 | contig 14867 bp, 14 predicted proteins | sample M140m21515metaG_FD_203458 | JGI IMG/M metagenome (GOLD analysis project Ga0315320, IMG submission 203458) | Ammonia-oxidizing marine archaeal communities from Monterey Bay, California, United States - M1 40m 21515 | ecosystem: Environmental > Aquatic > Marine > Coastal | place: USA: California... | reverse complement strand
TTCATCGCATCCGACAGTCGCCAAGACGAGGAGAGAACTCAGGGTCAGGAGGAAAAGGAATCGGAGGGTCTGCAACATGTCTGTGCTCCTTTGTTTCTCCAGAGAATGAGCACGGGGTAGACCAGTTTCAGCAGGCTCATCCATGCACTGGCAGACAGCGAAGCCACTCCAGTTGGGGCGCGCCGATGCCTGGAACACCATCTTGTGGGGCCCATCCGCGCCCGAGTTGGACTCTCCCGCCCCATGGCTTAGGGCGTCGTTGTCAGGGCAGTCTAGGTCCCCCCGTGAGGCTGCAGGCAACATCGAGCCCGACGCTACGAGGTGACGCCGATATCTCCGTTCAACTGGCTGTGACCTTCACGACACCAGCCCCACCAATCGTCGCCGCCGGAAGCCCACCCGTATCTAGATCCAACGGCTCCGCCTCATCCACCACCAACTCCAATCGCCCTCCCTCAGCGCGCACGACTCCCACAAGCGACCAGGGCCCTGCCAACGGAGAGTCGATCAAACGGTCCGGCACCCTCGCCTCAAACAACGCGGTCCCGTCATCGAGTTCACACATCCAAGAGCGGTGCAGTCCAGCGATGGGCTTCCGCCCCGCAAGCCAGCCCCCGACCCGCACACGGCTGCCGATGCATCGGGACAGCGCCGACGCGTCCACTACGTCATCACCTAGCTGACATCGCACAATATCCAACGGGTGCCCCGACAAGGTGAACCCCAAAGCCCCCAGCTCATCCCTCAACTCTGCCGCGCGACGGGAGACAGTCTCCAACAGAGCCTGTCCCGCCCCACGGCGCAGCGGGGCTTTTCCAGTGGACCAACGCAGACGTCGATGCATCACTCGAAGTTGACCTCGACGAAGCCCTTGATCCACATCATCGAGGGCGCCGGCCGCCACCAAAGCATCGACTTCATCCACGCCAGCCGGCACCCGCGCCAGGAAATCTTGGAGCCCGAGGTAACGTCCGTCTTGCCGGCGAGAATCGACGACCGACGCCGCAAGCTCTTCCCGGACCCCACGGATTAGACCCAATCCGACACGTGTCACGCCGATCTCAGGCTGAGACGTCTCAATCTCCGCCTCCTGAACAGACGGGGGCAAGACACGCACCCCATACCGCTGCGCCAGTGCGACGTAGACCCACGCGGGATAACTCCCTCCTGGTGACTCGAGTAGGGCAACCAGCAGAGCATGTGGCTTCTCTACAGCCACACGAGCGCACCGCATGCCAGCCAGAGCAGCTTCCATCAGCTCAGCTTTGGACTTCGATGCCCGTACCCCACGCAGTAACTCTTCCCATCGCAGTCCCGCCTCTCCTCCCGAGATGCCGTTGCTCCGCACGCCCTCGACGAAGCGTCGACGGAGCCAGGCTCGCTCGGATGGGTCTCCGCTCCTCAAACCAACCCGGAGACGCTCCACCTCTTCCATGGACAACCCAGCCAGCGTCGCCGCTGTTGCGAGTTGGTCTTCGAGAAAGCCCCCCTCTCCCGCCAGGGCACGCAGGACCTCGGCCAATGAGCCTTCCCCTCCGCGTAGGCGCGCGCGCACACCTGCATCTTCCAACTCTGGGCATCCCATCGTGCGCCCCTCTGCGATTGCGCCACGCACCCCGGTCTGGCTCATCTCGCCGCCAGCCTGAAGCACCAACGTCGCAGCGCGGCTCTCACGGAGGGAAGCGGCGAGGAGACCCATCGAGCTCGCTCCGTTGTGGTCCCACTGAAGCACCACTCCCTCCTGACATCGTTCGAACGCCACCCGCTCCATCAATGGGCGTCCTGAGACGACGACGCCCTGGCCAAGGGCGACCCGCTTCGGTAATCCTGCCAGCCTCGTTGCTGACCGAAGGATCCCCCGCCAGGGGTCTTCATCGAGACCCGCGCCCGCGAGCCTTGGGCAACGGGCCAACAGCTCATCGGGGCCCTCTCCCCTCCAATCGCTCGGGAGTTGTCGCAACACCCGTTCGCACTCGGATGGCGGGAGCCCCGCCGACCGTGCGATGTCCCGAACTGCCTCTTGAAGAGTCCAGCGCACAAAACGCGCGGGGCGGCCCACACACTCTCGTCCAAGGCGCCGCTCAAGCCAACGAACCGCGGCTGGCTGCACCGCAGCAGCTACGCCGAGGTCCAAACGCAACCGACCATCCGTGCCGTCGCAGCACAGCCTTGACGGAGAAAGAGACAACGAAACCGGATCTTCCGGCGTCAACTCCAACGCCCAGGCCACCAACGAACTCGACAGGCCCGCGTCGGGAAGCACAAGTCGACCATTCGTCCGTAGCTCCACTGCGAGATCCGCCATCAACAAGAGCGACTCAGGACGGGCTCCACGTCCCAGCGTCCGCAGCTCCAACTGCGCGCGTTGGCGAAACTCATCCGGTATGTCCGCCCCGAAGCGGCCGACAAGGGCGGCATCGACCCGCTCGGTCAACTCCCGCCTCGCGCCTTCAAGGTGGACCCGTCCCGCAGCCAGCGTCACCGGATCGTGCTCTGGCCCACAGCGACAGTCTCGGGCCACTTCCGCCGCCCTCTCCAACGCATCGGGCCGACGACTAAAGGCAGCCTTCATTCCACCCTCGTCAAGCAACCAACCTCTCTCAGACGCCAACTCCCATCTGGCGACTCGCGCGAACGGACGCTTCTGCTGCACTGCATAGAGCAGCCTCTGGAACTTTCGCTCCGACGGATCGGACAAGTGCACACCCGCCGTCGCCACGACCCCCAATCCCAACATTGTCGCCTCATCCGCGAGCCGATCCCAGCGCGTCCCAGCCCGTAACTCTGCGAGCAACCAGTCAGTGCCTCGCACTCGCCGAATCACCTTGAGCAGCGAAAGGTCTGGGCTCAAGATCCAGACGTTCTCGGAGACCCCCTCCAGGAATCCACTGAGAGGTGCTCGAGGAGCCTCATGGCGCGCTGTCAGGACACGAGCGATCTCACCCCAACCCATCGGGTTTCGAGCCAGCATGAGGGCCCGACCCGTCCCCATAGACCGCGGGACGGTCGGGTCCGGCAGAGACGCACCCACCACCGGGTGAATCCCGTGGCGATGTGCAGCGGCAAGAAAGTCAGGAATCCCATAGAGCCCGCCGAGATCTGTCAGCGCGAGCGCATCGACACCTTGCCTCGCGGCCGCAAGACAAAGCGCCTCCGGCGAGGCCGCACCGAGCCCGAACGAATAGGAGGAGTGCACGTGGAGGTGGGCTGTTGGCATGAACTGATCATATGTTCAGTTCCCACCAAAAGATCAAGCACGAACTGGGGAGTAGTCGATCGGCCAGCGCTCCGACTCCCTCTTCTCGATCCCGACCCGATCTTCTCACCCTGTCACCAACAGGTCTTCTAGTTCCCGCAGCTCGTCGCCCCACAATTCTGGTAGGCGGTCACACAGGTCGCGTCCCAACCACCAGAGCAACACCAAGAATCCGCCGCGCATGCGCACGAGGCGGCCGTCGGGTCCCAACAGAGTCCATTTGTGTTCGCGTCGCCCTGAGAGCAGCAAAAGTCGACGGTGGAGCATGCAGGATCCGCACCGCAATCCGAGTCGTCGCAGTCGACATCCCCATCCCCGTCCCCATCGAGACCGTCAGTACAGTCGCCCTCTCCGGGGGCCCCAGTCTCCGCCGTGAAACCAATGACCTCACTCTGCGAACCACCCCAGATCACCTCGAGGTCGGTCTCCCAGGAACCTGGCGCCACCGAGGTCGGCGGGGTGAACTGCACGTAACGAGTCTCGGTCGAACCGGAGTACATGGTGAAGGTCCCATTACCACCAGTGAGCGCATAGACGAACTGTCCTGCCTGGATGGGAGCTGTCAGGGATGTGCTGACGAACGCGAGCGCTCCACCGACATTCTCGATCGTGATGGTCGCGTTGCCGAGGGTCCCCTCCGGCACCAGGCCGAAGTCAGTGAAGTTTGCCGTGACCACGATGTCAGGGCCCCCCGATGTTGCGTCGTCGTCGTCGCCAACGGAGTCGTCGTCATCGTCGCCGCTTGCGTCGTCGTCGTCGCTAACGGAGTCATCGTCGTCACCGCTTGCGTCGTCGTCGTCGCTTGCGTCGTCGTCGTCGCTTGCGTCGTCGTCGTCGCTTGCGTCGTCGTCGTCGCTTGCGTCGTCGTCGTCGCTTGCGTCGTCGTCGTCACCGACGCCCTCTTCGCTGTCGGGCGTCCCGTCCCCGTCACTATCAAGATCATAGTCGTTGGGGATGCCGTCTCCGTCGTCGTCTCCGGAGCCTTCTTCCTCATTGGAGAGTCCATCCCCGTCGACATCGAGGTCATCACCATCCTCGATGCCATCGCCATCGCTATCGGTGTCTTGATCGTTGGGCAGGCCATCCCCATCGATGTCTCCGGAACCCTCTCGTTCGTCGGGGACTCCATCTCCGTCCGAGTCGTGTCCCCCACCCACACCGAAGAGCTCATCACTCCCCTCAATGACGCGACGGGTGTTCCAACCATCGTCGCAGCCTGACAACGAGAGAGAGAGGAAGAGACAGAGGAGAGTGGAGATGCGCATTCCCATTGCGAAGCATCGTGTCGCAAGACAGGGAACCTAGGGGGGTCGAGGCAGGAACAAGGTTGGAACTGACTCACAGGCTGGCCGTGAGGAGGCTCTTAGAGCCCCACGGTCTTGGCTCTAAGAGAGCGTCTCCACCCGCTCTTCCTTGCTGACAATGTCCGTGATGCGTACGCCGAGTCGATCGTCGAGCACGACAACTTCACCGCGCGCAAGCACCTTGTCATTCACCACGATGTCCAAGGGGTCATCTGCACCCTGGGTCAATTCGATGACTGAGTTCTTGTCGAGGCGCAGTAGGTCTCGAATCAGAATCCTTGTCTGGCCAAGCCGGACAGTGACCTCCAGAGGGAGGTCGAGGATCATGTCCAAGCTCTGCTCAGAGGCACCGGCGGCGCCACCACCCGAAGCGCGATGGATCCTATGAGACATCTGCATTCCTTCCGATCACCTGATTGATCTGTACGGCCTTGTTTCCATTATGGGCACCGGGAGTACCGGTAAACTTCGGCACCCCCTGGACATATCCAGTGGTCATCTGACGGGGGTCCATGAACAACACATCCCCAACCGACAGCGCGAGCAGCTCCCTGACCGAGAGTCTCTTCCTCGCAATCGCTACCTCCACGTCCACTTCGAAGTCCGGCACGGCGGGTCGAAGGGGCCCAGGCCCCACAGGCTCGGGCTCCACGATGGTGTCCGTCCCCTCCGCTCCCATCGAGTCAGCAGCGCTCTGGGGGAGCACGACACCAATCATCCCGACTGTGCGGCGACCGAGCGCGATCTCCAGCAACCCTGCGATCACTGGAGAAGTGTCGGCCACAGCACGCGCAGCAGCTCCATTACTATCCGTCGAAGTAATGGGAAACGACAGCGGTTCGCCAGGGTTCCAGGCGACACCGAGGTCTTGAAGGAACCCACCCACCCAGCGGCGAGAGACACGCAGGTCAAGCTCCGTGACCGACCGATGAGTGGCACGACGTCCGGTCGGAGACGTCACCATCGCGGCGCCACCCATCAGACCTTCTACGAGCTTCTCGACCACCTCGGGCTCGAGGGAGATCAGACCACTCGTCGTGCTTCCTGGAACCCGAAACTGCATCGCAGCGAGCTCTCGAGCGTCGACCTCGAAGGTCTCCACGAAGTTAGAGAAGCGGGTCTCCTCAAGCCAGGTCACCGCCACCGTCACCGGGGACTCAAGAATGTCAGAGAGTCTCGTCTCCAGAGACTGCGCCGCTTTCGAGAAGACTGAACTGATTCGCTCTTCGCGCTGCAGACCACCGATCCGGCTCTCACCGAAGCGGAAGCGGGGCAACTCGGCCCCGTCGAGAATGACAGAATCAGAATCCCCGCCTGCCTCCTCGGGCAGGACATCTTGCTCGACGGCCGCGCGAAGCGCGTCGAGTTCGTCTGAGTTGAGGATTCCGTCCATCGCTACTGCACCACGAACTCAGTGAGATAGACGCGAGCAATCTGGCCTTCAGTCACCAGCCGATTGAAACGCACCATCAGCTCTTCGCGGACCCGCGTCTTCCCCTCAAGACCCATCACGTCTTCATAGGTCTTATTGCCTAGCAAAGAAATGACGGCGTCCTTGAACTGGGCTTCACGGGCGTTGATTTGTCGGACGACGGTGGAGTCACCCACCTCAAGTTCGATACGACAATTCACGTAGCGGAGATTTCCTGGGTCGAGCAGGTTGACGACAAAATTCCCCAGAGGGTGAATGACCCCCACTTCCGCATCAGCGCCAATTGGCTTCACGGCATTCTCACCCCCAGAGTCGACCTTTTGGACGACCTCCTTCGCGGCGGTGAGCTGCTTTTTAAGAGAATTGACCGAGGTAAAGGCAAAACCCGCGGTGCCCAGGGCGAGAACCATGGCCACGATCAGCAAGACCATCAGGAGCTTCGTCCTCTTCTGCAGACTTGCGAGCGTCGTTTCGAACGGCTCGTCCTGCATCAACTCCTCGTCGGCGTCAGCCATGACTTACTCCTGCATTCCACGCTTAAGGGGTACCGGGTGAACCAGGGATCTCTCGGATCTCACGGGCTTCACCATAGAAGTATCGGTCGGACGCTGAAGTCACCGTCATCACGATTTCCACGCGGCGGTTCGATGCGCGACCAGCGGGTGTGTCATTGACACTCCGCGGAAGATATTGGCCATGAGCACTTGCCTTGAAGCGGTAGCCATCGATCTCCCCGGAGTCCTGCACGTACTGCAGAACGGACAAGGCGCGGGCGGCAGAAACCTCCCAGTTCGACGCATAGAACCCTGATGGGGCCGAGTCATCGGCGTGGCCGATGAACTCGGCGACAGCGCTTCCTTCCGCCAGAGTTCCGGCGAGGTCGTCGAGGAAGGGATAGGCCGTCGGCAACACTTCGGTGCTTCCTGGCGCAAAAAGCAACGAGTCTGGGATCGACAAAAAGACTTTCTCGTCCTTGTGTCCGATCTGAATGAAGTCGTTGCTCACCTTGTCATTCTGGGTCTTCACGACCCGCTCGATGGTCGTCATCAGCGCCATCTCACCCTGGGCGATGCGGGGCAGCCGAGTCATCTCCTTACGTCCCTCTCGCGGCTGACCACCACCGTCCAAAACGCCAAGAGCACCGCGAAGCGAGCCGAGAGCCAACTTGACTCGCTGGCTATCCAGTGTGGACATCGAGAGGAGCAAGACGAAGAAGGTGAGGAGCAGAGTCATGAGGTCCGCAAACGTGACCATCCAACCCGGTGCGCCTGCTTCGCATTTGCAATCGTCGTTTCCATCGGACATCAGGCGGCTTCCTGCACGCGTGCCTTCGGCTGCACGAAGCCATTGAGCTTCTGCACGAGGATGCGTGGGTTGTCACCAGCCTGAATCGAGAGGAGCCCCTCCTTGATCAGCTCCTTCTGCTCTACCTCCCGGCGGGAGCGCTGCTCAAGCTTCGTCGCAAGAGGAAGGAAAAGAACGTTGGAGAGCAGCGCGCCGTAAAACGTAGTCACAAGCGCGACGGCCATGGCTGGGCCAATGGACGCAGGGTCATTCATGTTCTGAAGCATCTGGATGAGACCAATGATGGTGCCGATCATGCCAAAGGCGGGGGCGTAGGTACCAGCCGCCTTCAGAACATCCGCTCCAGTCTCGTGCCGGGCTTTGATGTACGAGATTTCGGTGACGAGGATTGACTCGATGGTGTCAGCCTCCTGGCCATCCACGACCAGCTGCAAACCGGTCTTGTAGAACTCATCGGAGACCTCGGCCGCAATGTTCTGGAGCGAGAGCAACCCCTCCTTGCGGGCGCGCTTCGCCATTCCTTCCATTCCCGTGATGATCTCGTTGTTTGTCTGGGCTTTAAACAGAAAAGCCTTCTTCAAAATGCCCATGACACCGAAGACGTTTGATATCGGAAAACAAACAAGGGTGGCGCCAACGGTTCCACCGAACACGATGAGCATCGACGGAATGTTGAAGAACATTCCGGCGCCATCCCCAGACAGGATCGAGTACCCGACGAGGCCGAGCGAGACGATAATTCCTATGAGCGTCGCTGGATCCATCCCTGCCTCTTCGTGGTCCATCGTTGTCTACGAGGCTCAGGACCCCCATGGTCCAGACGCTCGTTGGGAACATAAGCAAGCCTCATGCCAGCTCGAAACGGTGCGCCCTCTGGGCTCTCTCTGACCTACACCGTAGGTGCAGACAGAACTCTTCGTCGCTTATCGGCAGAGCAAAGCAGGATCTGAGCCTTCGAAGGAATCTGGTCAAGTCGCCAGAATTCCGACAGTGCGAATCGTAAACGATCGACAGGATCCCGACGCTCTTTCTCGACGTTGTTTCTGCATCCCCATCGCTCACTGCCTCGAACATACCTAGACCTTCGAAAGACAAGAGAACCACCCAGAGCTCCGGGTGGTTCTCTCGCTCGTTTTCTCGGAAGGGCACCACACAGGCAGCGCCCTGTCATCTACGGAGGCTGATCACCCCTTTAGACAGTCTGCAGAAGCTCCTGGAGCATGTCGTCGGCCGTCGAGACGACCCTCGTGCTGGCCTGATAGCCCTTCTGGCTCTGAATCAGCTTCACGAACTGGACCTCAAGATCGACGTTACTCATCTCGAGTGCGTAGCTGATGGTATTGCCTCGGCCTCCGCTTCCAGGAACGCCGATGGCGGGGTCACCAGAATCGTTGCTCTCCTGCCAAAGGTTGTTGCCGGACCGGGTCAGGTACTCCTCACCACGGAATGAAGCCACGACGACCTGACCCAGAGTGCGGCTCTCGCCGTTGCTGTACACGCCCGTAATGATGCCGTCGGCGCCGATATCGAAGCCCGCCAGAGAACCAGACGAGTTCCCGTCTGGCGTGACCTCAGTGACATCGATCGGTGTGTTGCCGCGCATGTTGATCGTTCCGATGTCACCCGCGGCGAGACCGAAGTCGAAATCGATGGTCTGCGCGTTGGCTCCGCTGAAGGTCAGCGCGGTGCTCGTCGGGGCCGTACTCGTGAGCGGATCCAGGTTGCCATTGCCGTCAAACACAAGAGTGCCGGTCGAGAACGACTGCAACTCACCCGCGGTACCGCCGACTTCGCCGGCGTCCACGAACGCCGCGAACTCGTACGTATTCGTACCGGTGCGTGTGTACGCCAGGGTCACGTCATGGGAGTTCCCCAGGCTGTCGAAGACACGAGACGAAGTCGTCACCGTGTTCGCGCTGTTAGACAGGTCCGAGGGGACCGGGGGCACCGAGAGGACCAACGGGCCACCAGGGACGACACTCGTCCCAGACGCCAGAGCTGCCTGCAACGCAACGGAGGTAGTCGCTGTGCCTGCCACCGATGCGGTCGGAATCGTAATGTCTCCGGGGGTCGTAGTGAGACTGCCGTCCGCCGCTGCGCTGAACCCCTGGAGCTTCATCCCCGTCAGGTTCACCAGGTTGCCATCGGTGTTCATGGAGAACTGACCAGCCCGAGTGAAGAACTCACCGCCTTCCGCGTCCTCCACTGCGTAGAAGCCCTTGCCGTCGATCGCGAGGTCCGCGGCATTCGACGTCGTCGCCAGGGAGCCCTGGCCGAAGCCCTGGCGCACCCGAGCCGTGAACGCGCCCATACCGAGCTGGCCCTTGTTGCCCCCAAGGTTCTGCAGCAGCAGGTCCCGGAACTCGGCGGTGCTCCCCTTGAAGCCGGTCGTGTTGAGGTTGGCGATGTTGTCGCCGGTGACAGAGAGGCCGAGGCCGTTGGTAGCGAGGCCAGAGACGCCAGTATTCAGAGTGTTGAAGAGAGACATGTGTAGGTCCTTTCGGTTGGGTTTTGACTCAAAGACTGATGAGGAGGTCGTGCAGGCTCGCCTTGAACGCTGCGAGATCGGTGGACGGGGTGTCGACGGCGGGTTCGACGCTCGGGGCCCCAGATGATTGGCCTGAGGAAACCGAGGGTTCCTCGGCTCCTATGACCCTGGTGATCGCGGCGAGTTGAAATAACTGGCCCCCGACGACGACCTCGGGAGAGCCACTGTCGAAGCGGAGCTCATCGACGACCCCCTGGACGAAGGTCGTGACATCGATATGCCCGTCATCCGCATCTTTCGCAGCGATGCGAAAGCTGTAATCCCCATCGGGAACGGGGTTGCCCGTGGTCTCGTCCAGTCCGTCCCAGGTGAGGCTCTGCTCGCCCGCAGGCAAGTCCGTAGGCTCCAGCACAGCCACAACCTTCCCGTTGCCATCGGTGACAGTCACGGTCGCCGTAGCTGCTTCTTCGGCCAGGAAGAAGCTCAGTGTCTCCGCCTCCCCAGCCTCGTGGGGGAAGGAGTTGCCCTCCACCACGACGGTCTTGCCTACGAGATTCACGGCTGTCTCGTTGTTGAGGGCGCCCATGGCCATCACGAGGTCGTCGAGCCGCTCGTTGGCAGAGATCTGCTGCTGGAGGCTGTTCATCGACGTGATCTGATTCATGAACTGCTCAGTCTCCATGGGATTGAGCGGGTCTTGATTGGAGATCTGGGTCATCAGAAGCTTGAGGAATTCCTCCTCCCCTAGATCCTGGGACGGAGCATCTGTCGGAGGTCCTCCCTGCACGGGGGGCATGTAGTCCGAACCATTGATGGTGTTCATACGTTCTCTCCTCTCTCAGAACCGGGTGTCGAGCAGATGCCCGACACGCGGAACGCGCTCGTAGGGGCGCTCGATACGAGCGGAACCCTCATTGGAAAATTCGGAAGCGGTGTGCGCGGGGTCGCTCGTGTCGGAATCTCCACTCTGGGCATCGCCCTGAGCGTCCTCTCCTTCGACTTCAGCACCAGTAGACTCGTGTCCTTCAGCCTCCGCGTCGGCGCCGGCATCAGCCCCTTCGTTCTCGGAACGCCCGGCCGAGAACTCAGCGAACTCACTCGAGAGCCAGGCATCGAAGCGCTGTGATGCCACCTGATGAGCAGACTCAGGCTCCGTGACCTGCTGCACTCGGGCTAGGTCATCCACACCGAGGGAAAACTCTTCAAGCGCGAGACCGTGTGATGCGAGGCTCCGCCGCAAATCACTGACTCGCCCCCGCGCTGGACCAGCGAGACCGCCCCCGGACAGCTTGACAGTCACGCTCTCGTTCGCCTGATCGATCCCCACTTGAGCTCGAACCACGCCCTGCTCAGTGGCGACGACCACGCGTGCGTTGCGTAGGCCTCTGCCGGTCACCTGCGCGGATGCGAGTTGATCTCCCAAGGCCTCAGCCCCAGCCGAGGTTCCCGGCGCAGACAGTTCGGTAGGAACCACCGAAGCGTCCGCCGTGAAGGAGGGGCCAGCGTCTGTAGGAAGGGGCATCCCTGCACTCGCAGGAACATTCTGCGCCTGCGCGTTTGGCTCCACCCTGGGCGTCATCGGTCTGGTCACCCGAGGAGAGAGCGGCTCTCCAGTCATGGACGCAGACACCACCGGAACACCAGCGAGCATTTCCCCGCCCATCTGTCCGGCGGTCGCGACTGGGGCGGCACCCACCAGCGGCAACTCTCTCATCGCGACCATCTCCGGCATGACGACCCCATCACCCCCCACACCGGACAACGCCAGCGGAAGGAAGGGCTCGTCAAACGCAGCGGGGGCGGACATCTCCATCGAGGGCAACGCAGCCTCTGGAGCCAAGGGCAGCACGTGCTCCGTCTGAGCTAGAAGCTCCCCCACGTCCGGGAGCGAAACATCCTCACCTTCGGGGGCGACTGGCACGAGCTCCCCCTTGATGCCCGTCCCGACGGTCCAGGCCGACTGACCCTCGACCCGCTCCTCCGCGTCAGCGAGAAGGTCGGCAAACCCGGCCCGGTCACTCTGCTCGGACCCGGTGCTGTCACCGAGAACTCCCGCAGTCTCCGGGTTCGTTGCAGTCGCTGGGTCCGATAGTTGACCAGACATGTCTACAAGCATGGCTCCTCCTACGTTCATTTCTGGTCCCTCTCCGTGACACCGCCCCGGGGGTCCGGCACGAGGGTGAATCGGTCACCAAGGGATTGGCTGATTTCTGGCGGGAAGGCGGCCAGGACTTTCGCGGCCTGCTTTGGCTTCAAGGAGCGCAGCACCTGAAGCACAACCTCCACATCCATGCCCGCCAGCATCTGTGCGGCATCGTTCGCCTTCATCACATCGAGCATCTTGCTCAGCGAAGCGATGTTCTCGGCGCTGGTCCCGGAGGCACGATCGAGGAAGCCGGTCATCTCCGCGCGAAGCAAATCGATCCGCACGACCTCCTCGGCGAGGCGTTGCTCGAGTTCGGTGGCCGCCTGCTCACGCATCATCAAGACCTTCTCGCGTGCATCGACAGCACGGGAGCGCTCACGAAGTTCGCGAAGAAGAACGAGCTCCGCTGGATGGCAGGTCTCTTCACCAGGAGCAGCGACTTCCCAGGGAAGGGGCTCCCGACGAGGCTCCTCTTTCTTCCCAAAGAGCCCACCGGACGCTTCGTCCTCGGCGAGGGCCATGGGGGGAATCACGACGGCCACTGCGACGAGGGCCATTAGCGCAACCATGCTCCATGAACGAGTCATGCTCACTTCCTCCTGCTTCGATTCAAGGCCATTTCTTCCATCTCAAGCTGCTCGAGGCGACGCTCTTCCAACTCTTCACGAGAGGCGGCCCGGTCATGCACTGACTGCATTGAGCGACGCTCACCCCATGCTTTGAACACGGCTCCTTCGGCCTCTCGAACATCACTCGTGCGCTTTCGGATCACCTGGCTCTCCAGCTGCGCTCGATGGTTTAGGTGCTCCCGGTAGTCCGAAATGACCGTCAGTTCGCTGCCGGTCATCACACCGCCGGTGTGTCCGACAGAGTCCATTTGCCCCTGGGTGTAGGCCAGGTCGGCTTCGGCACGAGACAACGACTGACGCTGCTCGAGCAGCTCGGTTGCACGAGCCTGCTCCGCCAACTCCTTCAAACGCACCAACCGAGCGAGGCGTTTACTGGTCATCGGGGACCTCCTCGTCGGAGACGCGAGAGGCCATGGCTAGCTCCGCGAGACTCAGGAGAGAGTCGTCGGGCTGTGCGACTTCATCGATGTCTTGACGCAGGAAGCTGCGCAGCGGGTCGATCAATGTCAGCGCCTTGTCGATCGCCGGGTTCGAGCCCGCGCGGTACGCGCCGATGTTCACAAGCTCCTCAGCGTCCTGGAAGGTCGCCAATACCTCGCGCAGCGCACCCGCATCGGTGACCTGCTCCGGCGAGACCACATCCTTCATGACCCGCGAGGTGCTCTTGAGCACGTCGATGGCTGGGAAGTGATTGCGCGACGCGAGGTCACGGGTCAACACAACATGCCCGTCGAGAATGCCTCGTGTGGCGTCCGCGATGGGGTCGTTCATGTCATCACCCTCGACCAGCACGGTGTAGATGCCGGTCATGGAGCCGCGATCGCTGTTTCCGCAGCGCTCAAGCACCCTGGGCAGCATCGCGAACACGGAGGGCGTATAGCCCCTGGCGGTGGGTGGCTCACCCGCCGCAAGACCGATCTCACGCTGCGCCATCGCAAGCCGGGTCACGCTATCCATCATCAACATCACATCGAGACCGGCATCCCGAAAGGACTCGGCGATGGTCGTCGCGACCAGAGAGCCTTTGACCCGCAAAATGGGAGATGCATCACCGGTCACAGCCACGACGACCGAGCGGGCCATACCCTCGTCACCGAGAATCTCCTCGATGAACTCCCGTACCTCGCGACCTCGCTCACCGATCAGCGCGATGACGTTCACGTCGCTCTGCACGTTGCGTGCAACCATGCCGAGCAGCGTGGACTTACCCACTCCTGACCCCGCCATGATTCCAACGCGCTGTCCTTTGCCCAGGCTCAGCATGGTGTCTAGGACCCGCACACCAGTTCCGAGCTGCTCAGAAATACGAGCCCGACTCAGGGGGTCCGGGGCTTCACGATGCAACGGCGCCCAACTCGAACTCGCGATGGGTCCCTTGCCATCGATGGGCTGACCCAGAGGACCAAGAACTCGTCCAAGCAACGCAGGCCCGACAGGCACGGTGTCTTCGCGGCGGACTGGCCGCACCTTGCTGCCGTGTCCAATACCGATGATTTCGTCGAAAGGCATCAGTAAGTTGCACGCGCCACGGAAGCCAACCACCTCGGCGAGAATAGTCGCTCCACGCGCGCTCTCGATCTCACAGACCGTGCCGAGCGAAGCCCCCGGGAGTTCCGCCTCGATGACGGTTCCCACGACCTGGGTTACCCGCCCTTCGAAGAGCAACGGCTCCACAGTGTTGAGACGAGCCAAAAGGCTGCTGGTGTGTGGGCGCGGAGCCTCAGGAGCTGACGTCATCGACATTCGCCTCCTCTCCAGCCCACTCCGCCACCGCATCAGCGAAGGCAGAGAAGCGGGTCTCGACCGAAGCATCGACCGCGCCCAGTTGGGTCTCGACGCGCACGCCGCCGGCGCTCAGCTCCGGGTCGGACTGAATACGCACGTGGCTGTCGCGACCGAGGTGACTCAGAAGGTTGGGGGCTTCCTCTTGAACGATGAGCAGATCTTCGGGGGAGACCCGGATCAGGACCTCGTCCTTTGTCTGAATGTGTTCAAGCACCTCAAGTACGAGGGCCTTGACCCCCGTGCTGTCCAACATGAGCTCGCGCTTGACCACCGCGCGAGCGATGTGATGCACCGCGGCCGCTACGTCTTCTACGGTCCGCTCAAACATCTCGCGGCGAAGCCTCTCTAGCTCGACCGCGACCACGTCCAGCCGTGCGACCTGAGCCGCGATCTCTGACGAGCCAGCGGCCAACCCCTCTGCCCGTCCAAGCTCGTAAGCCTCTTCACGAACACGCGAAAGGTCCGCTTCCCGGGAGAGCTTCTCCTCCGTGGACTCTGAGACCAGCTCCCCCTCCACGCCCG
>Ga0315320_10002595_pt1 | contig 14867 bp, 8 predicted proteins | sample M140m21515metaG_FD_203458 | JGI IMG/M metagenome (GOLD analysis project Ga0315320, IMG submission 203458) | Ammonia-oxidizing marine archaeal communities from Monterey Bay, California, United States - M1 40m 21515 | ecosystem: Environmental > Aquatic > Marine > Coastal | place: USA: California... | reverse complement strand
GGAGCTCTCCATCGGTACCAATCAGGGTCCCTATCAAGATGGGTTCGAGGGCCAATGGCCGACTCCACCCCGCCATTCCCGCAGGCTGTTGTCCTTCAGCGAACAGGCCACCACGGGGGATGACGGTTCCTGTTTTCTGACAGTACTCGCCAGGAGCACGGGCAGGACAGGCCGCTGCGTACCCGCGAATTCGGGCATGTTCCATCAGACGGTCCGGGGGCAGATCTAAACTCGCAGCATCGGACCACACCTTTGCGGGGAAAGACCATCCAGGATGCGCCACTTCATGCTTGCGATGCTCATCCGCCATCGTCCGGGCCTTTTCCCGTATGTCGATCAGTCTTGGCCACACGCCACCGATGGCCACGCCCCAGATGAGCGCGACACCAAGCAGCAAATATTTCATGACCGGTCGCATGGGCGCGTCTCCTTCGATCGGGCTTGAAATCGACAAAAATTCCAACGCCAATGGTAGCGCATGCCCGCGCCTCGCGCGCGTAGGCGCGATGGTTCCCACAAAACATCTGGAGAGAAGCGGGGGACGCTGTCCCCACCCATCACGCGTTGAGTACGGCTGCTACGATCTCTTGGTCGACATCATACGAGTTCAAGAAGGCGCACCGCTCGTCCTTCATCCGAGCCACCCAGTCATTGTACGCATCCAGATTGCCCGTTGCTTCATAGTGACGACGTGGATTCAAGATGGCGATTCCCACCGCTTCGACCAGTGCTGCGTTCTCAACAGCATCCACATCAACGATGCGGTACCCAAAGTCGGGGTCCGCCTTCCAGACGACTTCATCCGTAAGCATCGCTTCAAGCATCGCTGACGAGTGACGAATCTTGACCTTGAAGCCTTCTCCACGCTTCACACTCACCGCATCTCCTGCGATGAAGCCTGTGTTCATCATCCACAGATCTACATTCGGCATCGTGGAGGCCAACTCCGAAAACCGCTTGGCCTGAAGACCGTGCGCCAGTGGAAAAAACGGCTGAGTGAATGGGCTTCGGGTCTTCCCAGTTTCTTTTCCAGCGGCCGAGGTCTTTGTGGTCTCACCCAGCATAAAGTAGCCGGCCGCTTGAGCGGGAGAGGTGAACTTCACAATGCCCGGAGTCGCCGCATCTGTGCCTTCATCGCGGTTCAAAATACCCATGGTGGCCACGGCTGAAATCTTGTGTAGATCGGCGGCATCTTCCACCGATGACATCGGAATGATGGAGCGACCATTCTCGGTCCACTTCACAAAATCCCAGCCATCGTTGAGAACACCCGACGCATCCGACACATCTTCGATGCGGATACCACCGCCGATGTAGGCATCCACATTCTCTTGGTTGGCACCGGTGAGAATCAACACTTCTCGCTTCTCCGCTACTTCCGTGGGACTCAGTGTGCCCTTGAAAAAGTCGAAGCGGCCAGAGGCGTCCGTATAGACGTTCTCAACCCAGGCATCGGAAGACATGGTGCCCCGGTAGATGACCGGTTCGGTGTCTTCGGTCAGACCAAAGGTCTTGGCAAAGCAGCCATTTTCGGTGATTGAAAGCTCACCTTCAGGCCACAAGCTGACCATGTCATCTTGAATGGGTTGGGTCACATCGCCTTGCTTGGAGAATGTGGTGGTCGTCTTGCCGGTACCGCTCAGCCCCATGATGGTCATCGACACCGTCTTGCCATCGATTTGAACGGCTTTGGCGCCGGCATGAAGGACCAATCCCCCCTGCTGATACACCAGGTGATTCAGCATCCGCAGCGCACCCTTCTTGGATTCTCCGAAGTAATCTGGACCCATGATATAGGTGGTGTACTCTTCCATATCGACGATAATCGCCTGTCCGCCGGGCATGCCGGTCGCTGGACATCCTGGGGTGTACACCACGCGAAATGTGGGAGCGAAGTCCTCGTTCGAGCCGAGCACATCCCCAACGGGGAAAGAGAGCACGGACTGCATACCCGCAATGTTCGCGCCTTCAAGCGTATAGAGCCACTGCGTACCAACAGCGCGGGGACCAAGCCCCAAAAAGCCACGGACCTCTATCAGGGTTCCCTGCTCTTCGATGTATGCGCGTTGGCGGCCAATCAACGCCGTGGCACGCTCCCGATCGATGACTTTACAACTGTAGGTGTCTGCCTGACTTTCAGGCGCAATCACGTACGTCCACTGGGCTTTCCGCGCCTTGTTTTTGGCCACTTTCACCAGATTACTCTGAGCGGTCTCCGATACTGCCGGCGTATTGGCGAGCGCCAACTCCCGCAGCTTCTCTTGACTGGGATCTGTGATGGTCTCCACCTGATACGGATGAGACTGAAGAGACTGCCCATTCGTGCGGTGTGGAGTCCGTCCTGCCGTAGATGATCCGGATGCAAACATGGTCTTTTCCTGGTGCAAAGAGAAGAGGTGAGATTGGAGGCGGGGGGCCTAACCTGAACGATCTCGACTGGCCGCTCAACGGATAAAGCGTGCCACAGCCTCCACATGCGGGGTCTGCGGAAACAAATCTACCGTCCACAGCTTTTCAAGCCGCCAACCTCCACTTTCAAGGATCTCGCGATCTCTCGAAAGGCTGCTCGGAGAGCAGGCGACATACACCAAAACTTCACCGGACATGTTCGCCAAAAATTTGGCGGCCTTCGGGTGAAGGCCGGCCCGAGGAGGGTCCACAATGATGTGACGGGGACCCTCGATATCCAAGGTGGGTAAAACGGCCTCTACTGGGCCTGCATACCACTCCCCTTCAACCCCGTTCGACACTGCATTGCTTCGCGCCACATCGATGGCGGACTCCAGCAACTCTATGCCAATGACCCGATCAAATTGCCGACCCAGCACCAAACCAATGGCACCCACCCCACAATACAAGTCTAAGAGTGTGGCCCCTTCAGAGACGCCGAGCGCCTCAGAAATGGTCTCAAATAAAATCGCAGCACCTGGGGTGTTCACCTGAAAGAACGCATCATGAGGAAGCGTCATCTTTACATCCACCATGTCGATATTCACGGTCGAAGCTCCATGCAGAATGGCCCGAGTTTCCCCTTGAGCCACATCACTCACGCGATCGGTCACCGTCCAAATCACGCCCTCCACGCCGTCGACCGCAGCCAAGCGATCTCCGACACTGGCCACCGCTTGGGGATCTACATCGGGATGAGTCACCAGATTGACTACGAGGCCATTGCCTTGCCGAATGACCACATGGCGCCAGTGTCCCGTGTGGCTTTGGTTGTCCCAAGCAGGACCGGGTACGGCCGCTGAAATGGCACCCACAACCCGATTGATGCCGTCGGTTGCCAGTGGGCATTCATCGATGGGTACGATCTTAGAAAACCACCCCGGCGGATGAAAACCAACCCAATCGCCGTGAGAGTCTGCATCCTTGTCGGCCTCGGGAAGGTATCGTCGAACACCAAACGAGAGCTCCAACTTGTTTCGATACCCATAGGCCGCATCTGCGCCTCGAATTGCGTGAGACTCATGGCCCACAAGCCGCTCCACCATCGCTTGTTTCGCTTGGCGTTGAGCCTCAATGGGTGTGTCTTGAAGCTGACATCCACCGCACATGCCGTACACCGAGCAAACAGGTGTTGCCTGCTCTTCCGCGGGCTGTACGACCTCCAGCAATCGAGCCGTCTGCTTTCGACCCGGTCGTGCGGCGACCACGGAGCCCAATGGCGCACCCCTCACACGCCAAGACTTCCCCTCACCATCGACACCCGCAGCCCCCTTGGGCTCCAAGTGGGTGATGGTGACCTCAATGGGTTCACGATTCTTATTTCTTCGTCCTCTGCGTCCCAAGACTGTGTGTCCTCCGTGGGATAGGTCGGGTCCATGATGAATGCCCTTATCTTCCTTTTTGCCTTCCCAACGTCTTTGGCCAATGAATTGCCGGTCGATGTGTCCGCTTCAGAGGAGACCGACAACGAAGAGGAATGGGATATTCGTGCCATCCACGGCCCTGTCCACGAACACACCATCGAAACCAATGAAGGAACATGGATGAGCGTGAGTGTTCACGCAGACAACATCGTTTTTGATCTGCTCGGTGACATCTGGTCCCTCCCCCTATCTGGTGGAGTGGCGATCCAGTTGACCGATGGACCGGCCTGGGACTCTGAACCCAGATTTTCTCCAGACGGAGACCGCATTGCCTTCGTGTCCGACGGCGGTGGAAATGAGCAACTGTGGCTGATGAATGCGGATGGCAGCGAGGCCGAAGAATTCACCACAGAAAAAACCGCCCGCGTCACAGACCCGATTTGGGATCCGGATGGCCCCTGGCTTATCGGTCGCCGCCGCACCGTTGATACCCGCAGCATTGGCGTGACCGAATTGTGGCAGTACCACCTCAATGGAGGTGATGGCTTTGCCCTCACATCCAAAGATGACCATCCCCATGCAGGCGAATCAACCACCGATGGGCAGCGCATCTGGTTCTCCTCCCGTCACGGACGCTTCTCGTACGACAGCAACCCACTCAAAGGACTGTGGCGGGTGATGCGACTCGATCGTAAAACGGGCCAACTTCGGGCTGAGATTTCCGGAAATGGTAGCGCGGTACGGCCCTTGATTCTTCCAGACAAATCTGGACTCGTCTTCGTCACTCGAGACCGAAACAAGACCCAACTAGAGCACCTCGATTTCGAGTCCCGTAAACGACGTGTAATCGCAGATTGGCTCGATCACGATCAGATGGAAGGGTTTGCCTTGCATGGCGTGTACCCTTCGATGGATTGGACATCATCCGGCGACCTTGTACTGTGGGCAAAAGGACGGTTGTGGAACGTCTCTCTTGATGGAAACCGTACGGAAATACCATTTCAAATTAAAGGGGTGTGGCAGTTCCACGACGTTCCACGTTGGAATTCTGAACACAGCGAGATGGTGCAGGCCAAAGTCGTACGTTGGCCAAGTTTGAACCGTTTTGGTGATCTTGCTTTCTCAGCCATGGGCCAGATTGCAGTACAAAATATCTCCGGAAAAACCAAGGAGATCGGAGGAGGTTTTTCTCCGTCATGGAGTTCAGATGGTCGCATGTTGACCTGGACATCTTGGAGTGATGAAAACGGATCCGGGAAGCTCCACATCACCCACGGACGAGGCTTCGGACGCACTGAAACACTCCCCATTCAAGGACAGCTTGTAAACCCCAGCTTTGGACCCGAAGGGAATACATTGGTCGTGCTACGCGACCCGAACACAGACAACAGCCCAAACATGGGATCAATCCCTTGGTATGAGCTCATGCTGCTGCGTAAGAGGGGGGGACAGTGGAGCAGTACGGTCCTCAAAAGTACCGTCGGCACGGGTGTGGGCTTTCGGGCACCACAGCCTCGCATTCATGATGGACGAATATGGTGGTTAGACACCGGAAAGTCTGAGTCTCGCAAGCCGAGTAAAAGCAATCTGGTCAGTGTCGACCTGAATGGGACCGATCGCCAGGACCACCTGGTGTTTGATGGGGCCGTACAGGCCATTCCATCCCCCGACTTCACGCGCATCGCCTACAAACAGGGCCACCAAGCTTGGGTGACCGCACTGCCACAACCAGGCAAGACGGTGAACGCCAGCTCTCTTCCACGATTCCAGCTCACCAAAATCGTGGGCGACTGGTTGGGGTGGACCGCCGATGGACAAGGGATCACTTGGGTCGAAGGACCAACGATGTACACACACCGGCTCGATGGCACCACCATTCCCCAGGCGCCCGATGAGAAAGCGGAAGAGGAAGAGGAAACGACCACCAGCGCCCCAGAAAGCCGGCCCATCTTGTTTGAGAAAGCACGCGCTGCCCCTCAAGGCACAACGGCGTTGACCCACGCCACAGTCCTCCCCATGGATGGCACGGAGCCCATTGAAGATGCGACGGTGGTGATCGCGGGTAACCAGATCCAGAGCGTGACTGCTGCTGGCCCCATACCCGAAGGCGCCACAGAGGTTGATCTGACCGGAAAAACCATCATTCCTGGACTCATCGATGTCCACGCCCACCTTCACTATGGCTCCGGCGACATCCTTCCCGAACAGCCGTGGCAGTACAGCGTAAACCTGGACTTCGGTGTCACCACCGTGTCCGATCCAAGCGCCTCAACCGATCTGGTCTTCACGCAAGCGGAACGGGTGGCGGCCGGACTCAGTGAGGGACCACGCGTCTACTCGACGGGCTACGTTTTGTATGGGGCGCTTGGCAATGAAAACGCCAAGACCCCGGACAAAGAGGCTGCCCATCAACATGTACAACGCTTAAAAACCGTGGGCGCGAACAGCGTAAAAGTGTATCAACAGAGTCAGCGTAAACAACGCCAATGGTACGTGGACGCATGCAACACCCACCAACTGTTGTGTGTGGCTGAGGGCGGTGGTGATCTGTGGCAGGATCTCAGTATGGTCTCTGATGGATTTCAGGCCATCGAACATGCGCTTCCAAATGCGCCACTGTATGACGATGTGCAGCAATTCATGGCCGCGAGCAAAACACCCGACTCAGCGGGTACAGCATACACCCCGACTCTTCTCGTCGCCTACGGAGGGCTCTCGGGCGAGCTGTACTATTACCAACACCACGACCCCTACGATGATGCCCGCCTTCTTCGGAACTGGGATCGAAGAGATCTGGATGCGCGCACGTATCGAGGTGGTCAGTGGGCCCACGATGACGACTGGAATCATCAACAAGCCGCGCGTGATTCCGCACAGATGCAGGAAAAGGGCCTTCTTGTGACCTTGGGCGCCCATGGGCAACTGCAGGGCTTGGGTGTGCACTGGGAGCTATGGGCCTTGGGCGGACCGGGCGCAATGTCACCCATAAAAGCCCTTCAGGCAGCCACCATCGATGGAGCCCGATACCTTGGGTTGGATTCCATCTTGGGAAGCATAACGGCTGGAAAGTTGGCCGATCTCGTCGTACTGGACGCAGACCCAAGAGAAAATCTACAGAACACCACGCAGATTCACATGGTGATTCACAACGGTACGATTCGTCGCTAGCCTTAGGTCATATCTGTGACGTCGTACCGAAACCCTGTGTTGGCTACACGAATGCGATCACCGCGCCTCAGAACCTGCTCAGCGACAGACTGCTCGTTCACCTGTACCTTGATCAGTCGTCCTTGCTTGTGAATCACGTGGGCTTTGCCATTCCATGAAATCTCGGCCACCACACCACCGGTAAACATTCCCTCCACCTTGACCATTCCCTCATCGCCCATGGTGAGTCCGCGATCCTCGGGATGCCAGAAGCGAGTCGGGTTCTTGAGCAGAACGAGCTTTGCACTTCGCATCTTGTGGGCTTCTTCTTGCTGCCGTCTCAATTGTTCTGGAGAGATCGAAAAGGTGGAATCATCCACCCCCCGCGATGGCGCAGCATCGTACTTGAGCATGTATTCCAAGTATCGGCCATTGTAGAACCGGTCGTCCGAAGCATCGCCAAGGTAGACCATCTGAAACTTCCCAAGGACGATCTCATCTCCACTGGAGAGCGTTGCATCTTTAACAGATTTCCCGTTGACCATTGTACCGTTGCTGCTGCCTAAGTCCTCAATCGAGGCCACCCCATCATGGAACACCACCTGCGCATGATGACGACTCACAGAAATATTGGGCAGCATGAGGTCCGAGTCTTCACCCCGTCCAATGATGGTTCGCTCTTCGTTGAGATCGAACACACGATACCCATCCACCTGACTAACGATCACAATCTTTGGCACTGACGGTATCCAATTCTATAGGTTTCTGGCTGACTATCGCGATCGTAGCTTACGCACACCCTTTGATGGCGTCCACCACCCGCGGCATCAGATCATTCCAGGATGCCTCTGGCGACTTCGACACAGTCAGAAAATCATTCACCCCAAAAACACTGGCCACACCATCGAGAGCGACCACTGCCGCTGCAATTGGATGCTCAATATCTACGTCTTCCGAGGTAAACGAAAAGGAGCCCGTCTCTGCAACCGGGACGTTTAGCGTGAACTTAATGGCATTCGGGTTCGGTGTGTCCTGCGGATCCACCGTGATCGATGACTTCTTGGCCGCCGCTTTTTTCTTGGGTGCAGTCTTCTTTTTGGCCGCGGCTTTTTTCTTGGGCGCGGCCTTCTTCGGGGCTTCGGGTTTCTCCGGCGCTGCTACCGCCTTTACGGGGGGCGCCGGAGCCACTGGTGTCATCGGTGGCGCGGGCGAAGGCGCGTTCCGCTCACCATCCAACAAGCTCAGGGCCCGCTTGAGAGCGCGAATGGGCAATCGTGCAATGGTACGAATCATCATTCCTCCAGACGGGTCCCATACCTTGATCGAAGGCAAAAGGCCGCCTCTATGAGAGAATCGGTCCATGAAGATCACTTTGCTCGATGGACCCGTGGGCACAGAACTCATCGCTCGGGGTCACCCTTGCCCTCCACCCGCATGGAGTGCGGCAGCAATCAAATCAGCCCCCACCGCCATCGCAGAAATTCATACAGCCTACGCGCACGCAGGTGCGAAGGTCCACACGACCAACACGTTCCGTACGCGCCCCGAAGCGGTTGGAGCCCACTGGAAAGATTTGGCCAAACAGGCCGTAGACTTGGCTAAAAAATCGGTTCCACACCATCACAAAATCGCCGGTGCCATCGCACCGCTCGCAGACTGTTACCGACCGGACTTAAGTCCCAAACACCCCCGATCGGCCCACCAAGCCTTGGCCCAGGTACTCGCAGAACAACAGGTCGATATTCTGTTGTGTGAGACTTTTCCTCATGTTGGTGAGGCCCTTGAAGCAACCTCTGCAGCCATTGAAACCGGAATTGAGACCTGGGTAAGTTTCACCGCGGGTCCCAACGGTGACCTACTCACACCTGAATGTGTTCGTTCCGGAGCCGAGCAAGCGGTCAAACTTGGGGCCACGGCAATCTTGGTGAACTGCATCCCAGCGAGCCAGACAGAACGATTCCTTCTCGCCATTTCAGATCTGGGCGTTCCGTTTGGCGCATATGCCAATGCAGGTCATCCAGACGAAGGGTTGGGGTGGATCCCATCGTTAGACGGACCCAAGCGGTACGCCGACCAAGCAGAGACATGGGTTGAGTTGGGCGCGACATTGCTGGGCTCCTGCTGTGGAACCGGGCCCCAACATATCCATGCGCTGCACCAACGCTTCTGCAAATAGGCCGTTTTAAAGAGGCGCCTGTGCGCTATTTCTTACCGAAGAGTTTACCGAAGAACCCGGGCTTTTTCTCTTTACCTTCGCCCTTACTGGGGGCCGACTTACCCTCCAAACGACGCAATTCACGGGGCGCATCTGGGTTGGACGGATTGTAGCGCAGCGCCTGAACCAAGCACCGCTTCGATGCATCTTTGTCGCCCATTTCGCGGTAGGCGCGTCCCAACAAAACCCAACCCCCATCCAATCGGCGCTGCTGGCTCTGGTTGGCATCCAGAATGTCTTTCAGATCATGGATGGCGCTGTTGGCCGCTTCCATGTTTGTTTTCCGATTGAGGGCAAATGTGGTGTACGAACGGTAGGCACAAAACTCCAGTTCATCGGGAGCAGAGGACGCCGCCGCCTCAAACAACTTGTGCGCCGCGGATAGTCGGCCCGCATTGAATGCTGCCAATCCTTTCTTAAAGTCCGCCTCAGCATCCAAAAGTGCGGTGACATGTGCCATCGCTTCTTCCTCTTCTGTGGGTTTCCCCAGGATCACATGATCGATATATTTCTCACGCTTCTCTTCGGTCTCCACCGCTTCCCATGCGGCACGCACTTTGTCGAAGGCCTCCGTCGCTTGCTCCTGAACTTCGGATCCCGCATCGGTGTATTTGTCTGGGTGAAGCTGGCTGGCGAGGTCCATGTACGACGAGCGGAGTTCATCAGCGCTGGACTCAGCGGTCTGCCCCAACGTATCAAATGCGTTTTCCGCCGCGGCCAAACGTACACATAAATTACTGAGACGTTCTACTTGCGACTCTTCGGTACTTGGCGACTCCATCACCGGACCGCCCACTTCTTCTGCAATAAGATTTGCAATATCCAGATCGTCGCCCACACTGACCTCCCGCATCAGTGGCGGAGTCTATCACGGCCACTTTTCCCTGCTTTCTGGGTAAGCTGAAGTGGATGAGTTTTCGCTTTCTTTTTTTGTGGTTCGGTGTCCTCTTATGGTTGGGCTGCACGCCATCTCTGGCATCCGACGTAATCGGACCGGATTTCGCTGATCTCAGCGAGGCCGTACTGCCGACCACGGTGCATATCCGTGTAGAGCGCGGCGCCACCTTGTCACCGGGCATCCAACAAATGGCGCGCGATTACGCGCTTCCCGTCCCCAAGGGACAAAATCAAGGCACCCAGCAATCCACAGGGAGTGGGGTTATTTTCGATCACAGCGGGCTGGTGTTGACCAACCACCATGTGATCAATGGAGCCCAAAGTATTCGCGTCACGCTGTTCGATCAGCGCACCTTTGAGGCCGTCTTGTTGGGCGCAGACCCACGAACGGATGTTGCCGTCTTGAAAATCAACGGCGAAGGCCCCTTTGATTCCGCAACCATGGGCGACTCCGACACCCTGCGCGTAGGGCAATGGGTCATCGCTGTGGGCCATCCTTTCGACTTCCCTTTCACGGTCACATCCGGAATTGTAAGCGCACTCGGTCGGCGCAGTCTCGGACGGAATGAAATTCAGAACTACGTACAAACCGATGTGGCCGTCAATCCAGGCTCTTCCGGCGGCCCCCTGTTCAACACCCAAGGAATGGTGGTCGGAATCAATACCGCCATCTTCAGTCCGGACAAAGAAAACCTCGCCAATGCGGGCATCTCATTTGCGATTCCTTCTCGAATGGCCATGCGGATTGCCACACAGCTCGCCACGACCGGAGGGGTGGTCTACGCAGGCATCGGCATTACGACCAAAGATGCCATTGCCACACCGACCGATCCGCGACCGGGTGCTCAGATTGAGCAGGTCATGGCGGGGGGCCCCGCCGACAATGCAGGTCTGCGCCGTGGAGATGTAATTATTTCAGTCGATGGGGAGCCCATTCCCAGCAGTAAATCGTTTAGGGCGCTCATTCTATCCAAACCCATCGGAGCCAAGCTCACAATCAGCCACAAACGTGGCTCAAAAACAAGGTTGACCAAGGTCAAGACTGAAAACGCTGCCTCCATCGGACCATCTACATCTACTCCGGTCGAAGGCACCACTTTCTGGGCGGGTATGCATCTGATTAATACGACCGCTAAACGGCTTACTGCTCGGGGTATCGTCCTCCCAAAGAACCACTCTTCGGGAGTGCTTGTGACTTCGGTAGATCCAGATAGTCCGGCTGATCTGGCAGGGATTCGGCCCGGAGACGTCCTTCTTCAAGTTCAAAAAACAATCCTTGATGGGGTAGACGATCTGCTCGCGACAGTAGAGAATAGAGGGGTCGTATTGGTCTCCTTTTGGCGGGGTCAAAATCGATACCTGGCCGCATTGGCGAACCGGGTTCAACCTGGATAATCAGACACTTGTGGCTTTGGGTTTTGGGGAACGTCCAAGGATCACGGGTCCAATCGCATTTAAAGCCTTTATCTATATCGATGTATCGTCCTGCTTTTCCATACTGTCTGCTTCTCCTCGCGCTGGGTTCCGGCTGCGTAGACAAGGCACTTCAACCCGACGACTCAGGGGTGTCGAACCTCGACGGGTCGTCGGCAGATGGTGGAAGTTCGACCGATGACGGTGATGACGATGGAAGTGGTTCGGATGGAAGCACCACAGACGACACCGGTCCTGTAGAGGACACCTGCCGTGACTTGAGCGTCACGCCTCCCAGTATTCTCCTGGATGCCTCGGACGGGACAACCGTGATGCAAACCGTCATTCTTACGAATACGTGCACCGAAGAAGCCGACCCGCTTGAGGTCACGAGCATCATTCTCGCGGATGAAACAGGGGCTTTCACAGTCTCAGCGGCGCCACCGTACACCCTCAATTCTGGTATGTCGGCGACCATCGAAATCTCTTTCGAGCCCATCGATACCGAGACGCGAACCGCTTTTGTCATCGTGGTCTCCAACGATCCGAACACGCCGAATTCATCCATTGGGATGGTGGGTCGACCGCCTTCAGACCAAGATGGTGATGGCTTCATCACGGTGCTCGTAGGGGGTGAGGACTGCGACGATACAGATGCCACCGTTTTTCCAGGTGCAGAGGAAGTCTGGTACGACGGCATTGACGGAAATTGCGACGGATTGAACGATTATGACGCCGACTTCGATGGATTCATGTCCACCGAATCAGAAGCAGGCGATGACTGCGATGACACCTCGCCGGAGGTTTTTCCAGGCAGTGAAGACACCTGGTACGACGGCATCGACTCCGATTGTGCCGGCAATGATGATTTCGACCAAGATGGCGACGGATATGCCAGTGCGGATTTCGACGGGGACGACTGCGACGATCTCGACGTAAACTTTTCGCCCGGCGCCACCGAAATTTGGTACGACGGCGTCGATACCAATTGCGATGGTTTGAGCGATTATGACGCCGACTACGATGGTCACGAGCACCCCACATGGGGAGGCGACGACTGCAACGAGGAGGACCCCACCATTTATCCGGGGGCCCCCGAAATCGATGCCGATGGTATCGATCAGGACTGCAATGGTATTGCCGATGATGGCACCACCGCCTCCGATGACGACTCGGATGGATTTTCCGAGGATGACGGGGATTGCGATGATGCCAACCCCGATGCGTACCCAGGTGCCGTAGAGGTCTGCGGTGATGGCGTCGACAACGACTGTGAAGGCACAGCCGACGGACCCGATTCTGTGGGATGCACAGACATGTACATCGACAACGATGGCGATGGAGCGGGAACGGGCGACCCCGTGTGCTTGTGTGAAGCCGAGGGAGAATACACTGCACCCTTGGGCGGTGATTGCAACGACCTCGATATCAGTATCGGTCCCACAGCAACCGATACATGGTACGACGGCATCGACACCAACTGCGACGGCTGGAGCGACTTCGATGCGGACGGCGATGGCCACAACCATGCGGCCTGGGGTGGTTCGGACTGTGAAGACGATGACCCACTAGTCAATCCCGATGCCGTCGAGATTTATTACGATGGGATCGATACCAACTGTGACGGACTGAGCGACTACGATGCCGATGGGGACGGACACCTCCATGAAGACCATGGTGGCGATGACTGCAATGATGAGGATCCTCTCACGTCACCCACCGCCACCGACACCATGGACCTGACCGATCAAGACTGTGATGGGTTCGTTGACGAGGACCTGATCTATCCCGGCGATGTACTGGTCTCCGAAGTCATGGCCACCCCGGACAGCACTCCAGACTGGTACGGCGAGTACTTTGAAATTCAGAACACCACGATCAACCCCATCGATTTGATGGGATGGGTCATCACCGATGCAGATGGGGAATCCATCACCATCGAAGAATCACTGGTGATCGACGCCGATGGATTCTTGGTCTTTGGCGTCAGCGGTGATGAATCATTCAACGGTGGCGTGACGGTCGATCATGTGTACAGCGAAAGCGAATTCAGCCTCCACTATTCCGCCGACCGAATCCTGCTGACCCTTCAAGGCGTGACCATTGGTTCGGTGGACTACACCCCATCATGGCCCCTTGAGGCTGGGCGCGCCCTGAGTCTCGATGCAGACTTTGCCGACTGGGACTACATCGGCATGAGCCAGGTTTGGTGCCCGTCCACATCCTCACTGTCCATGGGCGACCGAGGAACACCGGGTCGGGCCAATGATCCCTGTATGGAGATGGATTGGGACGGAGACGAGTACACCGAGTTGATGGGTGATTGTGACGACTTCTCGACACTCGCCAGCCCAGGGGTCGCGGAGTCCTGCGACGAGATCGACAATGACTGTGATGGGTACATCGACGAAGGGGGTGCCGATGGTGCAAGCCTCTGGTTCGCCGATGCGGATGGCGATGGCTACGGCCACATGTCCAGTTCTGTGTTCAGCTGCTCACCTCCCGAGAGTTTCGTGGCCGACAATACGGACTGTGATGACCTCGATCCGAACAGAAATCCTGGTATCGAAGAGATCTGGTACGACGGCGTAGACAGTGACTGTGACGCTTGGTCCGATTTCGATATGGACTTCGATGGGTTCGAGGCTGTTGCACATGGAGGCGAGGACTGTGAGGACGAAGATGCCTCGATTAATCCGCTCATCCTCGATGTTTGGTACGACGGCATCGACTCCGACTGTGGTGGAGAGAATGACTACGATGCGGATCTCGATGGATACCTTTCCGATCTGTATGGCGGCCTAGACTGTGCCGACTACGATCCAGCCATCAGCCCTGCGAGTCCCGAGTATTGGAATGCATCCGATGACAACTGCTTGGGTGGCGTAGACGACTTTATGGTGATGGGCTTTTCAAGCTTGGTCATCACAGCCACGGAAGAAATCAACCTGGGTTCTCATGCGGGCATTTCAGTTGGCGACATGGATGATGACGGCATCACCGATCTGGTGATCGCTGCGGATGCGGGGGGCTATGATGCCGAGGGCCGAGCATGGGTCTTCGATGGCGCAGAACCCTGGTCTCTGGTGGGCAGTCCAAATGCAATCAGTGTTGCGCAATTCTCTGGGGCTGCGGCCGCCAACTACATGGGTACCCTGGGTGCCCATCAAGTCGACCTCGTCGGGTCTGCTCGGGCAGACCTGCTGGTAGCAGGAACCGACGAAATTGGCGGCTATGCGATGTGCTTGCTGGATGGTGATCTTCTCGATGGTCCCGTGAACTGCAGCGATGGTGTCGCGCGATGGACGGGCGCCAATGGTCCCTATCCTCGACTCATCAATCACCTCGACACCGATGGGGATGGGCTTCCTGAGATCATCTAT
>Ga0315320_10002594_pt1 | contig 14882 bp, 11 predicted proteins | sample M140m21515metaG_FD_203458 | JGI IMG/M metagenome (GOLD analysis project Ga0315320, IMG submission 203458) | Ammonia-oxidizing marine archaeal communities from Monterey Bay, California, United States - M1 40m 21515 | ecosystem: Environmental > Aquatic > Marine > Coastal | place: USA: California... | reverse complement strand
TCCGGATTCTGTACAGTGGTGGATCCCGCATCTTCATGTTGTTTGAGGCCATGTCGCCTTTGGCCCGAAGCACGCAGTGTCCATTCTCAAACTCACCGGCTTTCATGCGGCGAAAGAGATCGAGGTTCTCCTCCACTGAGCGCTGTCGACCCAGGCTCTGAGACCCCGGCTCCGTGACGGTTCCGCGAATGATTCGAAACTCATCTTCTGTGTGCGTACACACATAGGCTTTGCCGTCGGTGATGAGTCTCTCCGCCAGGTCATACATCTGCTGAAAGAAGTCCGATGCGAAGAACAGTCGGTCTCCCCAGTCGTACCCAAGCCACTGTACGTCGGCCTTGATGCCTTCCACGTATTCGGTGTCTTCGGCGGCCGGATTGGTGTCATCAAAACGAAGATTGCACTGCCCGCCGTAGTCGGCTGCCATGCCAAAGTCGATGCAGATGGCTTTGGCGTGGCCAATGTGGAGATAGCCGTTCGGCTCGGGGGGGAAGCGCGTGACGACCCGGCCACCATACGTGCCCGCAGCGTTATCGGCTTCAATGATCTCGCGAACAAAGTTCGATCCGCGCTCTTCACTATCGGTGGACACAGGCGGCTCCAGGGAAAGATGGGTTCCTGATATCACGATCCTCCTTGAGGCTCCTCATGGTGTGGGGCACAATGTTCTACACTTTTACGATTGAGGCATGCATGGGCATCGAGCCGGTGGTTCGAGGACTGGTTGAGGGCTTGCTGGTTGATGACCAGCACTCTGTGGCTGTGGACCACACAGCAGCTGTGTTGGTTCGCCAGATTTACGGCATGCCTGGCTTGATGCGTTTTGGGATGTGTGTGTTGTTGGTGGTCTTTGATCTATACGGCCTACTGCGCGGTGGTCGACGGTTTCGGTCCCAGTCCATGTCCGCCAAACGTGCCCGCATTACCGAGTGGTCGAAAGCCCCGATTGGCCCCTGCAGAGACATGGTCGAATTTCATCGCAAGATGGGTACTTTTGTTGCGCTTTCTCTTGAGTACGAGGAACTGCACTCATGAAGCGGATTGAAACCGAAGTATTGGTCGTGGGAACAGGGCCCGGCGGATCCATGACGGCGGCCATGCTGGCGGAGGCGGGTCAAGATGTACTCATGGTCGAGGAAGGTCGACAGTTGCATGTGGACTCGAGTCCCGATCACAGCTTGGCCCAAATGGAAGAAAAGTGGCGCTCGGGGGGACTGACAGCAGCCCTTGGAAACCCAAAGGTGACCTACATCGAGGGCCGGTGTGTTGGGGGCGCAAGCGAGAGCAATGCAGGCTTGTACCACCCACCGATTGCACAGGTTTTAGAGGACTGGAGGACCCAGTTTCAGATCGAAGACTTCGGGGCCGACCTGCTTGCACCCCACCTCGAGAGTGTGGTGGATACGCTGGGTGTCTCCCGCCGTCCAAATGGGTACAGTCCGGCTTCTGACAGATTGGTTGAAGGGGCGGAGAAGTTGGGTTGGAAGTGGGCCGAAATCGAGCGTTTTTGGCGCTACGAGACCACAGCTGACGGCCGCGAGGTGGGTCACCGTCGCTCGATGAGTGAGACCTTGATTCCCCGAGCCGTGAATGCCGGCGCCCGGCTGATGAGCCAAACGCGCGTACTCAAAATCGAGCGCAATGGTCGGAGAGCGGTGGCTGCGATTGCCCGTGAAGTCGGTGCAGATGGCCAGCCCCAAATGATTCGGATCGAGATGAAGCGACTCATTGTGTGTGCAGGAGCGGTACAGACGCCCTTGCTGCTCCGCAACAGTGGGTGGGGTGGGGTGGTGGGAAATGGGCTCACGCTGAACCCCATGGTGCGCATCGTGGCCCGGTTTCCAGAGCCCGTCAATCGTCCGTCCTTTGGTGTGCCGGTGGTGCAGATAGAAGAGTTCAAGCCAGCCATGACATTGGGCTGCTCCTATTCGGCACCACCCCATCTTGCCATGTGGTTGGAGGGCTCTCCAGCGGAGGTCCGCAAGAGCCTGGAAGATTGGGAACGCATGGCGGTCTTCTACGTGAAGGTGTGCGGACAAGGCCGCGGCAGTATCCGCCAGATGCCCATTTTGGGCGATGCGCTGGTTCGGTATCGTACCCATCCCAATGACTTTGCGGCGATGAGTGAAGGGCTTGCCCGACTGGCGAAAGCCCTCTTTGAGGCGGGTGCAGAAGAGGTGCACAGTCCGCTACCTGGAGTGGAGGCTTTGCGTCATGCGGGTCAAGCGGACAGTTTGCGGGGTATTTTGAATCCGAGAAACTCAAGTTTGTCCGCCATCCATCTGCACAGCTCGGTTCGAATGGGAGAAGACACCGCTCGTTGTGGTGCCGACTCACATGGCCGACTGCATGGGGCTGACAATGTGTGGGTGAACGACAGCAGTTTGCTGCCCACCTCGCCGGGAGTGAACCCCCAAGGTACGATATTGGCGATTGCGCGTCGAAACACATTACGCTGGCTGGGTGCCTGACGAACTTCAACCGATATCGAAATTGTACCGTTTCGGCCTCACCGTTTCGTTCATGGTGGCCTTGATTTCCCTGTACCTGAGTATCGGCTGGTTTCAGCCCGAAGAAATACCGCTCCACACCCTGCCTACACCGGTGGATGAATGGGTCCCATTCTCTCTATTGTGGAGTCCCGTTTATGCCTTCATGCTGCCCATGTCGTGGGCACCTGCATGCACATTCGCGGACAAGCGCGACATCTGGCGGTGGGTGGTCTCGGTGGTCACGATGTATGTTGTCGCCGTTCCCCTTTGGTACTACTGGCCGGTCACCGTGGCGCGCATCGATGTGCCGGTGGATGGCTATCTTAGTTACTGTTTGTGGGTGCTGCGTGCGTGCGATCCGCCTGTCAACTGTATGCCCTCGATGCATGTTGCTGTGGCCACCATGGCTGGGCTGCTCATTCGTCGGGTAGATCCGAAAGTCGGGCGCCGAATCTTGATGGTGATGCCATTAATTTGGTATTCGACCATGGCCTTAGATCAGCATTGGTTCTTGGATGGATTGGCCGGAATGGTGTTGGCTGTTGTGGTCGAACAGGCCACTCATCGCCTCATGCCTCGTCCACCCGCAGCTCGGGTGTACTTGGACCGACGGTACCACTGGACATGGATGGGTGCGTTTGCTGCCCTGATGTCCGGTCTCGGAGTCTACTGGCTGGTTTGGCTGTAAGTCGTCGCCTATTGGGCGATGATTGTGAGTAGGCGGTCCTCAGGGTGACCCGCCAGGGTGAGGGTCCAGTCGTCTCCGCTCACAGTTCCGTTGCCCGTAATCTCTACGGTCTGGGCGCTCGTCCCGGTTCCCGATAATACATACGATGCACCATCTTCCTCTTCAAAGGCACCATCTGAGCCAAGTCCGATGTGTACAATACGGTTGCCTTCGGTGCTCGATAGGTCTCGGATCCCCTCCGCCTCTCGCAAGGTTTGTGCGGGTTCTGCGGTCATGGGGACAATGCCACCGGCCTTGATGTAGATGGGGATGTCTGTAAGCGGTACATCGACCGATATGTGGGTGGGACCGGTCACTGCGTCGGCCGTTCCCATAAAGGGCGAGAATCGTCCTTCAGGAAGGTAGACCGACCGTGTGACTGAACCATCCTCGGTTTCGGACTCTGTCACAACCGGTGCGACAAGCAGGGCGGGGCCAAAGTAGTATTGATCGGTGATGGGCCATGCCGTTTCGTCTGCGGGGTGAACCAGGCCCATGGGAATCCACAAGGGAGCACCGTCCTCTACCGCTGCGAGGGCCAGGCCACGGAGGTAGGGGTAGAGTTGTACATGGAGTTCCGCGTAGCGTTTCCAGTGGGCCGTGGTCTCTTCATCGTCCCGGAGATCCCAGTTGTCATCGACCTTGATGCCGTGGTGGGTGCGCATGAGGGGTGAGAGGGCACCCAGACTGGTCCAACGGAAAAAGAGTTCCTTGGTGCCGGGGTTGTTTCCAATGAACTGATAGCCGGCAATGTCGTGACCGTAGAATGGAACCCCGGCGGCCGCGAGCCCCAATCCCATTGGGATCACAGTCGGCAGCCCGTCATCGGGCTGAAAGCTTGTTCGCTGATCGCCCGCCCAGACGAGGCCGGCGGTACGGGGAGCGGAACGATGCCCTGAGCGGTAGTAAATCCCCATCTGGCCCGTGAGACCGGCTTCCTCTGCAACCTCAGCATTGAGTTCCTGCCACAGTTGCGGAAACCGGTTGTGGGTCGCCGCAGGATCGGAACCATCGAACAACTCGATGCCATCGATGGGTGTCCACTCGGCATAGTCTGCCATCCATCCGTCCGCGCCCTGACCAATCACCCTGTGCATGTGAGATTTGGCAAACTCACGGGCATCTGGGTTGGTGAGGTCCAAGAAGCTGATTTGCGACAGACCTGCGGCCGCGCCTGCGGTGAGGTGCGGTGTGCCGTCCTCATTATGGATCAGATACCCCGCGCGCTCAGCTTCTTCGTAGATGTCGGATGCGGTGTTCACATTCGGATTGAAGTACACCTGAGATGAGAACCCCATCGTTTCGAGTGTGTCGTTCATTTCTGTAAATTCTGGGTAGAGGGTTTCGTCTACATTCCAGTTCACATCGATGCGATACCCATAGGACCGCCATTGACCGCCTCTCCAGTCCTCGGACCAAATGGCGCTCGATGGGATCTCATTCGTCCGCAGGAATTCGGCGAATTCGAGGACGGAATCGGTGCCAAAAATGGCGTCGTTCCAGGGTGCAAATGCCCAGGGGGGAGGCATGGGAGGGCGTCCGGTGTGTTCGGTCATTCGTGCCCGGGCTTCAAGTGGGCTGGGCCCATTGAAGAGGTGGAGCTCGAGGTTGGATTCCCACACTTCAATATCGAAGATCTGGGCATCGGTCTTACAGACATCGAGGTTGGTGTGTAGATCCGTTTCGATACGCCAGGCAGTTCCCCGACTCGTGACCCAGCCTGGGATTGGGATGGAGGCCGCAGACCGTTGACCTGTGATCATCCAGTCTGGCGGATACAGGTTGCTTTCGGACTTGCCCACACCCGGTTCAGATACGAACAGGAATACATCTTTGCCTTTGTGATCCACATCCATCGCATGGCTTCCAAGACCCACAAAGTGGTCGCTCTCTGTGCAGTCCAGCCCGACCCGAATGCGGTTGTCGTTTGCATCAAAAGAAATCGAGATGTGCTCATCCGATTCTGCGATCACTTGGCCAGTCGCCAGGAGAGTGTCCGATGAATCAACGACGTCAAAAACCACCCGGTCCTCTGCGGAAGCGAGGTTTGTCAGGTGGGCGCCGGCAACCCACTCCGTCTCGTTGGATTCCTCGATGAGAAAAGCACCGAGCTGACCCTCATAGGATGCGTCGGCTGAGCGGAACTGCATGCGTTCAGGGGCAATCCAAGCCAGCTCGGTATCGCCTCGCTCCACCACGATGCCCTCATTGGCATCGACCCAAACTTCCATGCCGCCAAAGACCGCAGCAATGGTGGTGGTGGGCTCTATTGCGACCTTTCCGCTACACCCAAGAACCAGGGAGATCAGTATCGAGTTTCGAAGTGTCATTTAAAACATCCACGGGAATTTCTTGAAGTTCTGTTTCCGTTTTTCTAAAAATGCGTTTCGGCCCTCTTGGGCTTCGTCGGTTCCATAGGCCAAGCGCGTTGCTTCACCGGCAAACACTTGCTGGCCCATGAGGCCGTCGTCCACCATATTGAAGGCAAACTTGAGCATGCGCTGTGCGGTAGGGCTTTTGGTATTGATTTCTTCGGCCCACTCAAGCGCGGTGCTTTCAAGTTCTGCATGGGGCACGGCGGCATTCACCATGCCCATGTCAAACGCCTCTTGGGCGGAATAATTTCGACCCAAAAAGAAGATTTCTCGTGCACGCTTTTGGCCGACTTGTCGAGCGAGGTAGGCCGACCCGTATCCGGCATCAAAGCTGGCCACATCGGCGTCGGTCTGCTTAAAGATGGCGTGTTCTTTGCTGGCGAGCGTGAGGTCTGCGATGACGTGAAGGCTGTGACCTCCACCCACGGCCCAGCCCGGGACCACACAGATCACGACTTTGGGCATGGTTCGAATCAGTCGCTGGACTTCCAGGATATGAAGCCGGCCCAGTTTGGCTGGGTCAACGCCTTCGACGCCTTCGTATTTGTATCCATCTTTTCCGCGAATGCGTTGGTCTCCACCAGAGCAGAACGCCCAGCCACCATCTTTGGGGCTCGGTCCATTTCCGGTGAGCAACACCGTACCGACGTCTGACCACATTCGGGCGTGGTCGAGTGCGATATAGAGCTCATCTACGGTGTGGGGTCGAAATGCGTTTCGACATTCAGGCCGGTTGAAGGCAATGCGAACCGTACCTTGGTCGATGGCCCGGTGGTAGGTCAAGTCTGTAAAGTTGAAGCCCTCGACGGGGCGCCAACGAGTGGGGTCGAAAATCTCGGATACCATGAGTCCTCCCAATGGGTCCGACTATCACGATGCCGGGCTCAGCGTCCGTCGTTTTCGATGAAATCCAGCAAACTTCTGCATCCTTCGTCGACCAAGTCGTAGACCCGATCAAATCCACCTTCGTAGTAGGGATCCGGTACATCCCGCTGGTAGCCCGGTGGAATGAACCCCAGCAGTAAATGGGTTCGGGCTGGTGCTGCGCCCAGTCGAAGTAGGTTCGCGTGGTTGGAGGCATCCATCGCAATGATCCAATCCCAGTGTTCGAGTTCATCCGATCGGACTTTGCGTGAGCGCTGACCGGAGATGTCGAGCCCGTGCTTCTGTGCGATATCGATGGACCCATCGTGGGGAAGTTCGCCGACGTGCCAGCCACCGGTACCACACGAATCGATGTCGTATTGGTTTTCGAGTCCGCGCAACGCGACATGATGGCGAAAAACACCTTCCGCCAGGGGGGATCGGCAGATGTTTCCCAAACAAACCATGAGTACTTTTTTTGGCATGGGGTGCACATATCCTGTGACAAGGGTTGGCCGTTCGCGGGTGTGACGAATAGTACCGGCCACTGGAGGTTGATATGCGTCCATTTTTCCTGCTATTTTCAGCGTTTTTCCTGCTGTTTTCTCCGGTCACCTATGCCGGTTGGGACCCTGTGGGCGTCACCGCTGGTGTGAAGGTCGCACGGAAGACCGTACCCGACTCAGCCCTGTTCGCTTTTCGTGGAGAAGGGGTGTTTGACGTGCCGATTGGCCTGCTGACCACGGTGCTCAAGGATCCTGACATCGCAGAGGAGTGGGTGGACTTGATGACGGAGCACACAGTCCTCCGGTCGATGGGTGAAAACAAGAACTTGATTTATGAGTCCTATGGGCTTCCGTGGCCGATTTCGGACCGCGACTACGTGATGACTGAGAAGTATGGCTACGATACCGAGGCCAAGATCTTCACCATCGACTTCGAAAGCGTGAAAGAGGCCAGTAAGCCTCCAGTCCAAGGCCTGGTGCGCGCGATGGCATACCGAACGTTTTGGCGCCTCACCATGGTGGATGCCGATACGACTAAAATCGAGGTGGAAGTGTCCACAGATCCCAAGGGTGCGCTTCCGGCCTGGTTGATCAATATGATTCAGAAGGATTGGCCATGGAAGACCGTGGATGGGTTGGTCAAGCGGGCATCCAAGGGCGATATTCAGTCCGACCCTGCTGTTGCAGGCTGGTAGTCAGTACGCGGTGGTCCTGTATACGGGCTGAAATCCGGCGGTATGCTGCTCGCAGGGTGCTGCGAGTGGGCACTCATGGCATCGTGGCACTTCTGTTTCGACACAATGGGCGCGTCCAGTTTTAAAAAAGAGACCGTCGATGGCCGCCACCGAGCAGCCAGATTGTTCGACCAATCCAAGAATGGCCCGGCCTGTGGCTTGACGGATGGCGAGCTCTTCAGGCGGGTCGACCCACATGCGGTCATTGATTCGTCGCTGTAGGTCGGCATCATGGATGCGCACAAGGCCGGTTCGAAGAGACACCCGCATCATGTGGTAGTCCACGATGGGTTCGATGTGTTCAGGGTCACTTATGGTGAGGAACTGTTCGGGGCGCGCACCCAGAATGACGGCGAGCAGGGTTGCTTTCTTGGCGAGGGGGTCGGCCATGTAGCCGGGAATTTGTCGAAGAAAGCCCAACAAGGTCTGTACGGGGTAGTGACTATCGTTGGCCCGTTGAATCATCTGGGCGTAGCCGCCCTTCCATTGGCTTTTCATGACCTGGGCATGCGTTTGGTGGAGGACCTGGTGAGAGTGGAGGTCCGGTACCGGACACTGACCATCGTCTGCGGTGCAGATTCGTGCAAAGAGGTCGGGCTCTGATGCCATACGTTCGAAGGAAAGGAGGCTGGGGTCTTGATTGGCGGCCCGTGCAAAAGCGGCCCAAATGAAGTCTGAACCCTTGTAGCGTTGACCATCGATCTCCGCGATCATGGGGCCTTCCCAACCGCGTTCTGTATCCGCAGTCCAGAACCCATACTGATGGAGTGTGGACACACACAGCATGGCCAGTGCTTCGGGGTGTCCCGGGGGCAGGTGAGGTGGTGCGGCAAAATCAAACGCCGCCGCCTGGCCGTGCTCGGTGATGGCGGGCGTCATGTGCTGAATCTGATCGGAAACGTGATCCGCTCGTGTACCAACCTGGGCGTGTACCCAGTGAAGCAGAACATCGGCTCCCATGCCCTCGAGCACATTCCCTGCCGCGCGGATGCCTTGGGCGATGGGGTTTTCATGTTGGGCGATGGTCGCACCAATGAAGCCTCCACAGAACGAGTCTCCAGCACCGGTTGGATCCATGGGGCTGACGGGTGGGGCCGGGTGATGCCCATCAAATGGCCCTCCGTATACTTGCACGCCCTTTGCGCCTTGGGTAACCACGATGATTCCTGTATGACCAGTCGGAGGGCCATTGGGGCACAGAAGGTCAAACTCTTCCTGGTTCAGAAAGAAGACATCAGACTCGAGAAGGAGTGCCATTGTGTGGGCGGGCTCTGCTTCGAGCATGGCCCGACAGGTGCCAATAGATAGGGTTCCGTTCCACTGGGGCGCACGGGTTCGAATACCCTTCAACATCTCAGATTGTTGGACCGCACTGGCCCCGATGCCAGCAATGTGAATCCATTGGCATTCGGTATCGAACCATGAGTTTGGGATGTCATCGGCGCACAAGCCAGACTCCAATCCCATCTCCATTTGCTCGTATGTTTCCCGGTCGTCATCGTCGTAGGAGATACGAAACCCAGGTAGCGGTCCGTCCCCTGTTTTGAGTCCTTCCCGGTGAAGTCCTCCCGGACCAAAAACCTGGCTTGCTTGAGCGGGGAGTTGGGTCGGAACCCGAGCCACCAACCCCACTGTGGCCCCCGCCCAACGGGCTGCGAGTGCGGAGATAAAAGCAGCCCCTCCGATGGCCTGTCGTGCACTCCCTTTTCGGATCAACTGATCTTGTGTGGGTGACCCGATGAACACCACTGCAGGGATGGTTGTGCCAGTCTCTGTGTCCATCAATGGTCCCGCCAATTCTGCAGCATGGCCATTTGAATCCGACCCGAGAAGTAATAGCGCGTGCCATAGGCACCCTCGGGATCGGCACCCAGCGTGACGGGGGTGTCGTTTCGGGTCACACCGTCGCTGTACACCCCGGTTTCATCGACCCATGTGTCGGAGTTGTTTAGCCACAGGCGTACGCGACCCTCGCCATCATACGAGCCCATAATGAAGTGACTTTTTCCGGTATCGATGCCCATAAGCGTTCGTTCTGCATAGCGGTATTCCCCATCGACATGGACCCCAAAGCGAAGCTTGGTGCCCAAGAGACCCCCGTGAAGTTCCAAGGCAAACCCACCTGCGTCGGCCTTGGAGAAGATGGCTTGGGTCTCTCCATAGCTGAGGTCGAGGTCATCAAACTCGACGGTGGTGGCCAACAGAAACCCAGAAGCGGGGTCATTGTCGGCATCGTAAAAGCCAATGGCGGTGTTCAGATCTGCATCAAACAAGAGGGAAGTGCCAAACAGCCCTTCCCCCCACGTGCGGGTGATTGTGACGGGATCGGTGGGACCTCCAAGCGTATGCGTAAAGCGTTCCGAGCCATCTTTGAACCATTCCAGTTCCAGATCTGAACCCATGTGATTGGCATTCACATACACCAAGTTGGTATCTTCTTCGACGACCTGCCGACAATCGCTCAGATCGTAGTCCACCACCAACGCATCCACGTCTTCTCGCAGGCTTGCACACCATGCCTCACCCATAGACACAGGGATGGTCCATGTGCTGGTTCCCAGCCCAAGGCTTTTGGCATATTCGAGCAGGTTGAAGAGGTCGGGAGTTTTCCAGTTTAGGTTGACCCCATGAAAGCCAGCGTCTGCCGCGTCATGGATGAGCGCCTGGAAGTCTGAAGTGTCGCTTGCGGTGTCATCGGCAAAGAGCACATGAAGCCGGATGTAGTGTTCGTGCAGCGGGTGGTCGCCCGAGGCAAGACTCTCGTTGAGATACACCAGATTATCGATTCGTTCGTCTTGAAATGCACGAAAGAACACAGGCCTGCCATTGGTGGCAAATCCAGCATCGAGGACCAGGTTGAGGAGCTCTTGGACGGCCGCCGGTGTGGGGTCGCGCTCTTTGATTTCAATGAAGAGGGGTTGATCCCAGTCGTGTAGGGCTTCATAGGCCAACATGTCTTCAAAATATGCGGCATCTGAACCCGGTGTGTCATTGTGTTCAAGACGCCACTCCCCGGAGTAATACCGCACATCAAATTCGAGGAGGTCGGCTTCTTCGGCGTGCGCACTGTCCAGAATCGCCATCGATTCTTCTAGATTGCCTCCTGGAGAAGACTCATCTTCTTCGTAGCAATTGTGGCAGACGATACCCATGGCATGGCCAAGGGGGCTCGTGGCGAAATCCCGTTCGACCCCATTCCAGTAGCCATCCCGCTCAAAGTACTCGATGGTTGTTGTGAATGAGCCGGTTTCGGATGTCGAACCCGTCGCAGTGGAGAGGGTGATGGATACCGTGTGCTCTCCCTCAGAAAGGGCTTCCGGTGCGGTAACGCGGTCAGAGGATGGGTCGCCTGACCACCAGGGGCCATCGTCTATTTTCCACTGGAGAACCGTCGCCTCTTCGGACCAGGTCCAGAGCCACGTTGGTGTGCTGTGACCCGCGGATACTTCCCCGTAGAGTGTGGGCGCATCCAACAGCGGTTCGGGAGGAACGACGTCACTTCCGGTGTCGTGCATCGTGCCGGTATCGAATCCAGCCTCACTGGTGTCATGGAGCTCAGTAGAGGCTGTGTCTGTAGCTCCTGTGTCACCGGTCGTGGTCGAGCCGGTGTCGTCCGTGGGAGGCACAGCGGTGTCGGTTGGGGTCGGTATTCCCGTGTCATCCGGATCCGGATCATCGGACATGGTTGACCCTGTGTCGTCCGTCGCTGTGGCGGTGTCTTGGTCTGGGGCCGTGCCATCGGTGCTTTCCGGTTCTTCGGACGGTTCGACGGCCTCGGGATCTTTATCGCTTGTGGCATTGCAGCCGGCCACAATGAGCATCATCGCTGTAATGGGGACTTTCATGAACCCTCCTGTGCACAGGGTACCGCGATCGACACGCTACAGGGTAGAGACCGCTCCGCTTGTTCTATACTCTTCGTATCGTTCGCCCGAGATGCTCCACCACGGGCTGTCGTCAAAGCCAGTCTCCAGTCGCCCAAGCGCCCATGCTGTGGAGAGTTCGATGATCGTCGAATGGATCTGTGTGTCGGTGAAGGTGCTTTTGGCCCGCTCACAGGCGAAGGTGCACAATAAGTCAGTTGGAAACTCAAAACTGCAGTGATCGGCTTCCGTGACTCGAGAGGACCGCGTATCTGCCACAGCCCTGTAAATGGGCAACCCCGAGTTCGAGCTGTTGCAGGAGTCAGAAATTCCAAACAATGCGGCCGCCGGACTGGTCACTTGAGCGGCCCAAACATCGCCGCCCCCCGCCATCGACTCGACGGGGTCGAGTCCGAGGACGCCTGCGGTGATGTCGGGCGCCACACCGCCCGCAATCAATGCAGACAGACCACCATTGGATTGCCCCATCCAGACCACGGGCCCCGTGGCCAGCGAGCGAGCCAATTCAATCGTGTCTCGTGCATTCTGCTCGGGGTCGACATCGGTGAATGTCGAGTGGCACAAGTCCACCGCTGTGGTTGTGATTCCCCAGCGCGCCAGGTGTTCCGATAGTTCTGAAAACTGCTCTTTTTTACGTACAAATCCATGCAGGATGTACACCTCTCCTGCGTGGGTTGAATCCGTGGCAGTATATCGTTTGTAGGCCATCTCACAGCCATCACTGCTGGTAAAAGTGCCGCTTATGGATGCGATCCCAAACGGGCCTGCTTCAGCGAGATTGGGGAGGGTCGCGGCGGGGGAAGAGCCGTCATCCCCATCGTCATCATCATCCCCATCGGCATCATCATCCCCATCGGCATCATCATCGCCATCGCCATCGTCACTGCCGTCGTCGTCACTGCCGTCGTCGTTCCCATCATCGATATCCGTGACGTCATCCGATGAGCCCGAATCTTCGCTGGAGCCATCGTCGTCTGCCTCGACATAAATATCGACGGCAGCGGTGTCATTTTGTTTGTTGCATGAACACAGTGCGGCTGTGAACAGAAGGTATCGAATCATGATGTCACTCAAAGTGTGGAAAGACAGAGGTTTCGAACATGGCTTGAATTTCGGCACTCATACCAGAGACCACTTCAGCCAACTCATCGCGAACGGACACCGTATAGCTGGCCGTCCGGTCTGCGGCTTGCGGTGTCCACGCGGTGTGAAGCGTGAAGGGGACGTTGTAGTCTGGATTCCCCAGACGAGTCAGCGGACCTTGTGCCAGGTTGCCCGCATCAAAAATCCAGACTTCACACCCGCTTGAACCGGGTGTTTCTGTGTCGTCAGAGACCATGCTGCATACCAGGTAGCCCTCGGTACCTCCGGGTACCCATTGCGGAGATAGGCAAAGCCGGCCCGGCGGAAAGGACCAGCTATCCATGATGGTGGGGCCGGTCGGATCCACACGAATCAGACTGGGAGGAACATTTTCATTGGGAATCTCACTCAATGGAACATGTCGGTATGGGTGACCCGCGTAGAGATCTTGAATTCGCTGGAGTCGCAACTCCTGTGCAAGACCCAGACTGGCCCAGTACATGGTGTGCATTGTGCCGCTGTCATCCAGTGGTGGATGGGTACACAGGGCGGGACCTCCCCACAACAGTGGGTCTCGGACGACGGTGTGTTCAAGGAGTATGCCACTCACACCATCGATTTGGATGCGGCCGAGTCCACCCAAATCGGTGGCGGCGGAAACAAGGCCAATCAAGTCGTTGCGGGCCATCCCTGCGGAGATGGTTTGATCTCCAGGCTCGACGAACTCCGAGGCATCCGCTGCGGGCGTATGGGCCACATGCAGTGTGATGACCCCACCGGGGTTCGCGTGGTCACAGTAGGCGTGGGTGACCTCGAGCGGAACCTGGATCTTTTTGGCGGTGACCTCTTCACGACCATCTCGCAATTCATTGCGCCGTATCAGCCACATTACGGTGTCTGGAGATTGGGCAACAGTGGAGTCGCCCCCAAACATGTCTTCGATTTCAGTCACAAAAGCGGTGTCTACCAGAACGATAAAGTCTTCAGTCACCACCATCTGGTGGACCGATTGTTCGATGGACACATCGGCGCCGAAAATATCGATGAGTCTCCAAGACTGCATGGGCCCCACCCCAGGCCACTGGCAAATTCGGGTCCACGTTGCATTCCCGATGATCTCGGTGTTGTATTCAACGGTGTACAGGGTGCTGCCATCGACGGCGGGGTGGGCGGTAGACATCACCATCTTGAATGGCTGGGGCAGCAACCATCCCATCCAGGACGGCATGGCTCCAGTCCACTCATCACGCCCTCCTACAGCGGTGGCCAGTTCCATGCTTTGGGGATCGATTTCGTGTGGGCGGCCGCCATCGTAGGTGACCAAAATACGTTCATCATCCAAGACCACCAAGGCTGTATTGGCCATGTTTCGAACGCCCAGCGTGAATGAAAAGCGGGCCATTCCCAGGGTGTCGAACCCATAACTTTGTCCGTATGATGCGATGTCCGCGTAGTAGCAAGGGGTTCGCACCAAACGCATCTGTGCATCGATTCCGGTCATCGAGAGGTCGAGGCGGATGATTCGACCATCACCGGTAAACAACGCGCTGTCGTTCTCTGGGGGCAAGGGATGCACCACCCACATATGGCCGTGGATATCAGCAGGCATGGTTCCCGAGAGGACGGAGAGGTGGAGGTTCTCGTCTTCCCGTGTCGATGTACAGATGGATGTCGGGACGCGATCAGTCAGACCATAGCCTGGGTCCGCGAGTGCCACTTCCTCCTCTGGAATGACCCCTGAATCAGCGTCTTCTCCATCATTCGACTCCATTCCGGTGTCGAGCAAAAGCACCTCTTCATCCGATGCTTCCAGACCAGTGTCCGATGAGTTTGAGGCGGTCTCGCCGGGTGTGCCCGGCTTTCTAACACAGCCCAAAGTGGTGGAAGTACCTAATAGTTTTAGAAATGTACGTCGGTTGGTATGCATAGCGTCTTCTTTTATTGAACGATCGTTATATAAAAGCTGTCACTGAACTGTGCAACTCTGATGTGCGCAATTCCGTTATTGGCACTCCATTCATTTGATGAGACCCGATGAAACAAGCCCTTACTGTAAAACGAGAAGAGTACCGTTGGAGCCTTAAGGCGCTCAATGCAGGCGTATCTGTGCTTCATCGCCTGGGCTTCCCTTTGTGTGAGTTGGGCGAGACTTCGCTCCTCGAGGGTGCCCGCCGAGCCACAGGCTTTGAAGACTGGGGAGGCGAGCACTTTTTGGAG
>Ga0315320_10002588_pt1 | contig 14903 bp, 11 predicted proteins | sample M140m21515metaG_FD_203458 | JGI IMG/M metagenome (GOLD analysis project Ga0315320, IMG submission 203458) | Ammonia-oxidizing marine archaeal communities from Monterey Bay, California, United States - M1 40m 21515 | ecosystem: Environmental > Aquatic > Marine > Coastal | place: USA: California... | reverse complement strand
ACGGCGATCCAGCCAACGGTGCCCCAGACACGCACGCGTCCGAAATCTTTGTCGATGTCATCTAGGTGATGAAAAGCTAAAGAATTAGTGAGTGGCAAAGTAGGCGAGTAAACCACGGAATAAACCAGTGAAAAAACCAAAAAGCTGCTGTAGGTTTCAATGCTTGCTAATTGCCAGACTAAAATTCCGCCGATGATGTGCGACAAGGCTAAAAACTTTTCAGTGGCAAACCAACGGTCGGCGATTTGACCGGCGATAAAGGGTGCGATGATGGCACCGAGAGCACCGACAGCAAACATATTGCCGACCTGCTCCGGAGACATCTCGCGATGCTCAGTCAAAAAAGGCCACAGCAAAGGAAGCCAAGCGCCCCAAATGGCGTACTGCAGAAACATCATTACCGACAAGCGGCCGATTGGTGGATTTTGATTCATTTTAAATTTCGGTTACGCGAATGTTACGGTAACGCACTGGAGAATCATCGTCGTGGTTTTGCAAACCGATATGACCATGCTCGCTGCGATCGCCGGTATAGCTATTAACTAACTCGCCGTTAATGGAAATCGTATATTGCTGCCCTACGACTCGAATGAGGTATGTGTTCCATTCGCCTTGCGGCTTAGTCGGAAGATGCGTTGCTGCTTGAAAAGAATAAACTGAACCAGTGTCATGCTTAGGGGCTGGCGTATCGCAAATCTGAATTTCATAACCTTCCTTGACCGCGACCCATGGGTCATCGCCAGGGTTAGGAAAGCGCACAAACACGCCTGAGTTATTCGAGACATCCGTGACCTGCCACTCGAGCTCTAATTCAAAATCTTTAAAGGCTTGAGCGTTATACCAATACAATCCCATGCCACCCTGCGCATAAACAGTATTGCCGTCATGAACGAATTCTCCTGGACCAGCCATTTGCCAATTTGCTAATTGCGAATCTTCGCCAGTCCATAGATCAATCACGTTATTCGACGCATCTTCTTTGGCAGGAGTGGAGCATGATGCCGCAGCCAGCATCATGAATAAGGTCAGGAGTGATTTCATTGCCACTAAGTTAGGTGCAGTAAACGATTTAATCAAGAGGTTTTAGACGCACATCCGCAATTGCAATAGTGCCAGCAGTCGCTTGAAAGAACATCGGCGCGGATGCGACCTCTTGCTGCGAAACAGCTCCGCCGGTTACAGCGTTGCATTCGGCAGCACCAATGATGCTTACATAGTCAATACTGATATCTTCAAAGCGTGCATTACGTGTTTTGTTACCGTCAGCATCGAAACGTGGAGCCAAGAATCGTCCACGCATGATGTGCCATTCGCCTGCACCGTTATACGCCTGTGCGCGAGGATTTTTAGAACCGATAATCTCACCGCAGCTACTGTCGTCTGTAAGTTGTAATTCATAACGCGACATCATGTACAAACCAGAGTCACCTCCTTCAGGCAGCATAAAGCTGAACCTGAACTCGACGTCACCATAAGAATCTTTCGAAGTGAAGTGCGTGGCATTCGGCCCGGTATTAACCAAAGCGCTATTACCGACGTTTAACTCAAAACGAGACGGGTTTGACTTATCAAGACTCGCTGAGCATAATTTCCAACCATCAGCAACCCAATTATCAAATGGGTCACCCCAAGTTGTTGTCAACCAACCATCACCCTCTTCCGCAACGGTGCGGGCCTCAGGCGGCGCCACAGTTTTAGCTACACGTTCAGAGCATAGCTCGCCTTCTGGGAGTTGGTTAATGGTGTAAGCGAACTCATCGTGCAACAAACCAATGCCGAATAACTGCATGCGCACGCAGCGCCCGGCACTGAGCTTCATATTCGAAATAGTTATTTGAAGCCCGTCGTCGCTTAACTCAACATCGCCAACATCTAATTGCTTCTCGCGCATTTCAGGAGAACCGTAGTCCCACCAATAGTTATAGTCGTAGCTTCGCGCTTCGATGGTCGGAATACTTGTGACAGGTTTGGTTAGGTCAATAACAAAGCCGTCTTGGCGCAAACTGATGTTAGCCATTTCAAGTGGCAGCACATCACGATAACGCATACGAGCCACCCCAGAACCCGGAGCAAGCCCGCCCCAACCGCGATTAGTTAAACCGGCGAACAACGAGCCATCCGGTGCAAAGCGCACACGAATAGCGCTGCCGACACCTTCACGGAATTGGACTACTGCGCCTTGAGTGACTCCTTGAACGTCTTCGAGCATTACGCGTAGTACGTTACCAAGCGTTAACTCGGCAACGAACAATTGATCTTCGAACGGCCCGAACTTTCCTGCGGTCGTATCGTGGACTAAATTGCCTGTCGACCGTGACCAATCGTATGGGATCCAGATTGCCGCAGACTTTGGCTGACGCTTAGGCGCAACGGTTGTGCTCGGATCAATCGCGCCAAATTCATAATCGGCCGTCCAACGCAACGAGCTAGGGTGGCCAAAGAAGTCGTCTTGCTTGACATCGAAAAGACCGCAAACGGGCATCCAGTCACCTTGGTTGTCGGTGTAGAGTAAACGCCGTTGGCTATCAATACCCAAACCACAAGGACTACGCACACCACTAGCGAACCACGTTGTTTCGCCATCTGGAGTAACTTTAAGGATAGTTCCGCGGCGTGGCGCTTTCGCCTTGCCGTGCCACCAGTCAGGGCTCCAGAATCCGACGTTGGTGCTAATGTAAAAATTGCCTTGCTCGTCGACAGGCATACCAAAAGCAAATTCATGATAGTTGCCGGTCATGCCCCAGTCTTGCGAAACAGCTTCGATACGGTCACATATTTGGTCGCCATCAAGATCAATCAAATGCGAAAGCTCGCCGCGCTGCATAACGAAAATCTCGTCATCAATAACTTCGAGACCTAAACCCTCATGTAGACCTTCAGCAAAAATATGGAACTTCATCTGCGACATATCGTCTGACATGGCATTGTCAACCCACCACACGCGCCCGCGACGCGTACTAAGCAACATTGTGCCGTCGGACAAGAAATCGATACCGCCAACTTCTAAAGTTTCGCCATCAGGGATTGGCAGAAATTCTACCGAGTAGTGATCGGCTTCAACGGTTTGACATCCTGCCAATAATAATATGCAGAGACTATTCATGGTCGTGTTCCGAATGTTGTGACTCAGAGGGAAGGGTCTCTTTCACTTGGACGTATTGATATAAAAAAGAAAACGAGCGGCCTAGCTCAGCCTGGTCGAGCCGTAAACCACGACCCACACGCCAGCCAGTTGGTGCTTCGTAGCTAGCGCCGTAAAACAAAGAAGCATCGCATTCTGCAAGCCAAGTGATTAGGATTTGCTGGTTAACTACAAAGTCGGCGTCGGTGTAGCGCTCTTTCGCAATCTCGAAGTATTCAACGACTTCGGCGACTTCCACCGAATTTTCAGAATCGATAATACGATAAACTACTTTAGCCTTCTGTTCGCTAACTTCTGTGGCGACGAATTTAAACTTGGCATCGCGAAAACCTGATGCCGAGAAAAGGCCCCAACTGTTTCCGTTTTCTGTGTTTGACATTAACAGCTCGCCCATGGGCTCAAGCATTGCACCACCGCGGTCTCCCCAATCGTTGCGTTGTACGAAATCGCCGCGTCGAAAGGCCAGCACTCCCATGGTGGCAGTGTCTAACTCTACACTGAGGCCATCAAGACCGCCCAAGACTAATGCCCGTGGTATGACCGTGTTTTTTTTGTGGTAAGCATTCAGCCCGCCGCGAATAATTTGCGGCCGCTCGCTTACCTGCAACACTGCCGCCAGTGGATCTGATATTTCTTCTTGAGGCGCGAACCCGATGACTAGAGTTGCCACCGCTTTTATTTCTGCCTCCGTCAGCTGCCCCTGAAACGCTGGCATTGCAGTACCCCCTATTCCGTTTGAGATTGTGTTAAACACAGCATTCGGAGTGTTACCAAAGGAGTAACCACCATTAACAAAACTCCGGGCCGGCGGGTCGAATTTGGCGGCGCCATTACCGTCGCCCTTTTCACCATGGCACAACGCACAGCTTTGGGTATAAATGGCTTGACCATCGGGGTCTGCGGCGGGCTCTTGGCTAGCTGCCAGAGGCAGTAGCAGGCCTATTACTGTCAGAGAAATCATGCACTAGCTTAACAGTTTGCGCGCACCCTGTCAGTCTCTACTTTAATAGCATCGCGGTACTGCTGAGCCTGCCCTACACTGCCAGGGAAGAACATAGCATCAAATCCTTTAGCCGCTATTTTTGCTAGTTGCGCATGATCTAACGCAGCAAACTCGGCGGCACGCTGATACTCGGTGCACACATCAGTGCGCGAGACTAAACGATTATCCGTTGCCAAAGTAAACGGCACATCAAGTTCAATAAACTGACGGCAAGGATGTTGGCTTAAATCCTTTAGATGTGGCATGGTTTGCAGGTTTGATGTCAGGCAGACTTCAAGCAGCACATCGTTGTCTTTAACGAGACGCGTCAAAGGCTCATCTTGCAATAAGTGAGTTCCGTGGCCAATGCGCTGCGCATCACAACTAGAGATGGCATCTGCAATAGAACTAGCGGCATCCGCTTCCCCGGCATGAACCGTTCGCCCAAGACCAGCATCTTTGGCTATTTTATAGGCCTCGCTATGTGCATTTGCAGGATTGCCGTATTCAGCGCCCGCGAGATCGAAACCGACAACCGGCAAACCAAGAATATCCCGCGCTTCAATGGCTGAGTGAACCGCTGCCACAGAATTCGAAGCAAACTGCTCTGGGAACCGCATGGCGCACACAATGATTGAAGCTCGATATAAATCTATTGGAGTTTCATTATTAAATTCGGCTTCGGCTTTAGCAATACCTGCACTGGCCGCTGTCAGAATTTGTTGGCAAGTTAAGCCATGCTCCTCTAGCAACTGCGGCGCAAAGCGAATCTCTTGGTAGTAAACACCTTCGTTGAAAGCATCGGCACATAACTCGTAAGCAATACGCGCAATAGAATGCTCGTCGCGCATTACAGCACAGGTAAATTCGAACCCACGCAGATAATCTTCCAGAGAGCCGTACCGCTCTTTAAAAACACCTTCAGGAGTGTCATAGGCGAACTGCTCTGCCAATTCATGCAAAGTAGTTTCTCGTAGCGAACCATCGAGATGAACGTGCAAGTCAGTTTTTGGCAGCTTGCTAATAAAACTATTGCGAACCATCGTTATAAAACTAGTTCGAGCATATAAGAGCAAACTAAAGCAGCAAAAGTACCCAGCACGTAACCCCCTACTGCCAACAACACACCAACGGGCGCCAATGCTGGATGGAAGGCGCTTGCAACAATCGGCGCTGAGGCTGCGCCGCCAATATTGGCTTTGGAACCAACTGCGACAAAGAAAATGGGTGCTCTAAGCCAGTAACGCATACTTAACAACACGATTGCGTGAAGTAGCATCCAGACTAAACCTACAATCACAAAGCCGACGTTTTCGGGCTTAGCTATTTCAGAGAACTCGGCTTTAGCGCCGATGGTTGCGACTAACAAATACAGGAAAACCGATCCCATATGCGAAGCGCCGGCGCCTTCGAGTTTTTTGATTGGAGTAAAGGATAGAGTAAGTCCAAACACGGATACCAATATCACCACCCAAGTAAAGCCCTTGATGAATTCGCCCACTGGCGGCAACACGTCAGCAAGTGCCGTAGCCACTACTGCACCACCGATACCTAATGCGCAAATCAACAATAGCGAACCAAGGTCGGTTGGACGCTTCACTCGGTCAGCATAGGTCGCAACTTTTTCACGCAAAGTGTCAATGCTGGCGCGGTCAGCGCCAATCGAAGCGTCCATCTCTTTTTCACGTCCGGCGAACCACAGCAAAATTGCCATCCACAAGTTGGCAACTGCGACGTCGACAATAACGATTACCGACATCATCGAATCGGATGCGCCCGCGTGCTCTTTTAGAGCAATCATGTTGGCGCCACCGCCAATCCATGAGCCGGCCAATGCCGACAATCCGCGCCACGCTTGGTCGTGCATCTCGAGCGGAATCAACGATGAGCAAGCCCACAAAGCTATAGGCCCGGAAACGACAATGGCGAAGGTTGCGCCTAAAAAGAGGAAGACTGCGTTTCGACCTAAACCAATAATGCCTTTGATGTCGACGGACAACGTAAGAAGCAGTAAGGATGCCGGCAGCAACCATTGTTTAACGAAACCATAAAGGTCGCTCTCTAACGGGATGACCCCGGTATTAGACAAAACCGTTGGTACGAAATAAGCAAACACCAATAAAGGCGCGAACTTAAATATCTTTTGGCCAAAGGCTTGCTGATTAGCCCAGAAAAGGAATCCAAGGAATGACAACAATACGGCTAACACCGCTACTGGTTCATGAATGAGCGCTGGAGCAGGCATCAGTTAGAAAAACTACCGGGAGGTGGCGGCATCGAACCAGGAGCAGGACCATTAGCTGGTGCTTGAATCTGCGAATGCTCTAGATAGTGACACGGCCATTCAATTGGCGCGCCGTCCAAAATTAACCTAAAAGCATAAGTGCCAAATTCCTCAAACGGCATGCCGTTGAGGCGAATCACCGCTCGTGCCTTGGCCCGCGGATCAGCCAATTGCACCGGCGGTAATTTCATGTTAACCGCCTTGCCGCTTGGCGCAGTCACCTGCAAGCCAATTTCATATTCGCCGGTACCATCACTTAAGCCAATAGCCACGGATAGCATCGGTAGTCGACCAGGTAATTCTTGTGAGGCTAGCGTGTCGAACAAGCCTATCAAGCACAACTTTCCTTGTTCATCGCGAAAGGCATGGTCACAAACGTGCAACCAATCTACGGTAGGTAATGGATTTGTCATTTTATTAATTAATTGTCGCGCTTGACCACGGTGGCGGCGGCTTGATCCGTTGGCAACAACAGAACTTCAGCAAGATTGACGTGTGCTGGAGCCTGCGCCATGTAAAGAATAGTGGCCGCCACGTCATCTGCCGATAACGGCCTCATGCCGTTGTAAGTGGAATCGGCGCGCTGTTGATCACCGTGAAAGCGCACCCTGCTAAATTCGGTGTTCACCAGACCCGGGTCTATCGTTGAAACTTTAACTCCGCGTTGGCACAAATCGATACGCATGCCTTTAGTCAAAGCGTCGACGGCATGTTTGCTCGCACAGTAAACCGCGCCATTAGCGTAAACTTCGTGACCGGCAATGGAGCCAACATTAATGATGTGCCCCGCCTGACGCTTAACCATTAATGGTGTGACAGCGCGCGAGACATAGAGTAAACCCTTGACATTAGTGTCAATCATTTCATCCCAGTCGCTGATGAGGCCTTCATCAATGGTGACCAATCCGCGCGACAGGCCAGCGTTATTTATTAACACATCGATAGCCTGCCATTTCTTAGGCAATGACCCAATCGATTCCTGTACTGCCCCTTGATCGCGCACATCAAGTTCAAGCGCTATGACTTCGCCACTATGCTGCTCGACGAGCAAGCGTGATAGTTCATCGATGCGCGATTTACGGCGCGCACTAATGATTAAATCGAAACCTGCCGCAGCGAATTGATGCGCTGCGGCTTGTCCGATTCCGGATGACGCACCAGTGATAAATGCCGTTTTACTCGGCATCGATACCATAAGTCAGGGACTTTGACGATCGCTTCTCTTCTAGTAAAGCGATAAATTCATCGATGGTCAAAGTCACTTGCTGCTTGACTCCGTGAATACGCAAGCTAACTTGCCCATTCTCTGCCTCGCGCTCGCCGATAACCGCCATGTACGGAACTTTATTAACTTCGCTATCACGCACGCGCTTCCGCAATGGGCCATCGTAAGACAACTCAACATTGAAGCCACGCGCCATTAATTTGCTGCGCAACTCTTTCGCAGGATCAAGCTGATCGTCGGTAATAGGCAGCACCGCAACCGGCATTGGACACAACCAGACTGGGAACCAAGCTGCAAAATGCTCGATCAAACCACCGACGAAACGTTCAAGTGATCCGAAAATAGCACGGTGCACCATCACCGGACGCTTCAAGGCATTGTCGGCATCGTTGTACTGGATATCGAAGCGATCTGGCAAGTTAAAGTCAACCTGCACAGTCGGCCCCTGCCACTCACGGCCCAAAGCATCTTTAATTTTGAAGTCAATCTTCGGGCCATAAAACACACCGCCACCTGGATCATCTTCGAGCTTTAACTCTTGACGTTCAGCAGCATCAACAAGAGCACTAATAGCATGCCCCCATATTTCGTCCGTACCTAAGTATTTTTCAGGACGCGTTGCCAAGTAAGCTGTGTACGAGTAACCGAAAGTACTAAGAATAGTGTGCACCAGCTTAAGCACATCGACAATTTCATCAGCCAGCTGCTCGGGCGTACAGAAAATATGAGCGTCGTCTTGAGTAAAACCACGCACACGCAACATGCCATGCAAAGTACCCGATGGCTCGTAACGGTAAACTGAACCGAGTTCGGCCATGCGTATTGGTAAGTCGCGATACGAGTGACGTGTCGAATTAAAAATCGTCACATGCCCCGGACAGTTCATTGGCTTCACACGATAAGGGCGTCCGTCGACATCCATCGGTGCCCAAATCATGTCGGCATAATTCTCAAGATGGCCTGACTGTATGAAAACATTTTCACTCGCCACGTGCGGAGTGTAAACCGGCCAGTACTCGCGTTGGTGGTGCAAATCCCACCACCACTGCTCGAGTTGGCGACGTACATAACCGAGCTTTTGATGCCAAAACACCAACCCTGCACCGTATTCGGCATGCAGGCTGAACAAGTTCAATTCGCGGCCGAGCTTGCGGTGATCGCGTTGCTGCACTTCTTCAAGATACACCATGTACTTTTTCAGGTCTTTTTTATGCCACCACGCTGTGCCGTACACTCGGGTCAACATTTTGTTTTCGGAATCGCCTCGCCAATAAGCGCCTGCCACCGACAACAATTTAAATGCGTCGTAACGAATTTGCTTCGTCGACTCAACATGCGGACCTTCGCACAAGTCAGACCAAGTGCCATGATCGTAAAACGAAATCTCTTCACCATCTGGAATGTCATCAAGCAACTCAACTTTATAAGGTTGGTCACTTTCGGAGATCCGCGCCACAGCTTGTTCACGCGTCATTGTTGTACGCGTAAAATCATTACCTGCGCCAAGAATCTTGCGCATTTCGTCCTCGATTAAGGGCAGATCTTCATCGGTAAGCGCACGCGGCAACTCAAAATCGTAATAGAAGCCGTGGTCAATCGGCGGACCGATAGCAACTTTAGCTTCTGGAAATAACCTCAGCACGGCATCAGCCATAATGTGACTTACACTATGACGCAGCGCGTGTAGCGAGGTTGGGCCTGACTGTGGATCGAAGGACAAACTCATGTTGTGTTTTTCGGCACACTCATACCTGGAACGTGCGAAAGAGGGATTTTACCGTATACATTTGGTGTTTTTTACTAATAATGAACAAAATAAACATCATCTGCGCCGATGCCATTAGTGCATATATGTTATTTTTGAGTAACCAACCCATAAATTGATGTCCATCATTCCCTTTTTGGCTATAGCTCTTGCCAGCATTACTGGCAATGCTGTTCACGCGCCACACGACTCCACCTATGCCATAGCAAGTGCGCAACTCGCCAATGGAACTGTGGTCACCGCGATTGTGCACTCCGAAAGACATATCTTAGTCACTCGTGACGATGGATACAGCTGGCAAGCAATCCGTGGTGATGGCATCCAACTAGCGAATGCCACTTCTATTTCTTATCACCCGGGTCTAACTGCGGCTGGTGGCCGTGGCGCCTTCATCATCGGCACCGACGCTGGGGCATGGATGCTTGAACCACATACGTACGACGCTGTAAACATCAATAGCGGCCTAATCGTCCGCGACAGATCTTTTTTATCGGTTGATTCTCCAAGCAGCGGCACGAATGGCCCGGCAGTGGGAGTTACTGAAGATGGCACCGTTTATCTACTCGACTCTGTTTCGCTGAACTGGTCGCCTGTTTACAGGAGCTCTGGCAGCCTAAGATTTGCGACCAAAGTTGCAATCGCACCACATGCCGCGACTGCCAGTTCAACATTGGGCGATCAAGACGTTATCTTAGTTGCGAACGGTCAGTTGCACATCAGCCACGACCTTGGTGCGAGCTGGGCAATCTCCGCACAGTTTTCTACACCTGCACAGGGCCCGTACGATTGGCATATCGCAGCGGTTGAGTTCTCAGACGACTACCTCAACGACCAAACCCTAATGATCGGCCGTGGTCGCTTGCAAGCTTCAGGCATTGCCGACGAGGGCGAGATATGGATGTCGTCCGACAGCGCCGCGACTTTTTCTCTGTCGACTACCCTCGATACGATAGTCAACTCTTTACTCTCAACACCTGCCGACTCCAGCGGCAACAGCTACTGGCTTGCTGCAGGGCGCCAATACCCTAACTGCGGTTCCTATTTTGGCACGGGCATCTTACGCTCTGACGACTCTGGCCTAAGCTGGAGCGACAACGGTTCATTCCAAGATTTCTTACTCGAAGACGATCCCGGCAAGGGAACAGGTGCGCTAGAAATGATTTATTTTGCACAACTGCAAGTCGCCGCCGACTTCGCGCTAAGTGGCAAAGTTTTTTACGGTCGTCAAGAGGGTTTATTTACGAGCCAAGACAGCGGTGTACACTGGGTTCAAAAATCAACACACTTCGCCAACCGTTTCCGAGACGTAGCGACATCGATAGATAGCAACGGCCACGACATTGTCTTTGGCGCCGGCTACGGCACTGGCACAGTAATGCACAACGCTGCGACTAACGAAACATCAATCGTGCCAATGCGCATACCCATGATTTACCAGAGCAGCATTTCAGTTTCTCCAAACTTCCCGATTGACGGACGACTTTTAGTCGCGGGTAATGTCCATTTATACGAATGGCAATCTCCTGATGTAGCACCGTCCAGCCCTGCTTTTAAAACTCTATGGTATAGGCCAGCCGTTCGAAACTTAGCGGCTAATGGCAACGACGCTGGATATCCACGTGGCGTTGAATACTCACCACATTTTGATCCAACGGGCAGCGTGGCTAATGCCGACCAAACTTTCTTCTGGTTCTCAGCTGAAGGACAAATGCGGCGTAGTTCTGACAATGGCGCAACATCTGAGCGCTTGTTTAACACCACAACAGGCGCGAAAACCGAGCTTATTCAATGCATCACGGTCGCCCCTACTTACGACGCCACAGGAACACGCACGGATGTTTATAGCGGCACACGCAATGGCGTCCTCTATCGCTTGATGGACGACAAATGGCTCGAAATACATAACCTCAACCGCGAAATAACCAAGCTATTAGTTGCTCCTAATTATTCGCGCCCGAACAAGCCTACTTTGTTCGCACTAATAGCGAAGTCGCCGTTCGTTTGCAAAATAACGGACAACCTTACTGGCCCCGTGAACATTGAGCCATTACGCGCCAACTTGAATGCCATTGCGCCAAGCGGCATCGCCTTGCATCCAGATTTCGCTAACACGCCAATCATCTATATTTCTACCAAGGCTAATGGCGCACTCTTTCTTGACTTGAGTAGCCCCCTTCCGTCTTGGTCACGATTTGGTAACAACATTCCAGCTGCAGCCGTCGCCGATATTGCGCTATCGAAGAATTTTGCTAATGATGGCGTTGCCTATCTCGCGACAAGCGCTGACATCATGAAACTCGACTCCAACAATGAGTGGCAAGTCCTCAATGGCGTGTTCCGCTTAGACGACACTGACGATTCTCTAACAACCTACTCGCCCAATAACCCCACCGTGCCTAACCCTTCACATGCTTGGCCATGGCGCAGCACTTCGCGATCGTCTTTGCCATTGGACCTCCAAGGCACCGGCGATGAAATTCTATTCGCCGATTACGATGGCGACTACGTCACTTGCCCTGTGCGCGGAACCAAAGCGAGCCTAATGACTTTCCAGGGCCCTCGTCAGGGTGAAGTATTCCTTGAGCTGATAGAACCAGGCACTGGCAACGTTGTCGCATCGCAGACTTATGATTTGAACCAGCCACTCGCTAATGCTTCTGAATTAATTATTGGAGTGGATATCCCAGACCCAACAAAAGTTTACACTTTCAAAATGACTGCCATTCTTGATGCTAGCGAAAGAGTAGCTATTGACGGCGTTGAGGTAGAACGCAACTAATCAGATTTAGTCCCAAACTACCAACTCGCGTAGCAAGTCCACTTGCGTTTTAGCAAGCACCTTTGCGTGAATTTGATTCAATAATTCAACGACATCGGCTGATGTCGCCCCACCACGATTAATAATAAAGTTAGCATGTTTGTCCGAGACTTCAGCGGCACCAACACTCAATCCTTTTAGGCCACAGCTGTCAATAAGGCGCCCTGCAGAATCATTCAGTGGGTTCTTAAAGGCGCAGCCAGCACTCGGGATAGTCACCGGCTGCGACTTGTTCTTCTTAATCAGCAACTGCTCTTGGTTATGCTTAATCTGCGGTTTAGATGATTTAGTCAAATTCAGCAATGCTTCGAGCACCACTTTGCCTTGCAAGTTTCCGTCACGATATTGTGGATTTACAGATTCGCGTGTGTGCTCTTCAATCTTAAGATGACCACCTTTCCCGGGAACCCACACCGTGATGTTTTCGACTAAGTCCCATATACCCCACTGCGCGCTACCCGCATTCATTGCTAAAGCTCCGCCTAACTGCCCGGGAACACCAATAAGGTGTTCAAAACCCGACAACTCTAGTTCGTAAGCAGCACGCACCAAAGATGGCAATGTCGCGCCAGACCACACTCTAAATCCGTCGCCGTCTTGAAAGATACGCCGCATGTTACCCGTGTGAATCACCGCACCATCAAAGCCAGCGTCGCTCGGAACCGAATTAGCGCCCGCACCAATAACTTGCACAGGAATATCGTCTTTTTCTAGCTGCGTAAGAAGATCAGCAAAATGCTCCGGCTTATGCGGCTCAAAGAACATGGCTGCCGGGCCACCCACTCGTAAAGTTGTGTAACCACTAAGCGCCACCGATTTACGCGCCGGGCCAAACTCAGTGTAATTTTCGAATATGTCCATCTATGTCTCCGGCGCCAAGGCAAAGTACCACGCTACCATTCGTTGAATTAGATAGCGTCCAGTTGATGCTCTCTTCGATTTTCTCGCAAAAATTATGCAAACGCTGCGGATGTTGGACATCGAGGTCAGGCAATAAGTCTCTCGAGTCTGCGCTGCACGATTCTACATCGCGGGCACGGAAAATCGGCAGTAGCGCCACCATGTCAGCCTCGTTTAGGCAGTCCACGTATAAGTCGCGGTAGTCTTGAAAGCGTTGTGCTTGATGCGGCTGAAATACCACATTGATTTTTGCTTGAGGCCAGCGCTCTCTAGCGGCATTAATAGTCGCTGCAACTTCAGTTGGATGATGCGCATAGTCGCTTACCAGTGTTATGCCTTCGCCATCACCCAAGCTCAATTCTTTAACAACCTCTAAGCGTCGCGCCGCGCCAGTGAAGGTACTCAGGGCATGCAAAATTTGTTCGTCGTTCAAACCGAAATCGTCCAATACTGCAGCCACCAAAACGGCGTTACTGCGGTTGTGCTTGCCGAACAGGCCAATGCTTATCGTGTTGGGCAGCGAGCAAGCGGGCATCCATGTCGCAGAAGTATGTTTCTCTAATTGAGACGGTGCTTCAGGTCCGGCAATAATGGCGCCGCCCTCAACGGTGTTTGAAAGGAACTTTGCAAACGACTCGGTGACTTCGGGCAAGCCACCCGGGTATGTGTCGGGGTGTTCGGCAGCGACGTTAATTAGCGCGACCTTACTCGGTCGCAAATGATGAAACGAACGAGCATATTCGCATGATTCAATGACTAGAGGCAAACTCGGGTCGCCCCATTCTGAAGAAGAACCTAGCTGTGGAACTTCAGCGCCAACCAAGTAACCCACTTCGACACCTGCTTGACGTAAACCGTAAGCAATCCAGGCGGTGCAAGTCGTTTTACCGTGAGTTCCGGCAACGGCAACAACCTCGCGTATTTTCGATATCTCTCCGAGGAACTCGGCATACAGACACGGACGAGCGGATTCAGCGATGCACTCTTCAAACACCATGTCACTTACCGGCACGGCCGCTGACCGCACCACCCATGATGCACGTGGCACCGAGCCGACATCACAAACCTCTAAACCTAACTGGAGTAGTTTGTCATCGGCAGCCAAAGGTTTGGCATCGCAGCCGTAAACCTGCCATCCGGCTTGCAGAAAGAAAGTCGCTAGGCCACGCATACCACAACCGCCCACTCCAACAAAAACCACCACCTTGCCATTTTCTAAGGCAAGTTTATCGAGACCAGCAGCGCTAGCGATGGATGTTTGCATGCCCATAGTTTATGCTTTTTCACCCACGATTTCTTCTAGTGTATCACAAGCAATTTTGCGCCCATCCCCCACAAGCGATTCACGCAGGGACTGAGACATTTGCTCACGCATATTTGCATTAGCCAACAATGCGCAAAGCCGCCTGCGACTTTCTTCACCGCCATCAAAGATCTCGACGCCAGGTGCAAGCTGCTCGGCATTCAATTGCTGTTGACGATCTTTGTGCATATAAGGCATCACCATAGTTGGCGTTTGGTTTAGCCAAATCTCAGCCAATGTCGACGCCCCCCCACGACTTAGCATGAAATCAGCTGCGGCATAAGCAGCGCCCATATCAGAACAATGCTCAAGCACTACAGCATCTACGCCGCTTGCCTCAACGGCCTCGTGTACTGCTGCTTGCTTGTTCGGGCCACACAAGCAAAGTAACTGCCAATTCAAGCGCTTCAACTCGGGGAGCATCTCGATTACGGCCTGATTCAAGCTAAGTGCACCCTGCGAGCCGCCCATGGTCAGCAACACC
>Ga0315320_10002587_pt1 | contig 14904 bp, 9 predicted proteins | sample M140m21515metaG_FD_203458 | JGI IMG/M metagenome (GOLD analysis project Ga0315320, IMG submission 203458) | Ammonia-oxidizing marine archaeal communities from Monterey Bay, California, United States - M1 40m 21515 | ecosystem: Environmental > Aquatic > Marine > Coastal | place: USA: California... | reverse complement strand
CGCCGCTGCAATCCACACCGACAATGGCAACTGCTGCTCACCTGTGACGGTCAACAACAAAGCCACGAACACAACCTTGACGCCAAAGATGGGTGTCGCCAATGAAACATCCCCGCGTTCAATCGCAAGAAAGGTGAACACAAGCCCAAAAACGAACAGCTTGGCAATGATGAGGGGCTGCCACCAAAGATCCCAGCGAATGGCCTCGCCACCCAGAAACCAAATGAATGAGAACGCAACCGCAGCCGCAACGTTCGTGCAGAACAAGGTGGTCACCGAACTCACGCCGGCAGACCCTGCTCGCTTGATCACAATCAGACCGCAGACGAAAAGCAGGCTGGCCAGAAGTGGAAGAATTAAGTGCATGAAGCTAAGAATACACCCCAGGCAGTGCATTGCTAACCACACTTAAGAATCGCGAGTGCAATGGGTGAAAGAACGCCAATCAACCAGCAGTGGTTGCCACCAATGATCGCGAGAAGACATGGTCTTAGGCTGCTGATCCATTTCGCTTTGATCTTGCACACCACTGCCCCTTTGCTCTTGCACACCACTGCCCCTTTGCTCTTGCACACCACTGCCCCTTTGCTCTTGCACACCACTGACTGAGTTTGGACAACATGACAACAGAATCTCTCTGCACTCTTGCGCGTTTTCACCGATCTTGCGCGCTTTCACCGATTTGATGCCGTCAAGATTATCGAAAGCGGGACGAATCGAGTATGCTTTGATAATCCACCAGAACGGATCGCTCGATCACCAACGCAAGGAACACAGCGGATGAAGTACGGTAGCCCCACAACAGAACACCAATCCCCCGCTGACCAACGTTCGAACATCCAAAGGCTGTGGTGTTTGCTACCCTGCAACATCGCTGCATTCTTAATTGTGCTGTCATGCTCCTTCTCTAGCGCACTGGGCGGAGAACATTGGCCACAGTTCCGCGGTCCTGACGCTACTGGGGTCGCACAAACGGCAGTGAACCTTCCTGACAAATGGTCGGCTGAAGAGAACGTTGCCTGGAAACTGGACATTCCGGGGCGTGGTTGGTCGTCTCCCGTAATTTGGGGCAATCAGGTTTTCTTGACCACGGTCATCAATTCAGGCGAAACCGAGGCGGCTAAGAAGGGTCTGTACTTTGGCGGGAATCGCCCCAAACCACCTGAATCCGATCACAAATGGCAAGTTCTCTGCCTGAACTTGGACGATGGCAAAATCCAATGGCAAAAAACGGTCCACGAGGGCAAACCAACGACCTCGATCCATGTGAAGAATAGCTTTGCCTCTGAAACACCAACAACCGATGGAAAACACGTCTATGCCGTATTCGGTGGCGTCGGCGTTTTCTGCCTCGACATGAATGGCGAGATCATTTGGGAGACACCGATCGCCCCATCCAAGACACGTTATGGCTGGGGATTTGCTGCTTCACCTATCCTACACAAAGATCGCTTGTACTTACTCAACGACAATGATGAAGCTTCGTCACTGGTTGCCTTGGACAAAATGACCGGCGAAGAAAAATGGCGTGTTGATCGTGATGAAAAAAGTAATTGGTCGACCCCTTATGTCTGGGAACATGCGAAAGGGTCCGAGATAGTTGTTCCAGCGACTGGCCGGATTGTTTCGTACGGACTGGATGGCAAAGAGAAGTGGTCTCTTTCCGGCATGTCCAGCATTACCATCGCAACGCCATACGAACATAAGGATCTGCTGATCATCAGTTCAGGCTATGTCGGTGACCCCTCTCGTCCACTCTACGCGATTCGTCCGGGTGCCACGGGTGACATTTCATTGGTCGACGAGGAAACATCAAACGAATTTATCGCGTGGTCTGACCCCATCGGGGCGCCCTACAATCCAAGCACGATTGCCTATGAAGGCGTCCTCTATGTCCTGCACGACCGTGGGCTCGTGGCCGCTTATGATGCGAAAACGGGGGAAGAGATCTATTCAAAACAACGAATCCCCAAAGGCCGCGCCTTCACATCATCACCTTGGGCCTATGACGGAAAACTGTTTTGCCTCAATGAAAACGGCGAGACGTTTGTGATTCGTGCAGGTCGGGAATTTGAGTTACTCCACACGAACACGCTCATGGAAGATGACATGGGTATGGCAACACCAGCCATTGTCGACAACCATCTTCTGATTCGAACCGCGGCACGACTTTACTGCATCAAGCAAGACAAGTGATCTCTTGTATTGCCTGCCGCCGCATGAAGCAACGAATCAAACGCACACGTTGTTCATCTCGCATCACCACTGCATGATTGCGACGCGCCCATCACTGCCAGCGAAATAAGCGATACGGCCACCATCATCAACAGCAACGGTGTAGTAACCACCGCTATCGACTGGCTGCCATGTCTTTCCAGCATCCCAAGATATATTCACGCCAGTGCGGCCACATGCGACGACACCGTTCTGACCGAGAGACCGCAAGCACGCTTTGTGTTCAAGTTTGACTTTGGGTAGAGCAACCCAAGTTTTTCCACCGTCTGTGGAACTCGCTAGATTTCCTTCACTCAATTCGGGCTGGGTGTAATCACCACCAACCACTAACCCAACGTTAGCATCCAGAAACCCCATTGAAAAGATTCCCGAAGACGCATCACCTGCGCGCACGGGAGTTGTAGCGACATTCCAACTCTGGCCCCAATCAGCTGATCGCCAGACTCGCGCCACGGCACCCCCAGTCGCAACATACACCACCGAATTGTTGATTGTGATTCCTGTTCCACTGGCCGCAAATCCGTACTCCCCCTCCTTCAAAGCAGGGCGACTGGACATCGGCATTGGTTTCCACGTTGCGCCACCATCATGCGTCACATGCAGATCCAATCGCCCATTGATGGGATCGCCATACAACACACCGTGCTTGCCAGTTTCATCGAAATCCATCCCGTCAAAAAAACCATCTGGATTCAAGTTTTGTAGAACAAGCTCCCACGACTTTCCGGCATCCACAGACCGCAACAGCTTTGACGCCTTTCCCGGACCAGCGGCCATCAACAACACGGTTCCTGCAACAGGGATTTCAACATCACGAAAGTCAAGTTCATCCGAATTCGGCACACTGATGCGTATCCAAGTTTTTCCTGCATCGAGGGTCCTCATCACCGTCCCCTTAGAGCCAGTCACCCACGCCTCGTTTTTCCCCACGACAGCAACCCCCCGCAAGGAAGCTTCTGTTCCTGTTGTTGCCTCTCGCAACTGAACCGTTCGGGTGTTTGCAACCGCCGTGGGCAGCAGCGGCAGGCAACACAAAAGCAGCCAACAACAGCGCACTGAATGTATGAACATCACCAACAAATCCTCGTGAATCAAACGAAAAACTACGGGAACATCACGACCATGTTCCCAAGTAGCTGAGCAGAATCCAGACAAGCCCGACTCGTGAAGCTCGCAAACGTCGTCAAAGCGGTCCCCAGAAATCGCCAAAAACCCCGAAATCACAACAGTTCGCCTTGGGTGGCCTCCAGAGTTTAACCGATGCAGATTCAGTTCGTCTCACTCCCCTCGAGTCCATGAACAGCAGTCTTCACGGCAAGCATCGACTCTTGGCATTTGCTCTGACGCAATTCCAGTCCCGCGGGCTACTTGTTAAAATCGAGGTGTTGTTGCTTCCCGCCCGCCGTGTCTTTACTTATGGACCTTTCAATGCTTTCGAGCCGACTTCATGCTGTTTGTGCAACCTTACTTTTCCTGCCATTGCCAGCCATGACCTCACAAGCCGCTGAAAAACCGCCAACCTTGGCAAAGTCAGAACTGGGGGCCACACGTAATGTTCACTCGTTTGGCAAGACCATGCTGTGTGGTCAACCCACAGCAACAGAGTTCGCTGAGGCCAAGAAGCGTGGCATCAAAACGGTAATCACTCTTCGTGAAAAAAACGAAATTGACTGGGATGAAGCCGCAGCATTGAGCAAGCTGGATATGAATTTTTATCAACTCGGATTCCGTGCGCCCGATTCGCTGACTCCTGCGATCATTGAAAAAACGGTTGCCATCATGGGTGATCCCAAACGCACGCCCGTCATGCTTCACTGTGCTTCCGCTAATCGCGTGGGCGCACTTTGGCTTGCCCACCGCGTATTGAATGACAAGGTGGACGTTGCAACAGCTCGCAAGGAGGCCAAGACGGTGGGTCTTCGAACGCCAGCTTACGAAGAACGAGTACTGGCCTACATCAAAAAGAAGCAAGCTGGCCAATAAGGTCTGTCAACGTTGAACAGTTTTCAACGCAGTCGCTTGCGACTGCGTTTCACGAACACGGCAGACGCATTACTTCTGCTTTGAGTGAACTGCTTCAATGCCAGAGCTTTTCGTCTTTCGCCGATAGATTTCATCTCCGGCAGCCACGTAAAGGTACTGATGCCCGGGACCAGCGAAAGTAACACTCACAATGGGCTTATCAGTGGGAGCAGCAATGACTCCTCCCATGCGTCCCGTTGGATCAAACATCTGCAGCCCGACAGCCGAGGTAACATAGTACCGTCCCACCGCATCGGTGGTCATGCCGTCACCCTTGCTGGGCAGGTCCGGCGTCGGTGTACGCAGCGTGATGTAAGGCTGCCTTAACGACAGGCTGCCATCTTTCTCCAGCCGCCATACCCAAGTGTATCGGCCACCATAATCTGACACCGCCAAAGTCCCCTGATGGGGCGTCAGCGCAATTCCATTGGGGCGTTGTGCGCCGTCGGTTTTACTCGCCACATCCGCAGCTTGAACCTGCCCACCTGGTGGAATGTGTGAGACCTGCATTTTGCCTGTTTCGGTAAAGAAAACATGCCCATCCGCAGTCACGACCAGATCATTCGGTTTGACGTTTTCTGCGATGACTTCCATCTTGCCCGACTGCAGATCAAAAGCCACGATTCTTCCAAAACTTCCCCCCTGACAGGCATAAATCCTGCCATCTGGCCCAAAGTGCATCCCGCTGATCCGCGGTGCGTCTTTTGCGACAACGGACAGCTTGCCGTCATGCCCAATGCGATTGATGGTTGTCCCTGCTGCCACATCGGCAAAGTACAAATTACCCTCGGCATCCGTCGTTAAACCATCAGTAAACTGATGCCCCTTTGAAACCGACTGCCAACCTTCACCGTCAATCAAAACCTGGGTCAACGGCATATCCTGCGCTGCAAGGGGCTGTAACATCGCGAGTAAACTTGCGACCAACCACACGGGCATCCAATGTCTTGCACAACTCATTTCTCGGTTCCTTGATTCATGCCCGGGTAATCACGCCATAACCAACGCAGCATTTCCGGCAACAAAGCGCCGCCATGCTGACCACTATGCTTGCCATCGCCCATTTCAAAACGGTAGTCGTACTTTGCAAAGTTGAGAGCGGCAGCCATCTGTCGATTCGCTAACGGCCAATGACCATGTAAATTATCGAGGTCATTCTCACCTTCCTGCAAGAAAACCCGAATCGGCTTGGGCTCTGTTTTACGAATCAACGCGGGATAAACATGCCCTCCGCGAATATTCGTAAAGCTGCCGATGTAGCTGATTACTTTGCTGAAGTAGTCAGGTCGTTCCCAAGCAGCTGTAAAAGCACAGATGCCACCCGAACTGATTCCAACAACCCCTCGAGCCTGTGCATCGTCAGCAAGATTAAAATCTTTCGTTACCGCGGGAAGAAATTCATCGATGAGAAAAGTCGCGTAGCGACTACCCAATGTGTCGTATTCAAAACTACGGTTGCTGCGGGACTTGGCTCCCGGCCGCACTGCCGGAATCGTTCCCGGATTTACAAAAACGCCAATGGTAACGGGCATCTCATTTTTGTGGATGAGGTTGTCAAAGACGATAGGTACTCGACTGTGACCTTTCTCGTTGACATACCCACGTCCATCCTGAAAGACCATCAGGCAGGCAGGCTTGGATGCGTCATACTGTGCTGGGACATAGATCCAGTAATCGCGAACCGTGCCCGGATAAACTTGACTCTGCTCCCAACGATGCTGAGTGACGGTACCTATGGGAACCCCTGATTGGGGCTTCGAGTCAGCCGTCAGTGGATAATCTGCGGAGACAGGCACCGAGAGACAAAGCCCCCCGACAAATAGTGCCAGCACTGGTATCAATGGTTTCATACGCCTCGGCTCCAAGAGAAAGTGAGGACAAGACTATAGCCCAAAAGCCGTGCCTTTTCGAAGCACCAGGACCGAGGGAGTAGGGCAACTGAAAAAGTCGTGGTTAGGGCGTCCATGAAAGCAGCCAAAATCCCCATCAAAGCAGCCGGGGGGCAAAGGAACACACGCTATCTCGTCTGAATCACATCTGACGTCACACCCAACCCCATCGGATAATTGACGAGATCGGGCTTAGCCAACATCAGCAAAAACCGCCTCATCAACGCTCATTCGGTTGAGCGGGACTTGGCTTCAGAATTTGCAGTTCACCATCGACGAGTCCATACGACTGATCATCTGACAAAGCAGGAAACGCCAGAATCGCAACCACTCCTTGCTCGGACACCAACGCCAGCGTCTCACCCTCTTTCGAAAGCTTGAAACTGGTGTGCAAGCCATCATCACTGTTGTTGTTTCCATCAGCCCAAATCAACAAGTATCCACCGGGCGCGATCGTTACATCGTCAGGACATTTCCATTTCCTGGCGTGCCCCAAGTCATCCGTTAAATACATGCCTCCCAGATTGACTGCCTCTGTTCCACGATTGTGCAGTTCGATCCAATCTTCGAATTCTCCCTTCGAATTCTTGCTGGCACTCACATTTGATGACATCACCTCACTGATCGTGACTGTCGATTCTTGACGCGAAAGCTTGTCCACTGGAACGATCGCTCGGAATGGCGAGGAACTTGCTGCTACCACGACTGGCTCAGTTGGTAACCGCTTGATTTCATCATGGTTAAGCAGATACTTCGCGCGTTCATCGGCAAAGGTGCGAAGCATGGGCGTCGCATTTGGTTCACCAGCCTTGTCTGCTGTCGCTTCAAAAAACGCTTGCGTCGACATCAATTTACGAGTGTCTTGTTTAACGGACTCCTCGATCAAGTTCTTTGCCTGCGCAACTTGCGCCCCCAGTACACTCCACTCCAAGGACTCTGCAATTTGCCGGACGTACTGGAGGTACCGTTGACGCAGCTTAGGATTCGCGAGCAACTTACTTCGCAATGGCTTACCAGCATCCTCAAGCCCCATGAGCGGATCGAGTGTGTAGCCACCGTCGCTAGACCCTCCAAAATTTGGACCGCCTTGACCTGGACCGCCTTGACCTGGACCGCCTTGACCTGGACCACCTTGACCTGGACCACCTTGACCGGGACGACCTTGACCTGGACCACCTTGACCGGGACCACCTTGACCGGGACCACCTTGACCGGGACCGCGTTGCTGGGCGTCACGCATGGGCCCCTGCCTCTGCCCGCCTGGGTTTGGAAAATCACCACGTTGCCCGCGATTCAATCGCTCTCTCTCTGGTTGACCATTGGGCTGCTGCCGCCCATCCCGTGGTTGAAATCCCCCCGGACCGCGTTGATCGGGTGCAATGCCACGTCCACCCTGATCAGGTCTGGGAGAGCCAGGGCCACCAAAATTTTGCGGAGGCCCAAAACGTGGACCATCAGGACCGAAACCGGGACCAAACTCAGGGCCTGGGCCACCAGGGCCTGGGCCACCAGGGCCTGGGCCACCAGGGCCTGGGCCACCAGGACCCCGACCACCGCGGGTTGGCCTGAACGACTCATTCATATCGTGTGGCAGAATATGAAACACGCCGGAGGGATCTTTGTAAATGTTGTAATCACTAGCTCGGGTCCAGTAACCGTCGCTATTGATCAATGCGATATCGGCGGCAAGAAACCACAGTGCACCATCAATATCAAGCACACCGTTCAGTTTTTCCTCTAGCTCATCTGCAGGGGTCTCATTGAGTAATTTGCAGAGCGCGATCAGGTCACGCCAAGACTGGTCATCATCTTTAGACTTGATCTCAAAACGTTCACGATAGGGCTCGATTTCTTCACCAAGATACCTGAGCCCCCCATCGCCTCTTGGACTGCCATGCACTTTCCAGCGTGCACCTTGCTTTGTTCCGTAATTTGCTTTGACGAAATCGCTATTGAATTGCTCGACGTTGCAATACACTCCCCAGCTTTCACCATTGATCACCACGTTCACGAAGTTCGCTCGTGGCGTAGGAATCTTTGAACCTGCAATGGAAGAGTACAACACAGTGCTCATGAGTGATGCATCGCCGTTGCAGTTCAATAGATTCAGCGTTTTGAACCCATGAAGTCTTTGACTGGAATCCAAATAGTCAATTGAAATATTGAGAGATCGTTTGAGCCCTTCGGGGATACTGAAAAAGGATGACGCGCCGCGAAAGCTGACACCGACTTCCTTGTATTGCTGACCGTCCACGATCAACTTTGCTGGAACTTCGACATCCGTTGGTTTAAAAGCAGCTAGCTCCTGCTCCCAGTCATCGTTTTCAAATGTCAAAAACAAGGTACGTAAAACGGAAGGATCATAAAGAGGCTGGTCGGAATACTGAGCTACCTCACCGGGCTCAACCTTCGGCCCGGGTTTGCCCTCGGCCATCATTCTGCCGCGTCCACCCGGTCCGCCGCGTCCACCCGGTCCGCCGCGTCCACCACCAGCGTTGTTCGCATCAAGTGACTTCCTCGCTTTCGCCCGCTCTGGTGTATTCAACCGACCATCACCATCGGCGTCAAACTTTTCAACCAGACGCTGATCTTTTGCATTGGGTCCGCCAGGGCCACCCGGTCCACCCCCTCGACTGCGACCACCAAAGCCACCGCGACCACCAAAACCGCCGCGGCCACCAAATCCACCGCGCTCGCCAAATCCACCGCGACCGCCGAAGCCACCGCGACCGCCATCCTGCGGTGGCCCCAATTCGCCTCCACCCGGTGCTTGCCCGGGAGGCTGAGCCACTGATTCCATGCTCATGCCCAAAGTGACCAGAACTGCGGACAACAGAAGAACCGTCAATCGCTTGCCTTGCATCAGTAAAACCCTACGTGGTGTTGTTAATCTCGATAACGCGAGCCTGCCTCCCAGTTTTAACGCAACAGGCGAATAGGAATCCACCATGACAGATCAGATTTTCAAGCAATGAGTAAGCCAGCAGAGAAATTTATCCCAAATAACCTTCCACCATCCCGAAATTGAAAAAATGCGTTAATATTGGAACTCGGCGTCGCAGGCGGATGCACGCAGTGACTCAATTTCTTTTGCTCCGAGTAACGTTGAGGATCCGTCGGGCAACCGCCTTCTATCTCTATTTCCCAATAAGTATTTCCCTCATGAAATTACACTTACGCTACTGCTCGGCCTGAAACTACGAATCCCAAGCCGTCAGTTTGACGACCAAAGTACTTACTGAATTCAAGCAGAACATCACATCCTTTGATTTGGAACCGTCCAGCGGCGGATGCTTTGAACTCACCATTGATGGTGAATTGAAGTACTCGAAACTTGCCACGGGTGAGTTTCCGGACGAATCCATACTCGTGTCTGAAATCCGTCAACTTTTGGGCTAACTGGTGTCTGAGGAGATGGGCCACACTTCACTACCCCACACGTTCGCCCGCTGGCATTTTGGCTGTCAAAGCGTGCGTTGGTGGTCTATAATTACGTCCCTCCCCGCGTTTTCCCGCCAACACTGACAGTTTTTTGATATCTGAAAACTCCCCCCCCACACCGCTGTCAAAACCGCGGACCAAGCGTGGCCATGTACCCTACGGTCGCCGGAACCTACTCAAGGGCGCGGGCCTGACATTCGCCCTTCCCTGCTTGGAGTCTGCTCAGACGTTAGCAGCGGAAGAGCCAAGCCCGACTGAACCGCCCGCAGCAGCCAAGCGTCTTGTCTGCATCGGGTCAGTCCTCGGACTGCACCGCCCCGCTTTTTATCCCAAGCAAACTGGTGCCGACTATGCTCCGTCACCTCTGCTGGCAAACCTCGCATCCAACCGCGACAACTTTACCGTCTTCTCGGGCTTCGACCATGAAGCTGCGAACGGGCACAAGAACTGGGACAATTTTCTTTGTGGCAAGACGATCGGTGATGTCAGCCTCGATCAAATGGCCGCCAAAAAGATTGGCGTGAACACACGTTTTGATTCGATCCAGCTTTGTGCAGGTGACATTCCACCTCAACGAATGATCTTCACCGATACTGGTGTTCCACTTCCAATGCTCAATCGGCCCAGCGTGCTGTACCACAAGTTGTTTGCGAGCGCGGATAGCCGTGCCCGAAGTGAGTACCTGCTGCGAAGCGGAAAAAGCGCCTTGGATCTCGTCACTGAAGACGCGAAACGCTTACAGCAACGGGTCAGCCACGCGGATCGCCAGAAACTCTCTGAGTACTTCACCTCTTTGCGAGACCTCGAGGATCGCATGTCGAGGCAACTGAACCATCTGGCAACAAGTGATGTTCAAGTAGATTACGACCTGCCAACCTATGATCCAATTGCTCCCACGCTGATGTTGGAGTGCGAACAGATCATGTTGGACCTGATGGCCTTGGCTTTGCAAACAGACTCGACCCGTGTAGCAACATTGTTCATCGCCGGACTGGGGCAAGTATTCACGCTAGACGGCAAGACGATGCGTGCTGGTTACCACGCTTTATCCCATCACGGGAATGACCCTGACATGATCCGTGACTTGATCCGTGTAGAAACGGAACACATGCGTTGCCTGAATCGCTTCCTAGATCAACTCAAGGAAAAAACGGATGCTGAGGGTCGTCCACTACTTGATACGACGATTGTGATGTTTGGCACTGGCATGGGAGACGCAAGCCGCCACTCCAATCGTGATTTGCCAACGTTGGTTGCTGGCGGTGGATTCCAACATGGCAAGCACATCAACAACGCCGGTAAATCCCATCTGCTTGGGGATGTCTTCATCAGCATCCTTCGGCAGCTGGGTCTTGAAACCGATTCATTCTCGAACGCCACGCGCGGAATTGACCAGTGGGCCTGAAACATTGCGTAATCACTCACCCTCGCTACCCTTGCCGCTCTTCTCGGCAATCGAGCTGATCACACTGGTGTTGATGACTACACTCACCTTCACCACCTCAACTCATGCTCAGGTGCCTGCAGCGTCAACTGCCATCACATCGCCTCAGCAACAATTCCTGTCTCGATATTGCACCGATTGCCATGAACGCGGCAACGCCGAGAACGATGTCATTCTGTCTGATAATTCGATTGACTGGACGAAGCCGGAATCACGCGAGCAATGGGAGTTGGTTCAAAACCTGATCGACAGGCAGATCATGCCACCAACGGATTCAGAACAACCCAGCGAGAAAGAGCGTGCAGGCATTCTGTCATGGCTTGACACCCAACTTGTGGAAAACAGCCCAATCGGTGGCACCCCGCTTCGCCGCCTTTCATCGCGGGAGTACCGGAACACAATCGCTGCCATCTTTGACCTGCCAAACTTTCAATTACCCAACAATTTCCCGCCAGACAGTTCGGCTCACGGCTTTGACAACCAAGGCGAGAATTTAATGATTGCGGGCTCGCACTTAGAAGCGATAGCGGACACCGCGGCCGCAATCGCAGATTCCTTCTTTCTGCCACCACCTCCCGCACCTGACCAACGCGAAGTCATCGCGTTGCCCAATGATCTGACCATCAGTTACTCCTCAGCATGCCTGATTGATGGAACAATGCGACTTGCCTCTTCAGGACCAAATCTGCGCCGAAACGCAACATGGCCCTCACGATTCATCGCTCCTGCGACAGGAAAATACCTGCTCGAAATCACAGCTGCCGCTTCACCCAATGCTTCGCTTCCTGCGGAACTTGAAGTGAGTGCAATGACAAATGTCAAATCAAATTCCCGAGTACTCCACAAGCTAAATCTCGACAAGACAGATCCTCGCACGATGTCAGTCGAAGCACGACTGGAGAAAGGCGAAACCGTAACTCTGCGTTTCGCGAATGGTGCCCTTGATTATGAAAACAGGCCTGCCTACAAAAAACTGCTGATCGAACTATTCGATGACCAACCCCGACTCGCTGCTGCTTGGCATGGGGTCGGCGATCCGGCAAGAGGCGGAAGTGGCTGGGCTCGCGTAGTGGAAAAGCTAAACGACCCTCATCTCAATGCAGCTCCGTTCATCAACGAAAAATCCAAGCGTGATGCGGTGGCAACAACGATGGCCAAAAACTCGGTCAAGTCGGGAGAAACTCTGGTCTATCGTTTTTTTGAGCAGGGCCCGTACTTGGCCATCCACCGTTTGAAGATCGTTGGCCCGACCGAAGTGTACCCGAGCAAAGACGAGTTACTTCGGCTCAAGCGACGCAAAGAACTCACTGCCGGACTTTCAGAAACAAGTTCACGCTCAGAAATCGAATCATTTCTTCAACAATTTCTCGGCAAAACATTCAGGCGGTCCGCTGATGAAAGTGAAATCACCGCCTACGCCAATCTGATTCAAGCCGAACAGCAGCGAACAGAATCTATCGATCGAGGCTTGCACCTTGCCGTTCGCTCTGCACTTCTTTCCCCCGCATTTCTGTACCGAAACATTGGCGATGGAGAACTTACGGACAACGAACTGGCAAGTCGGCTCTCGTATTTCCTGAAGTCGATGCCACCCGACGAGAAACTTCAAAAGGTCGCAAACGAAGCGAGATTGGGAAACACCAAGACGCTACTCTCTCAAGCAAAGAGACTCTGTTCATCACCGACGTTGGCTGCAGATTTCACGACTCAGTGGTTGGGATTGGACACATTGAATCACTTGATGCCAGATGTTCGCTTGATACAAAACTTCAAGCCAACGCACAGAGCATCCATGAAGCTAGAAGTCCAACGAACATTCCAACACGTGCTCGACAACAATCTGCCGGTACATGATTTGGTCACACCAGATTTCATCTTCACCGACGAGCATCTGGGCTGGGAATTTTACGGGCTTCAGCAATACAAACCTGCAGGGAACAAGAAAGCCAGAAAAATCCCCAAGGGCATGCAACAAATCACTATCGAACGAGATGCAAAACGCGGTGGATTGCTGACCATGCCGGCAGTCTTGATGGCGACAGCTAATGGCGTCGACACGCAACCCGTCCTCCGAGGCGTATGGGTACTGGAAAACATTTTGGGCAGCCCCCCCCCCGAACCGCCCAATGCAGTTCCCGCACTCACGCCTGACACCCGTGGCACAAACAGTCCCAAGGAGAGTCTGGCAGCGCACATGGCATCGGAAAGCTGCGCGGCATGTCACAAATTCATCGACCCGCTTGGATTTGTCCTCGAGAATTTCGACCCGATCGGACGATGGCGTGATCACTATCCACGGTACGAAGAGAAAAACGGAGAAACGACTACCCAAGATGGCCCAGAGATCGATTCAACAGGCACGTTACCCGACGGCGAAGCACTAAAAGACATTCAAGACCTGAAGCGTTGGTTAAAAAACAATCCAGAGCCTTTCGTACGCTGCATCTGTGAAAAGCTACTGACCTACGCTACCGGGCGTGAAATGAACTACCGCGAGCGTAAAATCATCGCCGACATTGTCCGTAGCCAGGCCGAGAATCAGTACCGATTTCGCGACCTGCTACTCGCTCTTGTCCAGAGTGATATCTTTCGGACGAAATGAATACGCCGCTCCAGCCGTCCTGTGCGATAGAAAGGCTTAGGATTTTGGTGCCAAAGCCGGTCATTCACCCACCCACCTGACGTGCATCTTCTGCCGACTTCGCTACAATTCGGGGACTGATCCGGCGCCCGTGACGCGACGCGATCAACGCTGACACGCACCATGCTCCGAGAAATCAACATGCGTCTAACCGGTACGATTCTGATCTGTCTTGTTCTGTTTGTATTAGCGAAACCTGCATCCGCAGATCGTCTGACCCCTGAAACACTCTGGGACCTTGTCCGCATTGGTGACGCTGCTGTTTCCCCCGATGGAAAACAAATCGCTTACTTGGTGAAGCAGTACGACCTCGCCGAAAACAGTGGGACCAGCAGCTTGATGGTGCAATCACTGCCCGCAACACTCGACAGCGATGTCAAGGCAGCAGCATTTGAGTCACCACTCCTGAACGAGAAATCAGAGGCACTGCTCAAGGACATCAAAGGCTTGGGCAGCCTGAATTGGCTGGCCCATTCAACGGGAAGCAAACTGGTCTATATTGCTCCGGGAAAACCGGCACCCAAGAGTGACAAAAAGAACACAAAAGAAGATAGTACAGACGAGCCCGGCGAACCCCAAGCGTGGATGCTTGACCCCGCAACCGGCGAAGCAGAACAACTGACCAATGTCGAAGATGGAATCGGCAACTTGATCACATCACCCTCGGGTGATGCCATTGCATTCACCGTCGATGTAAAGATCGATCAGGAAGTCACTGAGATCTACGAAGACCTGCCCAAGGCGGATGCCCGGATCATCGACTCCTTGATGTATCGGCATTGGAATCAATGGCACGATTATGCGTACAGCCATGTGCACGTCGTCAGCATCGATGACAAAGGAAAAGCTTCCGAACCGCTCGACCTGATGGCAACGCTACGGGCCGACTGCCCTTTGCCACCCTTCGGCGGATCGGAACAGTTCACCTTTTCCAATGACGGGAAGGAAATGGCGTTGACTCTGAAACTCGTCAACAACCCAGCTGAAAGCACTGACAGTGGAATCTATCTGATCAGTACCCAAGGCGGTGCATTAAAGAACATCACTCCGGGCATGCCAGGCTATGACATGGACCCGACCTATTCACCCGATGGAACCACCATCGCATTTCATTCGATGGAGCGAGCCGGTTTTGAATCAGATCGCAATCGCATCATGCTCTACAACCGCAGCAGCGGCAAACTGGAAGAAGTCACCGAAGGCCTGAACCAAACCACGCATCATGCGACCTG
>Ga0315320_10002585_pt1 | contig 14907 bp, 12 predicted proteins | sample M140m21515metaG_FD_203458 | JGI IMG/M metagenome (GOLD analysis project Ga0315320, IMG submission 203458) | Ammonia-oxidizing marine archaeal communities from Monterey Bay, California, United States - M1 40m 21515 | ecosystem: Environmental > Aquatic > Marine > Coastal | place: USA: California... | reverse complement strand
GCGTTCGAAGATGGCGATGGCGACGATGCCGATGGCACGGAAGACACGGCGTTCGAAGATGGCGATGGCGACGATTCCTATGGCACGGAAGACACAGCGTTCGAAGATGGCGATGGCGACGATTCCGATGGCTCGGAAGACACAGCGTTCGAAGATGGCGATGGCGACGATTCCGATGGTACGGAAGACACGGCGTTCGAAGATGGCGATGGCGACGATGCCGATGGCGGTGACTCCGATGGTGGAGACCCTTCTGGACCGGACTCAGCCTGGACCGATGGGCCGGATGTTCCCTCCTGCACCCCGACCGACAGCGACTCCAGCCTGGTCGCGCTCTCTGGGGTGGTCCTGACCGCAGATGGAGCAGTGCCCGGCGAAGTCATCTACAATCGTGAGACAGGCACCATCGTTTGTGTAGGTGAAGAACTCACATGCGATGTGGATGAGGTCACTCGAATCTGTACCGAAGGCATCATCTCTCCCGGCCTGATCGATGCGCACAACCACATGCAATACAATGCGTTGGCGCCCTGGCAGCATGAAGAACTGTTCAGCAACCGATACGACTGGCAGTCTGATGGAGACTACTGGGACTACCGCACAGCCTTTGATGACATTGCCGACAGCCTAAAGTGCGAAATCATGAAATGGGCAGAAATGCGAAGCCTCGTGGGAGGAGCCACCGCGGTGGTCGGCTCAAGCGGTGGGGCCTGCATCAACCCACTGATCCGCAACCTTGAAGAAGGTGCGAGCGCCTCGGGGCTCACAGACTATGGGCTCTATTACTCCTCGAGCCGCGTCATGAGCTCATTTGAAGACGGTGACATCATCACTGTTGGCGGGAGCTACGATGCGGTTGAAACCCATGTCGGTGAAGGAATCGGAGGCAGCGTTACCGGAGAAATTACCCATATGTTGGACATCGGCATGGCGGGTCCCGGACAAATCTACGTTCACGCCACCGACGCCACCACCGAACAGCTCGCAAGAATGGCAGACGGGGGTACTGCGATCGCCTGGTCACCTCGGTCAAATCTCGATCTGTACGCAGCTACCACACCCGCAGATATTGCCCACCGGCTCGGTGTTTCAATGGCCCTCACCCCCGACTGGACTTGGTCCGGCTCCATGAGTCCTGCACGAGAATTGACCTGTGCACAAGAGTGGCTCAGCATTCGAGGTGCAGATATTTCCGATGTCACCATGTGGGGCTGGACCACCAACGAGGCCGCGCGCATTCTGAACCTTGATGGGGTTCTGGGTTCCCTCGAAGCCGGTCTACAGGCCGATATTTCTGTGTTCTCTTGGTCCGATAAGCCATACCAAACCGTAATCGAAGCCGATCCCAGGGATGTCGAACTGGTGATGGTGGCGGGCAATGCCCTGTATGGCAAGACCGAGTGGGTGAATGCGCTCACACACGACCCCGACTGGTGTGAGGACATCGAGGCATGTGGAGCCACCCGTTCCATCTGCGCACAGGCCGGCTCGAGTGGAGATGATTCCCAGACGGCAGAAGAGATTGAAGAGATCCTCAGCGGTGGGCTGGCGGCCGTCAGCATGCCGGCGGAACTCGACTATGCCAACGAGCTCTTTGGATTGTTTATGTGTGAGGACACCCGAGACTCATGCGATGTAGCGATTCGTACCAGCACCGATAGCGATGGTGATGGCGTTGCAGACCCAGAAGATGGATGCCCAGATGCGTATGACCCCCTCCAAAGAGACCACGATGGCGACACCGTTGGAGATGTCTGCGATCCCTGTCCCCTGGCCGCAGACATGACCACGTGTACCCACACCCCTGGAGACATCGACGGAGACGGCCACAGCACAGAAATGGACAACTGCCCCTGGATTTACAACGAAGATCAACTCGATACAGATGGCGATGAACTCGGCGATTTGTGTGACTTGTGCCCGGAAGAAGCCTCCAGCGAAGGTGGTTGTGCATTCACCATTCCTGAGATTCGAGATCCAGACAGCGAAAAAGAGGTCGCTGAGGGTACCCGAGTCACGGTGAGGGATGTCGTCGTCACCGGCGTTCGGTCTGGGGCGGGCTTTTACATTCAAGACCCGACAGTCGAGCGCTTCGCTGGAATCTTTGTGTTCGACGATGGCGAATACTCATCCGGCATAATCTCTACAGGTGAACAAATATCAATCACAGGTGTGTACACCGAGTATTACGACCTCTCCGAGCTCACGGATATTGACCTGCTAGAGACCTCAACCGGAGCCACACTCGAACCCATCGAGATCGAGGACGTCTGTTCCATTGGAACCGATGGCAGCCTGGCGGAGGCATATGAGAGTATGCTGGTCCGTGTGAGCGATGTCACCGTCACCAACGCCAACCCGGACGCGCCCGATGACTACGGTGAGTTCGAGGTGGGCGACTGTCTTCGAATCGATGATCAACTGAGCGATATTCTGGTTCCTCAGCCAGAAATCGGAACCCCCTTCTCCCACATCGCGGGAGTTCACACCTTCACCTATGGTCATGCCAAAATTGAGCCCCGTGGTGCCGAAGACGTGGCCGATTAGGCACACTGTCACCGAACTACCGTGGCTCTTGGGCGTTGCCTTGGGGTTGCTCGGACTGTGGTGGCGTGGTCACGCCTTCGTGCCCCTGCCATTCCTCTCGTCCTATGACTGGATGGAATACGTACCGAGCGCCTGGATGGTGACACACGGTGTCGACCTGGGTGGGTATGCCACCTGGAGAAACCCGCTGTATCCAGCAATGTTGGGCCACCTCGGAGAATGGGTGGGCTACAACGAGGCGGCTTGGCTGCTGGGAAGCATCGCCATGTCATTGGTGGTGTTTTCTGCCGGACTGGGGGCCCGAGCCATGGCCAACCCATGGGCTGGGTTGGTCGCCGCTGTAACGGTGCCCTTCATCAATCCATGGGCGGAGGCGAGCCGGTGGGCAACCCTCTACCCAACCCTGGCCGCCGCCACCGGGATGAGCCTGGCATGTGGTGCAGCCTTTGTTCGCTGGCGACACCCCCTCTGGATCGCAATCGCAAGCCTTTTCGCCGGTCTCGCATGGGGAATCGATTTTCGAGGAATTGCACTGGTCTGTGCTGTCCTCGCGATGATGCTTGTCGGCGGAAAAAATCGCTGGGGATTGATGCTCGGTGTCGTGGCCACCATCGCGATGGGGCAGCTGGCCAACAATGCCGTACAGATCGCCACCACCAAAGACACTTCCGTAGCCGTTCAGACCCAGCGAGAGCTGGAGGTACGCTTGGCGGTCGAGAGCGGGGACATGAGCTTGGTTCGAGCGTGCCACGATGAACCGGTGGACTCCGCATACCCCACGGTGCACACACTGATGCGGCCCTGCGCCTGGGCTTTTGTGAAAGACAACCTCGACCGAGCCACAGATCAAGCCCCCTTTGGGGTCGGACTCACGCTGCTTCTGCTTCCACTGATCGGGGTGGGGAGGGGAAGAGGCTGGCGCGATAGAGTTGCTCCCATCCTCGTGTTTGGTGCGGCATACGGGGCCATATTCTTGATGGCGGTATGGGCTCGACTCAATGTGCATCACTTTGTACAGTTCGCAGCCCCCATTGCCATGACGGTCCCCGTCGCCATCGGTCGGCTCACCGATGCAATGGGCGAGCGATCCGCCCGAGTTCCCGTCACCATTCTCTTTGCCGCTGGAGGACTTTTTTGGGTGACCACACAAGGCCCATGGGCCGGTAAGCCGGTCGATGATCTCGCAAAAGCCGAACAACATCAGCTATTGGGCTGGATGTTGGGAGGAGTGGGCGCCAACGTCAATCTCGATGGAGGAGACGTACTGATGGACTGCACAGGGCTGGGTGTAGAGGCCGCTTTGTTGCCCACACGTACACACGCTGGCCCACCAAACTTTCAACCATCGGCCACGTCCGCGCGCTGCCAACAATGGATCGATCACCCACCCAAAACCAGTGGACGGGTTTGGGTATTCACCCGCGAAGAGCCCGACTTCTCCGGGCCGCCGCAACCACCATGGCAGATGATACAAGCCTTCAAAGATGGCCCACGACGAACCTGGCTGTGGCAACTGGTTGACACCAACCAAGCACAACCGTAGGCTCGAGCATGGTTCAGGGCACCATTTCCATCATTATTCCTGCATTCAATGCCGGCGACACCTTGGTGAAATGCCTTCGTGGGGTGCTCGCACAAGAAGATGACGATTACGAAGTCATCGTTGTGGATGATGGCTCCAACGATGCCACTGCTGCGATCTGCGGACAGTTTGATGTTCTTCACATCCGTAATGAGAAGCGAGTGGGACCCGCCATTGGTCGCAACCGGGGGGCCGATGCAGCCCGGGGGGCCTTTCTCGCATTTACAGACGCCGACTGTGTGCCGCCCCCCGACTGGCTTGCGTCCATACGGCGCTGGCTCGAGGTCGCACCGGTCGTCTGCGGCACGTACCGACCCGCTCCCTGGCAAAATGCGCTTGGACGGTTCGCCAATCTCGATTGGTCTCTGTACTGGTTTCGCTTCATTCCAGCCGAAACCGATTCATTCTCCATGGGCAACGTCGCATTCCATCGCGATGTGTACTTTGATCGCGATCGACTAGAGGAGCACTTCTTTCATCGCGTGGCTGCAGCAGAGGACACAGTGGTCGCCATGACCATCGCTGAACACCACCGTATTTTGAGCACTGAACAGCTGTGGGTGCTGCATATGCACCGTGAACGGTTCTTTGATTATGCGCGCAAGCACGTCACCACCGGATACTCCCGTACACTGTTGTCTCTCGCCTTTCCCCAGCGAAAGATTTTTGCGGCCCGCGACATTCGACTCAGTTTTGTTTTCTCTCAACTGTTGTCCACCATTTTTGTCCTGTTGACCAGCGGACTCGCCCTCCTCGGCGTACTCAACCCAGGGGTCGCATGGGTCGCATGGGGGATCTTCGCAGCCTTGCAAGCCTCCTCTCTGCTCGCCATTGCTCGAACCGAGCCCAATATTGGCTTTTTGATCATGTCTTTTGGCTTGTTCTTGGTTCGCAACACTTGCTGGCTACTGGGTCTCTGTAAAGCGCTTTTATACGTCATCCAATCCCCTCCTGAGCTTGAAGAGGCGGCCCGATGGAGAGCCCGTCGGGATGAAAACCCGATCGATGGAGACGTCAAAGAACCGCAAACGCAAGTAGAAACGCCCGAAATTGAACGCGCCAACGCGGAAAGGGTGCATTAAGAACGGCCTTGGACCCTAAGTGGAGGCCCACATGGACGACGAAATCACCACGCGAATCGATAATGGAATCACCCGAACCGCAGCGATTTTTCTGGCGATTGCCGCCATCTTGCTCGGCCTAATTGCCGGCACGATCGGACACAGCATCTTTTCTGAACCTGTAGTGGTGATCCCTCCTCCAGAAGTCATCAAAGAAGAACTCACTGAGACCGAACTGCGGGCCCTTGCCTCCGATCTTATTGCCACCGAGCAAGATCGGGCTCAACAAGCCATCGAACGAGTGCAAACCCTTCAAGAAGAACTCGCGTTTAAAGAAGCAGAGCTTGAAAAGTTCAAAAATGCGAAAGCCAAAAATACAGCCCGACGCGGCCAACTTCAAGAAGAGATTGCATTCCTACAGATCCAACTCGCATCGGCCGAAGAAGAACGTGAATCCCTGCGTAAAGAGCTCAAACAAACCATCAAAGAACTCGACTTTCAGGTTGTCCAAACCAAGAACTTCAAGCGCAAAGCCAAACAGTACAAAATGGAATCCACCACAAACTTGTGGGGCGCATTTCTGGCCAACTCCAAGGTCAAAATCTGCGACCGGGGAACCCGGAAGCGGCATGAAAAATGCCATGATGCGGTGGAGGATGCACTCAACTCACAGATGCGTGGACGCTTCACCGTGTGTGTGGACACCTACCAGTCCGTGCCGGTTTTAAAGCAAGCACAGCGCGAAGATCCCTTGCCGCGCTACGCTGCTCGACTCAACGAAGAGAACAAGTTCACCAAAAAGGGGTGGTACATCCTCTTCTGTGATCCCACACTCCCAGAAGCCGGAGATCAAGAACTCAAGGGAGACGATGTACCCACATGGAAGTCGACCTATGGGGTAGACGAAGAGTTGGGTTTAGACAACAACGATTACCCACCCAGCAATGGCTACAACGCAGCACCCACCGGTGGCCGACAAGAGATGGATGAGCCCATCGAAGAAGACGAGATGCTCGAAGACGAACTGAATCTCGACGATTTAGACTTGAACTTCGACTGATCAGCGAACGAGCACAGTGCGGGAACGGGTTCCACCGGGCACCGCATAGTTTCGGGTCTCACGAACCTCCCACCCCTCGAAGGGCGGGGGCGTGTCACCCGAGAGTAGAACCGCTTGTCCATCTGAAACCAACAACCGTGCCGCATCCTGTAGGTACTCCTCAGGAGGACGAAAGGCGCGGCTGATCACGCCATTAAAGCCGGAGTCGAGCGCCTCGACACGGCCATGGAACACTGTGGCATTGCTGAGTTTCGCATCCCGAACCACAGTGGCCAAAAAGGTTGCACGCTTGGCCCGACTTTCGACGAGGACCACCGAAACTTTCGGATGACGCGCAGCAAGCGCTATGCCGGGAAATCCAGCACCACTTCCCAGATCAGCCCACCGACCGTGTGCATCCAGGCCCTCAACCGCGCCCACCGCATCGATAAAGTGAGAAGCAATGGGCCCCGGACCCACCAAGTTCATGGCCGTTCTCCATCGCTCCAACAAAGAGCGGTGAATCTCTTCGGCCTCTGTGAAGCTCATCCGGCGCTGCGCCGAGCCAACAATACGGCCAACATGTCGATGGCCGCAGGGGTCACCCCCGGAAGCCGTGCTGCGGCCCCCAATGTCTCTGGCCGAGCTGCACGCAATCGTTCGGCCACCTCAGCGGAAATACCCGGTGCATCAAAATCCATACCATCTGGAATCCGCACAGATTCCATCTTGCGGGTACGGGCGGCACGCACCTCTTCCCGCTGTAAATACCCGGCATACTTGATGTCGGTCTCCACCTGTTCAGCGGTGCTCGAATCCAGTTCGGGAACTTCATCCAACAACAATGAAAGACTGGCCCAATGCAATTGGGGTCGACGCAACAACTCCGCGACACTCACCGGTTTACGGGGCACCGCAAAGCCAGCAGATTCAAAGCGCTGCACCACCGGGGCCGAAGGGCGTACTTGGGTGCTCTCACACCATACACGGGCCTCATTGATGGCTTTCAACTTGGCTTCAAACTGTACCCACGCCTGGTCTGAAACGAGTCCAACCTTTCGCCCAGCGGGCATCAATCGACGATCCGCGTTGTCCTCGCGCAGCAACAAACGATGCTCCGCACGACTCGAGAACATTCTGTAGGGCTCTCCCCCCACGCCTCGCGTGACAAGATCATCGATCAACACACCGATGTATGCCTGTTCTCGACCGAGAATAAAGGGCTCGCCTTGGGCTGCAGATACGCCCGCGATCAATCCTTGAGCCGCGGCCTCTTCATAGCCACTCGTTCCATTCACCTGACCGGCCAGAAACAGCCCAGGGATCCGACTGTGCTCGAGCCCGTGATTCAAGTCTCTTGGATCCGCAAAATCATATTCGACGGCGTACCCAGACTGAAGAATCTCTGCATTCTCCAAACCCACTATCGAGCGCACCATGGCCAGTTGAACATCGGCTGGAAGACTGGTCGAAAGTCCATTCACATACACACGGTGGGTGTCGAGACCCTCCGGCTCTAAAAATAGTTGATGACGATCTCGCTCGGCAAAGCGAACGATCTTGTCTTCGATGCTGGGGCAGTAGCGCGGGCCTCGTCCTTCTATCTGACCTGAAAACAAGGGAGAGCGATCCAGGCTATCGCGGATCAACCGATGGGTATCGACATTGGTGTAGGCGATGTGGCAATCGATTTGAGGCAGGCGATCACCCGGAGGACTGAATGAGAAATGACCGTCGGGTTCTGTCTCTTCTTGTACTTCGATGCGGTCCCAGTCGATGGTGCGTCCGTCCAACCGTGGGGTTGTACCCGTCTTGAGGCGGCCCAAACGGAGACCCAGTGAACGCAACCGTTCCGAAAGCTTCTGTGCAGCCGTGTCGCCCACCCGACCACCACCCACCTGCTCATCACCACAATGCATGACAGCGGACAAGAATGTACCCGTGGTCAAAATCACCGCTTGCGCGGAGATGGTTTCACCTTGACCAAGAACCACTCCCGTGACCCGTGATCCGTCCACCAGCAAATCAACAACTTCGCCGGCCTGAATCTCAACATTTTCGGCCGCTTCGAGTTCGGCACGCATCTGGGCCGGGTATCGATCAATGTCCACCTGTGCGCGACTGGCTTGAACAGCAAGCCCTTTGCGGGTGTTGAGTCGACGAAACTGTATGGTGCACTGATCGGCAACCCGACCCATCGCACCACCCAAGGCATCGATCTCGCGAACCAGGTTGCCCTTGGCCAGTCCACCCACCGCCGGATTGCACGACAATCGACCGATGTGGTCCAAGCGCATCGTGACCATGAGGACATGCCGACCCAACCGTGCCGCGGCCAATGCCGCCTCACAACCTGCGTGACCGGCACCCACCACAACAATGTCTACTGTACGCTCCATGCGCCCTGCTAACCCACTATTGCCCACACACAGGTAGGATATGCCATGCGCGAGCGGCTCTCCATGCTCTTGATCCTGGGAATGTCCCTTCCTTTCATGGGCAAACCTGTCCATGTGGATGATGCCAATTTTCTGGTATTGGCCCGGCATGCGGCAGTGGATCCATGGCGACCGCATGATGCGCTCATCAACTGGCAAGGCACCACGGAAGCCGCGTTCCACGTCCTTTCCAATCCCCCAGGGATCGCCTGGTGGCTCGCACCCGTGTCCAACAGTGCTGTGTTTCTGATGCACCTTTGGATGCTGCCTTGGCTTTTACTCGCTGGATGGGGGGCCGCCAAACTCGGTGGGGCCATCGCAGAACGAAGCGCTGCAGCGATCATTCTGATCTGTGGCGCGCCCATTTCTGTCTTTGCCACGCAAGCACTGACCCCCGATCTCCCGCTGCTCGGACTGACCCTCGCTGGAATGGGGGGACTCATGGGGGGTCCGCCCGCGCACCGACGGCGCTATGCCCTGCTATTGGGGATGGCCTCACTGTTTCGGTACAGCGGTCTGGCCCTTCTTCCTGTGATCCTCCTGCTGGGTAAAAACCGTGCCGAAGGCCTTCGACTGGCCGCATACGCATCGATCCCCATGGCATTGCTCTGCGTGCACGATTTGTTGGCCTATGAACAGATCCATCTGGTGGCCATGATGGGCTTTCAGTCCATCTCCAACACCTTGCCCGACATGGGACACAAGGCCGTGGCCAGCATCGCCGCACTGGGTGGTGCCGCGGTTTTACCCATACTGTGTTGGCAAAAGCCGGCCCGGGGGTTCACCGGTGCTGCAATCGGGGCCGGGATCGGCTGTACAGCCGCCGCATGGGCCGATCAAACAGGAGTGGCCGCAATCAGTACTGTGGTCTTCAGCGCCGCGGGTGTAGCCACCTTGGCCGGGGCCACTCGAAACCGGGACTTCACCGACCGCATCCTGCTCACTTGGTTGGGGCTCGGTCTGGTTTTTCTACTCAGTCTTCGCTTTACCGCCAGTCGGTACTGGATTCCCTTCTTTGCGCCCGCCGTCCTTCTTGCGCTGCGTGCCGCTACACCCCAATGGATACGGATCGCGTGCTTTCTCACGCCCTCATTGAGCGTCATTCTGGCCATCGATGACATGGATCTCGCCCGCTCACAAGAACAGGCGGCTCTTCTGGCACAAGAATTCGACCCTGGACACATTGCAGGACACTGGGGGTTTCAGCACCACCTCGAGGAGGCTGGCTGGACCTCCGCGGAAGATGACGTCCAGATTGCACCCAACACGTGGCTGGCTCGCTCGAGTCAGGCGTGGCCGCAAACTCCAGCCAATACGTGCTGGACCGACACACGTGAAATTCCGATCCCAGATCCTCGACCGGGACTCCGGGTGCTCACCGAGTCTGGTGGCGCAAACTTTCATGGACATATGCTGGCGGGCACTCCACCCGTTCGGGTCTTCGCGCCGTGGAGTATTGGCACGGATCCCATGGACCTTCTCACTCTTCAGCGAACCTGTCCGTAAACGGTTTCTGAAGTCGCCACGCACGGCGAATCTCCCAGCCACACCCAAATAAACAGGCTGCATCATGAAGGGCCAACCACACCAACCCACGGGCACCCAATGTTGGCACCAACAAGAACGTGATCACCATACTCACCAGGAGCCAGGCGATCGCAAATACCAACGCGGGGCGAATTCGGGTGCGCTTCATCGAACGAGCTTACCCAATTCGGTCACAGATTCGTGTAGGATTCCTCTCATCGTGGAGCCACCATGCCGTACCTGAAGACTGCCTGGGACATCGTGATCCGACACCCATGGGAGTGGATTGTCCTCACCGTTTTTTATCTCTACCTGTTGATGGTTGGGATCGGCATACTGTTCGCCCCCAACATGATCCGCATTGCGCGCAAGGCTGCGGATCAAGGGGTACCACCCACGGTCAGTGACCTCTTTAATTTTGATCATTTCGCAGACGATGCCCTGGCTGTGATCGTTCAAAAGGTGGCCATCGGTATCGGGCTGTGTCTGTGTCTGATCGGTTCCCCCATCATCGCCATCCTGCTCTATTGGACCCTGCATCTCGCGGCCGATCGAATCTATGCGCCCATCGACTGCCTAAAAGCGTCCTTCGCCCATGCCAAAAGCCACGGGTTCGATATCTTCATCAATGTGTTTGTGATCTGGATGGTCGTTCATGTATGTGCGTTCTTTACCTGCGGGTTGGGAATGCTGCTGGGAATGCCCATTATGATTGTCGCCATTGAACGTTTTTATCGAAGTCAACTCGGGGCGATTCTCGCAGCAGGGGATGCAGCTGGCATTCCGCGGAAGGCATGAACACGCCCGCGAAGACACGGCCGTGAGTAGCGCAGCCGACAACATCCGCACCATCACTGTGCGATCCGATGGAGAAGGACGGCGGGTAGACACTTATCTTGCACTGCGGTTTCCACGGTTTTCGAGGAGCCGCATTCAGCGGATGATCCGCGAAGAAGAAATTCAGAGCAGCCAACGGAACTTAAAGCCATCGACCACCATCTCCGCTGGAGAAGAGTTGCTGGTCTTTGTTCCAGAGATGGCCCCACAAGGTCCACCACCACCACTCCCCACAGTATTGTTTGAAGATGAGCGTCTATTGGTGGTGTCCAAACCGACCGGAATGCTGGCTCATCCTGCTGGATTGACCTTCACTTATGGACTGGTCGGCATCGCCCGAGCCGCCAGACCCGAGCACACTGTGGATCTTGCACACCGACTTGATCGAGAAACCAGTGGCGTAAATGTACTGACCAAAGACAAGAAAGCCAACGCTTTCTTGAAGCGGGCATTCTTTGAAAAAAAACCGCAGAAAACCTACCAAGCCATCGTTCATGGATGTCCTGAGTGGGAACAGCAGGTCGTCGATGGTGCCATCGGTCGAGCGCCCAACTCGTCCATCCGAATTCGGCGCGCAGTGAACGAATCGGATGGACTCCAAGCCTGCACGACGGTGACTGTTCTCCAACGCTTGGGGAAACTGTGCTTGGTGGAAGCCGCCCCACAAACGGGACGCACCCACCAAATTCGGGTTCATCTCGAACATCTCGGTTTTCCCATTTTAGGCGACAAAATGTATGGTCAACCGGACAGCACATTCTTGCGCTATTTGGATCACGGAGAGGATGAAATCATCCGAATCGCCACAGGTTTTCCGCGCCATGCCTTGCACGCTGCACGGATCTCGATTCCACATCCCGATGGCGGATCCATCACCATCGAGGCACCATTAGAAGACGATATGGCATCGATTGTCGCCGGCGCCCAGCCTTGCTGGAATGAGCCGGAAGAATAATAGGAACACATGAAAACGCTCACTCTGGCTCTATTGATCTCGGGATCTGCCCACGCAGAAGATGAAAAAGATGCCACCATTGAACCATCAACGGTGGCCGAGAACCCCGAAAAGCTTCCCCCAGCACCGATCAGTATGGGTGCGCTCACACCCGAGCGGCTCATGGCACTGCGGACCTACAAAGGTCAACGTCTTCAAGTACGTGCTGAGACCGAGTACCGTGGCTCATCGGTCGCGACCTTTACCTCTATGTCATACGGATACCCCCACGGAATGGGAAGCGGTGTGGTGGTCACCGACAACATCTCTACGTTCCGAACCTGGGGTGTATACAGAGGACCACAGCGTCTCTCGACGCCAGATTTTCTTCACCTGGTGGGGGCAACCGACAAGCGGGATGCTCTCGTCGACGAAATCAAAGACCTGCGTAAATCGGCCAAGGGGTGGTACGCCGTGGCTGGAACCGGCGTGGCGGGCGTGTTGACCGGATTGGTGGGCATGGCGACTGCGGGCGACATCAATACCTACAGCACCTTCAATATGGTCTCGCTGAGTGGCACGATTGTGACCATCGGTGGCCTCTTTGGTGCCAGTTTTCCGAGTTCAAAGGCGCAACGCTTGTACAAGTATCCTGGAAGTAAAATGAGCTCCGATGCGGCCAATGACCTGACCCATGCGGCCAATGAACGGCTCCGACAGGAATTAGAAATCGCACCCAATGAAGCCTGGTTACTGGATTTGGGTGCCACCGACTGACCCCTACCAGGGCAGACTGTCTCCATCGGACAACTGAAGCCAGAGCCACTCAAAGCAACTTCGGTACAGCACTTCGCCGCGCTCTCGGAGGATGTCCTCCCATGACAGCCGCCGCTCGCGCCGACGCAGGCGCAACAATTCCAAGTGGATCCGACGCTCAATGACCGAAACCGTTGGCACCCGAATCAAGGGCAGCCCCGCGGCCAGAAAACTGCCGGTTTCACAGGACACAACACGACCGATCACCGCAGGAACCGCGGGTACTCCAGAAACGGAACCCACCGGCAGAAACCGCTCACCAAGAGGCAACATCGGTGTGAGATTGTCGCCATCCACCTTCCAGAGCATGGGTGGAGACCGCGAGATCACACGTACACTTTGACGCACCGGAGGCTCCGGCATCGGCTTTCGTTTGATGCGGCGAGCCCATGAAGGAACACCCGGGTCCAGTTCCGGAACAAACATCATCGCAGCTGCCACCTGAACGCGAACCCACCGCGGCAACGGTTCATCTGCCCATGGACCCAAAAACCGATCGGGCGCAACCAATCCAACCTGGGGCAATTGATTCTCTGTAATGTCCGACATCTGTTGATCCGACACCACCACTTCCGCTACACCCGGTGGTCGTCGGTCATGACGCAGGGGGCCGGTCACCATCAGCATATCCGCAACTTCATCAATGGCTGACCACGGGGCGTCACCATCCAGGATCTGCCGATACAGAACCTCGAACTCGAGGTCCAGCGTCTGATACCGGGCTTCATCCATCGGATCGTCCCGCTCAATCCAAGCCATATGGCGCAAATAATTCTCATGACTGCCCGACCAAAGCAGGGCTTCATCCCCCGCATAGGGGTCGCGATTGGTCAATCGATACGGCGGGGCCGAGTCCAAGGCTGGATCACGACCCAAAATGCTGCGGACCTTTCTCATGAACGGGCCGCCTCGGTATGCAAACGCCGAATGCGATCCCGAAGAGATGTGGGTTTGAGGACTTTTACCGTGGGACCAAACCCCAGAATCCACGCTTCTAGTTCAGGACTAATGCCCACGCGCAGCTGCATCTCTAGCGCCCCCATCCCGATGGGCTCCACCCGCTGACTGTGGTGCCAAATTCGTTCTCGTACATAGGGCGCCGCCGACCGAGCGAACTCCAGACTGATCTCGGTGACCTCACCTCCGATGATGCCAAAGCAATCGCTCACCAATGCCTGAGGGTCAAAGTCTTCCGGGTATTCAAAGGTCTCTCCCCGGGCACGTGAAAAGGCCCGAAACCGATCGACCGCATAGGTCTTGACCCGGCCCACGTCGGTATCGAGCGCAAACAAATAGAGCCCCTGTCGCCAGTGAGCCAATGTGTAGGGATGAAGGCGATACGTGCGCACCGGGCCGCCCACCCGAGCATACAGGGCCTCTACGGGGTTCTGCCGCAGGAGAGCGGTGAGAATATCGTCCAAGATGTCGGCATCACGGGTGTGGTCCTTGGCGTGTTCCGGTACCGCAACAAATTTGCGATCCATATGATCCACCATTCCAGCGTTCTCTCCACCCGGTCCCCCCGACCACGCACTGATTCGCTCCAGCGCATCGTCCATGTCCTCGGCAAAACCTGTACCTTTCAGGAAGTCAAAGAGGCTGCGACCAAAATGAAGACTGACCAACTCCAGCAATGAAAGTTGAACCCCTCGTCGGCCAAAGGATGCATCCATCGATAGCGTTCGCTCACTCCCGCGGCCTTCATCGATGACCGGCACACCAATGCCACGCAAGTCAGACAAATAGCGCCGCAAGGTCCGGTCATCGAGATCGAACTCTGAGATGGCCTCATCGGCGGTAATTCCACCCGCTTCTTGCATTCGAGACAGAAGCATCACCAACTTCTGAGACTTGTTGAGTTCGATACTCACGATAGTTTCGCTCCATTGGGTAAGGGATGGCCCTGTAAGCCCGCAATCAGATTGTCCGCACACATTTCAGCCATCACCCGACGTGTATTCCATGTTGCACTGCCAATGTGTGGCAACAGCACAACCCGGTCGCTGCTCAATAACCCTGGATGAATCGCGGGCTCCTCTTCAAACACATCCAATCCAGCGCCCGCAATGCCACCCGACTCAAGGGCCGCCACAAGGGCCGCCTCATCCACCACAGGGCCCCGGGCG
>Ga0315320_10002584_pt1 | contig 14908 bp, 15 predicted proteins | sample M140m21515metaG_FD_203458 | JGI IMG/M metagenome (GOLD analysis project Ga0315320, IMG submission 203458) | Ammonia-oxidizing marine archaeal communities from Monterey Bay, California, United States - M1 40m 21515 | ecosystem: Environmental > Aquatic > Marine > Coastal | place: USA: California... | reverse complement strand
TGCCGGGTCTGCTCGTATTTCCTGCCTGGATTCCCAAGCCCAACGATCAGTTTCATGCTTGCATCAGCCAATTCGTGCTGCGGGCATTGATGACCTTCTCGATCAGCCTGCGTCCTCCGACTTGTCACCGCCCTTGGAGATTACCTCTGGTTCGGCCAGTGCCTCAGCTGTTTCCTCTGAGGCTCCCTTTGGCTGCTCGATGTGCGTGAGCACAGTCTCAGCCGGCGTGATCAGCGAAATGCCTTCCGGCAGCTCTAGGTCACCCGCGGTCTTGTGTCCGCCCAACTCAAGATCGGTCACGTTCAGGCTGAGATTCTCTGGAATCTGGCCTGCCGAACACTCGATCTCGACTTCGTGGGCGTTGTCGATCAACAAACCACCCTGCCGTAAACCTGCAGCATCACCATGCCGGTGCACGGCAACAGTCACCTGAACCAACTCTTTCAGATTCACACGAATCAGGTCGAGATGAAGGACCTCAATTCCCAACGGATCCCACTGGATTTGGCTTACCAAGGCTGTTTCTTTCACGTCACCGGCAAGCTCAACCGTCTTGCTGTGGTGACGCAACAACGTCTTGACCTGTGCGGCTGGCACCGACAAGTGCTCGTTACCTTCACCATGGCCGTATAATACCGCTGGAACACGCCCGCTGCGACGCAATCGTTCCGTAGCCGACGAGCCTACTTGCTCGCGTTTTTCTACATCTAAAACTTCGGCCATCTGTACTTACCTATCGATCGATCAAAATGCTCTGCGAATACAATTCTTCAGCCAGAACTGCCCTGAAAACACAAGCCAGATCAAGCGAAGCGGACAAGTATGGCGGAAGAAAGCTCCTACGCAAGCCCAAAGCTGCGGGCAAACGAGAAGTTGGCTCGGCCAACAACGGGGTCTCACTCGCCTAATTGCCACAGTGGGGTATAATAATGGCTCCCGCCCAAGTGCGAGCGAGGCCAGCATTTCCCCGAATCTGCCGCCTTCCACCCTCCTCGCCCAGCCAAAGCCAACCTGTTGAAACCACCACCACCTCAACAAATGCATCGCACGCTCACTCGAGGCAAAGACGCCAAAACGGATCCATGCTGTTCCGGCCGACGCTTTTGCAATCATTTACCCCAGCACACTTGGGGCATCATCCTGACGCAAATCTGCTTGATTGGGTGGCTTGCGGGGACGCCTAGGTCAGCAGCAGCAGCCCCCGAAACAGCAGCACAGGCCAAGAACGCCAGCGTCCCGGGTGCCAACACAACTGACGAAGCGAAGCTAGTTGCACGCGGCTCGCAAATTTACAAAGAAACCTGCCAAAGCTGCCACGGAAAATCCGGCCAAGGTTCCGAAGATCAATACGAGCACGCACTAGTCGGCGACCTGAGCGTGGGCAGCCTAACCGAACTGATTAGCCGAACGATGCCGGAAGAAGATGCTGACGCCTGCACCGGCGAAGATGCCGCCGCAGTAGCGACTTACATTCACACCGCCTTTTACAGCGAAGCGGCGAGGGTACGAAACCGCCCCCCAAGAATCGCGATGTCGAGACTTACCGGAGAACAACTCCGACAGAGCATTGCCGACCTGTACGGGCACTTCACCAAGCCGACAGCAATCTCGGATCAGCGAGGAGTAAAAGCGACCTACTACAACGGAACCTCTCAAAAGGCAGAGGAATTGAAGATCGACCGCGTCGACAATGTGATCGACTTTGAGTTCGGGACGGAATCCCCCGGCGATGGCATCGACCCGAAAAGCTACCGAATTCATTGGGAAGGGTCGCTGAAGGTCAACAGAACAGGACGCTACCAGATTGTGCTACGAAGCAGCTGCTCGTGCATGATGGAATTCGGAAGTCGTAACCGAGAACTGATCAATAATCATGTTCAGTCAGAGGGAAGGGATGAGTTCCGGCGTGACATCTTTCTGACAGCCGGCCGAGCGTACCCCTTCGAAATCAGCTTTTTGCAACGAAAACGCAAAACAAAACAACCACCCGCCCGCGTGTCGCTTTCGTGGATTCCGCCAGGTGGCATTGAGGAAGTGATTCCTAAGGAAAACCTGATCCCCGAACAACTCGCAGACACGTTCGCACTGCAGGCAAAGCTACCGCCGGACGATCGCAGCTATGGCTACGATCGGGGCACATCAGTCAGTCGGCAGTGGGACGAGTCCACAACAGCGACAGCGATCGAATTTGCAGAGATCGCTATCAAAGAACTCTATCCCAAATTTCGACACCGCTATCGCAACGACGCTGATGAAAATCGCAGCGTGTTGAAACGGTTCCTCGCAGAAATCGTCACCGTAGCTTTCCGAGGCAAGTTGGACGATGCAGCCCGCCACCTCTACATTGACCAGCAAATAGCACTCTCAGAGGATGATGGGGAGGCGATCCGAAGAGCCATGCTGCTGGCACTAAAGTCTCCGCGGTTCCTCTACCCGACCCTGAACACGCAACACAACCGCAGCCAACGAACTGCGAACCGCTTGGCATTAGTGATGCACGACTCGCTGCCGTCGGCCCCATGGCTTGTCAACGCTGCAGCCAAAGACAAGTTACAAAATGACGCGCAACTGACGAATACAGCGAGGCGAATGGTCGACGACTACCGCACTCATGCCAAGACACTGACCTTTCTCAATGAGTGGTTGGGACTGAAAAACACAGATGAGATCGCCAAGGACACCGAACAATTCCCCGGCTTCGATCCCCACACGATTCAGGATCTGAAAAAATCGATGAATCGTTTTTTGCTGGATTTCATTGAGAGCGAAACAAGCGATTTCAGACAATTACTGCAAGCAGACTGGCGTTACACAACCAAACGACTCGAAAATTACTACGGCACTGCCTGGCAACCCGACGTAACCAAGAGCCAGCATGAAACCACTCAACCCAAAGTCACTCAGAACACTGACCCACAAGAAACTGAAGACACAAAGAAAGATCAAGACATCAAGCATGATGACGCCCAAATCGAATCAACACTGGCTCGAAGCATCCGAGATCGAGAAATTCATGCGGGCGTACTATCCCACCCATTGGTAATGAGCAATCTCGCATACCACCGAACCACATCACCGATTCACCGCGGTGTTTTCCTGACTCGACGAACACTGGGTCGCGTACTACGCCCACCCGACGCTTCTTTCACACCCCTGAGCCCCGAACTGCACCCTGACTTAACCACACGAGAACGAGTTCAGTTACAAACGGGTGAGATAAACTGCCAAGTCTGCCATAAACAAATCAACTCACTCGGCTTTGCGTTTGAGCACTTTGACGCAACCGGCAAATTCAGACGCAAGGAGAAAACAAAGCAAATCGATGCCGCGGGTAGCTACACTGACCGAAACGGGACACGGGTCGAATTTAACGGTGCACGAGAACTGGCCGACTACTTGGCCCAAAGCGAAGATTGCCACCACGCATTTGTTGAAGCTGCTTTCGAGCACTTCGTGAAACAACCGATTACCGCCTACGGCAGCGAAACTGCCGACAAAATCACCAAGTCCTTTCGAGACAGCGGGTACAACATCCGCGAACTGCTGATCACCATCGCGGTGACCGCATGTCGCGAACCCAACGACGCCACAACCACTGCCGCCACACTGCGACCGTAGTTTTCCAAACAACAACACCGAATAACTGACGACAGATTTCAACCCACCGGTCGAAAAATCGACGAACAGGTAACAAGAAAATGAGACACAGAAACACGCGACGTGACTTCATTCGGAATCTTGGCATCAGCGGAGCAGCAGCCAACCTCGTGCTTGCGCTCCCCAGCTTGGGGTGGGAAGCGTCTGGACAGAAGAAGCAACGGGTGATCTTCGTGTTCAGCCCTAACGGTGTGATCCCGAAGCACTTTTGGCCCGATGAAGAAGGTGAGAAATTTGAACTCAAGAGAATACTGGAGCCTCTGGCACCCTACAGAGACCAGCTACTGACCCTTCGTGGCATCGACAATCGAATCAAAGGCGATGGTGACGGACACATGCGAGGCATTGGATGCCTACTTACGGGTGTCGAACTTTTCCCCGGCGATGTCCAAGGCGGATCAGACACGCCCGCAGGATGGTCGATGGGAATCTCAATCGACCAACACCTCAAGAACAAGCTTCAAGCCGACGCCGCCACACGCACACGATTTGGCTCGCTGGAATTCGGCGTGATGGTGCCAGACCGGGCAGACACATGGACCCGCTGGTCATATGCCGGCCCCAACCAACCCGTCGCTCCGATCAGCGATCCCTACCAGATGTTTAACAAACTCTATGGCAATGCCCAAAACCGTGCCATGCTTTCCAGTGTCTTGGATGACCTCAGTGAGGACTTCAAGAAAATAGAAAAAATGGTCAGCAGTGAGGACCGTCAGATCCTCCAACAACATGCAGAGCTCGTTCGCTCAGTCGAACTGGAACTGAAGTCCGAGCTCCAGAGAGCGACAAAGCAACAAGCTTCCGACAACAAACCTGCGCCCACTGATCATGCCGTTCCAAAACTGCCACCCAACGTGCAGGAACAAAATGACAACATGCCACTGATCAGTCGAATGCAAACTGACCTGATGGTGAATAGCCTGATGTCCGATTTCACGCGTGTGGCTACGATGCAGATCACTAACAGTGTCGGCAATCCGCGAATGCGTTGGCTTGATATCGATGAGGGGCACCACACGATTTCGCACGAACCCGACAGCAACGAAGACGCCTACGAACAACTGATCAAGATCAACACCTGGTACAGCGAACAGGTCGCCTACATGGCCAAGAAGTTGAAAGAAACGCCTGAACCGGGAGGTGACGGCAGCATGCTTGATCACACGACCATCATCTGGACCAATGAACTTGGAAAAGGTAACTCACACACTCGCAACAGCATCCCGTTTGTGATGGTCGGTGGAGGCCTTGGGTTCAAGACCGGCCGCTCACTGAACTTTGGCAATCAACCCCACAATCGACTGCTGCTGAGCATCACCCAGGCAATGGGGCACGCCGAGAAAACCTTTGGCAACCCTGACTACTGCGGTGACGGCCCGCTAACAGGCTTGGCCTGAGAGAACCTCAAGTGACATCGCGACCACGAACCGCTGCCTTGGCTGATGACATTCGACTTGGATCATGACATCCCGGGATCAACAGGCTGGCCTGACGTCGACAGCGACAAAGATCGCTTCTCGGCGAAACATCCGCCGATGAGTGGCTGACAACGAATCGGTTCACTCAAACGTGAATCACTGGTCCGGGTCCTCGTTGATGCGATACATCTCTCGCCATGGCAATTGAATGCCTCCATCAATCGTGAGCGTGCTTCCCGTGATGTACTCATTGCCCGGGTCGCACAAAAACACTGCACCGCGTCCGATTTCCTCCGGCTTACCGAGTCGCCCCCACGGCAACTTGGCCCCCTCGGCTGCTAGCGTCTCTTCCGAAAAGAACTTGCGTTCGCCGGGCGTATCGGTCCACCCCGGGTGAATGATATTGACCCGGATTCGATCACCGGCCAACTCACACGCGGCAGTCCTTGCCATCTGGTCATTGGCCGCCTTGGCCATGTTGTATGCCATCGCGCCCGGAATCGCCATGTGCGCGTGGGGGCTACTGATCACAACCATCGCGCCACCGTCGCCCGCCGCAACCATCTTCTGTCCTGCTGCACGCACGAAATAAAACGCACCCCACATACTCACATCAATGGTTTTTTTGAATTCATCAAGGTCGGAATCCAAAAAGAGATGACGATCGCTATACACAGCGTTACTGACGACAATATCAACCCCACCCATGAGTTCCACAGCCTCGTCAACCAACCCCTCCACTGCCTGCTGGTCTCCAAAGTCCGCTCGGATCGCATGCGCGTCACACCCCGAAAGCTGGCGGCATTGTTCGACAACCTGACCCGCTTCATCAGGGTGACTGCGAAAGTTGACAACAACCTCGGCTCCTGCCCTCGCTAATTCGATGGCGACTCCACGCCCGATACCACGGGAAGCCCCTGAAACGATCGCTCGCTTGCCTCTCAAATCCGTCATTATCTCACTCGCTTCTTGAAGTCACCTGACCATGGGGCGGACAGTCTACTCCAGTCCGGCAACGCTATTGAACGGGGCATCTTGGTTTTACACCCCACAGCCAGCTATCGCTTACCCCCTCACGCTTCAAGCAAAGAAGCCAAACAAAGTGGCTTTAACCAAAGATTCCCGCGTTTTCAAAGCCAAGTGGTTTGTTCTCTGCCACCGAAAATCCTGCTGAACCTGCGAGCAGCGAACTGGAGTTCGAGAGAGAACCGAAAAACCAAATCAGCCTCTTCAGCGGCGGCGAGCAGCCGCCAGAGCGTGCAAAAGTCACGAAAACGTCCAGAAAACAATCTTTATTGAAAGAAAGCCGCCAAAAACGCCCCTGGGTGATTGATTTCTTTCACGAATGATAGAAAACTATCATTGATAGCAATTTATCCACATCAGGTAATTTAGATTGGCTGGAGCAACAAGCGAAACGAGGCGAACGAAGTTGCGTGACCTCATCCAATCCCGAGGCTTCGCTTCGCTGGGTGAACTCGCGGACACGCTGCAAGTCAGCGAATCGACGATTCGGCGTGACCTTGATTACCTCGAGAGCGCTGGGACAGCCCGCCGAACGCACGGTGGCGTTTTTTGGACTGGTGGATCGGACACGCTGAGAATTTTCGAAACGCGGCGCGACACCGATTGGTCAGCCAAAGCAGCGATAGGACAGATGGCGGCGGCGTTAGTCGAAGATCACGACACGATTCTGCTGGATGGTGGCAGCACCACCTACGAGCTAGCTCGGCATCTGGTGGGGCGTCCGCTTCAGGTTGTGACCAACAGCCTGCCCGTAGCTCATTTACTATCGAGCAGTGAATCGATTGACCTCGTGATGATTGGCGGCTGCGTTCGCGGTCGAACGGCGGTAGCGATTGGGCCGATGGCTGATTCGATGCTGCATAGCATCAATGTGGGTAAAGCTTTTCTTTCTGTCGCGGGCATCACAGATCGCGGCTACTTCAACAGCAACATGATGTTGGTTGAAAGCGAGAAAGCCATGCTGTCATCAGCGGACCGTGCCATTGTGGTCGCGGACAGTAGCAAGTTCGGCAAGGTGAGCCTCAGCCGATTATGCGGATTACATGAAGTACACGCCGTGGTGACAGATTCCAACCTTGATTCCAAATGGAAAGAGCACCTTGCACTGGCTGGTACGGAAGTAGTGTTAGCTGCACCTTCTGGGGAAGGTAAAGCTGCACACATATTACCGACCGCGCCCGACTGGAACAGTCAATCCGATTAAAGCACTGCAGGCCCGTCCGAGCAGTTACCCCATATACGCATCGAAAAAATCGAAGATGAACCACGCGACCATTGACCGCTCAACAATTGAACAACTCGTTCGCAACGCCATCCGCGCGAATGGCGGCAGCCCTCAGGGTGCAGCACCATCGGGATCTCCAAGTGATCCGCCGGGCTGGGTTGGCGGCAAGCCAAACTTACGAGTCAGCATTTCAGCTCGGCACTGTCATCTGACCGATGAGCACGTTGAGATTCTCTTTGGGCGGGGCAGTGTGCTGGAGCCTGAGAAGGATCTTTACCAGGACGGTTTTTACGCTGCGAAACAAACAGTCATGGTGGTCGGCCCGCGTCGTCGCATGTTACCGAGTGTGCGAGTGCTAGGCCCCACACGAGCAGACAGTCAAGTTGAACTGGCTCTCACCGATTCCATTTCACTAGGCATTGATGCCCCGGTGAGGCACAGCGGAAAAATTGACGGTACTCCGGGATGCGTTCTTGTGGGTCCCGCTGGCAGCGTCCAACTGGAACGCGGAGTGATCCGAGCAGCTCGACACGTGCACATGAATCATTCAGACGCCGATCATTATGGTGTCAGCAATGGCGACATGATGCAATTGAAAATCAGCAGCTCTGACTGCAGCGTTATCTTTGACGACGTTCTCGTACGTGCTGACAAAGCAGCCAAGCTGGAGGTCCACATCGATACCGATGAGGGTAACGCCTGCCATTTGGATGCAGCAACAGAAGTGCTTTTGAAAAAAGGTGACTGCAGTTGCAATAACTAAACCACCAATCGGGCCCGTCGTCCGATTGATTATTCCACTGGCCAGACATTGCGTCTGGTCCAACCCCTTCCTTACCCAAGGCAGTTTCTGAGATGGCAAAAATTAGTGAAGCGCTCGGGATGATCGAAACCAAAGGGTTTGTATCCCTGGTTGAAGCATCCGACGCGATGATGAAAGCAGCGAACGTCAAGTTCATCGGCTGGGACAAAGTTGGCGGTGGCTTAGCCAGTGCGTTTGTCACTGGCGATGTCGCAGCAGTCAAGGCAGCAACCGATGCAGGTGCCGCAGCAGCCGGTCGAGTTGGCGAAGTTGTCAGCGTTCAGGTGATTCCTCGCCCTCACGATGACCTTCCCAAAATCCTGAAATTACCCGCAGCTAAAAAGTAAGCTCGCGTTTAAATCCCAAACAAATTCCATATCGCAATAAAGAATACCCAATGAATGATGCTATCGGTTTAATTGAAACCAAGGGCCTGCTTGCACTCGTCGAAGCTACTGACGCGATGGCAAAAGCGGCAAACGTACAGATCGTCAAACGAGTCGATATCGGTGGTGGCCTCGTCACAACCGTTGTCAGTGGTGATGTCGGCAGCGTCCGAGCCGCTGTTGAAGCAGGTGCCAGTGCCGCCTCGCAAGTGGGCGAGTTACTGAGCAGCCACATCATCCCACGTCCTTCCGAAGGACTGGAAAAAGCTTTTTTGGGATAGAGCCGAGCAGTGACATGCAGGGCAAACCCCTGCAACTGACCTTGACGTTGACACCTCACTCGGCCCTCCCATCCCTTCATGGTAAGTCCCCCGTGCTAATTCTTGTTGCCAATCTCGGATCCACGAGTTTCAAGTATCGGTTATTTGATATGACCGACGAGCGTTGCCTGGCGCGCGGTTCAGTAGATCGAATCGGTGCTGAAGCAAGCAACTGCGAAGTTGAAATTGGATCTTGGTCGGAACAAAGGACCATGCCGGTCGCTGATCATGGAGTGGCGGTAGCCGCTTGCCTGGAACAATTAACGAATCCCCAGCATGGAGTCCTCGAGGACGCCTCGCAGGTATCGGCAATTGGGTTCAAGGCTGTTCACGGTGGCCGACGCTCAGGTGTATTCGCTGTCAATGATGATCTTCTTGATGCAATGGGTGAGATGAACGCTGCAGCGCCAGCGCACAATCCACCGTACATCGCTGCCATGAAGGCTTTGCGGGAACGTTTTCCTGAATTGCCACTGGTGGCTGCTTTTGAAACTGACTTTCACCGCACCATTCCAGCGGCCCGTCGAGAATACGGGATTCCCCGGCAATGGGCGGATGAATTTCACATTCGAAAGCATGGATTTCATGGTGCCAGCCACCGCTACATCGCAACACGCTCCGCAATTTTGCTGGGGCGGGAAGATGCCAGGATCATTTCCTGTCATCTGGGAGGTAGCAGTAGCCTGACAGCGATACAAAATGGCAAGAGCGTAATGACCACCATGGGAATGACGCCGCAAACCGGACTGCCGCAAAACAATCGTGTTGGTGACTTTGATCCCTTCGCGCTGCCACTCATTCTGGAACGCACCGGAATGTCTCTGGAGGAGGCCCTTTCACATCTCGCCAGTCATGGCGGTTTGCTGGGTCTGAGTGACAACAGTGGAGACATTCGTGATTTGGAATCGGCAGCAGCCGCAGGTGATGAACAATCGCAGTTGGCTCTGGATGTCTTTGTGCAGGAAATCCGCCGGCACCTGGGTGGCATGATTGTCGCGTTGGGTGGTGTCGATGCCATCGTATTCACAGGTGGCATTGGTGAAAAAGGAGCGGCAATTCGTGCTGGCGTTTGTGCCGACTTGCAGGAGCTTGGGATTGTGATGGACGCCAATGCCAATGATGCAGTTTCCGGTGAGGTCACGATTCATGCTCAAGAAAGCCGCACCCAACTTTGGGTGATCCCAACCAACGAAGAAGTAATTGTCGCACGCCAGTGCGTCGATCTCCTGAAATCGTGATACAGAACCAAACTTCAAAGCGGTCAGATTCATGTTCATAGCACGCGTAACCGGATCGGTGGTCAGCACCCAAAAGGTTGACTCCATGACCGGCCACAAATTGTTGGTCGTCGAGCCCTACCGCCTGGAAAGTAAAAAACGCCAATCACTGGTCACAACCGGACGAACCTTCATCGCTGTTGACACTCTTGGTGCTGGCGAAGACGACTACGTTTTGATTGCCCAAGGCAGCAGCGCTCGCCTCACTCCTGAAACAAAACAACTGCCGATCGATGCGGTCATCATCGGCATTGTGGACACCGTTCATATCGATAAACACACCACCTACTGCCGAACTGAATCCTAAGATTGAGAAGGTCACCCACGGGTGACCCATCAATCGATCATTGAAGCGGATCATCATTCAAGACTGAATACCATGCAATTTGACGAAAACACCATTCGCAATGTCGTTGCCCAAGTGCTAGCAGAAGTTGGCCCCATGCCGCCGGGAAAAGGCGGCTCATCGCATGCCATAGCGGGCGGTCAGCACGGCGTCTTTGGTGATGCAGAATCAGCGGTAAACGCAGCGAGAACTGCTTTTGAACAATTCCGCGAGTGTTCACTGGAAGATCGCAAGAATGTCATCGAAATCATTCGCCGAATCTCCATCGAGCAATGCGAAGAACTTGGCCTGATGGAAATGGCCGAAACTGGCATCGGCCGTCCCGAACACAAAATCGAAAAGCTACGAACTCTGGGCGAACTTTCCCCGGGAGTCGAGTTTCTGGAAACCAAATGTTTCAGTGGTGACCATGGTCTGGCTGTGATTGAGCGTGCTCCTTTCGGTGTGATTGGTGCCATCACCCCCGTTACCCACAGCCTGCCCACCATTACGGGTAATGCGGTAAGCATGTTGGCTGGTGGCAATACAGTTGTTGTCAATCCACACCCCTCAGGAAAGCAGGTTGCTGCCGAGGGCGTCAAACGATTCAACGAGGCGATCGTCAGGGAAATCGGAATCGATAATCTTATTTGCGTCATCGCCGAACCAACGCTCGAATCCGCAGAGGCACTTTTCAAACACCGCCAGGTCGCCCTGATTTGTGTGACCGGTGGACCTGCTGTCGGCCGCGCGGCTCTCAACAGTGGCAAGCGTGCGATCGTAGCGGGTCCGGGGAATCCCCCTGTCGTCGTTGATGAAACGGCAGACCTCGACAACGCTGCCCGCTGCATCATCCAAGGTGCCGCCTATGACAACAACCTGTTGTGCATCGCTGAAAAAGAAGTCTTCGTTGTTGAAAGTGTATTTGACGAGATGATGGCAGCGATGCGTCGTGCTGGTGCTGCCCAACTTTCAGCGGCTCAAATCCAAACATTGACAGGCAAGGCAATTGTTCAAGTTGGTGAAGATCAGCATGACGCAGCCTGCAAGGACTTCATCGGAAAAGATGCCACGGTTCTTGCAGAAGCCGCGGGAGCGAGTGTTCCTCAAGACACCGAATTATTATTTGGCGAAACTGACGAAAACCATCCCTTTGTCAGCGTTGAACAAATGATGCCATTCGTACCCTTTGTTCGGGCCCGTGATGTGGATCATGCAATTTCGCTTGCCAAGCAATATGAACACGGCTTCCGCCATACTGCAATCATTCACTCCCGTAATGTTCGCAACATGACAAAGATGGGGCGAGAACTTGACACGACGTTGTATGTCAAAAATGGTCCTTGCATGGCTGCCCTTGGTCTCGGTGGAGAAGGGTACCTGTCATTCTCGATCGCGGGACCAACCGGAGAAGGCGTGACCACGCCCAATACATTTACCAGAGAACGTCGATGCAGCATGATTGACGAATTACGTGTTGTTTGAACTTAAGGCCTAACGATGCAAACAGCACTAATTCTCGGTTCAACTCGCGCGACCGTAAAGCATGAAAGTCTGGTGGGACAGCGAATGGTCATTGTCCAACCTCTGATGCTGGACGAGACACCTGATGGACCGCCCTTGATTGCCATTGATGCTTTTGGAGCACGCCGTGGTGACCACGTCATGCTCACCAGTGACGGCCTATATGCACGCGACATCACTGACAATGAGAACACACCAGTGCGATGGAGCGTCATGGGGATTTTGGACTGATGAAGATGGAGCAGGATAGACATATCAGACAGGCGAATGCAAACGAGTCGATCAACATTGCGGAGATCGTGCGGCAGGTGCTTGCCCGACTGGATTCCACTGCTGAAACAAAACACTCAACACAGGTAACGAAAACACAAGTTAAGAACTCGACAACTCAGAAACAGACGACCTCTGCTGCCCTGACCGAAAAGATCATTACCAGTCGAACGATTCAGGAACTGAGCAAACAGACCTCTCAAATCTTTGTATCACCAACTGCGATCATCACTCCTTCAGCACGCGACGACGCACGCAGCCGAAATATTGAAATACAACGCACTGTCCAACTGCCAGAGGGACAGCAGCCAGATCAACAGAAAATTGAAATCATCGATTATGCACAACCAGAGCGTGCTCACGCTGTCAAACAACAACTGGCATTGCGGGGCATCACCAATGGAACTGGCAAGATCGTACTCACTGAAACGCCTGCCAAAGAAGTGCATTTTCAGTGTGCAAGAAATAACGAAGTGGCGGTCATGATCGGATCATTCGACGACATACAGCGTTTCTCAGACGAAATCACACCCACCGTCTGGGTACTCGACATGCAACGCCTCACTTTCAGTGCCGTGGTCAACGCCGTGGCACAGATCAGCAAAACACGGAGAGTTGACCGATGAAAATTGCACGCACGATCGGAACAGTCACGCTGTCCAGATCGCATCCTTTGATGAAGGCAGCAAACCTGCGATGCGTCGAATTAGTCGACACAGTGGAACGGATTCATGAAGAGCCACTGGGGGGCGAAACGATCGTCGCCTGGGATTTGTGCGGTACAGGCATTGGTGACTTGGTGGCGTTAGCTGAAGGTCCCGAATCTGCACAACCTTTTCGCCCCGACATCAAACCGCTGGACGCATCCATTGTCGCCCTGCTGGATCACATCGAACTAAATTGAAATCGTAGGCCGGGCAATCCGGCATTCCACCGTGCTGGCCAATTTGGCCCAGCCTACAAAAACCAGGATCAACGAAATGCAAAATCTTCACAAAATCAAACAGGACATGTGCGACATCGGTAGTCGCATTTACAATCGTCAATTCGCAGCAGCAAACGATGGCAACATCACCGTTCGTGTCAGCGAAAATGAAGTGCTCTGCACCCCAACTCTGCAGTGCAAGGGGTACCTGAAACCAGATGATATCGCACTGATCGACATGACTGGAAAGCAGATTTCTGGCCGTAAAAAGCGATCAAGTGAGGCGTTGCTCCACTTGGAAATCTACCGGCAACGAGAAGACATCAAAAGTGTCGTCCACTGTCACCCACCACACGCGACAGCTTTCGCGATTGCACGCGAGCCCATTCCACAGTGCATCCTTCCCGAAGTTGAAGTTTTCCTGGGCGATGTTCCGATCACCAAATACGAAACTCCTGGCGGCCAACATTTTGCCGACACCATCATTCCATTTGTGCACCGCACGAACATTATGATTCTCGCCAATCATGGTACCGTCAGTTATGGCGAAACAGTGGAACAGGCTTACTGGTGGACAGAGATTCTTGACTCTTATTGCCGAATGCTGATGCTGGCCAAACAACTAGGAAATGTATCCTTCTTGGGTGGTCAGAAGTCACAGGAGTTACTCGACCTGAAAGATCAGTGGGGCTACAAGGATCCAAGGAACACATCTGACTACGAAGACTGCGACATCTGCGCCAACGACATTTTCCGAGACTCATGGGCCGAGTCAGGTGTCGAGAGGCGTGCCTTTCCTGCTCCCCCCGCAGTGAAATCACCTGCTCCTGCTCCTGCTGCAGCCGCTGCAGGCAACGAGGCAGCATTAGTCAAAGCGATCACCGACGAGGTGATTCGCCAAATGCAGAAAAGCTGAATACCCCAGCCAAGTCAACCAGTTTGTGTTCAAACCATTCAAAAACCATACAACTTAACAGTCAATATTCCATGAAAGTCTCGATCATTGGTGGCGGTGGCCTTGTCGGCTCCTGTGCCGCCTTCGCCCTGCAGTGCGGAGGAATCGTTCGCGAAATCGCGTTGCTGGATGTCAATCAGGAACTGGCCGTTGGCCAAGCGTTGGATCTGCAGCACGGCAGCCCCAGCGTCGCCGACCAGACCATCAGTGGCGGTGGATACGAACACATCCCCAGCAGTGATGTGATCTGCATCACGGCAGGATTGCGACGCAAACCAGATGAGTCACGGCTTGATCTGATTAATCGCAACACGGATCTCTTCGTCCAGATTCTTAACGACGTCAAAGCAGCTGGTCCCAAGCCATCAGCGATCGTTGTCGTCGTCAGCAATCCCGTTGATATCCTGACTTACGTAGCAGCCCAAAAACTGGGTTTACCTGTCGACCAAGTGATTGGCTTGGGAACACAGCTAGACACCATCCGGTTTTGCGCACTGATCGCCGAGCAAATGGGCTCTCCCCCAACTCAAACCAAGGCATTGATTCTTGGAGAACATGGGGAATCAATGGTACCGATCTGGAGTAGCGCAACGATTGCCGGACTTCCTCTGGACAAACAACCAGGATGGAATCCTGCACTCGCAAATCAACTCTTCACCCGAACTCGCGGTAGCGGCGCCGAAGTTATCAAACGCAAAGGTGGAGCCGGCTTCGCCGTTGGTATCGCTATTCAAGACGTGATTGAATCAATTGCACTCGATCGTCGTCGAGTGCTACCAGTCAGCAGCGTGCAATCCG
>Ga0315320_10002581_pt1 | contig 14919 bp, 13 predicted proteins | sample M140m21515metaG_FD_203458 | JGI IMG/M metagenome (GOLD analysis project Ga0315320, IMG submission 203458) | Ammonia-oxidizing marine archaeal communities from Monterey Bay, California, United States - M1 40m 21515 | ecosystem: Environmental > Aquatic > Marine > Coastal | place: USA: California... | reverse complement strand
TAGTACCGATAAGTATAATAAGTTAAGAAGCTGGTCAAATCTGGTCGGAAACTCTGAGAGGAAGTATCATGGAAGAACTGTATAATCAACTGTGTAGATTCGATTGGTGGTATGAATACTCTGATGATTATTCTGTATGGAAACGTGGTAGTGATAAGGAGAGGGAGTTAGGACATCTCGCCGAATCACTTGGCGAATCAGGTAAGGCGATGTACTCCAAGTTTCGTTATGAGTACTCTAGTGGTAAGTGTGAACTTCCACAACTGTCTGATTTTACTGAAGAAAATTAATTACAAATAAGCCCTTGACATATGCTATAAGAACAGGTATACTGTAAGTATAGTTAATAGAGAGAGGAATAAATATGAAAAAGATATTACTTGCAACAGTGATGACAATGGGTATGGTAACGAATGCGAATGCGTTTGATATCAACTTTACTCATAATCAAAATATAATGACGGAACATTTTATTGGACAGGTTGTCAAACAATTGTTTCCACATAAGATTGTAACGAACAATGCGATTGTCTATACAGGTAGTGTTGCGAACAAACACGTTCAGAAACATTGTTATACCAAACTTGTCTATGCAAGTGATGGTACTGCAAGACCTATCGTGGTGTGTAGATAATGAAGTTTTCTTGGAAGGTGACATATCCAGATGGGGATGTCGAGTTCTGGTATAATACAGTTACAGAAACAATTTCGGAACTGTCCAGACTACAGAAGATACATAATAATAAAGTAAGGATAGAACCCTATGAAGGACACAGACTCGATCTTTGAAGGTGTAACAGAAAAACCTGTATCAGACTTTCTTCTCTTTGAAGATGAAGAGTTGAAAGGTACAGAGTACCAAGGTGTGATTGAATTCTATAATGGATACGAACTATCTATTGTAAAACATAACTCTTCTTACGGTGGTAAGATGGGTTTGTTTGAGATTGCATTGTCTAAAGGTGAAAGTCAAATCTGTATGCCTCCTATCACAGCCGAGGGTGATACCGTCAAAGGTTTCCTTACAAAAGATGATGTGCTTGAAATCATTGAAACAACTAGAGACTTGCCCGGCACTGTCTAACTAACATTCTATAGATTCTCCTTTGCAGTATAAATACTACAAAGAGGATTTTTGAATGGATAATATGTTTTCATACTTTATGGGGAAGGATGGCTTCCATTGGTTTATCGGTGTCTGTGAAGATAGAGATGACCCTGATACTATGGGGCGTATTCGTGTTCGTGTCTTTGGTACACACACGGATGACTTAGTTAAACTCCCTACACAAGATTTACCTTGGGCCCATGTGGTTCTTCCACCAAATGCAAAGCCAGGCGAGATACCAAACATCACGCCCGGGCAATGGGTATTTGGTTTCTGGCGTGATCCTGACTTCTTTCAAGAACCTCTTATCTTAGGAATACTGCCCGGCCGTCCAGCGGAGACACCAGACCCTACAAAGGGATTTAATGACCCTAACTCTCTCAATGCACCAACATCACAAGCAACACAGTACAGGGATGAACCAGACTTTGGGCCATACCCAAATCGTACAGGTGAACCAGATACTAATAGACTAATCTCAAATGATACGACAAGAGCTCATCCATTGGTTGAGAGTGTTCGTGCGGCAGAAGTCGCAGAAGTCGGAACAGTTCCAACATCTACAGGAAATGATTTTACTGAACCAGAATATCCCTACGCACCAAGGTATCCTTACAATCATGTATACGAGTCTGAATCAGGTCATATCATTGAAGTAGACGATACACCAAAGAACGAAAGAATACATGAGAGACACAAGAGCGGAACGTACTATGAGATTGACGCAGGCGGTAATAAAACTACAAAGGTAGTCGGCGATAAGTTTGATGTTACTATAGGTTCTAATCATGTCTATGTCAAGGGCGATGTTAATTTAACTATTGACTCCAACTGCAATACATTTATTAAAGGAAACTACCATCTTCAAGTAGAAGAAAACATGACAGTGCAAGTCGGTGGAACTCTTACGGAGAATGTGAAGGGTGACGTACTAGAACAGTATGAAAGCAACAAGACTGAAAATGTAAAGAAGGCTGTTGTTGAAGTTTATGAAGATACAAAGATTGAAAGTGTAACTAAGAAAGTTACGGAAACATTTGGTGAAGGGCAACAGACATCTATCACTGGTGTATATGATTTGGATGTAACTGCTGAAGTATCTGTCGAATCAGACTCTACTGTCAAGATTAATTCGCCCGGCGGTTCTCAAAACGCAGCTCGCAAAGGTGACACTGCTGATACTGGTGATGATCCTGCTGGTATTTCTGCTGGTGATGGTTCTAATGTAATTGAAAGTGGTTCACCTACTGTATTCATTGGTGACACTGGTTCAACATCTCTTGCGACACCAGCGATTGCACCAGAGATTGATTTAGACCCTGTAACTACTGTAAGAACTGCAACAGGTATATCTTCAAATATTAATGTAACACCAGAGAAGGCTCGTGAAGTTATTCGTGGTAGAGATGTAGAACTTGCAAACGGTATTGATCCAGATTTGAACGAACCATTTGAATCAGGTTCATCAACCACTCCTGCCCCACTTCCATCTGCGGCTGACGGAAATGGTTTCCCTTCTGCATCTGAAGAAGATACAAACCTAGTGGATGATGCAAACAATACTGATATAGACAAGACAGACTTTGACGGACAACTCTTGAGATTCTTATCACACACTGATGATAGAATTAGTCCAACACTTAGAGGTATCATGGAAGAAGTCGCAAAGGAATGGGGTCAAACTTTAACAATTACTTCTGCATATCGTAGTGCAGCGTATAACGCATCTGTTGGTGGCGCAAAGAAAAGTCAGCATCAACAAGGCAATGCAGTTGATGTAAGATTGAGCAATACTTCTGTCGCAGATAGACAGAGGTTCTTACGCATCGCAGCCTCGAAAGGTATTCAAGGATTTGGTTGTTACTTCCCAGCTTCTTCTGGTGGAAACTTTATTCACTGTGACATTGGTGGAAAGAGACAGTGGGGCCCGAATGGTTCACGCACAGGAAGTTATGGATGGCAAAGACAAACACTTGGTGGATTGGGGTATTCAACATGAGTATAATAGGAGAACGTAATGCACGAGTATAAGTGTAAGATAACAAGAGTAGTTGACGGAGACACAGTAGATGTTGATATCGACTTGGGGTTTGGTGTATGGATGCTCAAACAAAGAATTCGTATGTATGGTATTGACACACCAGAATCTAGAACAAGAGATTTAGAAGAGAAGAAGTACGGACTGGCTGCAAAAGACTTTCTTGTGAAGTGGACTAACGCCGGCGGACTTGTTCTCAAAACACACAAGGATGGTAAGGGTAAGTTCGGTAGGATACTTGGTGAGTTGTGGTATGGTGAAGTAAACATTAATGAGAAGATGATTGAAGAACATCACGCAGTAAGATACATGGGTCAGTCCAAAGAAGATATCGCAGAAGAACATATCAAGAATAGAGCTTTCATTAATCTATAAGTTTCGTTATAAATACAAATAGGAGAAACCTATGACTGCAAACCCAACAGCATTTCGTGACGCAGAGAGAACGAATAACTCTGATAGAAATGCACAAATATTCAAAGACATTAACCTGTCACTTGCAAGACATCCTATTACTGGTGACATTGCAACGCTTTCTAATGTTGAGGCAGTCAAACGTAGTGTTCGCAATTTAGTTAACACCAATTTCTATGAGCGTCCTTTTCATCCAGAGATAGGCTCTAATGTTCGTTCAGTTTTATTTGAACCAGTATCACCAATCGTTGCAACGGTTTTGGAAAGACACGTTAGAGATGTTATTGCAAACTTTGAACCAAGGGCAGAACTAGTTGATGTTATTGTTTCGGACAATTCTGATGCAAATGAGTACAGAGTACAAATAAAATTCTTTATAGTCAACTCTTCGGACATTGCAGACATGAACATATTTTTAGAGAGATTAAGATAAGATGGCAGAGTCAAAATTACAAGTCACTGAATTAGATTTCGATGATATAAAAAATAATCTAAAGACATATCTCAAAGGCCAGTCAGAATTTTCTGATTATAATTTTGAAGGTTCAGGGTTGTCTGTTCTGATTGACACCTTAGCATATAATACACATTACCTTGGTATGAATGCAAATATGCTTTCAAACGAAATGTTTCTTGACACTGCAACACTTCGTTCATCTGTAGTATCTCATGCAAAGAAACTAAACTATACTCCACGTTCTGCCAGAGCTGCAGAAGCATTCGTCAACGTACAAGTTAATAATAGTAATCTTTCTTCAGTAACAATAGATAAGGGTACAAAGTTTACAACTACGATAAACAATAATACATATGGTTTTGTTGTGAATGAATCAAGAACTGTTCAACCAACGAATGGTGTTCTTAAATTTGAAAACCTACCTATCTATGAAGGAACATTGGTTAATGCAAAGTATACCGTTGACTTTAATAATCCAGAAAAGAAATATGTTATTACAAGTGACAGGGCAGACACCACAACTCTGACTGTCACTGTTCAAACCTCTTCGTCTGATGCCACTACAGAAGTTTTCAATCTTGCAAAAGATATCTCAACTGTAAAAGCTACTGACAAAGTTTATTTTTTACAAGAAAATGAAGAGGGTAGATTTGAAGTTTATTTCGGTGACAATGTTATTGGTAAGAAACTTATTAACGGAAACATTGTTATACTAGAATATATTGTAACTAACAAAACAGAAGCAAATGGTGCAACTACATTCAGTGGTACAGCAATTGGCGGTGTGTCTAACATTACTATAGAAACCATGCAGGCTGCGTCTGGTGGAGCAGAACCAGAAACTATTGAATCAATTAAGTACTATGCTCCTCTTAATTATTCTGCACAGAGAAGAGCAGTAACCACATCAGATTATAAATCTATTCTACCAGAGATATATCCAAACGTCAAGTCTGTTCAAGTATGGGGCGGTGAAGATAATGATCCACCAATCTATGGACAAGTGTATATTGCAATCAGTCCATTGTCTGGAGCAAAACTAACTCAGGCTCAGAAAGAATTTATCGTTACTGGATTGAAACCATTTAACGTAGCATCTGTTCGCCCACAGATTGTTGATCCTGAGACAATTAATATTATTGTAGATACAAACTTTAGATACAATGCTCTTGCAACAACAAAGACTGCATCTGATTTACAGACAGAAGTTAATACGACAATAACAAATTATTCTGTAGGGAATCTTGAGAAGTTTGATACTATGTTTAGATATTCTGAACTGTCACGTTTGATTGATAACACAGACGAATCCATTCTCTCAAACATCACTACTGTTCGTATATACAAATCTTTAACACCACAACTCAATACGTTAACACAATATACAACAAAGTTTTACAATCAATTTTTTAATCCACACGCAGGCCATGGTTCTGTTTTATCTACTACTGGATTTAAAATTTCTGGTTCAACTGCTGAACAGTTCTTGGATGATGATGGTAGAGGTAATGTTAGAATTTTTAAAGTTGAATCTAATCAAAAGGTTTATGCAAACGCAGCAGTAGGAACAATTGATTATGCACTAGGAACTATAGTTCTTAATAATCTCACGATTACATCTGCAACAAATACTGATGGGTCTATTCACATGATTGTTATTCCAGTGTCAAATGATGTTCTCCCTGTAAGAAATCAACTCTTGCAAATAGATATAGCCAAAGGGAGTGTTAGTGCAACATCTGACAATTCTGGCCAGGGTGCATCAACTAGTTCATATTCTCCTGTTGGTGGGGGAACTGTGACAGACACTACCACAACAACAAGCAGTAGTTCTTCATCAAGTTCAAGTTCATCAAGTTCAAGTTCTTACTAAGATAGGTAATTAAGTATGGCTGGTAATAACCCATCTTTCAAAAATAAAGTATCCCCTCTCATTGATGGACAACTTCCTAACTTTGTTAAGGATGACCATCCACTATTCATAAACCTCTTAAAACATTACTATGAGTTTATGGAGGGGGCGCAACTATCTCTTGGTGGATTTAATGATTACATTATTCAAGAAACAAACTCTGTTAATTATGTTCTAGACCAGAACGGAGACAATATTGTTCTTGAAACATCTGTAGCAAAGTTTGTTACAGGAGAAACTATTGTTGGTGATACTTCAAAGAGTAGTGCAAAGATTATTGTAGATGATTATGATGCTAGTAAAAAGATTTATATTACATCACAACAAAGATTTAATTTTGGGGAAAAGGTTACTGGACAAACTTCTGGTGCAAGTGCAGTAGTTACTGATTATAAGGCAAATCCTGTACAGAACATTCAACAACTTCTTGCATATGCAGATGTTGATAATACTGTATACAAGTTCCTTGATAAGTTTAAAGAATCAATTCTTCGTTCTATACCTGAGACAATTGCAGATGGTATTGATCAAAGAAACCTTATCAAGAATATTAAAGATTTGTATGAGGCAAAAGGAACTGAAGATGGTCATAGACTATTCTTTAGAATTCTTTTTGATGAGGAATCTGAATTCCTATACCCAAGGGAGAGTATGCTCAGAACATCTGACGGTCAATGGTCAGATGATTTTGTTATGAGGGTTCTTGAAATTGGAACATCTGATTTCAGTGAACTTATTGGACAAACGATTACTGGACAGACATCTGGTGCAACAGCCATTGTATCATCTCTTGTTAAGTTTAAGAGTGGAGCAATACTTGTCACAGAACTCAATCTAGATCAAACTACTATTAATGGAACATTTGTAATCGGTGAGGTTATAAAAGGTATATCCACAGAACTTGACTTAGAGATTAGTGCAACACTGTCTGGTATTGTTGGTGAAGTAACTATTACCGATGGCCCTGCCATGATGATGGACATGGATGGGTATGGTATTAAAGGTGGACAATATTACGAGGTTGGTGACACAGTTACATTTGAAAAGCTAGGAACAATTGGTGTTCGTGGACAGGTTAGCAGAGTTGGCGCTGGTAGTATTGATGAGATATACATTGCCAATCGTGGTACTGGTTATAATGAAGGTGATGTAATCGCTATCGAAAATGCAAACACAAATGGTGTTGGCGCTGCAGCAAAGCTTGCAGTTGTTGGTGGTTCATTCCTCTTAGAACCTTTTACTGCTCCAGATAGTGTGGTTCAGAACTGTACTGACGTACATGACTTGGTTGTAGACCATGCAAGTCAGATTGACTTAGAAGATGCAAGCATAACAACCAAGTATCTACAACTTGAAGATGGTACTGGCTCAATAGTACAGGAAGATGGAACACTAGTAACAACAAGTCATCGCTCTCAATTATTAATTGTAGAAGAACCTGACTCTCAGGATATTAGTTATCAGGGTGAAGCACTTATACTTGAAGATGGGAATCAACTTCTTAGAGAAGAGACTAACGAATTCAATATCGGTATGGAACAAGATACTGATGGTGTGACTAAACTTCTCCTTGAGAATGGGGATGATATTATTATTGAAACACAAACCTTTACAGATTTGGGAGTTGCAGCAGAGGCTGGACAAATCACAAAGGTTACAATTCTTGACGATGGTAATGGATACACATCTCTCCCAGCAATCAGTGTTACAAGATCAGCTGCGAATCCTTCAGCAACTAATGCAGTGTTGGTTGGAATATCTCATAGTGGAGTGGGTAGTGTAAAGGATGTTTCTATAACAAACTATGGTTTGGAATACACTGGAGCTCCAAAGGTTACATTTAATAAAAAGATTATTATTGCAAATCCAACAGGTAACTATACTGTCGGTGATACTCTTACCTCATTCACTGGAACAGTTGTTGATTGGAATGCAGATACTAACCTTCTTGAACTAGAAACAACTGTAGAAGATTTTGTTTTGGGGGATATCATTACTTCAATTGGTGGTATCACTGGAACAGTTGTACAGGAAATGGGAGCGTTCGGTTCTACAACCCTAGAACCAGTTGTTCGTTCTGATGGTTCATTCATAACTGATAGAGGTAAAGTATCAGAAGCTACAATGAGAGTTCAAGACTCCCTCTACTATCAAGACTATTCATATGTTGTTCGTATAGGCCAGTCTATTAATCAGTGGAGAGAGAGTATTAGAAACTCTGTGCATCCTGCTGGTTGGAACGTCTTTGGTGAGGTTTCTTTTGCAACAAGTCTTGCACAGGCACAAGCAAACTCATTAAGAATTCAAGTACCTACTGCTGGTGATGTTCAAGACTTTACTGCTGATACTGATACATTCACACCAGAACTTGCATCTACTCTCACAAACCTTTTCACTTCTATATTTGGTAGAAGGTTAGGTACAACTACAGACGGAACAACTGTTGTCTCTACACCACTCAAAGGATACTCTGATATTTCTGATGTTCCAAGTGGTAGAGAAGTGACACTAACCTCTACTGTTTCTGTAACAATCGGAACAGGAAACAATATTGGAAAACAACAAACCGTCTTGGGCCCAACACTTGACTTGTTACCTAAGTATGCGTTTGCAGTTCCACCTGTATTAGATGACGGACAGATACCAAACTATCCTGGCATCTATCGTAATCCAAGAGGTGGACATAATAGTGGTGCATACTTTACTATTGACCAATTTGGACAGTATCCAATTAATCATGTATCTACAAAAATTAGTAATCTAAACAATGGTTTTGATAATACCACATCAACATTCGATTCAACTAATAGAACTTTCGATGATGATGATATTATTATTCCACCAATTGCATTTAAGACTAGGATTAATGTTCCACCGCCTGGCGAAATAAAAGTAACTCGTGGAACACAAATTAATGCATTTGATAATAACTTCTTGACATTTGATAATGCAAATAATACATATGATGAAACTGGAACACCAAGGGCTAGTGCCGGAACATTCTATACATCTTTTGATGAAACAGGTACGATAACTTTTGATGAGACAGGAACAGAAACATTTGATGAAGGACAAGGACAGAAATCATTTGATACTAATCAAATTTCATTCGATTCAAATACAAATACACTTGACGAAACCTTATAAATAACATTAGAATATATCTACTAGGAGATAAGAAATGGCAAAAGCAGCAATCGGCGTAGGCACATCTGCAAACGATGGTACAGGAGATGACCTTCGTTCTGGTGCAATTAAAATTAACGCCAACTTTGACGAAATCTATACTGAATTGGGTAATGGTACTACCTTGGCTAGTGCATCCTCAACTCAAACACTTACAAATAAAACTTTAACTGCACCCACTATTAACGGAGTAGTTGGTGGTACTACAACTTCACAGACAATCACTACACTTACAACTGGTGGAATTGCTGGAACTGGTGGTGCATTAGAGATTACCGCTGACAACAACATTGTTGAGTTTAGAGGTGATGGTACAAACAGTGGTGTTGTTGGAACAATACAATTAAATTGTAGTGCAAACTCACATGGACAAAAAATTCAATCTCAGCCACATAGTGCCAATGTAACAAATACAATGACACTTCCTGCTGGTGCAAGTTCTACATTAGTAAGTTTGGTATCTGCTGATACACTTACTAACAAGACTTTGACTGCACCAACAATTACTGGTGCCGGTGCAATCGCTGGTGTGTTCACTGGTAACATCACTGGTAACGTGACAGGTAACGTAACTGGTAACGTAGACGGTATCGTTGGTGGAACAACTCCAGCCGCAGTAACAGGTACAACCATTACTTCAACCACTACTTTCCAACTCAAGACATATGCAGATACAAGTGCAAGAGATGCTGCAATTTCATCTCCTGCCGCTGGTATGTTGGTTTACTTGACTGCAACAAATAAAGCACAGGTATACACTGGTAGTGCTTGGGAAACAATTACCTCATCATAAGATAGGATAGAGAACTATGGCAATTGATAAAATTAATGCAACTGCACTTTTAGATGGTGGTGTCTCTACAGCAGATATTGCTGATGATGCCGTAACCACTGCAAAGATTGCTAATGCACAAGTAACTCTTGCAAAACTTTCTGCATCTGGAACAAAAAATAATACAACATTCCTTCGTGGAGATAATACATTCTCTCCATTGTCTACTACCCTTGCCGGATTAGATGATGCCACAATTAATTCAGGTGATCCTTCTCAAACCTCAAATAAAACACCAGTAGGACATTTGTGGATAAACTCTACTTCTGGTGAATCATTTATTCTAACAGATGCAACAAATAATGCAAATGTCTGGACAAATATTGGTGATGGAACAGGTAGTGTTCCATATTCTATTGAATACCTCGTAGTCGCCGGTGGCGGTGGCGGTGGTGGAAACGGCACTGGTGGAAGCTCTGGTGCTGGCGGTGGCGCTGGTGGAATGAGAACTGGTTCAATTAGAGCAACTATCGGTAGTGCAATGACTATCACTGTTGGAAGTGGTGGTGCAAGAGGCGCTCAAGGAAACAGTAATCAGCCTGGTACTATAGGTGGTAACTCAGTATTCGGTTCTATAACATCTACTGGTGGTGGATACGGAGCAGGAAACCAAGGAACAGGTGGTAATGGTGGTTCTGGAGGCGCAGGATGTTATAATGGCACAGCCGGTGGTTCTGGAACATCTGGACAAGGTAACGATGGCGGTTCTGGTGGAACAAACAACTCCAACTACTTTAGTGGTGGAGGCGGCGGCGGTAAAGGTGCCGTTGGTGGAAGCCCAGGCAACAGTTCAACTGCTGGAGCAGGAGGCTCTGGACAGGCATCATCAATCACTGGTTCATCTGTAACATATGCTGGTGGAGGCGGAGGCGGTGCTTATGCTGGTACTCGTGGCCCAGCTGGTTCTGGTGGAGGTGCCATTGGTGCAAACTCTAGTAATGCTGCTGGAAGTGCAACCGCCAATAGAGGTGGAGGCGGCGGTGGTGGCGCCAGAATGAATAGTTCGCCATGGGGTGAACGGGCATCTTCTGCTGGTAGTTCTGGTATTGTTGTTTTGAAAATGTTGACATCAGATTATACTGGTACTACAAGTGGTTCACCAAATGTTGCAACATCTGGTGACTATACAATATTAACATATACATCATCTGGAACATATACAGGTTAAGGAGTTATCATGGCACATTGGGCAAAAGTATTAAACGGTGAAGTTGTAAAATGCATTGTTGCAGACACAGATTTTTTTGATACATATGTAGATGATTCCCCTGGCCGTTGGGTTAAGACATCATATAATATGTATGGTGGGGTTCATCATAATTCAGAAACAAACGAACCTAGTTCAGACCAATCAATCATTACAGGTGACGAAGCAAGACAAAGAAAAAATTATGGTGGAGTAGGAATGAAGTATGATGCAAGTGGTGATTACTTCTATGCACCACAACCATATGCCTCGTGGGTATTAAATACAACAACAGCATTATGGGAGGCGCCAACTGAATATCCTGATGATGGTAAAAACTATAAATGGAATGAAGATAAAACTTCTTGGGATGCAGTTGAGTAGACTTAATAAATAAGATTATAGGAAAAAACAATGGCAGCGATAATTACAGAAAAATTTAGACAACACAATGCAGACCAGTTCTTTGAGTCATTCACTGAGGCTGCGGCAAATAATTATTATTTGTTTATTGGTAAGACTTCACCGTTTACCTCTGGAACAACTGGCGGTTCAGATACGACTCCCCCAACACCTGTAGATACAATTACACTTGATAACTATAAGTGGGATTCAATGATTGCTGCCAAAAGAATTGGAACTACTGATGTTACTTATGTAATACCAAGAAGAAATTATGTAGAAGGTGCAACCTATGATATGTATGAACATAACATTAGTTCTTCTAATGCTACTACCTCTGGTGCAACAAATCTTTTTGACTCAACACACTACTTCGTTACTGATGAGTTTAAAGTTTATAAAGTTCTAGACAATAATGCTGGACAAGCAATTACTGCTGGTGCAAGTGGGCCAACGTCAACTGCCTCAGATCCCTTCTTCTCTGGTAACTATTATCTTCAGTATATGTACACACTATCCACATCACAGATTCAAAAGTTTGTAACAACAGACTTTGTTCCAGTAGTTGCGAACTCAACTGTTGTAGGTGATGTTCAAACAAACTCTGGTGATACTTCTCCATTTAACGGCGCTCCAGTTAAAGTAATAAAAGTAACTGGTGGTTCTGGATATACTAATGGAACATTCTATGCTCCTATTCGTGGAGATGGAACAGGTGGTGTCGTAAAGATTCACGTTTCTGGTGGAGAGATTCAAAAGTTCGGAAACACCGTTAACAACTCACAGATTGAAAATGCTGGTTCTGGTTATACATACGGTATAGTAGATTTAACAAATGATATCTTCACTACATATTCTAGTAACACACTATCAAATGCATCTTCACTTGGTTCAGGAAGTAATGGTGTGATAACCCCAATAATTTCTCCAAGAGTTGGACACGGACATGATCCAATTGGAGAACTTGGTGGCCACTACATTATGTTGAATGCAAAACTAGAACAAGCCGAAGGTGATGATTTTGCTGTAGGAAATGACTTTAGAGAAGTAGGACTGTTAGTTGATCCTGGCCAATTTGGTAGTGCAAATGCTGCTACTGCCACAACTGCAAGACAAACATATGCCGTTGCATTCTCTTCTTCATCTGCAACATTTGAACCTGATGAAAGAATTACACAATCAACAACTGGTGCAGTAGGTAGAGTTGTTGAGTATGATGCAACAAGAAAAATACTTTACTATCTACAAGAAAGATTTGAGACATACGGTGTAAACGCAAGTGGAGATTATGTTGCCTTTACTGGAACAGGTGATATCGTTGGTGCGACATCTAGTTCTACTGGTGTTCCAGCCCAACCAAGTGGTGGAAGTATAACTCTCGCCGGCGGTAATTCAATAACATTTAATGGTGGATATGCAAATCCAGAATTACAACCAGACAGTGGAAATATTATCTATGTGGAAAACAGACGGCCGATTTCTCGTGCGTCTGACCAAACAGAAGATATTAAAGTTGTCGTAGAATTCTAATTTGAGATAAGGTGTATATAAATGGCTGAAACGCTAACAAACTTCAACGTCACTCCATATAATGACGATTACGCAACTACGAAAAATTTTCATCGTGTTATGTTTCGTCCAAGTTTCGCTGTGCAAGCAAGAGAGCTTACACAGTTGCAAACTATTCTACAGGAGCAGATTAATAAAATAGGTTCACATATTTTTGAACAGGGTTCTATGGTAATCCCTGGCGATATCAATGTTGATATGTTCTATGACTATATTCAATTAGAGTCAACATTTAATGCGGCGACAGTAGAAACATACAGAACTGAATTTCAAGATAAGATAATTGAATCCACAACAACAGGATTGAAGGCAAGAGTTATTACAACAATTGCAGCGACTGATACTGACCCTCTTACTCTTTATATTAAGTACGAGAACACTGGTAGTGATGGTGTTACTAAGACATTCGGTGTTGGTGAAACAATCATATCTACCAATGCAAATAATACTACAACTACAAACTTCAAACTTACAACAAATCAAACTACAGAGCGTTCTGCACAAATTGGTTCTTCTTCCACATCTATTGGAATAGGTTCGGCCGTTCTGGTTCATGCAGGCGTTTACTTCGTAAACGGCTTCTTTGTAGAAAATACAGAACAAATTATTATACTTGAGAAATATTCAAACCGTCCATCATTTCGTATTGGATGGCAAATTGGAGAAAGTTTCATAACACCAGAAGATGATTCTTCTCTTCTTGACAATGCACAAGGTTCATCAAATGTTAATGCTCCTGGCGCTCACAGATTTAAGATGACTCTTACTCTTGTTAAGAAAACTTTAGATGCAACTGACGATACAGACTTCATCGAACTCGCCCGTATCGACAGAGGTAATATTCAAAAGTTTATTAAGTATTCTGATTACTCACAACTAGAACACACACTTGCCCGTAGAACATTTGACGAAAGTGGTAACTATGAGGTGCGTCCTTTTAAACTTGAAAAGAGAGAACACCTTAATGATGGAACAAACAGAGGTGTGTTCCTTTCTACTGGTGGTGGTTTAGAATCTAAAGTTGCATATTCAATTGAGCCCGGCAAGGCATATGTTGAAGGTTATGAACTAGAGTCTATGGGTTCACAGATTGTTCCTGTAGACAAACCAAGAACTTTCGATAGAGAAGTTGATAGACCAGTTCAAACACCTGTTGGAAATTTTCAACTTGTAGAAAACGTAAAAAACATTCCAGACATCAATGCCTTTGAAGAAGTTGCATTGTTCGATGACTTGGGTGGAAACCCAGGCGGCGGTAATCAAGTAGGTACTGCCAGAGTTCGTGCGTTCTCTTTGCACGATGGTGATTACACTTCAACTGCTGCAACTATCAAATTTAAACTTGGCCTCTTCGATATTAATATGAATACAGGTAAAGATTATGATAGGGATGTAAAGTCTTTTGATGGTGCAAACTTTCTTGCAGATGTAAGTCCTACACAATCAACACTCTTTGGCACAGCCTCAGTGGCTGGTTCTGGTTCTGGAACACAAGCAATTACTGGTGTAGGAACTTTATTTAATACTGAATTAAAAACTGGTGATTACATTTTTATAAATGGAACAAGACTTGGGCCGATTACTGTTACAAATAATTTGACGGCAAGTGTTACATATACTGGTGCCGCAATCGCTGGTGGACAAATCAAAAGATTTAATGCAAAGATTGAAGAAGCAGATAATAAACCCCTTGTCTTTGACTCAAACTTTTTCAGACTTAGAAAAGTTAGAGGCGACTCAACAACTAATCCAGATAACGAACAATCTACGTCATACACTTTAAGAAGGCAGTTCACACCAGTGCAAGTTTCTGGT
>Ga0315320_10002580_pt1 | contig 14920 bp, 9 predicted proteins | sample M140m21515metaG_FD_203458 | JGI IMG/M metagenome (GOLD analysis project Ga0315320, IMG submission 203458) | Ammonia-oxidizing marine archaeal communities from Monterey Bay, California, United States - M1 40m 21515 | ecosystem: Environmental > Aquatic > Marine > Coastal | place: USA: California... | reverse complement strand
AGAAGAACGATAGCAATCTGATTGAAGAACCCCTGAATCCAGAGCGTGATGCACTGCGCCGGTCCCCCACTGCTGACGGCCAAACACGCATCGCAACGACAGTAACCGAATGGGCAGCGAGAAAGGAATCGATTCTCACTGCGATGCAATCTGTGATGGGACAGTTGCCAAAATCTAGATCACTTAATCCTCCTGAAATGGAATTGATCGCTGAGATTGACTGTGGAAATTATGTACGACGCAGAATCATGTATCAGTCGCAACAAGGCAACAAAGTACCCGCATTCCTATGCGTTCCAAAAGCAGCACTGAAAGAAGACGCCCAACCTTTGCCGGCAGTGCTTTGCCTTCATCCAACGGACAATACCATTGGTAATGGAGTAGTCGTCGGCCTCGGCGGACGACCAAATCGACAATACGCGAGTGAACTGGCGTCCCGCGGCTTTGTCACCCTGGCCCCGGCATATCCGCTGCTGGCGGACTACCAACCTGATGTAAAAGGATTGGGTTGGAAAAGCGGCACTCTTCTTGCCGTGTGGGACAATATCCGCGGAATCGATCTACTCTGCTCACTACCGTTTGTCAGACAGGATGCAATCGGCGCGATCGGGCATTCGCTAGGTGGCCACAATGCAATCTACACCGCTGCTTTCGATGAGCGGATCGCGGCCGTAGTTTCCAGTTGCGGTTTTGATTCATATCAGGATTACTACGGTGGTGACCGATCAAAATGGCTGCCGGGCAAAGGTTGGACTCAACTACGTTACATGCCGAAGCTCGCTAATTACCGAGAACGGCTGAACGAAATCCCATTCGACTTTGACGAAATCCTGGCCACGATCGCACCAAGACCTATTCTCGTGGTCGCTCCATTACATGACTCAAATTTCCAAGCTGGCAGTGTGCGGCGTTTAATGGAAAATGCAGGTACGATTTATGCTCTGCATGAAGCAGAGAATCACTTGACTCTCTTGCAACCTGACTGCGCCCACGACTTCCCAAGTCCGATGAGGGACAAAGCCTATGAGTTATTTGATCAAGCATTAAAACAACGCTGATGGGCGTGCCACAAACAAAAGCTGTCTTTCAACAACCAGAAATCACATTTTCATCGTTGTCGCGAAGGACTTACCTTGAAAACAGAACGTTTTCGAAAACTCGCGATTTACTTGCCGTTACAAAATTGGGACTCGCAATCAATAACTCGAACAGCGAGAATATGCGGGTCGGACTTCCTCGAAATTCAATTCACAACCCAGAGAAAATAAACTCCATGACTGTTTTCAATCGTCGTAATTTCATGGCCGGCACACTTGCAACCGGCCTCACAAGCAGCCTCGCAGCTAAGAAATTGCGCGCAGCAAACGCTAACGACGAAGTAAATCTTGGCTTTATCAGTTGCGGAGGTCGCGCTGGTCAACTGATGGGTCAATTCAGCAAAGTCGATGGTATCAATATTGCTGGATTGTGTGACGTGGACGAGAAACGGCTCGGATTGGCCCAACAGAAGTATCCCAAGGCGCAAGGCTGGACAGACCTTCGTGACTTGATCGCATCAGATTCAATCGATGTGGTTGTTGTAGCCACCTGCAACCACTGGCACTGCCTTGCTGCAATATGGGCAATGCAAGCTGGAAAAGACGTGTATGTGGAGAAGCCGTTGTCACATAGTCAGTGGGAAGGCCGGCAAACGGTGGCTGCTGCACGCAAGTACAATCGAATCTGCCAAATTGGTACTCAGCAGCGATCTGATCCCATGCAGGCAGAGATCAAGAAATTCTTGCATGAAGAAAAGTCGCTCGGTGCAATAAACGCCACGCGTGTCAATCGCTACGGAGTTCGTCCTTCAATCGGCAAACGTGACAAACCCCTCGCCGTCGACAAAAATGTCGCTTACGACCTGTGGCTTGGCCCCGCTCAAGATGAACCGATCTTCCGCGAAAAGCTGCACTACGACTGGCACTGGGATTGGAACACAGGTTCAGGTGAGATGGGTAACTGGGGTGTGCATGTCCTAGATGATGTCCGCAACAATGTTTTCCAAGACTCAGTTGCACTGCCAAAGCGAATCATGGGTGGTGGTGGTCGCGTTGCACTCAACGACGCAGGGCAAACCCCCAATGTGCACTTTGCCTTCTTTGACACAGGCTCAATCCCGGTTGTCATCGGACTTTCCAATTTGCCAGCGAAGCCTCAAGGAAAAAAGAGCCCGTCGCATCCGGGACCAAGCAGTGGTTATGTCGTGTATTGCGAAGGTGGACGCTACGAAGGCCAACGGGGGCGTGGAGCCGCATACGACTCGGACGGCAAAAAGATCAAGGAATTCAAAGGTGGAGGAAATGTTCTGCATCAAGCAAACTTCATCGATGCAGTACTCAAGAGAGATTCTTCGATCTTGAATGCTGAAATTGCAGTTGGAAATGACAGCACAGGATGGTGCAATCTAGCAAACGTTGCTTTCCGAACCGGTAAGAACCAGGACAAAGAAGCAGCCGACGGTATCGAACTGGAACAATGGACCACTTTGATGGGCGAAATGGATGAACACCTCGCAGCCCACAAACTGTCACGTGTGAGCGACGATATCCGTGTAAGTCCTATGCTCGAACTAGATGCAAAGACGGAACAATTTGTGGGATCTGGCTCCAATACTGCGAATCAGTTCCTCAATCGGGAATACCGAAAAGGGTATGAAGTTCCCAATCTCGCTTAATTTCGAGGTGGTTACGGCACTGGCGTTTGATTGCTAACGCCACGTGCATTAGCAATCAGTGTGTTGAAAAGCGGTGCACGGTCACTTCGTGCAACCGATCGCCGGGATTTAACAAGGTCGTTGGAAACGTTTCAACATTCGGCGCATTGGGATAATGCTGGGTTTCAAGACAAAATGCGTCATGGCCTCCATAGCCGTTGGACTTTTCGTTACCAGGCAAGTGATTTGCGGTATACAACTGCATTCCGGGTTGCGTGGTTTCAATTTCAAGCACTCGGCCTGATTTTGGATCAATCACCCGAGCAGCTTTCCGCAACTCACCCGCTGCACCCCGCACAACGTAACAGTGATCATACCCCTTGGTCGCGGCCAGTTGATTCACACGATTCCCCAGTGGTACGCCCACACGAAAATCGAGCACGGTGTCCGCGACTGAATTCAGTTTACCCGTGGGAATCAAATCGTCATCCACATCGAGGTACTGATCCGCTTCGATGGTTGCAACATGATCCATCGCTGAACCGCTTCCCGCACCACCAAGATTCCAGTAACTGTGATTCGTCAAGTTGACGTGTGTCGGCGCATCCGTTGTTGCACTGAACGCTATCCGAAGCTCGTTGTTGTCATTCCAGGAATACTCAACAGTGGCTTGGACCGTTCCCGGATAGCCTTCCTGCCCATCAGGGCTTATGAGCTGGAATCGGACGCCGACCACCTCATTCTCTTGAAACGATTCACCGCTCCAATTCTGGTAGGTAAAATTCGTTTTCCCACCATGAATGTGATGCTTACCTGCATTAGTTGTCACCTGATAGTCCCTACCATCGATGGTAAATTTCCCCTCTGCAATCCGGTTACAAAAGCGACCAACGGTGCTGCCAAAATAGGGATGCCCGTCAAGGTAGGGCTCAAGTTCGTCAAACGCGAGATTAATATTTTCTCGTTTCCCGTCCCGGTCGGGGACGTTGACATCGAGGAGGGTGGCTCCCCAAGTCATGACCGAAACACTGTTGCCGTGTGAATTAGTCAAAGTGAATCGAGTGACGTCTTGACCGTCCTGAGTAGCACCAAATACGTTGGATTGGATGTTCATGGTGGGATTGGCAGCGAGCGAGTTGGCAAAACAGGTAATAATCGCGATAATGGGCACCGCGGTGAAGAACAAGCGTAGCATCATGACGTTTTTCGGAGCTTTCGTGTACCAGACATGTGAGAGCGTTACGTTAACTGAGATCGCTGGCAAATTCACCCTTTGCAACTCATTGATTTCGAAAAAGTACGTGCCATTTCAGTGTCTACATTTCCCGCCCTTTCACCGCTAAGCATCGGGAATGTCAACATTGGCTTTCCTGTCGTGCAAGCTGCCTTGTCAGGCTACAGCGACCTGCCGATGCGAGTGATTGCACGTCAACATGGCGCCAGTTATGCGATTTGCGAGGTGATGTTGGATCAATTCCTGCTAGCCCTTAGCAAACGGCAGAAAACAAAACACTTCCTAGATATCCATCCCACAGAACACCCAGTGGGTGGACAACTGATGGGCGCTGAACCTGAGCAGTTTGCCATGGGTGCGCTGAAATTGGTGGAAGCCGGCTTCGACATCATCGACGTCAATTTCGGGTGTCCCGTCAAGAAGGTTTTAGGTCGCTGTCGCGGCGGATTCCACCTCTCACAACCCCACGTCGCAATTGATATCCTTCGCCGCACCCGCGATATCGTACCTCAAGAGATTCCTGTGACGGTCAAGATGCGGCGTGGCATCGATGATTCAGCTGAATCCCGTGACAAGTTTTTCCAGATCCTTGACGGTGCCTTGGACGCTGGACTGGCTGCAGCCACCGTACACGGTCGAACCGTACAACAACGCTACGTCGGCCCCAGTCGCTGGTCTTTTCTGTCCGAGGTCAAGCAACATGTGGGTGCAGGGATGCGTATCCTCGGAAGCGGCGATTTATTCACCGCCGAGGACTGCTTGCGTATGATTCAGGAAACGGGGATCGATGGTGTAACTGTTGCACGGGGGGCAATTGGAAATCCTTGGATTTTCCAACAGGCAAAAGCTCTTGCCGAAGGCCTTCCCAAACCCCCGCCACCGGACCTGAGTGAACAAGCCGCTGTAATGCGAGCTCATTTCCAATTGTGCATGCAAACTTACAGCGAGCAACGCGCACCAATGTTGATGAGAAAATTTTGCATTAAGTATTCCCAGTGCCACCCTCAGCATGAAGAAGTGCGACTTGACATGACTCGCATCCGAACAGCAGAAGAATTCGAACAGATGCTCAGCAAGCACTATTCCGACGATGGCGACGGCCGCTACATCCCACGCGAAGCACATGGTTCTCAAGAAGAGTGCTAACGCTCAAAGATCTACTCTTCAGTTGACTGTTCTTCAGTCGACTCTTCTTCATCTTTCTTATACTGATCCAATCGGCGATACAAAGTACGTGCACCGATTTGAAGAATTTTTGCTGCTTCATCACGGTTGTCATTCGTAAGCCTGAGTGTTTCCTCAATCGCCCACCGTTCAATGACGCCCAACGGCTTCCCAATCAGATCTGAATCACCCTGAATTGGCAGTTGCAGATCGTCTCCATCTTCCAATGCCTCATCCGCCAACTCGGGTGGCAAATCATCAACATCGAGCTTGCCATCAGTATCCAACACAACCATTGTTTCGACAAAATTCCTCAACTCCCTGACGTTACCAGGCCAGTCGTAAGAAAAGAATCGCTTTGTCACAGCGGGTGTGAAGTGAGCCGTAGGCTTGTCGTGACGACGAAGAAATGATTTTCGAAAGTGGTCCATCAATGGCACAACATCTTCAAGCCGATCACGCAAAGCTGGCAGTTCGACCGTCACTACTTTCAGCCGATGGTAAAGGTCTTTACGGAATGTGCCAGCTTCAATCATCCCCTGTAACGGACGATTCGTTGCGGAGATTAAACGCACATTCACTTTGATCGTTTTATTGTCACCCACGCGCGTGATCTGATTCTCTTCCAAAACACGCAACAACTTGATCTGAGTATTGGCAGGCATGTCACCGACCTCATCAAGGAACAACGTTCCTCCATTGGCATATTGAAAAGCTCCTTCACGGTCAGACACTGCATCAGTGAATGATCCTTTGACATGCCCAAACAACTCGCTCTCGACAAGATTCTCGGCAATGGCTCCGGTATTGATTGCTACCATGCGTTTGCTGCGCCGCGGACTGTTTTGGTGAATCGCCTGAGCAATGATCTCCTTGCCCGTCCCATTTTCACCAGTAATCAGAACCGTTGCATCGGTGACAGCGATTCGACGCAAGCGATCAATGACCATTTGCATCTTCTTGCTGACATAGATGATGCCCTCAAAACCAAAACGCTCATCCAGCCTCTGCAGAAGCTCTGTATTCCTGCGTTTCAGCGAAACCGCCTCCGCAGCTTTCTCCGCGATCGCTCGAAGACGGTTGGGAGTGATCGGTTTTTCCAAAAAGTTGAAGGCACCTTTTTGCATCGCTTCCACTGCCACCGGCACCGTTGCATGTCCGGTCACCATCACCACTTCGCAGTCCGGTAATCGCTCACGTGCGAGTTTGAGAATTTTCATACCATCGACATCATTCATCACCATATCCGTGATGATGATGTCGTAGGTTTCGCGCTCCACCAAACTGGCAGCCTCCGGCCCACTGGTCGCTACTTCACACGTGTAGCCCACTTTTTCCAAGCTTTCCGTCATCGCACGAGCATGAGCCGCCTCATTATCGATGACCAGTAGCTTAAGACTAGACGGATCAAACGCCGCCACATGGGTGGATTCACCCCCGTCTACCGAGGAGTCGGACTGATTTTCACTTACCATCGTTGACGCGTGGCCCGGGTACCGAGTGGAAGGATAAAAACTGATTTGCGAACGCGCAGAAAGATTAAGTCGTTAATTTTACGAGATGTTGGCGTTCATCGAACAGGAAAAGTCGAAACAGCTCTATGAGTGGGGGAGCCCGTCCACGAGGCTAGTTCCTCCTCTCTACTCTGCCGGAAGGGAACTGCCCCTTCTTTCCGGCACGTTGAGCTCCTACGGGCAACTGCCCCGCCCGTAGGGGCTTTCATCTTAATCAGGGCACTACTCGGTTCTCTCTACTATCAGCCGTTCACAGAGACTTCGCATAGCGGCTTTGCAGCGACTCAACTTCCAGATCTGTATCTCGCGTAGCCCGCATGGCCCGCACCGCTGCCTCAGCAGCTGCCAGCGTGGTGATGCAGGGCACACCATGCTGCACCGCCGCCGCGCGAATGCGGCCTTCGTCCGTACGAGCACCTTTTCCACTGGGAGTGTTAAGGATTAGCTGCACATCGTCATTCTTGAGATAATCAATGAGATTTGGGTGACCTTCCGCCAACTTCTTGACCCGAGTCACCTCGACCCCACCTTCTTCAAGTCGTGCCGCCGTCCCCGAGGTGGCAAGAACTTCGAACCCGAGTTCTCGCAACTCCATCCCGATGGCCTTGGCTGACTCTTTATGGCGCGAGCTGAGGCTTATGAAGATTTTCCCTGATTCGGGCAACACGCTGCCCGCAGCAATCTGGCTTTTCGCGAACGCTAGCGAGAACTTGTCGCTCACGCCCATCACTTCTCCAGTACTTCTCATTTCCGGCCCCAAAACAATATCAACTCCAGCAAACTTTCGGAAAGGGAAAACACTTTCTTTGATGGAGACATGCCGTGGAATTGGCTCCTCCGTAATTTGCTGCTCGGCCAGCGAGATTCCCGCCATGACCTTTGTCGCAATACTCGCCACTGGCACACCCGTGGCTTTCGCCACAAATGGTGCCGTCCGCGAGGCTCGAGGATTGACCTCCAGTACGTAGAGCACCATGCTTTGCCCTTCCGACTTGATGGCGAACTGAATGTTCATCAGTCCAATGACATTCAATTTTTGGGCGAGCTTCTTGGTCGCCTCGCGAATTTCGTGGAGTACCGGTTGCGTCAAACTGAACGGTGGGATCGCACATGCTGAGTCACCTGAATGGACCCCCGCCTCCTCGATGTGCTCCATGATGCCCATGATCACACAATCGGTTCCATCTGCAATGGCATCGACATCCACCTCAGTGGCATCTTCCAAGAAGCGGTCGATCAACACTGGCTGCCCGTCTGCCACCACAAACGCCTCAGCCACGTAACGATCAAATTGGGCTTGGTCGTAACAAATTTCCATTGCTCTTCCTCCGAGTACAAAACTCGGCCTGACCAACATCGGAAACCCAATCACCTTAGCCTCAACCCGAGCTTCATCCATATTTCGAGCGATGCCGCTGGGCGGCTGCATCAAGCCCAGTTCATCAATCAGTTGTTGGAACAACTCCCTGTCTTCTGCCGCTTCTATGGTATCAACACTAGTCCCAATGACGGGCACGCCCGCCTCAGCTAAACCCCTCGCCAGATTCAGTGGTGTTTGTCCGCCAAACTGAACGATAACACCGTCAGGTTGAATCGCATCACAGACGTTCAGAACATCCTCAATCGTGAGCGGTTCAAAAAACAACATATCTGACGTGTCATAATCAGTACTCACCGTTTCCGGATTACTGTTCACCATGACACTTTCGATTCCAATCTCACGCAATGCAAAGCTTGCATGGCAGCAGCAGTAATCAAATTCGATTCCCTGCCCGATACGGTTCGGACCACCGCCCAGAATGACCACGCGCTTTTTGTCACTCTTGGGAGGCAGCTCGTCCTCAACTTCATAAGTGCTGTAGTAATACGGCGTATACGCCTCGAACTCAGCGGCGCATGTATCAACACTTTTGAAGACGGGCTTCACACCCAGTTCCAGGCGTCTGGCTCGAACCTGGGTTTCCGTTGCAGAAGTAATTTTCGCGATCTGGCGATCGGAAAAACCATCCCGCTTTGCATGCCACATCTGATCGCGGGAAAATCCTTCGAGCGAACCGATTTCGATCAGGCGATTTTCATGCTCGATAATCTGCAACAGATGATCGAGGAACCAGACATCGATGTGGGTTAGGCCAAACACCTCATCAATGGTCATTCCCGCTTTGATGGCATACCGGATGTAGAAGATCCGCTCCGCTCCAGGGGTGCTCAATTTCGCTCTGATCTCATCAAGATCAGGCTGCAGTTCGGTTCCCCAGAGGTCCCGATTATCACTCCCCAAGCCGAAGGCACCAACTTCTAAACCGCGCATCGCTTTTTGCATCGACTCACGAAATGTCCGGCCAATGGCCATCGTTTCTCCGACACTTTTCATTTGCGTCGTCAGTGTTGCGTCAGCCTCAGGAAATTTCTCGAACGCAAATCGAGGCATCTTTGTGACGACATAATCGATCGTTGGCTCAAAACAGGCCTTGGTTTGCTTCGTGATGTCGTTTGGCAGTTCCCACAGGAGATATCCAATCGCCAACTTCGCTGCAATTTTCGCGATTGGAAAACCTGTCGCTTTACTCGCAAGCGCACTTGAACGACTAACACGCGGGTTCATCTCGATCACGATCATCCGGCCGGTGTTGGGCTCGATCGCGAACTGGATATTACTTCCACCTGTTTCCACACCGATTTCACGAATCACAGCCAACGAAGCATCGCGCATTCGCTGGTATTCTTTGTCTGTCAATGTCTGTGCGGGAGCGACTGTGATCGAGTCCCCAGTGTGAACACCCATCGCATCAAAATTCTCGATGCTACAAATGATAACCACGTTGTCTTCTTTGTCCCGCACGACCTCCATCTCGTACTCTTTCCAACCGATGATCGATTCCTCAATCAAAACTTCGGTGACAGGAGATTGATCGAGACCGTTCTGCACGAGGGCATCAAAATCGTCTTTGTTGTAGGCGATTGCTGAACCACTGCCTCCCATCGTAAAACTGGGCCTCACTACTGCGGGCAAGCCCACATCCTGTAGAGCTTCACGCGCATGCTGCAGCGTTTTGACGGTGTGCCCGTTGCAGGTGTCCAAGCCGATCTTATCCATGGCAGCTTTGAACTGCTCACGTTCCTCAGCTTTGGCAATGACCGCCGCGTTCGCGCCGATCATCTCAACTCCGTATTTTTCTAATACACCGTTGGCTTCCAAGTCCATCGCACAGTTCAAACCGGTCTGCCCTCCCAATGTGGGCAACAATGCATCTGGTTTTTCCTTTGCGATGATCTTTTCAATCATCTGCCATGTCAGTGGCTCGATATAGGTCGAGTCTGCCGTGTCAGGATCCGTCATGATGGTCGCAGGATTGCTGTTGACCAATACGACTTCGTAACCCTCCTCTCGAAGAGCCTTACAAGCCTGGGTTCCCGAATAGTCAAATTCACAAGCCTGCCCAATGACAATTGGGCCGCTGCCGATAATCAGAATTTTGGTAATGTCGTCGCGACGAGGCACGTTTTTATTTCCAACGGCGTGGAGCTTAAGGGGGTCATACACAGAACTTGCATGGAGCCAACCCTCAATTCCTAGCTTAAAGGAATCCTCACTCGCGCCCTCAGCACTCTCGGATTTCCGTACAAATACCGGCGACGGAGCGTGAGATTGACACCTGCAAATTGAGGCAGAGGATAACAGAAAAAAGCGAGGTCGTAGAGGACGCAACCAAACCCAATGATAAAAGAAGCGGTAACCCATCCCACAGACAGAGGCAAAACGTCCCCTGCGGCACAGTTAAGGCGTTTTTCCCAACGATCTCAGCCCGCCCAACGTTGCTCCATCTGAAGAATCTTCCCCAAAAGAGGTCTCTCTGAATTCACTCTCAGGGATCGCCATCCCCCGAGCAGCACGCTAGGCCTCATCAAAATAGCGTCTGGCCTAAGACCTTTCCTGTCTGGACGAAACCGAATCCCCTGATTTCCGACGCACCAAACCATATCGCCATACGAAGCCTGCAGCGATGAAGCCTGCCCCTACCAAAGTCCACCATTGCGGAAACTGATAAGAGGCATAGTTCCGCCAGGCCAGAAACGTCCAGACGGGCACAGCCACGGGTTCTAGCAACGTAATCAGTGAGGCCTCATTACTCTCCACTTCGCGAACCGCCCAAGCAAAGATCATGTATGGAATCGCCAATTGCACTGCCCCCAGACAAAACAGAGCGATCCATTGGCCACCGTGCGGAAGCGGCGCCTTACCAATGACCAATGGAGCCAAACAGACCACGCTGACGAGATGATTTACTAAGCCAAGCCATGCTACATCAACACCCCGTAGTCGCCGAAGGGAAACCATGACGACCGCGTACATCAATCCTGAAAATAGCGCAAGACCAACAGGCCCAGTGACAAGCGACTCATGTGCAACCCGCGCTTCCATTCCGATAATGAAAACAATCCCAATCAACGACAATCCCACCATCACCCAATCACTACGCCGGGGACGGTCACCAATGCCAAGCAACCCGGCGACCGCAACCCAAGCAGGCCCCACGTATTGCAACCAAATCGTAGTTGTCTCTGATCCATTCACCATCGCAACAAGAAATGAATATGTCATCGCAACAAAGGCCATCGACATGGGCACCATCGCGATACGGAACTGCGGGCGGCGCACGAATGGAAGAACAGTCAATGCAGCAAAAACTGCTCGCCAAAATGTCAACGCAACACCACGCGTTTCCATCGGCCAATCATCAAACCAGGGAGCCTTGGCGAAAAAACCACTCGTGCTCCATAGCAACGCCGCAACCACCACCAGCAGGCGCGAACGATCCCGACGTGAAAGCTTAGCCATCAATTTCCCGTCACGTCAGAGTGAGACAAACTCACCACAACCTGAACAGGCAGATGGTCACTGGCATAACGACCGGAGGCAGTTTTTGGATCGAGCGATGACAGTTGCTCAATACTGACTGGCCCCCGAACAAAGATGTGGTCAATGATCCGGCCAGGGGCAACTGCTCGAAATCCATTCCACGTGCTATCAGGACCAGCGACCTTCTGCTTACCCAACAGACGGGCATCCTTCAGGGCTTGATCACCCACCAAGACCGCATGAGGAGGTGACTTTTGCAAACAATTAAAATCACCCATAACAACAACAGGCATTGCCACAGGCTGATCGCTAACCACTCGCTTGATCAGCCGAGCACTCTCGAACCGCGCCGTTGAACCGCGATGATCAAAATGCGTATTGGCAACCCACAATTTTTCCTCGCTGAATTTCTCTTTCACAACCATCCAGGTACAAGTTCGCGGCAACGAAGCGTCCCAACCTGCAACACCAACTTGCTCAGGATCATTACTCAACCAAAAGGTCCCCCGTTCCAAGACTGTGAAACGAGTCTTCCTAATAGCAATGGGTGCGTGCTCACCCCGACTGCGGCCGTCATCCCGACCCACACCATAAAAACTGAATTCCGGGAGCCTCGCCACCAGCATTTTCAATTGCCCTGCGGTAACCTCCTGCAAGCCGAATAAGTCCTGTTTGGAAAGCAAATCCACCACGGCATCAACACGATAGGTCCATGCATCTTTTCCGTCCCGAGAATTATCGTTACGGATGTTGAAAGTCATCAGTTTGAAGGCGTCTGCTGAATCAGTAGCCGGCGTTTTAGCAACACCCGACTCAGCCGCTCGCGTTTTGGTGATCGAGCCAGAGAGACAAGCTACGCACGCCAAGGCAAGGAGCCTCAACCAGCGCATACGTAATCCTAGGTGCGAAGCTCGCGAGGTGGACATCAACGGAATCCGAAACAAAAAAGATGTGAGATCTTACTCGTGGCGAAGTGCCTCGATCGGATTCATTTTCGCTGCACGAACAGCTGGATACAACCCACTGACCAAGCCAACTCCCACCGCAATCATGACAGCCAGAGGAATTGTCCAAAGGACGATGGAGGGGGTCGCCTCGCGAATGGGTTGCGGTAAAGTTGAAAATTGCTCTGGAAAGCCCTGCTCAAAAACCCATATCAACCCACCGTACACCGGCAAACTGAGCAACCCGAGCAGGATACCAAGGAATGCTCCGACGAAGCTAAGCACGATCGTTTCGACAAGAAATTGCTTCACAATATCGGCCTGTTTCGCACCGAGGGCGCGACGAATACCAATTTCTCTGGTCCGCTCCGTTACACTCGCAAGCATGATATTCATGATACCAATGCCACCCACAAGGAGTGAAATACAAGCGATCAAGATAGCGATTCCGAGAAACAAAAGTTTCATATTACGTGCCTGTTCCAGCAACTCTAACGGAACTACTACCGCTGTATCATTTAGCTCGCTGTGATTTGGAGCCAGCAAGCTCTTGATCAGTGCGGCAGAGGGCCGAACCTTCTCCGGCGATGTCGCCTGCAGCGTAATCTGATTCAACTCCATGATCTCCATCTGGAACTGACCGCTTCGCCGCGTGACAATCGTGTCACCCACTCTTTTCCGAAGCGTGCGAATGGGAATGTAAACATCCGAGGAAAAATCCTGTGAGTCGAGTGAACCGCCAATCGCTGCCGAAGGATTTCGATGCTCAAGGACCCCAACAATCCGGTACTTATCCGTGTGCTCAGGCACATTGATTCGCTTCCCCAATGGTTCTTCATACGGGAACAACGCCTCTGCCACCCCGGCTGATATCACACACACGGTGTCCGCATTCAAATCATCCGCATCACCGAGAAAACGCCCCCCGCTAGACCGTATTTTGAGGCTATTGACACCTGCATAGGCCGGCGTGCACCCAACCAACCGGCCATCAATTGAACGGTCGCGGTATGTAAATTGCCGTCGAATTTCACGAATAGGAATCGCTGTTTCGATTGTTGGAACGTTCTCGATGATCCGATCCAAATCGCTGCGCAGCAGGCCGTATTGCGTGGCCCGCATGCCAGCAAGTTTGTCTTCGGGTGGTTTCTGGCTGCGAACGATGATCGTCGTCGATCCAAGAGATTCGATCTGGCGTTGCACCTGATCACTTGCCCCTTGGCTGATAGCAGTCAAAACGATGACGGCGGTAACACCGATCATGATTCCAATCATTGTCAGCGCAGTCCGCAAAGGATGCAGTGCGAGACTTTTGATACCCAGTTTCCACGTACGTAACCAAACCATGTCAATGTGTTCCTGACGCCTGAACTACTCGCGAGCCAACAATTCTTCAACCGCTTCCCGCTGCGCTAACCTCGCAGCAACGCGTCGTTCATCACTAACCGGTTCATCCGTGTGCAACATTCCATCCTTCAAACGAACAATGCGTTTCGCGCGATCAGCAACGTCATCCTCGTGGGTGACGAGGATGATCGTTCGTCCTTCATCATTCAGCTGATCAAAGATAGCCAGGATTTCGTCGGTTGTGACCGAATCCAAATTACCTGTGGGCTCGTCAGCAAGCACAAAAAAAGGATCATTGACGAGACTGCGGGCGATTGCCACTCGCTGCTGCTGACCACCCGATAACTGAGCGGGCCGGTGATCGAGTCGATCGCCCAAGCCTACACGCTCGGCCAATTCCATCGCTCTTCTCTTCTCATCCGAGCCGAGCCGCCCTTGGTAGTAAAGCGGCACCTGAATGTTCTCAACGACACTCAATTGCTGTATCAGATTATAAGACTGGAAAACAAAACCGATTCGCGTGCTTCTAATCTCCGCAAGCTCATCATCTGTCATCTCGGCGATGTCATCCTCGCCAAGAAAAAGACTTCCATCAGTAGGTTTGTCCAAACAACCCAAAAGGTTCAAGAGCGTACTCTTGCCGCTTCCCGAGGGGCCCATGATCGCAACATAGTCTCCCTCTGGCACATCAAACGAAACACCTCGAAGGGCACGAACGGTCTCGCTCTTCAAGACGTACTCTTTCGTCAAGTCTTTGATTGAAGTCGCTAATCGAGGAGAATTTACTGCCGCTCCCGAACCCACAAAAGCAGGTCCACCAGCCGAATCACGGTTACTCATCGGCCACCTCCCCCGCTCATGCGTTTCTTCATTGCCTTAGTAAGCTCCACCTTAGTTACGCTGCCATCTGAATCGGTGTCAGCAGCAGTGAACATCGCTTGGTACTTACTATCGATGGCCTTGATTTCATCAGCTGATATCGAGCCATCTCCGTCTTTGTCACTCTTAGACATCATCCCGTCAACAATCCTATCGATGGGCGGTGGTCCACCACCTGCACCGGGTTGTCCGCCACCTGCACCGGGTCGCCCACCACCTGCACCGGGTCGTCCACCAACTGCACCGGGACGTCCACCACCTGCACCGGGTCGTCCGCCACCTGCA